>OBKM01000268.1_pt1 | contig 25944 bp, 22 predicted proteins | sample 1519691 | NCBI WGS metagenome assembly OBKM01 (sample SAMEA37050418, study PRJEB22526) | metagenome | biome: saline pan; feature: lake; material: water | place: Egypt | collected 2015 | depth 0.5 m | reverse complement strand
ACGCTTCAGTTGCGATGATGCAAGGGCGGACGCAACCTCCGCCCTACGCAGTGGACATACCGGGCTGGCATGAAAAAAGCATTATATTGAGCGATGCCTTGCCTTTCACCTCTGCGAAGCTGTTTGGTGGATGGGTGAAACGCATCCTTCAACCAATTTAGCACCTTCTCTTCCCACAGCATAGATAATTTCCGTCTCGTCATGACCATCACGCTTCCTGTAGTGCTCGCATCGCAGTCTCCGCGACGACGCCGCCTGCTCGAACGGCTCGGTCTCTCTTTCTCCGTCGAAGTGAGTCCCGCCGAGGAGGCGATCCCAGACAATCCCTCCCCTCCCGATCTCGTGCAGCGGCTGGCCCGTGTCAAGGTCACCCCTGTTGCCTCTCAGCATCCGGACGCCCTCACCATTGCCGCAGACACTGTGGTTGCCTTCGATGGGGAGGTACTGGGAAAACCAGAGACGCGTGACGCCGCGCGCACGATGCTCCATCGGCTCAGCGGTACGACGCACACGGTGTATACCGGAATTGCACTCGCGCGGACGGCGTCGGACCGCACTGTTACCGCCGTTGAGTCGACCGACGTGACCTTTGGCCGCCTGTCCGATGAAGAGATCGACGCCTACGTTGCAACCGGGTCGCCAATGGACAAGGCAGGCAGCTACGGGATCCAAGACGATACGGGCGCTCTTTTCGTCGAGCGGATCGAGGGCGACTATTACAACGTCGTAGGGCTACCGCTGCGCAGATTCTACCTATTAACGCGTCGCCACTTTGGGGAGTATCTTCACCTGTAGTGTCATCACACCCTAGATTTGCCGGCAAAGAGACGTCAGCTTGATCGATTTTTTAGCGATCCCGCATTCGATTTCATATATTGAAAAGGTACTCTCACTTACGATCCGGTTTTGTATTGCTGCCGGTTCCCTATGCCCCCTCCTTCCAATATGCTAACGACAGAAGACATTCGCGTGCTGCTGGTGCAGGCGCGCGGCACCGAGGAGATGGAACGTCAGGAGCAGATGTGCTTTCTCGAGCGTTGCCATCTTCACGAGGAGCAGCTGCGCTGCATAAACGTCATCCACGACTCGTTGCAGAGCCATTTTCTCGACTCGGCGAGCGCGCTGTTCATCGGTGGGGCCGGTGAGTTTTCAGCTGCTGAGGACTATCCATGGATGCCCGGATTGCTAGACTTCATCAATGAGGCCGTCGAGCGCGAAGTCCCCACCTTTGGGTCCTGTTGGGGACATCAGGTGATCGCCCGGGCGTTTGGCGGGCGGGTGATTTACGACCTGGATGGCGCCGAACTCGGAAGCGGCATCGTCCGCCTGACCGAGGCCGGGCGCCGCGATCGGCTGTTCGGGAAGTTTCCGGATCGGTTCTACGCCAACATGGGCCATCATGACCGCGTGAGCGTGCTTCCCGACCGAGCCGTTGAACTCGCCTACAACGACTCTCAGCGCAACCAGGCTTTTCGATTTGCCGATCAGCCCGTGTACGGCACGCAGTTCCACAGCGAACTGGACGCCACCCGGGAACGCGAGCGGCTCATCGCCTACCAGGAATACTACCAAAAGGAGATACCCACTGAGCAGGATTTGCAGCGCATCATCGACAACCTGGTGGACACGTCCGAGGTAGACGGCCTGCTACACGACTTTCTCCAAACCTACGCCGTGAGCCCGGCTCCATCGTCGGTCACATGATGGCTAAGAATCGGGCACGCATCGATAGACCGCCTCGGCACGGTCGCAGGGCCCTCCGACGGGAGGGTTTGGCTTTCGAACGGTAACCTCCAGCATTTCTACATCCGGGTAGCTGTCCCCGACGCGCTGCGCGATCTGATAGGCCAGCTTCTCGATCAGGTAGAACTCGTTTTGCGTGACGAGTTCGCGTACGATTTCATAGATCTCTTCGTAGTTCACTGTCTTCGAGAGATCATCGTGTTGCGCTGCCTGCTCGAAGTCGAGCCGGGCCGAGACATCCACTTCGTACCGGCCACCGATGCGGTGCTCTTCTTGCATGACCCCATGGTGGCCGTAAAACACCGCATTTACCAGCCGTACGGTGCCCATAGTGGTCTCGTGCTTCTCCGGTGTAGTACCGGCAGACGTGGTAGTCGGTGACGAAGTGGTCGATGAATTAGAATTAGCCATAACACGCTAGCTAGGCTCTGTGGAGCAATGATACTACGCAGCCGCTTCTTGAAGAGGGCGGAGCTCCGGAATAGACGCCAGTTCGCGGAACGCCCGTGCGCGCTTCGTGATGGCGACCGGGTCGAGTCCCTGCAGCTGTCGCGGCCCGAAGCGTTCGACGACAAACGAGGCCATGGCGCTTCCGTAGATAACCCCGCGCCGGAGGCTTGCCTGGTCTACACTTCCCTCGCGCATCAGATGACCGGCCAGCCCGCCGGCAAAGGTGTCGCCTGCACCGGTTGGGTCTTGGATGTCCTCCAGCGGGTACGCGGGCGCGCTGAAGACCGTATTATCGCTAAAGAGCAGCGCTCCGTGCTCGCCCTTCTTGATGATCAGCGTCTCAGGACCCATGTCGCGCACGATTTCTGAAGCACGCACGAGATTGGGCTCCTCAGCGAGCTCACGCGTCTCGGCGTCGTTGATCACCAGACAATCTACACGCTGGAGCGTCTCTCGGAGGCTATCCGGTGTGTTCTGAATCCAAAAGTTCATCGTATCGCAGATGACGTAGTCTGGAGCATCCACCTGGGCAAGGACTTCGCGCTGGATCGCCGGCTCCAAGTTGCCCAGACAAACGATCTTACTGTCGCGATATGCCTCTGGGATGTCCGGTTCGAAGGTCTCCAGCACGTTCAGCTGGGTGTCGAGGGTGTCTCGTTCGTTGAGGTCATAGTGGTAGCGCCCTCTCCAGTGAAACGTCTGCCCTTCAGGCTGGACTTCCAATCCTTGCAAATCGACGCCGCTGTCGCGAAGAACTGAGACATATTCGTCTGGAAAGTCGCCGCCGACTACGCCGACGAGCCGGATGTCATCGTGAAAGTAGCGAGCTGCCAGGGCGAGGTACGTGGCGCTGCCACCGAGAACCTGCTCAGCCGCTCCGAAAGGGGTCTCTATAGAGTCGAACGCAACAGTGCCTACCGCGAGAATACTCACGCAGATTGAGAGGTTGGTGAAAACGAATGAGGAACGAGTAGAACATAGGAGTCGATACGCTCGAACTCCACTCCCGAAGACCGGCTCATGGCGCGTCAACACGAAATCTGCGTTAAAGAGCCCAAAGACCCTCCAAACAGGAAATGTGGCGTCCACTCAGCAAGTCTTTCAGACTGCCTCCAGCAAGGCGTTGGGGACCGATCGGAGCGTCCCTACTTCAGTCGGAGCCAGTCGCGCACTTTCTTCACGACGTAGGCCGCAGCTGCCGTTTGGATAACGCCCAATGCGGCCCGCTTGAAACTGAAGCCCTCCGACGTGTCGGTGCTCTGCTCCGTGAGGCCCGAACTCACCTCTTTCGCCGACTCACCGGCTTCCTTGGCCTGCTCAGCTACGGACTTGCCTAATTCTTCGGCTCCTTTCGCAATATCTTGAGCCTCTTTCTGGGCCTCCGCTTGAAGCTCTTGGGCTCGCTCCTGGGCCGACTGCGCCTGTTTTTTGGCCTGCTCGCCCACCTCGGACGCACGCTCTGCCACTTTGGCTCCAATGTCCCGGGCCTGGCGCGACACGCGCTCCCCCGTCTCTTCGGCGCGCTTGCGAGCATCACGCACACTTCGCGACACACGCTCGGAGACGTCTTTTCCAACGTTAGAGGCACGCCCCTGGGCCTGAGACGCAATCTCCTGTGCGCGCTGGCGCACTCGCTCTGAGAAGGTGGCGGGTCGTTTGGGGCGAAGGGCTCGGTTGAGAAGCTGTCCAGCAGCCGCGCCTATCCCAGCCGCCAGCGTGACTGACAAGACGGGATTGTCGCGAACCCACTGCTGCACGCGGCTCCGAGCTTCTTCGACCTGCATCCGCGCAAACTCCGAGCGCAGCTTGCCAATCGCCTCATTCACCTCTCGGCGCATCTCACTGGTGGAGACGTATTCGTCGCTTGCCGACTCGCTTCCCTCCCGGTCGAAGGGCGAGCCGGGCCGTTCCGCACGACTTTCTGCTTGCTCTTCCGTGCGCTCTTGCTCAGCTTCTTCCTCAGTGCCGGTATCTGGACGGCTTGACGCTTCGTTTGCACTGCCATTCGAGTCGTTACCTTCAATAGGCTGGTCGGGAGACTTCTCTTGATTGGTCATATCGCTGGCTGAGTTGGTTCGATGAGAAACTGGACGTACACCGTGAATGGAGAAAGTCAATCGCGCCACAGGGCGCCGATGAAGGCGCCAAGCGCGAAGGAGCCAAGCAGTGCGGTCGTCTGATGATCTTGGATCCACTGTGCCGCCTGACTCACAGGGTCCGAACCCTCTTGCTCCAATTCATCTAGCGGAGATGGACCCCCTGGAGGAGCCGACGGGTCGCGCGTCGCGTGTGATTCAGGGGATGACGACTGCTCGGCCGAAGATGACGCTGAAGCTGTCATATGTCCTGGGTGGTTTCGTATATGATAGAGGTCATGCTGGTTCGCATTACTCCCCCGAAGGTTCCTTCCCTACAGCGCTTACAGCGACTCCTCACCCCCTAATGGAGATTGCACTGTATGTATCGTACCATAGGATTACGGAGTCTGCAGGCAACGTCCCACCGTTTGACTCGTTTGTATGTTCTCTGCGGAAAATAAAACCGAATAGCTTCCGTTTAGTTAGTGAGCAGAGGAGTCGTGTTCTTGTAGCTCTGGAATCGACTCAGGTTTTCTGTCCCTTGTCTGGTTTGCCGGCTTTTTGTACCTGCATGTTATACGCTCGCTCTTCTGATTCTTCGATGACGCCCCTTACACGAACGTGCTGGGGTGGAGTGTCCCTTGTGATCGCCGCACTCTTGGTGGGGCTTGGTTTCTCAAGTCTCGCCCCGGCCATTGCCCCCTCGCAGTCGACCTGGGCCCAACGAGCGCCGGACCGACCGGAGCGTACGTACTCGGAGGCTCTGCGCCTCTATCACGATCGCCATTATGTCGAGTCGGCACGCACCTTTAAGCAGTTTCGGTCGCGCTATCCGGACGACCCCAATGTGGCCGAGTCGTTTTACTACGAGGCCCAGGCGATGTTGGCGCTCAACCGTGAGAGCGCTGCCGTCCGCCTGCTCCGCCAGCTCCAGCGCGAGCACCCCACCCACCCGATGGCTCGGCAGGCTCAGCTCAGCCTGAGTCAGTTCTTCGTTGAGGAGGAAGACTTCGATCGAGCGCGGTCGACGCTGCTCGAAATCGTTGCCGGCGACCCGGATCCTGAAGACGGCGCGCGTGCTCTGTTTCAGCTCGGCAGCATCTACTCCCAGCAGGGCGATCTGGACCGAGCCCTCAACTACTACCGGCGGTTGACGAGCGAATACGAGGACAGCGACCTCGCCCCGGACGCGCAGTACGCGATCGGCTCCACGCTTCTGCAGCAGGAGAAATACGACGAGGCGGCCGCTGCCTTCGAGACGCTGGGCGAGCGCTATCCCGACTCCCCGCTGGCTGACGAGCTCGGTCTTGCGTTGGCGGATGTGTATTACCAGCTCGAGGACTACGAGCGCGTCATTGAGGAGATAGAGCGTCGCAAAGACCAGCTTGAGGGGGAGACGCTCGAACGCGCGCAGTTCCTGCTGGCCGAATCCTACAATCATCTGCGCGACAGTGAAAACGCCATCGTCTACTACCGTCGCTTCACGGAAGAGAACCCAGACAGCCCATATCACCGACCTGCGCTTTTCGGATTAGCCTGGAATTACCACTTTGAAGAGTCGTACCAGTGGGCCGCCGACCATTTCGCTCGGGCTCGCGATGGTGCCGACGACGAGATGGCGCAGGAAGCGCTGTATTACGAGGCGGCCAATCGATACCTTGCCAATGAGCAAAGCGAAGCCGCCGACCGCTACCGCGAATTCCTGGATACCTGGCCCGATCACGAGCTCGCCGGTGAGGCGCAGTATGAGCTGGCGATGATTCACTACGAAGACAGAGACTGGGAGCAGGCCAATGCCGCCTTCCAGGCTGTCGTAGATGAGCATCCAGGCCTTGAACGCCTCGGCGAGGCCTACTACATGCTTGGCAACACGCATATTGCGCTGGGCGACTTCGACGCGGCCCTTGCCACCTACGATGAGGCCATTGCTCTCGACGCCGCTCCGGCCTCGCTGCGAGAAGACGTTGCCTTTCAGTCCGCCTGGCTGCTCTACGACACCGGGCAGTACGAAGAGGCGCGCTCCGCCTTCATGGAGCTTCTCGAGGACGAGGCAATGACGCGCTATAACGAAGACGCCCTCTTCTGGGGCGCCGAGAGTCACTTTCAGATCGGCCAGTACAACCAGGCGCGCCAACTCTTTCAGCGCTACTTGAATGAGTATCCCGAGGGGGAGCATCTCGCCGCGGCTCAGTACGCGCTTGGATGGACCCACTTCCGCCAGGAGCGCTACCAACCTGCGTCTCAGTGGTTCGAGCAGTTCCTCGCGACCTACGCGCAGCAAGATGAGGATGTCCCCTACCGACAAGACGCCATCCTTCGCCTGGCCGATAGCTACTACGCGCAACGACGTTACAGCGAGGCGGTTGAGCGGTACGCGCAGGTAAGGGGCGATGGCGAAGATTATGCGCTCTACCAGTCCGGGCAGGCCCTCTACTTCGGAGACCAACCTGAACAAGCGATCGAGCGTATGAATGAACTCGTCGAGGAGCACCCTGAGAGCCCCTGGCGCGAGCAGGCCCTCTACCGGACGGCCTTCATTAACTTCCAAACCGAAAATTTCCAGGCGGCGATCGATGCCTATCAGAATTTGATTGAGTCGCACCCCGACCATGAACTGGTCAGCACTGCGAAGTACGGCATTGGTGACTCCCACTTCAATGCCGGGGATTTCGAAGCCGCCGTGGATGCCTATGAGCGGGTCCTTTATGAGCATCCGGAGAGCGAGGATGCCATTGACGCCGCCACCAGCATCCAGTTCGCCCTGCTAGCCCTGGACGACATCGAGCGAGTCGACGACATCATTGACTCGTTTGCGGAGCAGAACCCCGACTCGCGGCTCATCGACGAGCTGCGCTTCCGACGCGCCGAGGCGCTCTACCAGAGCGGACAGGCGAGCCAGGCAGAGACGGAGATGCTCCAGTTCGTTCGCACCTCCAGCGACGACGCGCTGCTGCCTGAGGCCTACTACTACCTCGGTCTCATCTACACAGACGACGAGCGATACGACGAAGCTGAAGGCTACCTCCGTCAGGTCGTCGATGACTTCGCCGGCAGTCCACGCCAGGTTGAGGCCGCTCGGCGCCTGGGTGACCTCTATCTGGAGCGTGAAGAGTATGTCGATGCCATGGAGGCGTATCGACTTATGGCGGAGGCTACGGACAACCCGAACGAACTCTCGCAGGCGCGCTACGGTGAGAGCCAAGCCCTCCTCGGCCTCGACCGGCGCGAAGATGCTCGGGACGTGCTCGAAACAGCCATTGATGACGCTCCTGACGACGCAGCGGCTATGCCGGCCCGTCTCGGTCTCGCCCGGCTCTACGAAGATGAAGGCCGCACGGACGAAGCCATCGACCTCTATCGTACCGTCGCCAACAATGCTGATGGTGAGACGGGGGCCGAATCGTTATTTCGCCTCGGCTCCCTGCTCATTGATCTTGGAGAGCCGCGGGAAGCCCTCGAAGAACTCGGCCGTATGCCGGGCCTTTTTGCCGGCTTCCCCGACTGGATGGCGCGCGGCTACCTGGAGCAGGCGCGTGCCTATCGAACTCTCGATCAGCCCGGGGAGGCCGCCCGGCTGTATGATCAGGTGATGAGCCAGTACGCCGGCACCCCGCATGCTGAAACGGCGGCCGAAGAGCGAGAGGCGCTCTAAGAACCTGTTTTGATTTTGGATTCGACAGCGAGAGCGAGCAGCGATGTGGCGAAAATCGGACCACGATCGAGGGGCGTAGTGGGACTACGGACCGAGATCGGGGGTGATTTGCAGCCCATCGAAGCCGCTCGTAGCCCGAAAACATAAGTTGAAACAGGTTCTAAGGCCGTTTCCCTTTCCCACCGATCGCTTTTGTACATGCTGAGATCGACTTTCCATATGCCACTGGCAAGCACGCGCGACTTCATCGTCTTCGTGGCCGTTGTGCTTGGTGCGGCCCTCCTCGTGTGGAGCGGTGTTCCTACCAACGCGCTCGCCCAGGACGACCCTGAGGATCCAACGTTGCCTGATATCTCTCCGCGTGAGATCGAGGTCCGCGGGGATCTGGAGATCTCCCTGCCCTCCGTAGAGCGGCAGCCGCTGACAGGATTTAATCCTCCACCCCGTATCCCTATGGCGCCCGCGGAGCACGTTCCCTTCATCGGGGAGTACCAGCAGCAAGAGCTTGACCTGCCTCGGGAAACGCTGGAACTTCCGGAGCTGACAGCTACGCTGGAACGCCCCGAGCCTCCGCTCCGCGGCGAGCTTGGATCGGGTATTGGCCGCTACTTCAGTCGATTTGCCAATGCCCGGGTGTGGATTCCAGCGACTACGTCGGAGTCATTCATGTTTAGCGCTGACTACGATGGTTCGAACGGGCATGCGCCGTTCAACGACATCGACAACCCTCACGACACGTTCGAGGGGCAGCTCGGCTTCGAGTCGCAGCGCGACCCGCATCGCGTTGACCTCGATGTATCGGGCTACTTTGACTCGTACTCGCTCTACGGCGCAACCATAGGTGACCAGCGAGATCCGGCTGACGTGCCCGATCTCGACGGCTGGCATCTTAGCGCGTCCGCCGGTTTCGAGTGGGAGCGCAATGTAGCGTTCAGCATAACCAGCGCGCTGAGCACAACGGATTATGAAACGACTGGAGGGGCCGACGTTCTTTCCGACTTCAACAACCAGGAGCAACGCTTCCAGATAGGAGGCGACCTGGACGTCCCGATCGGCACCGCCGAGGCGCAGTTTGACGCTGACTTTGCCTCTTCCGGAGTCGGCGACAACACGATCTTGGATGGCGACGTGCAGTCGCTCACCACGGGCCTTCGCGTAGGCGTATACGATTCTCCGGACTACACGCTCTCCGTCGGCGGGCGCTTCCTCTCATCGTCCACGTCTGACAGTGCCGATCTCACATTGGACAAGGAGCGACGCACCGACCGGTACGTGCTTCCCACCTTCCTGGCGCAGTGGTTCCCGCGCGATGGCATGAGGCTGCATCTGCGGAATCGGCCGCAGCTTGAGCACGCCGCACTGTCCGACCGCTACCAGGAAAATCCGTACCTCCTTCCTTCCGTCGCTCTTCGACCAAGCGTGACCACGACCGACCTGGAAGCCGGTTTTCGGTTCTTTGCCGGCGCGGTTGAGCTCAGCGTCAAAGGAGGATACCGGTATGCTCCAGACCACCTGTTCTTTACCGACATCGATGACTCTACCATCAACAATCCCGTCCTGGACAATCAAGCGACTGGGCTCAGCGGCCTCCACGCAGCCCGCTACGGCTCGGCCCGCGTCTGGCATGGTGCCGCAGAGGTGACCCTACCCACCACGCGTGGGTTTACGATGACGCTTGGCACGAACCTGCGCGACGGAGAACTGTCCGAGACGGGGCAAGACATTCCCAACTTTGCCCCGCTCACGGCCCGAGCCTCTCTGTCTTACAGCTTCAACGAACAGCGAGGACTCGTCCAGCTGACGGCGCGGTATGAAAGCTCGCGCTACACGAACGTCGAAAACACCAGCGAACTTGACGCCTTCTTCAGTGCCGACCTAGAGGGCTCTTATGAGCTCACTCCGGCGCTCGGAGTGGTCGCTCGCATCCGCAATATCGGCACCGATAGCACGCTGGAGCGTTGGGCCAACCATCCGGAAGCGCCCGCTACTGTGGCTGCTGGACTGCGCGTACAGTGGTAGCCCTCCTGTTTAACTCGCCGTGCCCAGCCCCTAAATTGCAACACGTTAGATGGTTTTCTCTCCACTAATTCCGATGTGCCCAGTATGACCGCCCCTCCTGACGACATCGAGCAGGCCCTCGCTCAGGCCGTAAAACAACGCCTGATCCGTGGCGAGTCCGTAACCGTGCCCGGCCTTGGCACCTTCGACGTCGAATACCAGCCAAGCCAGGTGGAAGATCAGGCTGATGGATCGACGGCTATCATTCCTCCGCAAAATACCGTAGTCTTTACGCCCGAGGCCGATTCATCCGACTGATGCCCCGTACTGCTGCAATATGACCACTCCGATTCATGACGACATTGCGGATGCGCTCAACATATCTCCTGAGGAGGCGCAGGAGCGTCTCCAGGCTCTTGTAAGTGAGTGCCAGGAAGATGTGGAAGAGCATGGGCATCACACTATCGAGGGGCTCGGGACATTCAGGGCAAAGAATGGCGATGATCTTCACTTCACGCCCGACGAGGCCCTGGCTGATGCTGTTAATCATGAATATGCGCACCTGTCTTCAGTCACCGTAGCATCGACCGATGAAACCGCACAGCCTGCGAAGGCGCCAGTGGCTGAAGCGTCTGCCTCCGATGACGCTCCCCCCGAAGAGGAGGCTACGCCCCAAGCGCCGGCTTCCGCAGCTCCAGATCCTACACCCGACGACTCTTCTTCAGAAGAGAGTCCAGAACAGAAGCGTTCAGAACGGAAGCGGAGTTTGCCACTGGTCATTGCAGGATTCCTACTGGCGGGTTTGTTGATGGGCGGCATCGGGTGGTATGTGCTGGGAGAGCGCGGAACGGTGCCTGAACCGCAGGCGGTACTCACCTCTGCTGATGCGCCTGCCGACGGCAGCCCGGAAGGGACAGCTGACGCGGGCGAGGAGCCAGATATCGGCGACTCTGAAACTGATGATCCGGCGATCGATTCCGAAAACGAGGAACCTGCTCCTACGGCAACCGATCAAACAGCCGACCAGTGGACGATCGTTGTCAGCTCCCGCATGTCGCCGGAAGCCGCCGAGGAGGAGTTGACGATCTACCGTGAACGCTTTACAGAAGATATCGAACCGGTCGAGATCGTCTCCTCACCGGCTAACGGGGAAACGCGCCACCGAGTGACGATGGGTCGCTTCGAGTCCAGCGAAGCGGCAGACGAAGTGCGGGACGACCTCGGCGACGACCTTCCCGACGGCGCCTGGATCCTTCAACTTGAATCTGACCTTTAGTTTTCTTCCGAACGACTTTCTCGTATTTGCTAACCTGCCATGATGTTGTTGCTGCAAAATGTAGACCCGACCACTACCGACACGCTGGCTGCCGCCGAGACGGAGATGACTTCCGTTCTCGACGTGCTCTGGTTGGGCGGCTGGGTGATGATTCCCCTCCTCCTTCTGTCATTGCTCACGATCTATCTGTTCGTGGAGCGTCTCATCGTGCTGCGAGCGGCCCAGCGCGACCCTGAACACATCACCGATCAGATCCGGCAGTACGTGCGCTCGGGAGACGTGCAGGGCGCCCTTTCCTACTGCAACTCGGAGGATGCTCCTATCACACGCATTCTCCGGCATGGGCTGGAGCGACTTGGGCGTCCCATATCTGAAATTCAGGACGCCGTGCAGGCAGCCGGAAAACACGAGGCCTTCGAACTCGAAAAGCGGACCGAGTGGCTGGCCAGCATTGCCGGCGTAGCGCCCATGCTCGGATTCCTGGGCACCGTCTTGGGGATGATCCGCGCCTTTCAGGATATTCAGGCGCTCGAAGGCAACGTCAACCCCAGCGTCCTCGCCGGCGGTATCTGGGAGGCTCTGCTCACGACAGCCACGGGGCTCGCTGTGGGCATTATCGCTCTTGTCTTCTACAACTACCTCCTAAATCGCATTCGCCGCATCACCAACGACCTCGAGCGGTCGGCGACCGATTTCATCGACCTCCTGCAGGAGCCGGTATCATCCGACTGACGGCCCGTGCTGCCCCGTCGCCTCCTGCCCAAAAACGCTCTGCTACCATGCCGCTTGACTTCGCAACCTCCAAAGAGCCCGAAACCGGATTCAGCTTTGCCGGATTGACGGACATCGTCCTGCTGCTCCTGATCTTCTTCCTGCTCACCTCGAACTTCATCCCGCAGGTAGGCATTCAGGTTGATCTGCCGCGCGCCGACGCAGCATCTCCAGCTGATGCTGACCACGTGGTCGTTTCTATCACCGGCGAAGGCACCTACTACGTAAACGCCGATCAGGTTGAAGAGGCGCAGCTGCAAAGCGCCGTTCGCAACGCCCGGGGTGACCAGTCCGAGCTGGTGCTCCGCGCCGATCAGAACGCAACCGTTGGACAGTTTGCAACAGTCGCCTCAGTGGCTCGCTCGCTCGACATGCGCGTCCTCATGGCGACGGACCAGGAGATGGTGACACCGCCTGAGTAGGTTTGGAAGGATGTATGTGTGTAGGGATGGAGGTATGCAGATGGCTTCCACCCCTCCCCACATTCCCGCCTCTCCACTTCCACACATCCAAACTTCTCCACCTACACTCTGCGAAACAGGCCTACCCTTGCCACCAGTCGCGGTCGAGCGACCGGTACTGGATAGCCTCAGAGACATGCTCGGTGCGAATGGATGATTCCCCTTCCAGGTCCGCGATCGTGCGTGCCACTTTCAGGATGCGCGTGTAGGCTCGCGCGCTCAGGCCCACCTGCTCAATCGCGATTTTCAGGAGATTGCGACCCGCCGCGTCGAGCTCGCAGTGCTGTTGGACGAGGCGTGTACCCATCTGCGCGTTACAGTGCACGCCCTGATGCTCCTGCAAGCGCTCGGCTTGTCGCTCCCGCGCAGCAACGACGCGCCGCCTCACCTGAGTAGAGGGCTCGCCTGGCTTTTTCTCTTCCAGCTTATCAAATGGCACGGGCGCGACTTCTACGTGCAGATCGATGCGATCCATGAGCGGTCCGCTGATCTTGCCCAGATACCGCTGCACCTGGGCCGGCGCGCAAACGCACTCCCGGTTCGGATCGTTGAGGTGGCCGCACGGGCAGGGGTTCATACTCGCCAACAGCATAAACCGCGCAGGATAGCTGACCGTCATCTGGGCCCGGCTGATCGTGATATTTCCCTCCTCCAGAGGCTGGCGCATCACCTCTAGGACTTTACGCTTGAACTCGGGCAGCTCGTCCAGAAAGAGTACGCCGTTATGCGCGAGCGAGATCTCGCCCGGCGATGGGTGCGCACCGCCGCCGCAGAGCCCGGCGTCGGAGATGGTATGATGCGGCGCGCGATACGGGCGTTCTGCGACGAGCCCATGCCCGCTCCCCAGCTTGCCGCTCACCGAGTGGATCTTGGTGGTCTCCAGCGCCTCCTCGGACGAGAGCGGCGGCAGAATGGTTGGCATCCGACGCGCCAGCATGGTCTTGCCCGAGCCGGGCGGCCCTACCATGAGCGCGTTATGCCCGCCAGCGGCGGCCACCTCCAGCGCGCGCTTTACATTGGTCTGCCCGCGCACGTCAGAGAAGTCGTACGCGTCCTTCTCGTTCTCACTACTCAATGTCGGCGTATCAGCCGTCGCAGGAGTGGGGGCGTCGGGGTGAGAGGGATCAGCCACCAGCAAGAACGCCTCGCGGACAGTGTCTACGGGATAGACGTCGAGGTCAGTGACGACAGCGGCCTCCGCAGCGTTGTCAGTCGGCACGACGACGCCTCGACATCCTTCATCGCGCGCCTTCATGGCCATAGGCAACACACCGCGGACGGGCCGCACGGCGCCGTCGAGAGCCAGCTCCCCCATCATCCACAGCCCGTCGAGCTGCGCCTGACCGACGGTGTCGCTTCCAGCCGCGACGAGGCCGATCGCAAGGGGAAGATCGAACGCCGACCCTTCCTTCGGCACATCGGCCGGAGCCAGGTTGATGGTGATCACCCCGCGGGGTACAGGCAATCCCATGTTTTTGAGCGCGGCCATAATGCGGTCGCGACTCTCCCGCACAGCGCCGTTGGGAAGTCCAACCACGGTATAGCGCGGCATTCCGCCGCCAATATTTGTCTCAATCTCGATAGGTAAGGCGTCTACTCCGTGAGTGGCACTGCTCCAGATGTGGCTCAGCATGAGATGGTGGAATCAGTGAAATCTGAAGATACGAGATAGACACATCAAAGCGCCCTTTCATAACGTCTCGAAGTTATGCACTCCTGCAGGCTGTGTCCTATCTTACGGGCCACGTACATTTTCTTGACGACCGACCGCCTCCTCATGCGCACTGCCTCCCTCTTTCTTACGATTCTTTTCGTTTTTGGCTTCTACACCGCCGCGGGACAATCGGGCGACTCCTGGAGCGTCGACGACATCGTCCAGCAGGAATCCATCACGAACACCGCCATACATCCTGATGGCAGTCAGATCCTCTGGACCAAGCGCTATCCGGACGCGGACGCCGACCAGTTCAAGACTGATCTGCAGCTGACTTTTCTCGACGATCCGCACGGCGACGAGGACCCGGCGACGATCTCTTTGACCCAGTCTGGAGACAACAGCAACCCGGCATGGCGGCCCGACGGCCAGCAGATTGCCTTTATGTCGAGTCGTGACGTGCCCAATGCCCCGGAGGCGGGCGGGCGGCAAATCTGGACGTTAGACCCGCGCGGCGGAGCCCCAACGCCTCTCACGTCGCTCGAAAACGGCGTGCAGTCGATGGAGTGGCTCGATGAGGAGCGCATCCTTTTTTCGGCGCGCGAGGACAAAACGCACCATGAGGAGGCCCTCGAGCAGGCGCAGGACGGCACGCAGGTCGTCGAAGACACAACCCTCTACCACCCCGTCCGCCTCTTCACGCTCGACGTCGAATCGGAATCCATCGAGCGGGTAACCGAAAACGACGCACGCGTGACCGAGTTTGAGCCAGACCCGAGTGGCCGCTACGTGGTCTACTCGATCAATCCTACGCCCGTCGATGTCGATGCGCAGGATCTGCCCGAGCAGTATCTGCTCGACCTCGCAACCGGCGAAACGACGAAGATCTTCGACGAGCCGTACTTCAACCCGAGCGGCTTCCAGTGGGCGCTGGATGGATCGGGCTTCTTTGCCAGCTGGACGTATAGCTCGGACCCCGAAAATGCCGGCGCTGGGATTCAGCAGCTCTATCACTACGATGTCGGCGAGGAGGACTATGAGCAGGTCCCGCTCGACGCCGACAACTACGGCATCGGCGCAGGCGGATACGCGGTGACCGACGACGGCATTCACGTGCAGATCGCCGACAAAACGCAGATGGAGCCGCGCTTCTATACCCGCGACGGCGGCGAATGGACCTACGAGATCATCGACGACGAGCGGTTGCGCCACAGCACATCGCTCGGCATCGGACCGGATGGCGAGACGATGCTCTTCAACCCGTCCCGCGCCGACGAGCCGCCGACCTATCTGGTAGGCTCCTATCAGCAGGGTAACATCGATGGTGAAACCGAATGGGTGTCGATCAACGATTTCCTCGGCGATCGCGAGATTCCGCAGGCTGAGGTCATCGAGTGGGAAGGCGCTGAGGGCGCGACTATTAACGGCATTCTCTACTATCCGCTCGACTACGACCCCGATCAGTCGTATCCGCTGATTACGGTCATCCACGGCGGACCGAGCGCCGTCGATCTCGATGCGTGGCGCTTTGACTGGACGGTGTATCCTGGCCTCTGGGCCGAACGCGGCGCGTTTGTCTTCCGCCCGAACTACCACGGCTCCGGCCACCACGAACTCGACTTCATCGAGTCGATCAAAGGGCGCTACTACGAGCTGGAGCTGCCCGACATGGTCAAGGGCATCGATCATCTCGCGGAGCAGGGCAAGGTCGACCGCGACTCGCTCGGCGTGATGGGCTGGTCGAACGGCGGCATCCTCACGACCGCGCTCACCGTTGAGTACCCCGACCTGTTCGAGGCTGCTGCGCCGGGTGCGGGGAACGTCAACTGGACGTCGGACTACGGCAACTCGCAGATCGGCGTGCGCTTCAACGACTCGTACTTCCAGGGACCGCCCTGGGCGTATACCGATCACTACGTCGAGAAGAGCCCGTTCTTTCGGCTCGACGAGGTGCGGACGCCGACGATCATTCCGTTCGGCGCGGAGGATCGCATCGTACCGACCGAGCAGGGCTGGCAGCACTATCGCGCGCTGGAGCAGGTCGACGAGGCCCCCGTGCGCTACCTCCTCTTCCCGGGCGAGGGCCACGGGCTGAGCCAGATCTCTCACCAGAAGCGCAAGGTGGAAGAAGAGCTGGAGTGGTTTGACACCTATCTCTGGGGCGAACGCTCCATGGAGGAGCGCGTGGCCGAGCGCGTCGTAGCCGAAAACGCTCCGCTCACGCGCCTGGAGCGCAAGCGTGATATTGCTCGCACGAACGGCCAGTATGGCACAACAAATGACGACACGCTCCTCCCCGAGACCGTGACGGTGGATGACACGCTGCACGTCGGCCGATTCGAGGTGACGCGCGCCCAGTACGCGGCGTACGACTCCGACTATGAGGTCGAGCCGGGCACCGAAAACCACCCCGTGAGCGGCCTATCGGCGGATGAGGCCGAAGCGTATGTCGAATGGCTCAGCGAGACGACGGGCGAATCCTATCGCCTGCCGACCGAAGCTGAGGCGGCGCGCCTGCAGAGCATGGCCGGACCGGACGAAAATAATCTTGCGTACTGGGCCGGCTACACGCCTACGCCCGACGAACGCGACGAGCTGGATAACTGGCTGGAGGATGCCACGGCGGACGAACTGCTCATGCCCGCTGGCAGTCGTCCCCCTGGAAACGCGAGCAACGAGCAGGCACCGTTGCTCTACGATCTCGACGGGAATGTCGCCGAGTGGACCGCGACAGATGACGGGCATCGCGCCATGAATAGCTCAGCGGTCACGATCCGCGACGGGAAGGCGCCCGAGCAGGCGACCCCGCCCAGCGAGTTCATCGGCTTTCGCGTGGTGAAAGACGCGCCGTGACGTTGATACGTGAGAAGCCAGACACCCAGAACTCCACCCTCGTAGCAGATCGAGGATCATTCATGAGTCACGGTCCTACACTACGTGGCGGCTTTGATATGCTTATTTTGCTCTCCGAACGAAGTCGCTCTGCGTCTGCACACTAATCTTCTCAACCGATGGAAGCTATTCCACTACAGGCCGTACTGCTTGTCATACATTTCGTGATGGCAGGCGTTACAGCCCTCCTGGCATATCGCAAGAATCGCCATCCCCTTCTCTGGTTCGGACTCGGGCTTTTCTTAGGCGTGCTGGCGCTTGCTCTGGCCCTTCTGATGGGAACGGCCCGAGCGGGCAGCAAGAACGTCGGCCCGAGGCTCGGAAAGAGTAAGATGCAGAAAGGTGACGCTTGAGATCACGGCTGGAATAGCCGTCGGAACGGTGCAGATCTAACCGCCGATAACGCATACAGCAGCATTAGTAGAACGGGTTCTCATCGGGCGTTTCGGCCCCTTTATGAATAGCGCTGTATCGCACGTAATTTTCGGCGGAGTCGCGGATGGAATCGACCTCGTCATCTGACAGTTCGCGCACGACCTCAGCCGGTTGGCCGAGGACGAGCGACCGCGGCGGCACCTCGGTCTCGGACGTAACCAGCGCCCCGGCTCCCACGAGGCTGTGCGTTCCGATCACGGCATGATCCATCACCGTTGCCCCCATGCCGATCAGCACCTCGTCCTCAATCGTACAACCGTGAATGATCGCCCCGTGTCCTACGGTAACGCGGTCGCCGATATCAGTTGGGGCCGTCTCATGGGTGACATGCACGACGCTGTTGTCCTGAATATTTGTGGCCGCGCCAATACGAATCCAGTTGACGTCACCGCGAACGGTGGTGTGGTGCCAGATACTCGCCTGTTTGCCGAGCGTCACGTCGCCGATAACGACCGCGGTTTCGGCTATGAAGTTGGTCTCGTCAAACTGCGGCTCGGTGCCGATGAAGGGTTCAATCATGAGACGGAAGTCGTTGTCTGAGAAGCATTGGGCAATTGCACCTAGACCCTGAAGATGTTTTTTATTTGCAATAACGGCTATACCATCTTCAGGACGATCTTGCCCTCGTTCTTGTTGTTTTCCATGCGCCGGTGGGCATCGACCACTTCAGTCCAATCATACACTGAATCGATAACCGGCTGCAGCTGACCATCGGCAAAAAGCGGAAGCGCCTTCGCCGCAAACTCGCTGGTCAACCTTATCTTGTAATCTCGAGAACGCGAGCGGAGCGTGGACGCGACGTGATGCACGCGCTTCGCCATGAGAGCGCTCAAATCTACCTCCTCGACGGTGCGCCCTCCAAGGGTAGCCAACTGGACAAGGCGTCCGTCTGTAGCGATCGAATCAATATTTTGATGGTAATACGGCGCGCCGATGAAGTCGAGAATGATGTCGACGCCCTGATGATTCGTGATGTCGGCGATGCGCTCGGCGAAGTCTTCGCTCTCGTAGTCAATGGCGGCCTCGGCTCCGAGCTGCTTGCACGTGTCGTGCTTAGGAGCCGACGCCGTTACGTACGGATGAGCATCGGCCACCTTCACCAGCTGAATGGCCGCCGTTCCTACTCCGCTGGCTCCCGCGTGAATCAAGACCCGGTCGTTCATCTTCATGTCTCCAAGCCAGTGTAGCGCCTGGAAGGCAGTGAGAAAGACTTCCGGAATGGCTGCGGCCTCGCCCAAGGAGAGACCGGGCGGCACGGCCATCGCCATATCTTTGTGCAAGATCGCGTACTCGGCATACCCGCCTCCCGGCAGCAATCCGAAGACACGATCGCCCTCATTCCAACCGACGCATCCCGGCCCCTTGTCAGCGACGGTCCCCGCCACTTCTAACCCCAACACCTCGCTCGCCCCTTCAGGCGGCGGGTAGTGCCCCTTGCGCTGGAAAATATCAGCGCGGTTGAGCGCTGTGGCATGGACTTTAACCAGTAGCTCGTCGGCGCCGGGCTCCGGCGTTGGATACTCGCCAATCGTGAGATGCTCAGCTTCTCCTTCTTGGGTAACAATGACGGCCTTCATGCTCTAGTCGTGATCGTTCGAGTGAGTGGAGTAGGTGCGTGGAGTGGGTGCGTGGAGAATGCTACTCAACGTTCAGGCGAGATCGCCATACCCAAACAAATCCTGGAGCGTAAAACGTGGGGACGTTCGAGAATCTCGCATCACGCAACACGCGAAAGGTTCGCAGCCCCACCAATGAGGTCGGACGCTACAGCTAAACCTTCTTTCGTAGCGTCGAAACGATATCGATCTCGCCATTCAACGTGCGGTGAACAGGGCACCGGTCGGCGATTTCAAGCAGACGCTGCCGCTGCCCATCATCGAGATCACCGCGCAGCTCAATTTCACGTTTGAATCGGTCGACTTTTCCTTCGTCCGTTTCGCACCGCTCGCAGTCCTCTGCGTGGACTTTCCGATGCTCCAACCGAACGATTGCCTCGTCTAGTGGCCAATCTTTCCGATCTGCATACATGCGCAGCGTGATGGTCGAGCATGAACCGAGCGCTGCCGCCAACAGGTCATACGGAGTAGGCCCCTGATCGGTACCGCCGACGGACTTCGGCTCGTCGGCCACGAGGTGATGGCCGCTGGCTGCAATATCGGTGCGATACCCTTCCTGCGTGCGAACGGTGACCGGATCATCCTTCGAGGCAGCTACCCCGTCCTCGCTGGGCCCTGGCTCCTCGTCAAGGGTATCTATGTAGCGACTGGCCCAGGCGCCGAGCACCGTGCCTACGTAGTGAGAGTCGGATTCGTTGAGCAGCAGGTGGTCGGCTTCGTCTAATGAAATGAAACTCTTCGGGTGCTTGGCCGCCGCGAAAATACGAGCTGCGTTATTAATGCCCACTATCTTGTCGAGGGGCGAGTGGAAGATGAGGAGGGCGCGGCCGAGATTTCCGATGGCCTCTTCCATTCGCGCGGCTTCCAGGTCTTCGAGAAACTCTCTCTTGATCGTAAAGGCACGCCCGCCGATACTCACCTCAGCCTCCCCCTTGGCTTTTATCTCGGAGATCGAGCCCTTCATGTGCTGGGCGACGTGCTTGGGATTGCTGGGGGCTCCGATCGTGGCTACGGCCCGCGCGCTATCCACATCGTGGGCTGCGCGCAACACAGCCGCCCCTCCCAACGAATGACCGATTAGGATGCGCGGAGCTTCGTAGTTATCGGCCAGATAGTCGGCCGCCGTCACGAGATCATCGATATTTGACGAAAATGTAGTCTCGGAAAACTCGCCCTCGCTCTGCCCCAGCCCCGTAAAGTCAAATCGAAAAACAGCAATGCCCTGCTTATTGAGCGCCTCACTGATATTCCCGACGGCTTTTAAATCTTTCGAGCACGTGAAGCAATGGGCGAAGAGAGCGTAGGCATCGGGCCGTACGTCCGGCTGATCGAGCCGGGCAGCGAGCCGCTCACCGTTCGGATTCTCAAATTTGATTCGTTCAGACCGCATAAGGGGAAACCATTTTGAGGAGGAGCAATCGAGGCTGTCGATCGGTACATCGACAAGGTATGTCGTTACACTAAGAACATACCAGAACCTGCCAGCGGATGCAAAGAGCCGGAATCGGGCTGGTCCAGCATCTCCTGCTGCACGCGCGTATTTTTCACCGAACCGTCGACGCCTTCACTGTGTACACATACACATCTTTTCATCTCTCAATGAAATCGATACATTATGCCCGAAGAGATTCTTTTCGAATTTGAGCAAAACATGTCTCGCGCTGAAATAGCCGCTTATCTGCGACAGGTAGCCGACAATTTGGAGGCCGACGGCGCCTTCAACCTTTCGGCGGGGGACCAGTCTATTACGGTGGACATTCCCGATCGGCCAACTTTTGAGATCAAAATGGAGCGCGAAACCTCTTCGTCTGGCGGCACGCCCGAGCTCAGCGTCGAGTTTGAGATAGAATGGGATGAAAACGGGGACAGTGGATCCGGTTCTCTCGAGATCGAATAGCTGCGCTCGAGTCGCTCCCACTCATCAGTAGTATTGCTCTCCGATGCGGCTTATTCCTCCGATTGCTACGATCGGTGGGCGCTGGCTCTCCGGGTTTCTACCGGACGTGCTTTGGCGTAAGGAAACCCAAGCGCGCGTTGCGTACCTCACGTTTGATGACGGGCCAACCCAGGAGCTGACCAGCGACCTGCTGGGCTTGCTGGAGCAGTACGATGCCGAGGCCACGTTCTTCCTCATCGGCCGACACGCCGAGGCACACCCTGAACTAGTCAAGGATATTGACCGCGCCGGGCACCGGATTGGCAATCACACCTATACGCACCCGGCTCCCTGGACAACCTCGGCCGAGCGCGTAACTGCCGAGTTAGATCATACGACGAAGATCCTGCGCGACCTTACTCGTCAACCGATTCGCTGCATGCGCCCCCCGTACGGCCAGCTAACGCCGGCGCTGCGGTCGTGGTGCGCTCGCCACAAGCAGCGGATGGTGATGTGGGACGTCATGCCGGGCGACTTTCGAAAAAACACCTCGGCCGAATACGTGGCAGACTTCGTGTCTCGTTACATTCGGCCGGGATCCATCATTGTGCTCCACGACAATCCTATCGTCGATCCGAAAACGCCCGAGGCGCTCAGCACGCTGCTTCGCACGCTCGATGCCAAAGGGTGGCGTTTCGAGGCTCTATAGATCTACCTTAGCATTCTTTGTAGAATTCGTTCTGTACGGAAACGCTCATGTCTGATCAGCACGACGACTCTTCCCCTCAAGCCGCTTCTTCGCAGACGGACGGCCAGGACGAGCAGACGATCACCCTCAGCGACCCCGAAGAAGACGGTCGCGAACCGTCCCAGGACCGGCAGACGGACAGCTGGTTCGATCGCTTCCTGACGATCGTGGAGTGGCTCGGCAACCTGCTGCCGCACCCGGTTACGCTCTTTGCCCTCTTTGCGCTGGGGGTCGTGGTCATCAGTGGGCTGGCCGAGTGGCTGAATGTTGCCGTCGAAGATCCGCGGCCGGAAGACGCTCCCGGACGGGCTGAGGACGGGATGATTGAGGCGATCAGTCTGATGAATGGCGAAGGCCTGCGGCGTATCGTCGAAAACCTAGTGGAGAACTTCACCTCGTTCGCCCCGCTGGGCACGGTGCTCGTGGCTCTTCTCGGCGTGGGGGTCGCGCAGCACTCAGGACTTATCCGGGCTGTCATCCGCGGAATCGTGCTGTGGGCCGCCTCAGTGCAACCGAGACAGCCGAACTTCAAGCCGGACATGTCGCTGTTCAAGCGCATTGAGCAGTACTTCGTAGGACTCTCAGCGTTCATCATGGAGCCCAAGCGACTCGTGACGCTGGCGGTGGTGTTCACGGGAATCGTCTCGAATACCGCTTCAGAGCTAGGATACGTAGTACTCGTCCCCCTCGGAGCTATCGTATTCCTATCGATGGGGCGCCACCCGCTCGCGGGATTGGCCGCGGCCTTTGCGGGCGTCTCCGGCGGATACAGCGCCAACCTGCTCCTCGGTACAATCGACCCTCTTCTCGCCGGTCTCACGCAGGAGGCGGCCCAGCTCATTGATGGAGAGTACACGGTCCACGCCGCCGTCAATTACTACTTCATGATCGTGAGCACCTTCTTGATCACAACGATCGGCACGTGGGTTACGCTCAGCATCGTCGAGCCCTGGCTCGGAGAATACGATCCGAGCATCGCCATGGAGGACCTGAGCGACGACAAAGAGATGGAGCCGCTCACGGATAACGAGCTCAGCGGTCTGAAATGGACAGGAGTGAGCGTGGCCGTCATGACGTTTGTGCTGGCTCTCACCATCGTGCCGGAGTGGGGCGTGCTCCGTAATCCAGAAACCGGCGAAATGCTCAACTCACCGTTCCTGAACGGGATCGTGTCGATCATCTTCATCGGCTTCATCATTCCGGGCTTTGTCTACGGCTACGTGACCGGGACCATGACGAGCGACCGCGACGTCGTCGAAGGAATGGCTGAAGCGATGAGCACGCTCGGGCTCTACATCGTGATCGTGTTCTTTGCTGCCCAGTTTGTTGCCTTTTTCGGGTGGACGAATCTCGGTCAGATTGTAGCCGTCTCCGGTGCCGAATTCCTTGACGATATCGGGCTTACCGGGCCTGCCGTCTTCATCGGCTTCATCTTTGTCTCCGGCTTTGTGAACCTCATGCTGGGTTCGGCTTCGGCACAGTGGGCCGTGACGGCTCCCATCTTCGTTCCTATGCTAATGCTCACCGGATACAGTCCGGAGGTCATCCAGGCGGCCTATCGAATTGGCGACTCGGTGACGAACATCATCACGCCCATGATGAGCTACTTCGGGCTTATTCTCGCCTTTGCCAATCGCTACGACAAGAACCTGGGGATTGGCACGGTCGTGAGCATGATGCTCCCTTACAGCCTGCTCTTTCTGCTGGGCTGGCTGGTGCTCTTCTACGTCTGGGTGTTCGGCCTCGGCCTGCCGGTCGGTCCCGAGGCGCCTACGTATTACGGAGGGCCTTAACCGATCCCTACCAAATGAGCCTACTAAATGGAGAAGGTCAGCTGTGCCGTATGGCGCGCATGGCGCAGCTGGCCCGGCGTGCGCCCATCTTCCACACTGTGATAGGCGTAGTCGAGGTGGACGACTCCTAGACGGACTCCAGCACCCACCGCAGGGTACCCCTGCGTGAGACCCGTGCGCACCTGCACCCTGTTCAACAATTCGACCTGAAGACCGGCGTGGACGTGGGCCCACGTGGTTTGGTCAACCGGCGGATCGGTATACCCCACGTAGTCGATAGCTACATCAATCGCATTGATCACACCGAACGATTGGCTCTGATACGCGACACCAGCGCGATAAGAGGGTGCAACCTCGTGCTGCTCAGCTGCAACGTTCTCGCGTTCAGCAATGGTCTCGCGGTCGGCGTTTTCTGTAGTACCTGCCGCCTCAACGAGACTGCCCACCAGAAACGCATCGGACGGATTCTCCACGTGCTGATAGTCAAAATCAGTCGCGACCAAGTCATGCACAGCGCCCCCGACTCGAATCGTGCCCGGAATCGACACCACGTCGATATCGTACAGAAACCCGACGTCGACTCCGAACGACGTGCCGCTCAGCAGAAAGACCTCTTCGTCGGATTGGAAAGCATCGGCCGGCTTATTCTTAAAGCTCAGGTAGCGCTGGGTGTATTTCCCTGCTACTCCTAAGGTGACGCCCTGGACGCTCATCGCTCCGGTGCCCACCGCCATCAGGTCTGTGTGCCCCACGATGTCGAGGAGCGGCACGCCTAAGCCGGCGTCGCGGATTTGGTAGCTTACGTCACCGCCTGCAAAGAAGCCCGCCCCAATTCCCCAGCGATCCCCTCCCACGATAACAGACGGCATGAGCAACTGCCCGTCAAGGCCAGCGCGCTGCCGACCCTGGTCAAAAGTATCCTGATACAAGCTTCGAAGAGAATCCTCAGGCATCGAGTCGATGCCACGATCAAACGCCGGCTGTAACCGGTTCTCAAAGAAATCGATCTGATCGAAGACCGACGTGCTGGCCGAGCCCGTGACTCCTGCTAGATTAATCCGCGGAGTGCTTTGTGCAACGCGTCCGATATGCGCTGGATTATAGAAAAACCCCGTCTCGGTCGACGGAACGGCTACTCCTGCATCCCCCATCCCAATCACCTGGGGCGCCTGTACATAAGACCGACTGGTTTGCGAGCTATTTTGGGCGCTGGCAGCATCCGCTCCTAGGCCGAGGAGTCCGACGATTAATCCGAGGATGCATGCGATGCGTTTCATAGGCAAATGCTTCTGATACACTTTCACAGAGCGCGGAGGCGGAAGGAAAACCTGGCTGGTAATCAGATCTCATCCTCGCAGTTTGCATCGAGTTGGTCATCGAGCGCCGTTAGCACATCCTCCATAACATTCAGTATCACGTCCTGGTCGGTGTCTCCCAGCAATTGATTACGGGCTCGCAGGTCGTCCAGCGCCTGCTCGAACTGTACAAGCAGATCACACTGAAGGAGGTGCTGCATCTCGCTGACCGTCCCACTGGCCTGTTCCAGATCTTCAGTCTCCTCGGCGCAAAGGCCGATCGATCCATCGGACAGTCGGTGCAGTTCTACGCTGCGCTCCAGTGCCGCTTCATGGACTTCATCGATAACTTGAAAGGAGCGCGTAAAAGCCCGAAGGAGAAGCAAACGAGCCTCTAGCTCCGTCGAGAGTTCCGACCGGTCGCTCGCACCGAGCGCATTGAGAAGTTCGCTGGCATCTTCGAAGACTTCGATGAGCGCGCTGAGCTGCTGATACGCGTCGGACTGACTGAAATCGATGACTGATGACGATGTAGCACCTGCGTCAAAAGTGCATAGCGGTTGGTCCGGTGTTCGTCCGGACTGCTTTGAATTATCACCGTTTATGAGAAAATTACCGACGCTCTGTAGAGATATGAGATCAATGTCGTTGGCCTCAAAACGGGCCCGAACCAGCTCGATGCGAACCTCAGAGTGGTCAGGATCTGATGCATGCGCTGACTGCAAATACTCCACAGCTTCCTCTGCATCACCATTGGCCAGCGCAGTGCGAGCATCGGCGAGAAGGACTTCCACGTCATCGCCGCCGCTCCCGTCAAGCCCCTCGAACAGATTCGCTTCGCACCCGGCTACTATGAGACTCGCGGCGATGAGAAAGATAACGAAAGAAAAGCTGCCTAGTGATCTCGCCCACTGCTTCATGGAGGATATCTTCGCATCGATGACAGAAATCCACGCGTGGTGATCGCCCGTTGATAGATTGGGCTTCTGCCATCGATTATCGGCAGCGCAGCAGGTCGCTTAAACGGCCGAGTAACTGATGATCACCCTGGAAGTCGGGCAGTGGCCAGCTTATGAAAGACTTAAAGATGTGAATATGCTGCCTTTCTGTACGTCGTGGAGAGAACCGAAGCGACAATCCGTGACGTCAGCCTCCACTCACTCCTACCCCATATCGGCGTCTTCAGCATACAGATAGAGGAGAATG
>OBKM01000267.1_pt1 | contig 25972 bp, 26 predicted proteins | sample 1519691 | NCBI WGS metagenome assembly OBKM01 (sample SAMEA37050418, study PRJEB22526) | metagenome | biome: saline pan; feature: lake; material: water | place: Egypt | collected 2015 | depth 0.5 m | reverse complement strand
TAGAGCCGCTCCAGCTCGACGGTGTCGACGTCGTACGAGCGGGCGAGCGCGATGGCGACCTCCTCGAGAGCGACGTTGCCGGCGCGTTCGCCGACGCCCATCACGGTGCCGTGGACGGTGTCTGCGCCGGCTTTCAGCCCGGCGTGGACGTTCGCGACGCCGAAGCCGAGATCGTCGTGGGTGTGGAGGCTCGTCGGACCGAGCTCGGCGAGCCGGGAGACGATCTCGGCGGTACCCTCCGGGTCCGCTGCGCCGACGGTGTCGCAGTAACAGATGCGGTCGGCGCCGGCGTCGAGCCCCGCGGCGAGCAGCCGTTCGAGGAAGTCGAGGTCGGCGCGGGAGCCGTCCTCGCCGAGCACCTCGACCCAGAGGCCGTGGTCTTTCGCGTACTCGACGAGCTCGACGGTCCGGTCGACGACCGCGTCGCGCGTCGAGCCGACCTTCGTCTCGACGTGTTTGTCGGAGGCGGGAACGACGAGGTTGACCCCGTCGACGCCGCAGTCGAGCGCGTGGTCCACGTCGGCTCGCACGCCGCGCGCGAAGCTCGTCACGGTCGCGTCGAGCCCCTCGCTCGCGACGCGCCGGATCGCCTCGCGCTCGCCCTCGGAGGTGCACGCCGAGCCGGCCTCGACGAAGTGCATCCCCGCGGCGTCGAGTTCGCGGGCGATGTCGACTTTCTCGGCCGGCGTGAGCGAGACGCCGGGCATCTGCTCGCCGTCGCGTAAGGTCGTGTCCAACAGCTGTACCTCGTCGAGTGTGGTGAGTGGGTTCAAAAGGGTCTCCGTTGTGTTGCCGCCTGCCGGGTCGCTGGTCGTGAGGCCGGTGCCGCCGCGGGGCGGTCGCGCCCCGGCGTCGTTATCGTCGGAGAATTTCGCGGCCAGCCGCCGCGAGGCGACTTCCTCTATCCTCCGAACGACCACGAGTCTCTCGTGTCATTCGTACCCCTGCGAACGACGCACACACGTATAAACGAACGGGTTGCGACAGGTTTCACCAACGGATCGTCGGCGAGCGACGGGCTTTCGTGACGATTCGTCGGCGCAGCTCCGGAGTCGCGAGACGCGCCCGCGGGGACGTGGTCGCGGGGTCACGGCGATTACCCCGCCCGCCGACAGGATTACAGAGACGGACAGCGAGTGAATCCCTATGAAACGAGTCGCGGTCGACGACGTCGACGTCGTCACGAATCCGCTGGGCGTTCACGACCTCCGAAAACCCGTCTCGCAGGCGCTCGGGACCGAACACGTCGCGATGAACTACTTCGAACTCGCGCCGGGAGACGCGTTCGCCGGCGGACTACACGCCCACGGCGATCAAGAGGAGATCTTCTACGTGCTCTCGGGGACTGCCACCTTCGAGGTCGGGCGGGAGCGCGAGCGAGTCGACGTCGGGGCGGGCGAGTTGGTCCGGTTCGCGCCGGGCGAGTTCCAGTCCGGGTTCGTTCGCGAAGACGCCGACGAGGGGGTCGTCGCGTGGGCGATCGGCGCGCCCGGTGCCCGCCACGACTGGGACGAGATTGAGACGCTGATCGAGTGCCGAGACTGCGGCGAAGAGCGCGTTCACGACACCGCGATGACCGACGACGGCCGGTTCCGGTTCACCTGCGTGGCGTGCGGAGCGTCGTTCTCGCCGTAGCCGCGGGTGTCAGTCTCGAACTGACACGTCCCGATCCGACGCGCCCGGAGCCGAAGCGTCCCAATCCGACACGCCCAGAACCGACGCGCCGCTCACCCGAGCAGCGACCGGAACGACCGACGGCCGACGCCGCATCGGTCGCGGTAGTCGCAGGCGGCGCATCGGTCGTCGTCGACTCGGGCCGGCGGCCCGTCGATCGCGCGGGCCGCCCGCAGCGCGCGGCGATAGCTGGCCTTCTTCCGCGTTGTCAGCCGGACCTCGCGGACGACGCCGACGCTCGGATATTCGACGAGCGCCCGCGGGACCTCGCGCTCTCTCTCCCACGAGAGCGCCTTGGCGATGGCGACCGCTCTGACGGACTGCGGCTCCCACACGCCGTTCTCCGGCGGCTCGCCCGGGGAGACGACCGTCGGGACGGGTGGGTCGGCAGGCGACTCGCCACCCGCTCCCAACACCTTGGAAACGGTTCCGTGGCAGTCCTTCCCCGAGAGGAACGCCCGCTCGCGGTCGGGGTCGACGAGCCCGCGGTAGTCGTCGCGCTCGCGCAACCGCGAGAGGTTCCGGCGGTAGGCGGCGGGCGAGCGTCGGATCGGGAGCCGGCGGAGGGTCCGGTCCGGCGCGTCCACGAGCGCCGAATAGCGGAAGGCGAGGTCGATCCGAGCGCGCGCCTCCGCCGGAACGCTCCGGTCGTCGTCGCGGCGCGCGTAGTAGAGCTGTCGCGGGCAGTAGGCGGCGCGCCCCACGTCGCTGAAAGGGATCACGGAGGGTGTGGCCGCGTCACGACTGATAAGGTGACGCTCGCATCGTAGGGGGTCGGTCGGTTCTTGGCTTCGGTGGTCGGTCGGCTCCCGGCCTCGGTGGTCGGTCGGCTCTTGGCTTCGGTGGTGGGTCACCGGGACCGACCCGAGACGGGTCGGCGTATCCGCTCAGTCACCGCAGCCGATCCGCGACCGCCCGACGCAGCCGGTCGACCAGTCCGCCCGCGCCCTCTGCCTCGGACGGGCCCGGCTCCGAGAGCTCCCATCCGGCTTTTTCCGCCGCTTCGCCGACGGTCAGGAACTCGAAGCCGACGCTGGTTGCGACCCGCTCGTCGGCCGACGACGTGCCGACGAAGACGTGTCTGGGCGTGTCGGTCTCGTCGTAGATGTCGCCGAGCGTCCCCCACTTGTCCCACTTGCGAAGTGCGTAGTCGTTCACCAGTCCGTTATCGCGGAGGAACGACGCGACGGCGTCGGCCTCGTTGGCCACGACGCCGACGTAGCGGCTCCACTCGCGGGCGTCGTCGAAGGCGCTCGCCGGGTCAGCGAGCGTCCGCGCCGCGCCCAGCGAGAAGACGAGCGTCACCTCGCCGGTCCGCTCGCTTGCTCGGTCGGGGTCGACGTCGAGGGTCATGACGGCTCACCGATCCGTTCGCCCGCGACCGACTAAACCCTGTGGGGGTACTTATGCCGCGAGGCCGCCTGCGGGTTCGTACATGGACTTCGAGACCACGTTCGGCACGGACGCCCCGGTGATCGGTATGGTACACCTCCCGCCGCTGCCGGGCGCGCCGAAAGCGCCCGCGGACGGGGCGAGCGCGATGGCGGCGGCGGTCGACCGAGCGGCGAGCGACGCCCGTGCGCTTGACCGCGGCGGCGTCGACGGGATCATGATCGAGAACTTCGGCGACGCTCCGTTCTACCCTGACGAGGTGCCGAAGTCGGTCGTCGCCGGGGTCACTCGCGCCGCGGCCGCCGTCGCCGGCGAGACCGACCTCCCGCTCGGGATCAACGTCCTCCGCAACGACGCCGAGGCGGCCGTCTCCGTCGCCGCCGCCGTCGGAGCCGACTACGTCCGCGTGAACGTCCACACTGGCGCGCGGGTCACGGATCAGGGGATCGTCGAGGGGCGCGCTCACGAGACGCTCCGGCTCCGCGAGCGGCTCGGCGTCGACGTGGGAGTGTTCGCGGACACGGACGTGAAACACTCCGCGCCGCTGACGGCCGAGGGGTACACGGCGGAGTCGTTCGCGGACACCGCCGAGCGCGGGCTCGCTGATGCGGTAATCGCCTCCGGCCGCGGAACCGGCGAGGCGATGGACGCCGAGGCGCTGGAGGCGGTCGTGGCGGAGCGAGAGCGCCACGGCCTCGACACGCCGGTGCTCGTCGGGAGCGGCGTTCGCGCCGACACGATCGGCGAGGTCCTGACGGTCGCCGACGGCGTCATCGTCGGCACCGCGCTGAAAGCGGACGGCGAGACGACGGCGCCGGTCGACGAAGCGCGAGTCACGGAGGTGGTGACGCGCGCGAACGAGGTCCGGTGAGGGCGCTCAGCGGCGCTCGTCGAGGAACGCCGCGACCGTCTCCCGGTCCGGCAGCCCCGGCTGCGTGAACCGCGTCGTGCAGTTGATCGCCGCCACCGCGGCCGCGAACCGGACGCCGGCCTCGACGCCCGCATCACCGACGAGCCACTGATCGATCAGTCCCGCAACGAAGGCGTCTCCGGCTCCGGTCGCGTCGACCGCGTCGACGTCGAAGGCGTCGAACTCGGTGACTGCGCCGCCGGTGACGGCGGTCATTCCGTCGGCGCCGTGGGTGAGGACCGCGCGCGGCCAGTCGGGTCCGTCGTCGGTTCCACCTCCGTCGTCGGTCTCTCTTCCGTCGTCGATCCCCTCGACATCGCCCGATCCGCCGTCTCCATCGCCCCCGCTGCTGTCACGGGCACGCTGCGCCGCGGCGACGCGCGCCGTGGCCGCGTCGACTCCCCCGAAGTAGGCCGCGGCCGCGACGTCGCCGGCGACGAACAGGTCCGCGCGGTGGCAGTACCGGTGAATCGTCGCCGGTTCGGTTCCCCGCCCGGCGAGCTCCTCGACGGGTCCAGAGAGATCGAAGACCAGCCGAGGCGGGTCGACGGCCTCGTCCGCGACGTCGAGGACGCTCCGCGCGACGGGATCGGGCGCGTAGGCCGTGAGAAATACCACGTCTGCCGCGGCGAGCGCCGTGCGGTCGGACTCGTCGAGGCGGAGTTCACGGAAGCTCTCACCGGCCGTGACGATGGCCCGCTCCCCGTCGGGGTCGCGGAGGATCACCGAACGGGTGGTGGCGTCCCCGCCGACGACGACGCGGTCGGTGTTGACGCCGGTGGCCGCGAGGTTCTCCCGGGCGCGCCGCCCGTACGCGTCGTCGCCGACCCGGCTGACGAGCCCCACGTCGCGGCCGAGCCGGTCGAGCGCGACCGCGACGTTCGCTCCGACCCCGCCGAAGGCGGTCGTCACTTCGCTCGCGTACGCCCCGCCGTCAGGCTCGGGTAGGTTGCTGACGGCGTACCACTCGTCGATCGCCGCGGCGCCGACGACGACGATCGACGGCGAGTCCCTCGCCGGCGACGAACCGCTCATCGTCGCCAGCCACCCGGCAGCGAACCGCTCACGCTCCGTCCTCCCGGCGGCGAACCGCTCACGCTCCGTCCCCGTAGACGGACTCGTGAACGGCCATCGCCGTGTCCTCGGCGACCGCCCCCTCGACGGTGGTCTCGCCATCGGCGCGCCGGATCACTTCCTCACAGGGGATATCGACGACGTCGCCGGTGAGCTCGTTCAGCGTCGCCCCCGAGACGCCGAAGACCACGCGGTCGAGGCCGGCGTAGTGGATCGCCGTCGCGCACATCGGACACGGCTCCGTGCTTGCGTACATCGTACAGCGGTCTCGCTCGTCCGCGTCGAGCTCTCTGGCGGCCCACCGCGCGAGCGTCATCTCCGGGTGTGCGGCCACGTCGTCGTTCGTCACCGTCTCGTTGTGTCCCTCGCCGACGATCTCGTCGTCAACGACGATCGCCGCCCCGAACGGCGAGTTCCCCATCTCGACGGACTCCTCGGCGAGTTCGATCGCTCTGTCGACGTACTCGCGGTCCCGCTCGTTCGACGCTTCGCCTGTCCGGTCATCGTCGGTCGCGTTGCTCATGCGCCGGATTGCTCCCCGGGCCACCTAACGTTTCGTACGGCGGCGAAACGACGACGAGACGGGGGAGCTACGACTCCCCTCGTCCGTCGTGCGTGTCGTCCGCAGTGCCACTGCTTCCCGACACGCTCTCGCCGTCACTTGCTCCCTCGGTGTCATCGGATTCGCCGGGATCGGGGCCACCTGCGGGGTCAGACTCTCGATCGCCGTCGGCGTCAGCTCCCGCCGTCTGCGAGCGCCGGACCTCGCGAAGGGCGTCGACGGCGTCGTCGTTCGCGGTCGTCCGCGTCTCGGCCACGGCGCTCGGGTCGAGCCCGGTCGAACCGGCGTCGTCCTGCACAGCGCCTTCCGTCGCGTCGTCGGGTGCCGCTTCCGCGTCGTCTCGTTCCGATCCGCCTGTCAGGCTCGCGATCCACTCGCTAAGTCTCGATAGCAGTCCCATCGTTCGTCTCAGTAGTTTTTGAACAGGAGTGCTCGCACGTCGTCTTTGGTACGCGCCGTCTCGACGTCGCCGTCTGGCAGGTCGACCTCGTATCGGGCGTCGCCGTCGCCCTCGCGCCACTTGTCGTCGTGGGTGTCGAGCAGGCTCATCATCGCGTCGAGCTGGCTCGATCCGTCGGCGTCGGCGTCAGCGTCCGGTTCGCCGTCTTCGTCGTCGGATTCCGCGTCGGTACCGGGTTCCGAGTCGTCGGATTCCGCGTCGGTACCGGGTTCCGAGTCGTCGGATTCCGCGTCGTTGTCACTCCGCGGTTCGGCCGTCTCCTCCGGATCTGGCTCCTCGTCAGGGTCGAGCTCGATATCCACTTCGGTAAACGGGTCGGCGGCGAGCCGTTCGGCCGCGTCGAGGATCGCGTCGATCAGCTCCGCCTTCGTCATCTCGCTCCGACCGCTGACGTCGAACGCGGCGGCGATCGAGTACAGGTCCATCTCGTCTGCGTCGTCGGGGTCGCCGTGCTTCCGGTTCCTGGATTCGAGCCGGTCGCGGGCGTGATCGACGTCGAACGGGGTTCCGCCGTGGTCTCGCCTGTCGTCGCTTGCGGTCGGCTCGCGCTCGACGGATCCGAACGCCGCCGGGTCGGCGGTTCGGTCCGGGTCGTCGGCGGCGTCGGCCAGATCCAGCAGATACCGCAGCGCGTCGTCGGTTCCGACGGATGCGTATTCGCCCGCGTGCGCCGCCGCCAACTCCGCGCGGAGCGTCTCGATCCGGTCTCGGTGGTCGTCGGTGATCTCGAGTGTCGGCATGGTCAGTCGTGGTCCTCCTGAAACCGCGCGAACGCGTCCGCCCAGCTCTCGACGGGCCGCGGCTCGCCCGTGTGGTCCGCCTCGACGCCGGCGTAGCCGCAGTCGTCACAGGCGACCGCCGTCGCCCCGGCGAGCGCGAACGTCGACAGCGACGAGCCGCAACGAGGGCACTCGGATGACACGGGTATCAGTCGGACGGTGGATGCGAACCCTGAAAAACGCATGGGGTAACAATCATTAGAGTTCGGGAGAATCATCGACCATGAGCGAGTCGAACGCGGAGAACCGGCTCATGGGGTACTACCGTCGCTACGTCGGCGACCCCGACCGTACGATCGACGTGTACGCCGGGTTCGGGCTCTTCTTCGCCGGAATCGGGTTGGGACTCATGGGCGTCGTCGTCTTCCTCTACAGCGCGACGCTTCCGGCGAACACGATGTCGACGTATGCGGTCCGCGAGGTCGCCGCCGTCGCCGGCGCGGTCGGACTGCCGGCCCTCCTGCTCGGCGTCGTCGTCCTGCTCCCGGTCGACCGGCGGATGCTCTACCTCGCGGGCGTCGGCACCGCGATCACCCTCGTCGGGACGGGGCTGTTCGTGTGGGCGTACCCGCAGGACTGGAACGTCGTCTCGCCCCCGGATTACAGCGCCCAGATCGTCGCCGTCTACACCGCCGGGCTCGTCGCCGTCATCGCTGCCACCGGCGGCGCACTGGTCGCTCACCGCGTCGAACAGGCCGGCGCCGCGGCCGGCACTGCCGGGGGTGCGGGGAGCAGCACGGCGGCCGTCGACACGGACGCCGACGCCGCCGGGGCCGACGCGGGCGGCGAGGCGGTGACCGACGCCGACGTCCGCGCCGACATCGAGCGCGAGCTGGAGGACGCGGAGCTGACGTGGGGTGGTGTCGAGCGATCGCAGACGCGACGGCTCGAACTGAACACCAGCGCCGTCGACGACGTCGACGTCGACACCGAGAAGCTCGCCGGTTCTGCGACGGAGACGCGGACGACCTCCGGGACCGTCAACGACGCCGTCTCCGAGCTGAAGGGGTTACAGGGCGGCGAGGCGAAGACCGCGAGCGGCGAGGGGACCGACGACCAGGCCGCGAAGCTCCGGGAACTCCGGGAACAGCAGCAGCGCGAGGCCGAGGCGGAGGCGGCCGAGAACGACTCCGTCGTCGGCCGGATCAAGGACCTGTTCTGACCCGGCCGGATCGGCGGCCCGTTCCGACTCGATCGCTCCGGCTTTATATACATCCGACCGCTAGATGCTCCTGTGTCTGGCGTCACTGTCTCCGTCGATCTGCACGTCCACTCGGACGACAGCTACGACGGCCACGAGCCGATCGAGCTGATACTGGAACACGCGGCGGATATCGGGCTCGACGCGGTCGTCATCACCGATCACGACGTGATCGGCGAGTCGAAGCGGGCCGCGGCGATCGCCGACGAGTACGGGCTGATCGGTATCCCGGGCGTCGAGGTGTCGACCGCGCACGGCCACCTGCTCGCCGCGGGTATCGAGCGGATGCCGCCTCGGCGACAGTCGTACGCGGAGACGATCGAGTGGATCCACGACCACGGCGGGGTCGCGATCGTCCCGCACCCGTTCCAGCGCTCCCGTCACGGCGTCCGAGAGCGGAACATCCCCATGCCGGACCCCGAGAGCGAGGACGGCGGTGACATCGACGAGGTCGACGCGGTCGAGGTGTTCAACGCGTGGCTGTTCACCGGCTACCGCAACCGCCGCGCGCGGCGGTTCGCCGCGAAATACGACTATCCCGGCGTCGCCGCCAGCGACGCGCACGACTTGGAGTACGTCGGCCGCGCGTTCACCGAACTCGAGATCGAGGGGCGCGACGACGTCTCGGCGGTCACCGCCGACGACATCCTCGAGGCGATCCGCGAGGGGACGACGTCGGTGAACGGGCGGCGCGCGCCCGTCCCGATGGCCGCGAAACACTACGTCATCGCCGCCGCGCGCAAGTCCGGCTACTACGCTCGGACCGGCGCAACGCGGAGCGCGAACGGCGCGAAGTGGGTCGTCACGGAGTCGCTCTCGTCTGCCCGCGTCGCCACGCTCCAGGCGATACACCGTGCCGGCCGGGCGCTTTCGTGGATCACCTGACCCGAGTCGATGCGGTGCGAGACGCCCCGTCTGATCCGTTGGAGAGCGGGGTTTTTGCACGCGGGAGCGAAAGGCGTGACCATGAGCCATGACAGACGCGAAACGGGGTTCAAACGACGGACGCGCGTCGACGAGGCGCTGTCGACGCTGCTCGACGCCGCGGACGCGCACGGGCGAACCGAGTCTGTCCCGATACCCGAGGCAGACGGCCGCGTCGTCGCCGAACCGATCGACGCGCCCGCGCCCGTTCCGAGCTACGACCGAGCGGCGATGGACGGATACGCGGTCCGTGCGGCGGACACGTTCGGCGCATCCGACCGCTCCCCGGCGGTGTTGCGCGCTGCGGAGACCGACGCGGAATCGATCGCCCCCGGCGAAGCCGCACGCGTTCACACGGGAAGCGCGCTTCCGGCGGGGGCCGACGCGGTGGTCATGATAGAGCAGGTCGAGACCGTCGGCGACGAGGTGGAGACGTTCGACGCGGTCGCGAGCGGCGAGAACGTCGGCGACGCCGGTGAGGACGTCGCTGAGGGACAACGGCTCTTCGAGCCGGGGCACACGCTCCGCCCGTCCGATCTCGGTCTCCTGAAGTCGGTCGGGCTCGACGAGGCCCCCGTCTACGAGCCGCCGACGGTCGCCGTGATCCCGACCGGCGAGGAGCTCGTGCAGACCGATCCCGGCCCCGGCGAGGTGATCGAAACGAACGGCCTGACCGTCTCGCGGCAGGTCGAGCGATGGGGTGGTATCGCCCGGTATCGCGAGGTCGCCACCGACGACGAAGCGGCGCTGTCGGCCGCGATCGAACGCGACCTCGACGCCGACATCGTCGTCACCACCGGCGGCTCCTCGGTCGGCGAGCGGGACCTCATCCCCGAGGTCGTCGACGGGCTCGGAGCGGTCCTCGTTCACGGCGTCGCGCTCAAGCCGGGCCATCCCGTCTGCCTCGGCGAGGCGTCCGGCACGCCGATCGTCTCGCTTCCCGGCTATCCGGTCGCCTGTATCGTTAACGCCGCACAGTTCCTCCGACCCCTTCAGAAGCGCGTGGGCGGAACGAGCGCGGAGCCGTTCCCGACGCGCCGCGCGACTCTCGACCGGAAAGTGCCGAGCGAGCCCGGCACGCGGACGTTCGCGCGCGTCTCGCTCTCGGCGCCCGACGCGCGGTCCGCTGATCGCGACCCGAACGGCGCGGACGACTCGAACGACGCGGCCGGCTCCGACGACGGCCTCCCTGTTGCGAGCCCGACCCGCGCGAGCGGCTCCGGGATCCTGTCGAGCGTCGCGCTCGCGGACGGGTGGGTCGTCGTCCCCGAGCCGCGCGAGGGGCTCGACGCCGGCGAGGTCGTCGACGTGGAGCTGTGGGAGGTGACTCCATGAGCGATCGCAAGGAGTTCCGGGACCTCGCGACGCCGGCGGCGGCGCGGGACGCGATCGGCTCGCTCGACCTCTCGCCGGAGCCGGAGACGGTTCCGCTGGCGGCGGCCCGCGGGCGCGTCCTCGCGGAGCGTATCGACGCCGCGATCGACGTCCCCGGCTTCGACCGAGCGTCGATGGACGGCTACGCGGTGCGCGCCCGCGACACCTTCGGTGCCGACGAGGCCGATCCGGCCGAACTCGACCTCGTCGGGTCGGTCCACGCCGGGGCGACCCCCGAGGTGACCGTCGACTCCGGGACCTGTGCGGAGATCTCTACGGGTGCCGTGATGCCGGACGGCGCCGACGCCGTGGTGATGGTCGAGCGGACGGACGAGATCGGGGGGACCGATACCGGAGGCCCCGATCGGATCGCGATCCGGACCGCCGTCGCGCCCGGCGACCACGTGATGACCGCGGGCGCGGACATCGCGGCCGGCGCACGGGCGCTCGGCCCCGGAACTCGCCTCACGCCCCGTGAGATCGGGCTCCTGTCGGCGCTTGGCGTCGACGAGGTGCCGGTCGAGGGGAAACCCCGCGTCGGGATCGTCTCGACCGGCGACGAGCTGGTGCGGCCCGGCGAGCCGCTCGACCCCTCCCGCGGCGAGATATACGACGTGAACTCGACGACGATCGCCGCCGGCGTGACGGAGGCGGGCGGCGAGCCGGTCCTCTATCCGCACGCGGGCGACGACTACGGGGAGATGGAGCGACTCCTCCGTCGAGCCGCGGACGAGTGCGACCTGGTGCTCTCGTCGGGGTCGACCTCGGCGAGCGCCGTCGACGTCATCTACCGGGTGATCGAAGAGCGCGGGGAGCTGCTCCTCCACGGGGTCGCAGTAAAGCCCGGGAAGCCGATGCTCGTCGGACGGCTCGACCGCGGCGGGAGCGAGGCGACCGCCGACGGCGACGGTGTTTCCGGCCAGAGACGCACCGGCGAATCCGCGTACGTCGGCCTCCCCGGCTACCCGGTGTCCGCGCTCACGATCTTCCGGACCTTCGTCGCGCCCGCCATCCGCGAGGCCGCCGGCCGGCCGGAGCCCGCGACGGCGACGGTGGACGGTCGGATGGGCGTCGGCGAGCGCTACGGCGAGGGTCGACTCCGACTGATGCCGGTCGGACTGCTCGACCTCGACGTGGACCGCGCCGACTCGGGAGACGACCCGGATCTCCCGCTCGTCTACCCGGTCGACAAAGGCTCCGGGGCGACGACGAGCCTCGTCGAGGCGGACGGCGTCGTCGCCGTCGACCCGGACACGGAGTACTTGGACGCGGGCGAGCGCGTCACCGTCCAGCTGTTCTCTCCGGACGTCCGACCCCCGACGCTGCTCGGCGTGGGCGAGGACGATCCGGCGATGAATCGCCTTCTCGATCGGTTGGAGAACCCGCGATACCTCCCCGTGGGCTCTCGCGAGGGGTTGCGTCGGCTGCGTGACGGCGTCCCGGACCTCGCGGTGGTCGCCGGCCCCACCGACAGAGCGGTCGAAACCGTCGAGCTCGGCGGGTGGCGACGGGAATGGGGACTCGTCGTGCCCCCGGAGAACCCGGCGGACGTGGACGGGATCGGATCGCTCGTCGACCGCGACCTCCGGTTCGTCAACCGCTCGTCCGACTCCGGGCTCCGCCGGAGCTTCGACGACGCGCTCGAGGACCTCGCGGCGGAGCGCTCGTCGTCGCGGGCCGATCTCACGGACCGAATCGACGGCTACGGGCTCACGGTGCGCGCGTTCGAGAGCCCGGCCCGGAAGGTGGTGTCCGGTGACGCCGACGTCGGCCTCGCGCTGCGGGAGACCGCGGCGCGTCTCGACTGCGGCTTCGTCCCACTCGGCGAGCAGTCAGTCGTCGTCCGCGCAGCACCGTCGCGGGCCGAGCGTCGACCGGTCACCGAAGTCGCTGCCGCGCTCGGCGACGACGGCGCGCTCGACGACCTGCTCGACGGGTTGGCGGGCTACTCGCGGAACAGTCGGAACGACCCCTGACCGACGACCACTTCGGACGCATCGCCGTTGACGGGGCTGGTGACCGTCATCTCGCTGACGCCGATCGAACCCCCCGACCTGACGACCTCGGCCTCAGCCCGGAGGTCGCCGGTCGCCGGACGGAGGTAGTTCGCGTTGAGGTTCACCGTGGCGACGCCCCCGGCGTACGGGTCCTCGAAGGCGGTCCGTTGTGCGACGCCGCCGGCGGTGTCGATCAGCGTCGCCGCGACCCCGCCGTGGATGGTGTCACCGTCCGCGTTCGTCAGCTTGTCGTCGAACGGGATCGAGAGGACGACCCGGCCGCGCTCGACGACGTCGACCGAGGTGTTCAGCCACGAGAGGTAGTCGTGTTCCGCCTCGATGTGTCGTTCGATGATGCCGACCGCGTCAGCCGGCAACGGTTCCATCTCCGCGACATCGTTCCGGTCCATACGCCGTTCTCTCACCGGTCCGGCTTGTAGCCCCCGAAACGCTCGGCAACCGCCGCGAAGTTGCAACCGTCCGCCTTCGGGGACAACTTATAAAGGATGGCGCGCCATCCCCCTCGTGACCTGACGCGCCGCCCGCGACGGCCGAGGCCGGTGTCCGGCGCACCGTCGCGGCGTCAATTCGCTGCCGGCTGTTCGCCACCTTCCGACCGCGCTTCGACAGCCCTCGGCTCACGAGACGCCCCTCCTCACCCGAGACCTCACCACTCACCCGACACCGAGTCGAATCGGGTCGTCGCTCGAGACCACGTCGACGGAAACGGTGTCGCCGACCGCGAACTCGTGGTCCGGACAGACGATCTTCGCGCCGCCCCTCGCGTCCCGCCCCGCGAACAGCGACAGCCCCACCACCCGATCACCGTTCGCGAGGACGTCCACCGGCTCCCACGCGATCCCACGACCCGCGGCGACGCCGACCCGCGTGCCCGTGAGCTCGACCGCCGCCCCCTCGGAGAGCGTCTCGAACGCGCCACCGCCGGCGTAGTGTGCGAGCCCGCCGTCCAGCGGGACGCCGCCGTCGCTCGCTATCGCCGCGAACCGCTCTCCGGGCGCCGGGTGTACGGGCGCGTCGAGGACGACGTGAGTCGGCCCTCGCTCGGCCACGACGCCGGTCCCGTCCCACGAGAGCGGCTCGACCGCGACGTCGACGTCGACGGGGAGCGACCCGCTCGCCCGGAGCGGATCGGCGTCGGGTCCCCTGAAGCCGAGGTGAACGTGATTGTCGACCCACTGGCCGAAGAACCCGGAGCGCGTCATCGGACCGAGGACGTCTCCGACGGCGACCTGCTCTCCGGCCGACACGGCCGGGATCACGTGGAGGATCCGAGCGACCGTCCCCAGTTCGACCCCGGCCCGCCAGCACCAGTCGTCGTCGAGGTCGACGACGATGAGATGGTCCGTGCCGGCGGCGTACGGACGGTCCGGACAGCCGACGGTCCGAGTGTCACGGACGACTCCGGCGACCGGCGAGATCCCCGATTCCCCGGCGGGGTACAGGTCGATCGCGCGACCGTCGTCGTGTGCGGGATACGGCGAGTTGAACCGAGAGAAGCGCCGATACCGACGGAGGACGTCGGCAGGCAGCGTAACGGTCATGTCTGAGACTCCCGACCCGCAGAGGAATATCCCCGACGCTCAGAGCGCCACCCCTGGCGCCCGGAGCGCTGCGGCCGAGTGCGGCACTCGCGGTCAGTCATCGGCGGGCTCGATACCGGAGATCACGAAACGGGCACCGCCGAGGTCGGACGCGTCGACCGAGAGCGTCCATCCGTGCGCCTCTGCAATATCGCCGACGATGGCGAGACCGAGCCCCGTCCCTCCCCCGAGCGACACGCCGCGTTCCGTCACGTTCGACCGCTCTTCGGGCGGTACGCCCGGGCCGTCGTCGTTGACCGCGAGCGCGACGCCATCGTCGCGGCGCTCGATGTCGACTCGGACGGCCACGTCGTCTCCCGCGTGTTCTATCGCGTTTCGGAACAGGTTCGAGACGAGCTGGTCGAGCCGATCGCCGTCCGCGAGCACCGTCTGGTCGGGACCGTCGACGGTTAGCGTCGCCTCCGCGGTCTCGAGCCGCGACCAGACGCGACGCACCGTCGAATCGATCGACACCCGTTCGACGGCGTCGACGGATTTTCCCGCCGTCGCCAGCGACAGCAGCCCCTCGATCAGTTCGTCGATACGCTCGTGGGCGTTCGCGGCCCGCTCGAGGGTCTCGTCGCTGTCGCCGTCGCTGTGGCGGGCGAGTTCCACCGCCGCGCTCGCCGCGGCGAGCGGATTCCTGATGTCGTGAGAGACCACGCCGGCGAAATCCTCGAGCCGCTCGTTCTGGCGCTCGAGCTCCGCCTCGTGTCGCTCCAACGCCGCCTGCCGCCGCTCTCTGGCGGTCACGTCACGGAGGAGGAACACGTGTCCGCGATCAGTCCCCCTCGGGTCCGTGATGGGGTCCTCCTGAATGTCGAACTGCCGACTCCCGATGGTGATCGGGTGTTCTGCGCCGTCCTCCAGCCGCGGGAAGGCGGCCGACAGGGAGGAGCCGACCGCGTCCGGCGGCAGTAGCTCCTTCGCGGCCGGATTGAGGTCGCGGATTCGACCGTCCGATCCCGCCACGATGACCGGGTCCTGCATCACCTCCACGGCCGTGTCGCGGGTGACTACCGCGGCGTCCAGCGTTCCGAGCCAGAACACGGTGCCGTACAGAAAGACGCCGTGAACGACGAGTGCGGCGGGGTACCACTCCACGTTCGCGTAGCTCCCCAGATCGACGACCGTGACGAGACCGGCGAGGAACGGCAACAGCGTGCCGAGGAGGATCACGAACGTCTGGAGGCGGTACTGGTTCCCGGTCCGGTTGTACAGGTCGACGACGACGAGTGTGCCCGCGATACAGAGTCCGTACGCGTACAGCAGAAACGCGACGCTCGCGGGACCGAGTCCGAACGAGAGTAGGGTGAACGGTCCGTCGACGACCGCCGTTAGCGACGAGCGGGCGAGCCCGTGGGTCCCGCTGGACCACGCGAGCAACAGCCAGACGAACGCCGGCGCCGCGAGCGCGACGATCCGGTTCTCGGTCCGCCAGCGGTCGTGTCCGGTGAACGCCAACACGAACGCGATCCAGAGGACCGGAACCGCCGCGAGCAACGGCGTCGCGAGATTGAGCGCCACGGTCATCGCCAGTTCGCTCGCGGTGACGACTCTGACTGCGTACAAAAGCGAAATCCCGCCGCCACACAGCAGGTAGAGTGCAATTTCGACCCCGCCCGGTTGGCCGCGCCTGTGCCACGCGACCCGACCGAGCCAGAGCCCGATGACCCCGGCGAGCAGGCAGGCCGTCAGGTACGCCTGCACCGGTAACGCGCCGAGGTCGCTCATCGATATCGAAATCACTTCGAGGGCAGTCAAAACCTTTGTGTCATGCGACGACTCACCCCGAACCGGTCCGCCGTCCGCCACAAACGCCTTGTTCGTTCGCGGCGTTGCCCTCGATATGCGAGTCCTGAGGGGGCGCGCGACGGACCCGGTGGCCGACCGGGAGCTGACGGCGTCCCTGCTCACCGCCGCGGCCGATGGCACGCCGGGAATCCGAGTCTGGGCGCCTCCCCGACAGGTCGCATTCGGCCGTCGTGACGCGCGCGAGCCGGGATACGAACGGGCCAGGCGCCTGGCCGCGGAGGAGGGATTTCAGCCGCTCCAGCGCGACGTGGGCGGGCGGGCCGTGGCGTACACGGGACAGACGCTCGCGTTCGCCCACGCCGTGCCGCTCGACGGGGACTCCCGGTCGATACCCGAACGGTACGAACGCGCGACGGAGGTCGTCCTGACTGCACTCCGTGGGATCGGCGCGACGGTGGCCGCCGGAGAGCCGTTGAACGCGTTCTGTCCGGGTGACCACTCGGTCCGCGTCGTCGACGGCGGGAAGGTATCGGGGATCGCCCAGCGAGTCGGGACGGACGCGGCCCTGATCGCGGGCTGTCTCGTCGTTCGATCGGACGACGCGCACGGCGTCGCAGCGGTCACCGCCCCGGTGTACGACGCGCTCGGAGTCCCCTTCGATCCGACCACGGTCGGCAGCGTCGCCGGTGCCGGCGGCCCCGACGATCCCGAACGGGTCTCACGGGCCCTCGAAGCGGCGTTCGTCGACGGACCGTGGGGCGACGGAGACGGTCGGATCGACCGTGTCAGCGGGGACGGTCCCCCGGCGTGACCCATCAGCGGGGCGCTGACCCCGTCGCCGAACGGGGTGTCGACCGAGCGTCGAACGGGGTTCACCGTCGGATCGCGGTTTCGACGTGCTTTTTATTCGCGGGGGTCTCGGTTCCTCCATGGCCGAATTCAAAGTCGTCATCGCCGACCCCGACACCGGCGAGACGTTCCAGCGAGAGGTCGACGGACAGGACGCGAACCGATTCCTCGGCCGAGAGATCGGCGACGAGATCGGCGGCGACGCCGTCGGACTCCCCGAACACACGATCGCGATCACCGGCGGCTCCGACGAGACCGGCCGCCCGATGCGCGAGGATGTCTCCGGAACTCGTCTGAAAGAACTCCTACTCGAGGGCGGCGTCGGCTTCAAACCGTCCCGCGAGGGCGAGCGCAAGCGGATCACGGTCCGCGGTCGCGAGATCGACGACGACGTCGCACAGATCAACGTCTCCGTCGTCGAGGGAGACGACGTCGCCGCCGCGCTCGGCGAGGGCGACGCGGACGCAGACGACGAGTAACCTTCGCTTTCGATGCCTCGCGTCCCCTCCGACGACGAGGGCGTCGCGTCGATACGCGTCTCGCTCGCCCGGAGCGGCGGCACTCGGCGTCCCTGCGTCCGGCTCCCGTCCGACGACGATCTTGCCGGGCGGATCGAGTCGGGGTCGTGTGCGTCGCTGTCGATGGCCGCCGGCGACGTGGTCCGCGTGGTGTTCGACCGCGAGGAGCGGTACGCGCCGGTGACCGCCGACAGCGCCGGGCGACTCCTCAGAGGGGCGTTCGACAACCGTCGCCTCGCTCGCGAGACGGGGGACGGGACGAACCGACTCGTCGAGTGGCTCGACGAGCACGGGCGTGAACCCGGCGACAGCATCGTCCTCGACGTCGTCGTCCCCGGGGAGCTGTACGGGCTCCGTCTCCCCGGTGAGCGGACGGTGTACGATGCCAACCGGGGGCCGCGGTCGTCGCTGGCGGACATCGCACGCGACCTCGACGGCTGAGCCGCGGCGGTGAGGTGCGGTCGCGTCGGCCGGGTGTCGGTGCGCCGGTGCGGTCTCGATCCGACGGTCGCACGACGCCCGTTCGAACCGGGCGATCCAGCGCCGACACCCGCGTCCCGAATCGCTTATTCTCGCTCGGGTCCGAATACGTCTCATGAGAGAGGTCGACGCGGATCTGACGACGCTCGACCGCGGGATCATCAACGCCTTCCAGGGCGGATTCCCGGCCACGCAGCGACCCTTCGAACCGGCCGCGGCCGCGCTGCGGGACCGCGGCGTCGACGTGACGGGCCCGGAGCTGTGCGAGCGCGTTCGCCACCTCGACGAGGAGGGGATCCTCTCCCGGTTCGGGGCGCTCGTCAACGCGGAGGAGATCGGGGGGGCGGCGTCGCTCGTCGCGCTGCACGCGCCCGAAGACCGATTCGACGAGATCGTCGAACAGATCAACGAGTTCACCGAGGTCGCGCACAACTACGAGCGGGAACACCCACACCTCAACGTCTGGTTCGTCGTGAGCGTCGCGGACCATCCGGACCCCGAAAAAGACGGGAGCGACCGGATCGAGGAAGTCCTCGCCGAGATCGAGTCGGTGACAGGCCAGGAGACGTACAACCTCCCGAAACAACAGGAGTTCCACGTCGGCGCGAAGTTCCTCGTCGACGGACCGGTCCCCGAGGGGGACGTCGACCTCTCGGATCTCGGCCCCGACGTGTCGCCGAGCGGTCGGTCGACGCTCACTCCGGACGAGCGCGACCTCGTCGTGGAGATTCAGGGCGGGCTCCCGATCACCGAGACGCCGTACGCCGATGTCGCCGCCCGGCTCGGGGCGGACGCCGACTGGGTGATCGAGACGATCAAGCGGTTCGACGTGGAGGGGAAGGTGCGCCGAATCGGCGTCATCCCGAACCACTACGCGCTCGGGTACACTGAAAACGGGATGACGGTCTGGGACGTTCCAGAAGCCGTCCTCGACGAGGTCGGCCCCGCTGTCGCGAGCCTCGATTTCGTCACGCACTGCTACGAGCGCCCGCGACACGCCGGCGTCTGGGAGTACAACTTCTTTGCGATGACCCACGGACGGACAGAGGCTGAAAGCGAGCGCCGGATTGCGGACGTGAAAGCGCTGATGGACGAACACTGGGACGTCGACGCGAGCGACTGGGACACGCTGTTCTCGACACGGATCCTGAAGAAAACGGGGATCCGCATCGCCGACCGCGCCGACAGCAACACCGCGTGATCCCGCTTTATCACGACTTCACCGGCGAGACGGTGCTTGTGTTCGGCGGCGGCTCGGTCGGAGCCCGGAAGGCGTCGCGATTCGTCGGCGAAGCCGAGGTCGTCGTCGTGAGCCCGGCGTTCGACGACCGCCTCGTCGACCGGGCCGACGAGAGCGCTGAGTCGTCGTCCACCGAGCGTTCCCCCGCGGACACTCCCGGGATCGAACTGGTTCGTGCCGCCCCGACGCCGGACGCGGTCCCCGACTGGATCGCGCGGCTCTCCCCGGCGCTCGTCGTGGCCGCGACGGACGACGCCGCCGTCAACGCGGCGGCGGAGGCGGCCGCGCTCGACGCCGACATCCTCGTCAACCGCACCGACGTCTCCGGGGATCGCGAGGCCGGCAGCGTCGTCGTCCCGGCGACCGTCGACGACGATCCGGTCCGTGTCGCGCTCTCGACCGGCGGCGCGAGTCCGGCCCTCTCGAAGGCGCTGCGAGAGCGCATCGAGACCGAGATCGACGGTGCGGGCGCCATGGCGGAGCTGTCCGGAGCGCTCCGCAGCGAGCTCAAAGACCGGGGGGTTCCGCCCGCGGAGCGCCGAGACGCGATCCGTCGCGTCGTGCGATCCGACCGGGTTTGGAAGGGTTTACAAAAGGGGGGATCCAACGGTCGTCAAGAGGCGTATTCAGTGATCGAGGAGGCACTCGAACGATGAGAGACACCGGCGCTATCACGGGCGTGAGCGTCGCCCACTCTCGCGCGACCGTCGACGAGATCGAGGCGGCGGGCGGCGACGGCGTTCGCGCGACCGTCTCTGACCTGCTCGCGCGTGAGGGGGTCGAAGAGGCGTTCGCGCTTCAAACGTGTAACCGATCGGAGGCGTTCGTCGTCACCGATCGGACCACCGACGGGACGGCCGCGCTGGAATCGTTCGCCCCCGACGTCCGGAGCGGCGCGCTCCGGCACTTCGATCACGAGGAGAGTCTGGAACACCTGATGCGGGTCGCCACCGGCTTGGAGTCGCTCGTGCTCGGCGAGGACCAGATCATCGGTCAGCTTCGGGAAGCGTACGAGGAGTCGAAGTCGGCCGGCGGCATCGGCCCCGTGCTGAAAGACGCGGTGATGAAGGCGCTTCACGTCGGCGAGCGGGCGCGGACGGAGACGTCGATCAACGAGGGCGTCGTCTCGCTCGGGTCGGCCGCGGTCCGGCTGGCCGCCACCGAGATCGACCTGACCGACGGGACTGCCGTCGTGGTTGGTGCCGGCGAGATGGGCACGCTCGCGGCGAGATCGCTCGACGAAACCGCCGTCGCCGAAATCGTCGTCGCGAATCGGACCCTCCCGAACGCGGAGTTCGTCGCAGAAGAGATCGAGACGCCGGCCGAGGTCGTCTCGCTGGCGGACCTCCCGGCGGTGGTCCCCGACGCCGACCTCGTGATCTCGGCGACGGGGAGTTCGGACCCGCTGATCGATGCTTCTCACGTCGCCGACGCCGACCGGCTCGTCTGTATCGACATCGCGCAGCCGCGCGACATCGACCCGTCGGCCGCGGAGCCCGCCGGCGTAACCCTGTACGACATCGACGCCCTGAAAGATGTCACTCGGCAGACCCGGGAGAACCGTGCGGAGGAGGCACGGAACGTGGAGGCGATCATCGACGATGAGCTCGACCGCATCCTGCAGGCGTACAAGCGCAAGCGGGCCGACGACGCCATCTCCGCGATGTATGCCGGCGCCGACCGGGTGAAAGCGCGCGAGGTCGACCGGGCCATCTCCCGGCTCGAAGCCCACAGCGACGTGAGCGACGTCGAGCGCGAGACGATCGAGGACCTCGCCGACTCCCTCGTCGGGCAGCTGCTCGCTGCCCCCACCCGCTCGCTGCGGGACGCCGCCGGCGAGGACGACTGGGAGACCATCCGGACCGCGCTCGAACTGTTCGACCCCGAGTTCGACGCGCCGCCGGAGCGGCCGACCGGGGCGGAATCCGGGCGAGAGTCTGCCGGGCCGGAGTCGGGACCGCCGGAGTCCGTAACCGAGGAACTCGACGACTGAGCCGCGGTCCGTCTGCTGACCGAGCCGCGGTCCGCCGTCTTTTACTCTCCGCACACGTATCCGACCCCATGGACCGCACCGAGTACGCTCGGCGGCTCGACGACCGACTCGATACGGCCGCGTACGCCGACGTCGACGCGAGCGAGAACGGGGTACAGGTCGGCCCGAGCGACGGGGGCCGAGCGACCGGCAGCGACGTCGAACGCGTTGCGTTCGCGGTCGACGCCGCGCTCGAGACGATCGAGGCAGCGGCTGACGCGGACGCCGACGTCCTCGTCGTTCACCACGGGATCTCGTGGGGCGGTATCGACCGAGTCACGGGCCGGACGTACGACCGGATCGCGGCGCTCGTCGACAACGACATCGCGCTGTACGTCTCGCATCTCCCGCTCGACGGACACCCAGAGCTCGGGAACGCCGCCGGCGTCGCCGAGGCGATCGGGCTCGAGAGCCGGGAGCCGTTCGGTGAGATCGGGCCCGTCACGATCGGGACGATCGGCGAGCCGCCCGAGCCGGTCGCGGCCGACGCGGTGCGCGCGGAACTCGACGCGTTCGAGGGCCACCCCGACCGCGACGGCGGCGGGACGCAGCTCCTCGAGTTCGGTCCGGATCGGCTCGAACGGATCGCGATCGTCACCGGCTCCGGCGTCGACTGGCTCGACGAGGCCGTCGCGTCCGGGGCCGACGCGCTGATCACCGGCGAGGGGAAACAGCAGGTGTATCACGACGCCCGAGAGGCCGGCGTCACCGTCTTCCTCGCGGGCCACTACGCGACGGAGACGTTCGGCGTCCGGGCGCTGCAGTCGCTGACCGAGGAGTGGGGGATCGCGACGACGTACGTGAGCCATCCGACCGGACTGTGACTCGCGGGGCGGGTGGAGCCGATCACCGCTGTCGCCGCCGAACGCAACCCTTACCGCCCGCCTCCTCGCAGTCGGAGTATGCGCGATCACTTCGAGATCCGGGACCACGACGCGGGGGGCCGCATCGGCCGCTTGGAGGTCCCCCGCGCCGGTGTCACGGTCGAGACTCCGGCGCTTTTGCCGGTCGTCAACCCAAACGTGGTCACGGTGGAGCCGAGCCGGCTCGCCGACGAGTTCGGCGCGGAGATGCTGATCACCAACTCCTACATCATCCGGAGCACGGACCGGATCCGCGACCGCGTCCTCGATCAGGGGCTCCACGAGTTCCTCGGGTTCGACGGCGCGATCATGACCGACTCCGGCTCGTTCCAGCTGGCCGAGTACGGAGACATCGACGTGACGACCGCGGAGATCATCGAGTTCCAGCGGCGGATCGGCAGCGACGTGGCCACTCCCGTCGACGTGCCGACCCCGCCCGACGTGGACCGCGAGCGCGCGGCACGCGAACTGGAGACGACGAAGCAGGCGCTCGCGGACGCGGAGTCGGCTGAGACCGGCGAGATGCTCCTCAACGGTCCGGTACAGGGGTCGACGTATCCGGACCTCCGCGAGGCGGCGGGGCGACACGCGACGGCGACCGACCTCGACGTGTTCCCGGTCGGCGCCATGGTCCCGCTGCTCAACTCGTACCGCTACGCCGACGTCGTCGACGCGGTTCGGGCAGCGAAACGCGGCCTCGACGCCGACGCGCCGGTCCACCTGTTCGGCGCGGGGCATCCGATGATGCTCGCGCTGGCGGTCGCGGCCGGCTGTGACCTGTTCGACTCGGCGGCGTACGCGTTGATGGCTCGCGACGGGCGGTACCTGACGGTCTCCGGCACCGAGCACCTCGAGGAGATGACGTACTTCCCCTGCTCGTGTCCGGTCTGTGCCGAGTACACGCCTGCCGAGCTTCGGGACCTCGAAGAGCCGGCGGCGACGAGCGGCGACGCGAGAGACGGCCGGGGCGACGAGGCCGGACGCTCGGCCGAACAGCTCCTCGCCGAGCACAACCTCCACGTGACCTTCGAGGAGCTCCGTCGGGTGAAAGCCGCGATCCGGTCGGGAAACCTCCTCGAACTCGTCGATCGCCGTGCCCGCGGTCACCCGGCGATGCTCGACGGGTACCGGGCGCTGCTCGACCACGCCGACGAGTTAGAGCGGACCGACCCCGTCTCGAAAGACGCCTTCTTCTACACCTCTCACGAGTCGGCTCGCCGCCCGGAAGTCGACCGCCACCACGACCGGCTCGCGCGGCTGTCGGTCCCCGACCGACTGCTGCTCACGGAGTCGAACGCGCCGTCCTCACACGATTACGACGCGGTGTGGCGCGTCAAACCGCCGTTCGGACCGTTCCCGAGAGCGCTCTCGGAGACGTATCCGCTCACGGCGGAGGTCCCCGAGCGGATCGACGCCGCCGCACAGGTCGCGGCCGCAGACGGGGTCGCGAGCCTCGCGGCTGCGAACCCAGAGACGTCGATCACGCTCGGCCACGACGACTGGGCCGCGACGGCGCTGGAACGCGTGCCGGCGCGGGTCGAGACGGAGAATCTGCAGTCGCTCGGCCGATAGCGGCTCTGCGTTCACGACTGCGCAGGCGCGCGTCAGCCGTCGGTCGCCGGCATGCGCTCCGAGTAGTCCCACGTGTGGAGCCGCTCGGGCTCGATCCGGACGCGCACCTCTTCGCGGTCGGGTCGGAGCAGCCGGTCGCCCACCTCGTTGTCCGTTCCGCCGAGGTATCGCTCCAGCAGGCTCCGAAGCAGCGCCTTCTCCTCGTCGACGGTGACCTCGGCGTGGCCGCGTCCTCTGACCCCCTTATACGGGGGATCGTTCGTCGACACCTCGAAGGAGACGTGGTCGTCGTGCGCGAGGAAGTCGACGAGGTCGGCGTCCGCGCTGGTCGCGCAGTTGATCGCGCCGTCCCACGAGAACCACAGCGAGACGATCCACGGCGTGTCGCTCGGCGTGCGACAGCCGATTCGGACCGGCACCGTCGCGCGTTCCAGAAACTCCTCGACCCGATCTCGGTCCCACGGTCCGGACGGCTCCATGTCTCATCATCGGACGGTTCCGGTGTAACGGTTGCGGCAGTCGGCGAGACGGGATCGGGTGCGACCGTCCCACTAGCAGGACCAACCTCGGTGAGCCGCGGAACACAAGAGAATTGTCCGTCCCCCCGCGAGGTGAACTATGACCGACTACTTCGAAGTCCACGAGCGCGACGGCGCCGCCCGACTCGGGGAGCTCCGTCTCGCCGATCCCGTGACGACGCCGGCGCTCGCGGACCCGTTCGTCGAGGACGCGGGCAGCCTCTGGGCCGACGACCACGAGGTGCCCGGCGGCGACGAACGGTCGCTGACGATCCTGCCGCACCGGTCGTTTCCGGCGGGCACCCGCGCGGAGGTCCGCGAGTCGTTCGCCGTCGATCACCCCGAGGTCGCGTTCCCGTCCGCGGCCGTCGTCGACAGCGAGGGCGCCCGCGACGTCGGCGCCGACGCGTACGTCCTCGCCGACGCGCAGGGATTCGTCGGCCACGGCGAGGCGTTCCGCGACGCGATCCTCTCTGCGAAGCGGTCGCTCCCGGCCGACACGGCGCTGCTCCTGTCGGGCGTCGCCACGCCCCGGAACGTCGCCACCCTCGCGGCGGCGGGCGTCGATCTGGTCGACGGGACGCTCGCGCGGACGAAAGGCACGGAGGGGAAGTACCTCACCGCCGACGCGGAACACTTCCTCGAAGACCTCACGGAGCTCCCCTGTGCCTGCCCCGCGTGTGCGACGCCGCGCTCCGAGTTCTCTCGCGCCGACTGCGCCGACCACAACGTCAACGCGCTCGAAGCCGAGCTCCGCCGCGTCCGCGAGCGGATCCGGGCCGGTCGGCTCCGCGATTACTTGGAGGGGCAGGCGCGTCACGACGGCTGGCTCACGGCGGCGCTTCGGGAGTTCGACGACCAGTGGGGGTACGCCGAGGAGCGGACGCCGATCCTCAGAGACGCCGCGATCACCGCCGCGTCCGCGGAGACGCTCGACCGCGTCGAGATCCGTCGGTTCGCGGACCGCGTGACGAGCCGGTATCGGAATCGGTTCACCGACCAGCCGCTCGTGTTAGTGCCCTGCTCGGCGACGAAGCCGTACAGCGACTCCCAGAGCCACCGGCAGTTCCACGACGCGATCAAGTGGCGCGGCCACACCGTTTCGATGACCTCGCCGATCGGCGTGGTGCCACAGGAGCTGGAGACGACCTACCCCGCTCAACACTACGACGCGGTCGTCACCGGCGACTGGAGCGAGGACGAGATCGGGTTCGTCGCGGAGGTGCTGCGACGATACCTGACGCGGAACGACTACTCGCGCGTGATCGCACACGTTCCCGCGGACGGCTACCGCGAGATCTGCGAGCGCGTCGAGCGCGACCCCGCGATCGACGTCCCGTTCGAGTACACCTGCGTCGACCACCCGACGACCGACGAGTCGCTCGGGGAGCTGAACGCCGCCTTACACGGCGAGCCGGCCTACAGCAAGCGGGACCGCGAACACAACACAGTCAAGGCGATCGCCGACTACCTGCTCGGCGACGGCGCAGGCGACGACCTGTTCGGCGCGGCGGACGACGACGTCTCGATCCGCACCACGGGTCGATACCCGAAACTCCAGGTGTGGGGCGACGACCCCGACGCCGGTCGCGACGGTGAGCCCGGCGAACAGCTCGCCACGATGGTGCCGCAGTACGGGACCCTCTCCTTTACGCTCGCCGGGGCGCGGCGCTGGGTCGCGAGCGACGCCCCGACGAAGCGCGTCGAGATCGACGGGTTCGTGCCGCACGGGTCGGTGCTCGCGCCCGGCGTCGTCGACGCGGACGACGAGATCCGCGTCGGCGACGAGGTCGTCATCGAGGGACCGGCGGCGTTCGCGATGGGACGCGCGGAGATGTCTGGGCCGGAGATGGTCGACTCCACCCGCGGCGTCGCCAGCGAGGTCCGGCACGTCGACGAGAAATAGCGCTCGGTGGCAGCACCCGGCGATGATGTACGAACGGTTCAGATCCGCTCACGCGAGCCGAGGACATAGCCGAGGAAAATAATGGCTACTGTCCCAGCGAACGTTTCGATCCCTGCGACGATGCTCGTTATATAAAAGCCCGTAGCGTGTTGTGACCGACTCATCCGCTCTATTCAGCACGAACGAAAGGTGTCTCACTAGTCGAGGATTTCAACACCTATGAAAGCCTGCTAGCGCAACAAACCACGTCTGCGATACTATATTTTTCGCCGGGATCGATGCCGAGCTTGG
>OBKM01000266.1_pt1 | contig 26017 bp, 16 predicted proteins | sample 1519691 | NCBI WGS metagenome assembly OBKM01 (sample SAMEA37050418, study PRJEB22526) | metagenome | biome: saline pan; feature: lake; material: water | place: Egypt | collected 2015 | depth 0.5 m | reverse complement strand
ACTCTATAAGCAGCATCTCCCGGGAAGATATCATTTACTGTGTATTTCATTACCATGTGGTTTTTTATTATTGGAATAGCATCTCTCTTGCAATGCCGTACTTATTCGTGGGTGCTGGTCAGGCAGGGAGCGCAATCGTCGACGAGGTGTTCGGCCACAAGAACATCTCGAAGATCGCGCACCCCATCGTGTTCAACTCGACTATCCGGGACCTACAAAACCTCTCGAATATCAGTTCGGACCACTGGTACGGGATCGCAGAACAGTACGGGCTGGTCGAGGGGGGCACAGCAGGGTTCGAAGAACAGGTCACAGGCGGGTTCGGTCGCAACCCGGTTCAGGCGGACGAGGTGATGGCCCAACACCGGGGTGCAATCAGGGATGCACTCGACGAACAGCTCAGCCGAGCAACGACTGAGGAGGGGACCGAAGAGGAAGCCGATATCCCCTTTGCTTTCCTGTTCGTGGGTCTCGGGGGCGGAACTGGCTGTAGTATCTCGCCGTATATCGCGGATGCGATCACTGAATACACGAACGGCGTCTCGCAAATCATTGCAGTCTGTGTTCTCCCGAACACGCAGGGTCCTGTCGGCGAAGACGACGCGGAGACGACGCCGAGCAGACAGGCCTGGAACGCTCGGTACGGGCTGAACCGTCTCGAGAATGCGGTCGACGGTATCGTTCTGGTCGACAACCAGCGTCTCGCGTACCACAACGCTGCGGAGGGACAGTTCACCGAGTACAACCAGTTCATTGCGGACGGAATCGTCGACCTGGTTTCGGGGCCGATTCTCGAACGGATCGACCGCAGCGAGTACGACGTCGACCCCCCGATCATCGACCTCCAGGACGTCGTAACGTCGCTGACAATCGGCGCCCCCGGCGGCAGCACCCAGCCGGGGTATGCGTCGCTCTGTCGCTCGGTCATGATGACACGGTCGCTCCCCGGGTATCTCCTGCCGTTTGTGGGCCAGCAGGAGATAACGGCAACCGACCTCTGGGACCGCGCCCGACTGAAACAGACGCTCGACGACGTAGAGATTGAGGATACGGAGAAGGCGATCGGACTGCTGCGGGCTCCCAGTCAGTACATCCGGGACAGTGAGTACCGCATCAACACCTCGAAGTTCCGGTCGACACTCACGATGCACTGTAACGAGGTGAACCTGGGTGTCACACTCACCAAGCGAAATCTCGCTTCGTTCACGTGCCTCCTGACGTTTGCTCGTGAGGATATCGCTCGCATCCAGGAGATCGAACGGCTCGCAGAGGAGTACGAACAGGAGAGCACCGCGGCCCCGATCGACGAGACAACGGTGTCGACGAACCAGCCCCAGGCAGCCACGCCTGCGGGCGACCCGGAGCGACCTGCTGACGAATCACCCGAGGTCGAGGGCCAGGCAGGAGGGGATGGCCACGTATGAACCGCCGTCCTGTGGTGGTGGGAGCTGTTGCGCTCGTGGCGGTTTCGCTGTTCGCCGCGGCGGGCACAGCCGATGATGGAGCCTCGGACGACGTGGCTGAGGCAATCGAACTGGCGGAATCGACGGAGACAGCACTGGAGGTTGCCTCCGAGATGGTGCTTTCCGTCGCCTCGGGGGCCGTCCTCGGCCTCGGTGGTGGACTGGTCGTCGGGAGTAGTCTGGCATATCTCTACTGGCGGAGGAATATCGGATGACGCGTCGAACGCTTCTTCTTCTGGGTGTGGTTGCCGGGGTGCTCGTGGCCACGAGTGCGGTCGCCAGTGCCACCGCGGCTGCCGGAACGACCGGGGCCTGTGATGGCCACGAGAACCTGACTGCCGTGGCGGTGACGCCTGACGGAGAAACGATCACTGACGAGGAATCACTCTACCCGGGCACTGAACTGTCGATTGTTCTCTGTGACGACGGTCTTCCGGTTGACACTGATGATTGGAATCTCGAGGATAGTCATTCCTATGAGATAGACGACGGCGAAAGCGACTCCCACAGTGTAGCGATCGTGCTTAACGCGACCGAGCCCTTCACCATCTCTGAGTTTGGAGAGGCGGACCCAGAAAACGAACTCACTTTCTCAGTCCCGTCCCCAACGATAGAAGCCGAGGATGACAGCCTGTTCGGGACGGATCTCCGTCTCTCGGATGAGGCTGCTGCCGCGGAACTCGAGCAGGAGCGTTCCACCTTCAGGGAGACTGTTCGGGATATCGAGCGAACGGCTGACGAGCTCACGAATCTCACGGCCGAACTGGAGTCTGACCCCGATGCGGAAACGGTCAGCGACCAGACCGAGACATTGCAGACACTCGCACAGCACCAGTCAGACCTCCACAACAGTAGCGCGGACATCGAACGCACGCTGTACAACCAAGCAATGAGTCAGACACTGGCAGAGCCAACGGTCGAGACGATGGAAGAGCTACGTGACAAACAAGACGCAGTCGATGACGATGCAAACGCCGCTGCGGCTGACGTACGCGACTCGCTCGAAGGCGTCCATCAGGATGCCCAGTCGACAGTCCGGACGCACGTCGGAGCCGGGTTCGCAGGGGGACTCCTCGTTGGAGCCATTCTCGGTGCTGTCTTGCCGTGGTGGAAAGGCAAGGAAGTCGCCGACTTCTACGAGGTCAGCTCCCGAAACGAGTTCTCGACCGACGTGTTGATGTGGCCGTGGATTGCCGGTGCAGTACTCGCTCTGGCCGGTCTGGGACTGCTGGTGTGGTTCGACATTCTGGGGGTGCTCGTATGAAGCCCAGGTACAAGATGGCAATCGGGATGTTCGGTCTCGTCCTCGCGTCCGGCATCGTCAGCGGGACCATCTTCTACTTCGAAGGGTCGCAAGCCGCGGTTTACGCACAAGTTGCCGTCATTCTGGTACTCATCGTCGTCGGGTACGCCTGGGTCAACCGGACCATCCGGTCGACCGGGACGAGTCGTACTGAGTTCGAACGCCGAAAGGCGCGACAGCTCGGCGAGACGTTCGTCGAGGTCTGGCAGTTAGCACAGCAGGTCGACAGCGAGTACGCCGCAGCCCTGACCGATTCCGAGTGGGAGAAACTGGAGCGACACGCAGCCGACCTGGAATCCAACGGTATCGCGTTCGATACGGAGACCGGAACCTTTGACGTCTCCAACCGAAATCTCGGGAGCCTGGAGGAGATCAACCGTCTCCAAAACGAAATCCAGGACCTCGATAGCTGGTTGCTCGATCAGGTAACAGAGAACGTCCGTAACCGTGTCCGGACGGTCAATACGACGCTGGAGGAGTTGGGCTCGCTGGTCGGGGATACGACCACCGTGGATCCCGAGACGGTGTCCAACCCGGACCCCGAGTCGGCTGACCTCACGAGGTCGTGGACAGATATCGCCAGTATCCTGGAAGAGTGTTATCAGGAAGCCGATCAGGTAATCGAGGACGCCTGCGGGACGATCCAGAGTGCCTTGACCAGCACTGGTGCTCAGGATTCAGGAGTTGAGGAGACGATTTCGAGTGCGCGCACCGCAGCAAGTGAGCGTCAGTACGACGAGGCTGTGACGGCCGTCCTTGATGCGCGTGACATGGCCGAACGCGACGCGACAACTGATTTCGAAACCCAGCGTGAGGGGCTGGACAAGCTTCTGGCAACTGCGTCACGCAGATCGTTCGAGCAGCACCTCGGGCCATCGTACAACGACTCGCTGGACGAGTACCGTCACGAACTCAGTTCGTACGACGAAGCAATCGAGATCACGCAGCTCCAACAGCTGGAGGACCAGGCCAGGGACACGTGTCTGGACATCATCCGGGAACTGGAGGACGAACTCAACCGGGCCGTCGATACCCTGGAGAGTTCGAACGTCCCTGAGGGATGGTATGAACGACCCGACGTTGTCGACGTAACTGCCACCCAGAATCTGCGAGGGGCCCGGGACCTTTCGGAGTTCAACCGTGAGTTCGAACAGACTGTCGACAGACTACTGAGGGCGCTCGATGAGGTGAAACCCAAGGCGAGCGTCGTCAACGGGTTCGACCGTATCGAAACAAAAATGACTGATACACTCCGGGCTGAAGGTGTCGTCACTGCCGACGACCTTCCGGTCAGTGAACGCGAAGAACAGTTCTTGGGGCTGTACTACCGGAAGAACATGGAGTCCGTCGAGTTCGACCCTGACGAACCGTCGCTGACCGCTATCAAGGGCGGCGAAGCGTACGACGTGACGGTCACTGCCGAGTTCCCGGAAGGCGGTGAGGAGCGGGAGGTAACAATCACTCTCGAGGGTTCGACGACACGGACAGCCGTCTGCCGGTCCCCGCTGGTCGCAGAGACGACGTTCGAGGACATCCCCTATGGTGAGTACACCGTCACAATCGAACCGGCGACGGAGTCATATTCGACTGTGGAACGAACGGTTACCGTGGACGGAGAGACCGTCGTGGACGTCACACTCCAAGAGCTGTCGTTGCAAGAGCGGCTCTGTGAGGACGTCGATATCGACATCGATGACATTCTTTCGACACTCTCCGCACGGTTCGCGGATCAGTTCGAGGAGGAAGGCTATCTCAGCACCACGATGTCGTTCCCGGTGGACGACGAGTATATTCCCTGCCTCCTCTCGGTCTGGGCGCAGCGACAGGGATACAAAACAACCAGATACCAGGGTGACGTCATCGCCTACGATCCGACACAGATCCGCAAGGAGATCGAGAACGTCATCCGCTACAATCTTGACGAAGGAGACTCGAAAACCTACGAAAGTCTTCGCAATAACTTTTTATCGGCTCCGGTTTCAGACAGCACCGTGAAAACACTGGTCAGGGACTGTTCGGAGGCGGAGACGGTGAGACTCGACGAATCAGGGCTCACGAAGGAGGGGTCATAAATGCCAAATCCAGATGAATTCACGCGGTGGGCAGTCATCGCATCGGGAGAGGGCGGCGGGCGTATCGCCTCACAGTTTTTCGAACGAACGGAAAATCCGGGCATCGGGGACCGTATTCTGTTGATGAACACGAACCGGGCGGACATCCGGAACAACATCAATCGGATCGTCCGGAGTGTGTCCATCGACCAGGAGGAAATCACCCAGAAGTACACCGTCGACTTCGGGCCGAAAGACGGTGCTGGAAACAAGTTCCACTGGGGGGAAGAGAACATCAGACAGGAAGAAGACAGGGTGTTCGAAGAGATTGAGGCGGCCGAAATCGACGAGGCTGACGCGTTCCTGTACATCACGACACTCGGCGGCGGAACTGGCTGTGGCTCGGTCCCGTATCTGGTGAACTCCTTGCGGGAGACACCACCCTCGCCTGCGTTCGCGGATACGACTCACGTTGCACTGGCAGCCTGGCCATTCGAGTACGAGGGGGCGCAGATGCATTTCAACGCTATCGCCGGGCTGTCGCGGCTGCTCAACTGGTACGATGGTTCCCAGACTGCCGATATCGTGCTGATAGCTGATAACTCCCACCTCGCGGAGACGGTCGCGGAGAACATGACGACAGTCTCCGGGAACGGGGGTCTCGGCCAGAAAGACGCGGTCAACCAGGCGCTCATCGAGGTCATCGATATGATGATCGCTGCCGGCCGTGAAACGTACGGAACCACCGACGTCATCGACATCATGGCGTGGCCGTCACAGCGCAACACGCGCCATCTCACGCCCGGCCTCGCACTCGACATGGAGACGATATACGATCTCGAGATGCCGTTCGATATGGCCGCCGAGAACACGTTCGCCCCTATCGACCCGACAACTGCCGAGGGCGTTATTGCCGTCGTCAGGGCGCCGAGAGCCGAGATCGGGAAACGCGAACGGTTCACCGAACCGGGTGTGATGAAAGCACTCGATAGCTGGCTGGAGAAAAACGGCTTCGACCGGGACAGCACGATGAAAATGCACACGCTGACGCCCACCGACGAGAAGACGGACACCTACGACGTCATGCTGCTGTTCACCGGCTTCGACGTGGACCCCCTGCTCGAGAAGTCGATGCCCAAATTCGATGCGCTCCTCGATGGCTCACAGGAGGGGCAGTTCATGTCCAAGTTCGATGAGCCGATGAAGGAGTACTCCCGGCAGGACTTCCAGCGGCTCAAACAGAACCTCGAAACCTACCTCTCCGACTAGCACTCATGGCACACGATTCCCCAAAGTCGCTCGCGGTTTCGGCAACACTGCTCGGAGTGCTGGTCATCGCACTCCTTGGAGCCGGCGCGCTCGCTCAGCCAGTGCTTGCCCAACAGGACGGCGATCACGAGGGAATCGGTATCGAGCGTGAGGGGGATACCCTCAACGTGACTATTGACCAAAACGAGACCGAGGCCTTTGACGAGGCGCTGATCGAGATCGCTGAGCAGGGGGCGAACGAAACGGCGTGGAATGGGACGTTCGAACCTGGTGCTGAAGACGGAGATATCGTCTTCGAGACTGTTTCACTGTTCGACCTTCCATCCAATGTGGGTGTCCCGGACGCCCAAATCAACGTAACGCTGTTTGCTAATGAAGCGGAGATTGCGAGTGATTCGGAGGAACTGAACCTGCGGGCGGTCGATGATGACCTCGGCTTCCAGGCGCTCGACGAGGGTGAGCTGATACTCAGCGCTTCGGAGATTACTAACGACGCGGCGGAGATCCCGATCGAGGCGGGTGACACGAGCCTCGATGCATCCGTGGAGCAGAGTGACGACGGCTGGGAACTTCGACTTTCACTCGCCGAACTCCACGAGGGGGTAGACATCTTCGAGCAGTTCACGCTGACTGCGCTCCCAGACGTGGAGCAGGCAGCCACAGAAACCACCGCTATCGACCTCACTGACGGGACAGAAGATCCTGAACTCACCGTCGAGGGCGGGGAACTCAGGCTCGAACACGCCCTATTCTTCGAAGCGGCCGATTTCAGTGTCGGAGTCGATGACTACCGCGTGGTTGTCGACGTTCCGGAGCATGGTGTTCTCAATTTGAGTCAGTACGATGAGACGAGACTGACTGCCGACGAAATGGTCGTTACAGAGAGTGACGAGGAACGCTTCAGTATCTCTCCCCTGTTAGAGAATGATGACGTCTTCGAGTACGCGGCGGAGGCGCTGGACCACGAGTTCAGTGATGACCTGACGTCAGTCACCCACGAACTGCTGACAGACGGTGATACGTACATCCTGACAGTTGAGACCGACGACGGGACACTTTCGAAAACAGTCGAGGCTGTTGACGGCCAGATATCCTTCTCCGATGATGTCTTGTTGGCGATGAACGCTGATTCGGCAACGCTGTCGCTCTACGACACCGGCGCTGATGGGTCAGAGCAGCGGGTCATCTTCTCCGGAGTGCCAGTAGACGAACCAGCTCTGGAGACGGTCGAAGCTTCGTTGACCGGTTCGACGCTGAATCTCTCCAATGTCGGAGCAACGACCCTCGAGCAAACTGCGTCCATCTGGCTTCAACAGGACGACCAGGTGATCGAGTTCCACTCAGATTCGTTCAACGCTACCGAGGAAACGCTCGACATTGGAGATGCCGAGATGGAGGTTGAGATGGGGAGCAATGTTTCACTGCTCGCCGTGGCGGCCGACGGCGAAGTGATCGAACGGCTGGAGCTGACCATCACTGAACCAGGATCCGAGCCGACAGAGGCGGCCGTCTTCCAGCCACACATCAACCAGTGGTTCCTCCTGACCTGGGGTGGGTTGACGCTGCTGCTGGCTGGTCTGTTCGCGTTCTCGACGCTCTACAGTCCCCCGGTCGTCTCCTCGATCCCGTCCAGTGGGTCGTGGTTTATCTCGCTGCAGGCTGTCAACGCACTCCTGGCGTCGTTCATTGGGTTCGTTCTCGTGAGACCGGAACTGTTCGAGTTCTCTGCCGGATTTGTCCTCTCCACGCTCCTCGTCTGCGGCGTCTACCTGTGGATGGCGTCCCCCAGTGATTGGAACATCAAAGACAAACTCCTGCCGCTTGCTGTCGCGATTCTCTTCGGGGCTCTCGCAGGTGTTGTTGCCTGGATCCTTCTGGACGCGTTCGACCAGAGTGTTCGAGGTGCCATCGTCGGTGGCGGATACGGGACAGTCGCCAGCGCGCTCATCCTCGTGATAACTGAACTCGCCTCCGATACGGGAAGCTCGACGAGCAGGAGTAGTGGGACTGGCGGCCGGAGGGGAGCCACGTCAGCGGCTCCCCAGCCCCGTACTGTCACTGCCACCGTCGAACTGTTCGATTCCGTGTCCGGAAACACGATCAATTCACGGGCCGAGCTGGTGATGAAACGGTCCGGCGAACGGCGGACTGAAACCATCGAGGGTGGACGGGGCCAGGTCGAGCTTCCGGAAGGAGAGTGGACGTTCAACGTCCAGACGGGCGGCACGAGCACGCGCCGCCAGCAACGGATTTCCCAACGTCAACACAGCGTCCGGATCGATCTCCCGGGCCGGGACCTCGACGTCCGGGTACAAACCGAGGACGGGAACCCAATCCCTAGCGCAGATGTCGTTGCCGAGACAGGCCAGTACCGGGACCGGGGTTCGACGGATAGACAGGGGCGGTACGCAGTCAGCTTGCCGATCGATGCGACGACCGTCGAGGTTGCCGCCGAACACAAACTGTTCGAGTCGCAGACTCAAACGCTCACCCTATCGAATAGCGGACAGGTGACGTTCACGCTGGTGCCGCGAGAGGGTGATCTCGATGTGTCGGTCTCGCTCGGCCGGGAACCGGTTTCCGACGTCTCCGTGACGGCGACACGGCGGGGCGAGCCGGAACAGCAGGTGACTGGTCGGACGGATTCGCGGGGCTCGGTCCAGTTCCCGAACGTCCTCATCGGCCAGTATGACCTTGACGTGACACTCCCGGTCGAGAGCAACGCATTCACCGTCTCGGTAGACGACGCGACGATCAGGGACGGACAGACCGAGCAGTGTTCGGCCTCGGTCCAGTTCAACTATTCACTCAGGCGCCAGGACAAGACCAGGATTCGGGAACTCCGTGAGGAACTCAACGACATCGCACGGTCCTCGCGCCGGGACGACGTCATCCCCAACTACTATGCGAGTGTTCTGCACGAAGTCCTCGATGGGGTCGAGCGGATTCCGCGGACAGGGTATCCGTTCTTGCAGTACAACCAGGACCCGGACGCCGTCGTCAACGCCCTCATCGTGGCGGTAGAGGATGCGACGACGGTGCTCAGTGACGTCCTCTCTTCCCAGCGGAACGTGAACCTCTTCTCGGCCTGTTCGGACCTTCCGGACGCGACGGTCGAGTGGGAAGGCAACGTGGACATCCAGCTGGTGCTCCAGCAGGCGAGTCAGGGGATCGGTCAGCAGCGCGCCGACGTCGGGGACCGGTTCGAGGCTGTCGACGACCGCATCACGACGGAGCTCCGGGACCTCGCCGAAGTCAGCCCCGCTCGTGAGATGTGGGACGGCGTCAGGGAGATGGTCCGCGGCCAGAGCGGCCTCGACGAACTCGAGGTCGCCGCCTCCATCTTCGTTGCGCGGCAACTCCTCGACGCCATCGAATCGCTGTTCGAGCGTCAAGCCCTCCGCAGACGGCTGGAACAAACGGTGTACTAACATGAACGCACGCACGTCGAGAACGGCCAAGGTGACGATCGTCGTCGTGGTGAGTGGGCTGATCGCGGTGAGTAGCTTCGCACCCATCACTGGAACTGCCACAGCAGACGAGCACGACCCGGAGACGCCCGAGGAGTTCCTGGCAACGTTCCAGACGCTCGAGGGCACTGAAGCTTTCGAGCGGTACAGCGAGTTCGAAATCATTCGCTCACAGGCGGTCCAGGACGCCCAGGTCGGGGAGTTCACACCTGCAAAGGAGGAACGGCTCACTCACATCTTGGAGCTGTTGCGCACGGTTGACGAAGCGGTCGAGATGCAGGACACCGGGGCGTATGAGGATGCCCTGACGCTGGGGGACGAGGCTGCCGAGATTATTGACGACCTGAGAACGGTCGAGCGGGGCGAAGAGTACGCCCTCCTGGCGGAGATTGCGCTTGACCGCTTCTACGCGGAAACAGCCGAAACACTGCTCGCCGAAGCCGAGGAGACTGATACCACGCCAACCAGAATCGACCTGCTCTCCCAGGCTGCGGCCAGCTATAATCGTGCTGGTGAGACTGAGCAGTTCGGGCAGTTGTCCCTCCGGGTAGACGAGACCGAACAACGCTTCCAGACGGACTTGGATACCATCAACGAATCCAGTGCCGAGCTAGATGCGTTCTTGGACGAGTGTGATGACTGTGATTCGGCAGCCGACGTCATCATGGAGGAAGGGCTCTCTGTGTTCGGTCTCTACAGCGACTCTCTGGGTGCGCTCTCGTCAGGTAAGGAAGCACTGTCGATGGCGGAGCGCCACGGCCTCTCGGACGTCGAAGGGGCACTGAACGCGGACTATGAAGCAGCGAACGAGAACAGTCAAACACTGGCAGTCGCCTCGGTTACGATGCTGGTCGGATACAGCACGGTGGTCGGACTCGTCGTGGCCCTGGTCACGTGGCGGCTGATGCTGTGGAAGCGTGATTTCACCGACTCTCAACACGGCGACGTCGTCCTCATGGGGGAGATGCTCAATGCGTAGACGCACCCTCCTCGTGGCCGTCGTCTGCCTGTGTCTCGTCGGCACCACGTTCATGGTGGGGTCTGCACTGGCTACGTCGACGACGCTGGAACTCGAAGCTGCTGACGATACCGATACTGACTCCTCGACGGTCTCGTTCACGTTCACGACTGAGGAAAACGCAACAACAGCGACGATACAGGATACGTTCAACAGTGAGGACGGTGGCTCGGTGCAGTTCGAGTTCGAATCCTGGGGGGATGGGGAGACCTCCACGACCCGTTCTGTAAGCGGCCAGACCACCTACCAGGTGGTATATAGCGTCGAGGCGGATGCCGATGCGACTGCCGACACATACGATTTCCCTGTCGAGGTGGACGTGGATCATGACACGGGAACCCAGACGGTCAGTGAAACGCTGTTTGCGACAGTCGAAGTGTTAGAGCCGTCCCTGGGGACGATTTCTGACGAGTCGGTTGACGCGACATTCGAACCGGAGGACGACGGCTCGCTCACTGAAGTCGTCTCCGTCGCCATCGACAACGACGGGGACGGGTTCATGGACGTGGAAGACGTTTCCCTCTCCGGCGTTCCGAACTCCATGTCCGCGGAGGTTACTAGCGTGTCCGACGAGATCGATGCCTTCTCCGCCGGCAGCGCGCAGATTCAAATCCAGGTTGATGACTCGATCTCCGAGGGTACACACAGCTTTACCGCGACAGTCTCCGAATCGGAGGGTGATTCGGAGTCGTTCGACGTTACCGTTGACGTCACGAAACCACCCGCAGCCGGGAGCACGGACGATGTCGTCGATTTCGGTGAAGTGCTGGTCGGTGAGAGTGCGAGCGGTGAGTTCACGCTCACCGAGCGAAGCGGCTACGACTCCATCTCGGGGCTGGAAGCGGCCGTCGCATCGGCTGAGATGCAGGGTTCGATATCGTTCCCCGGCTTGAGTACACAGAGCATCAGTTCCGGGGGGTCGACAACCCAGGAGGTCGAGATAACAGTTAATGACGACGCTGACCAGGGAGCACAGCTGGAGTGGGAGCGTCACTTCGTCCCGGACCATTCCGATGGTGTCCCGACAGCTGATAGCGTGACGTTTACCGCCGAGGTCATCTACCCACCATACTACGAGGACGTCTCGCTCCCGGCGAGTACGCTAGTCTTCGACGAGCCGCGTGACACGACGGCGACCTTCACCGAGGAAGTGACCGTCGACGTCACCAACGGTGGGGACCTGGCGATGGACGTCATTGATGTCGACGCAGCAGTCGAGGCTGGCTCCGACGTATCGGCAGACGTCGTCGATGCTCCCGGGTCGATCGCGCCGGGCTCCACGGCAGCAGTTACGGTCGAAGTGTCCGCTCCGAGCGACGCACCTGAAGGGGAGTGGGACGTTGAAGTGGAAGTGACTGCCGACGAACCGACGACGGTTCCTGGTGAAGTTACGGGGACGACAACGGCAGAGTCGACGGTGAGTGTCGAACACGAGACCGAGCTCGATATCGAACAAAACACGATCGACACTGGTGAAACCATCATCACCGAGCGCACGTCCGGGACGACGACAGTTTCCGAGCGGCTTGGGTACAATGATATCGAGGACTTCTCGCTAGAGCAGGTCTCCGGTCCCGATGAGGGGTGGTTGAACGTCATCACCCAGCCCGACTCGCTCTCCGCGGGTCAGGACGCAGACTTCACGTTCGAACTCGAGTTCGATACCGCCGCAGAGCTCTACACAACCTACACGTGGGAGTTCGAAGCCAGTGGCGAGAACGTCGAAACGGAGACCATCACGATTGAAGCGGTTCCTGAGCCGGTTGATTTCGGTGACACGGTGAACGAACTCGAAGCGATCGCTGCCGAGGTCGATGGCGACGCTGAAACCGTCGCCGAAGAGATGGCTACGACGCTCGAGGAACTCGAAGCGATGCTACAGGCTGGCGACGATGAAGCCGACCGTGACGACATTACAGTGCTGGTTCCCAGTGGACGGAGTTCGATTCTCCTGCTCGAAGCCGTCCAGGAAGCCGAAGCGCTGATTGCCGACGGTGAGCGTGAAGAAGCACAGACGTCTCTTGTGCGTGCCTCGGTGGCATTCAATACGCTCTCGTTCGCCGTCGACGACGTCTCCAGCCCCGAACTCCAGCAGCGGACCGTGGAGATACGCGACAGCGCAGAAGCGACGCTGGATGACCTCATCGCACAACAGCAGGAACACTTCGAACAGGAGCTCGAGGGCGATATGACTGTCCTCGAGGAAGCACAGGTGCAACAGGAGCTTGCCCGTCTTGCGGAGTTGAGCGGTGACGAGGAGAGTGCGGCCGAACTCCGGGCGTCGGCCGAAGAGTCGTTCGAGCAGTACTCCGAACTCATCTCGGATGCCAACGAGAACCTGATCGCGGCACGGGAGCTCCAGGACGAACTTGACGACGACCTGTTCGTCGCTCCAGCCGGACAGCGGTTGTTCTGGATCGGTGCGCTGTCGACCTACAATGCCGAGTCCGAGCAAGTAACCGAGTACTATGAGGAGGCCATCGACCAGTTCGAAGCGGCAGGCGCAGCAGAACGGGCGGACACGGCGGCTGACGAGCAAGCGAGCATCGAACAGTCGTACAGCACCGCGTACCTGCTCTCACTCGGACTCGGCGCCGGCTTCGGTATCCTGTTGCTCGGGATAATTGTCTGGGAAATCCGGGCGCTCTACCGCTACCGTGTCGATTCCGAGTCCGCTGTCAGCGGTGACTTCCTGCTTCCGTGGGCTGAAACCGAGTAACCAGGTGTTCTTTTTCGATTTCGACGGCACGTTCGTCGTCAACCGTATCCCTTCTCCCCCATTGTTCGATATACGATTGCGCTTCCCACTCCTGTGCTGACCTGGCGACCGGCCCTTCGAACTGCACACGGCGTTGTATCGACTCACCGTTGAGGTTACCGTCGATCACCACGGTGAACGTCGTCGTCTCGGTCGACCCTGGTTTCACGTCAACCAACAGCTCGGTCTCCTCCCCCGGCAGTAGCTGCGGCACGGTTTTGCTGTCGGGCGACAACCCTGCTGGCATCAGAATATCGCCCTCGACGGCGACCGTCGCATCACTCAACGGATCGGACCCATCGTTCTCGAGCCTGATTTCGACGGCACCGGGAGTGTCGGCCACGAGCTGGGTCTTCTCCAGCAGCGTCACCCGTCCCACTTCCGAACGCTTCCCCCCGTCGTCCGGCCTCACCAGCGGCGCGAGCGTCTGGTAGTTCTGCTCTGTGCCTCCCTGTTTGCACGTGACGAGTGCCACTCTCATTTCACGGCTGAACGCTGTCTCCGGTGGAATATCGACTGTCCGAGTCACCGTCTCCTGTTGGCCGGCAGGCACCGGCCGTGGGTTGTCTAGTACCCACACCTCGCCTTCGCCGGTCGGACTCACGTCGATACCGACACGCTGTACCATGCACGTTCGATCGCCGTCGTTCTTGATGGTGAACCTGGCCTGTACCGTTCCGGAGCCATCCCGGACGGCGACAGCCTCAACCTGAACTGGAGCGTCGACAACATCGACAGCGTGCGGACTCGTTTCGGCGCCGTTGAGCTGGACAGGCGGGAGCTGTTTGGCACTCGCTTCGAATACCGCATGGTGACGCTGTATCGTCTGTTGCTCACGCGGCGCCAGCCCCTCGATCGACTGCTGACAGAACTCGTCCGAGATGTTCACCTCGCTGACTGACTCTCCCGTGTCGTTTGTTAGCCGTATTTTTTCGGTGAACAGCCTCCCGACTTCGACTGTCTCCGGGACACGCCGCTCTACGGTCAGCGATGGTTCGCTTCTGGACTGTGACACCTGTTCAATCAAGCTTTGCTCCGACGGTGTCTCAAACTCCTCCTGAGGGCTTGCTGGCTCGGTCTGCCGTCCCGAGGTGCCAGTCCATGCCGAGACGTTCTCCCACCCGTCGACCTCGCTCTGGTGACGCTCGTTCAGCAACGGTGACTCGACAGCAACCGATACCACGTCCCGTTCGGCGAGCGCCGGGGGGAGCACAACAGCGAGATTCAGGCGTTCGTTATCCCTCAACGTCAGCTCGCGAGTGAGCGTCGTCTCCTGTACAGTGACCGACAGGGACCCGTCGATCGGGACCTCGACTGTCGGTTTCACTCCGACGTCGACCGCTGGTGTTTCTGTCCCCTTCCACGAGATGTCCACCTCGATTGCGCTGCCCGGGACAGTTATCGAGTGTTCGATCCGTCTGGTCTCGTTACGGTGTGCAATCTCAATTTGGAGACGTCGTTCAGTGCCGTCGAGTAGGAACTCCCGATCGACAGTTATCCGCTCGCCAGGCGGAAGCGACTCCTCCGGGAACGTCTCTCCGAGCCGGGGAACGTCGAGTGGCACGTCGGCGGTGTTTTCGACCGTCCACTGAAACACCGCACTGTCCCCGTGTACTTCAGTACAGGTTGCAGCGATCGATACTGCCTCATCGAGATCGACCCCCCGGTTGACAATTATCGAGGCGGTGTCCAGGTCGTTCTCTTCGACCGCAAGTCGGCAGTCAAACGTGTCTGTCGGCGGGAGTTCTTGTAGCCGGTAGGCGATTTCCCGGGACTCTCCGGGGTCGAGTTCGACGTGTTGGTACTCCGAATCGACGCGGATTCTGGCTGAACTTTCCAGCGTTACTGTCGTTTCGAGTGGGACGTCCCCGGTATTTTCGACGAACGCACGGATCGGCGTGTCCGCGCTGACCCGGTCAGTGAGAATTTCCCCGGTGAGCTGTGCCGTCGGCGGGGGACCGAGTCGATACAGACGGGCCGACGTTTCGCCGGCGACGCCGATGACGCCGACGTCTGTGGTCGCGACGATTCGTTGTCCGGTTTCGAGGGGCAGTTGTTCGAGCCTTCCTTCGCGGTGTATCAAGACGGCTCCTGACGATTCAAGTCCGGGCAGCCACGTCTCCCCACTGGGTGAGAGATGGCGTAGTGATGCCGAATTGCTCCAGATCTCGTCTCCGGTCATACAATCGAGAGCGACCACGGTGCCCTCTTTCAGCACTGCCAGGACCTGCCCGCCGAGAACGCTGACGTCCTCGACCGCACTGTCCAGGTTCTGGTCGACAGTCACAGCACCACTTGCATCGATACAGACGACGAACGACCACGCCCCGATACACAGCACTCCGTCCCCGCCAGCAACGTAGATGTCGGTGAAATCATCGTGTGGCCGTTGCGTACTGAACAGTTCCCCACCCGTTTCGAGGTCCAGGCCGACGACTCTCCCGTCTTCAGTCAGGACGGCCAGTACGTCTTTTTCACCGAGACTTACCACGTCAGTTGCGCCGGGGACAGTCTGTGACCAGAGCTCCACCCCGGAGTTTGTGTAGGCGCTGACGGTGTCGCCTGAAAGCGAGACGAGATACCGCTCCAGTTCGATGTCGTCGAGGGGGGCAGACACTGATACTGTCTCCCGGCCATCCCGACCAACTAGCTCGACCTGCCCATCACTCCCCCCGAACGCAACGTGGGTGGCGTCAGCAGCGAACTGCCACTGCTCGCCGAGGGTAAAGGAGTCGACCTCGTGGTACGTCCGGTCGGCGGCTCGGTTGCTGCTCATCGGTCACTCTCCGTTATCGGCTGTCCCGCCGGGGCTGCCTCCAGCGAGTTCCTCGAGCAATCCGCCTGAGCCCGTGTTGAGTGACATCCCGAGGCGCTCGCTCTGTCGTTCCACGTAGTCCCGCATCTCGGGATACCCTTCAAGGTCGTCCATCTCGCTTCTGACACTCGTAATGAACTGCCTGACGGTCTTTGGGTCGTTGTCCCCAAGCCGCTCGAGCAGGTACTCCGTGTCAGGAACGATCGGTTCGCCCGGGGCGACCACACTCTGTATCAGTTCGCGCTGTAATTCGGTCCCGAGTACACGGTCGGTGATTTCGGCAGGCGTATAGCCCTCGGACTCCTCCCCCAACCGGTCATAATCGATGGCTACGTCGATCTCGCTTTCCTCCTCGAGCTCTTTCAGTTCCTTTCTCCAGACCTCGGACATCACTTCGGCGTCGGGTTGAGGGATAAACTCCTGGACAGGAAACCGCCGGCTGGCTGCCGGGTCGATCGTAAACGGCATGTTCGTCGCCCCGATGACGAACAGATTGTCCTCCATCTCGTCGGTATCCATCTCCTGGAGAAACGCGTTGGTCAGCGAGCGCTCGTGGCGTTGCAGGTCGTCGTCCCCGCGGTCGGGGATGAGTGTCTCGATCTCGTCGAAAAAGAGGACTGCAAACCCGTTCTGCGCGATTTCGTGTGCCCGCTCGAAGACTGCCTCGACGCGGCGCTCCGCCTCGCCGGGGTACCGTGACAGAATATCGCCTCCCTTCACCGGGAGGAACTTTACGTCACCGTACTGCTCTTCGATGTTCGTGTTGTTGGCCGCCTCGTACGCTATCCCTTCGGCGACGATCGTCTTTCCACACCCTGGGGGGCCGTACAGGAGCATACTTCCGCCCCGTGAAGCGAACTTCGACCCGTACCGTCGCTCGACTTCCTGCCTCGTTTCCGGGTCAAACAGCGCCAACAACGTTCGTGCTGTTTCCTTGACACCCTCCAGTCCCGCCACGTCTTCCTCGAAGCTGACTGTCGGCTTCTCCGGCGTCAAGTCGATATCGACGTCCTGTTCGTCTCCCGGACGTTGTTGCTGTTGTTCATCGCCAGCTGTGTCTGTCTTTTTCCGTCGGTTTGCATACTCCTCAGGACCTAAGAACTCGAATTCGGTTGCGCTGGTGACACGCAGCGTCGAGAAATCCGAGGGCTCGAGGTCGACGATGTCGAGATGAATGTTCCCTTTGTTCGTTTTGATGACCTCCTCTATCCTGTGCAACATGTAGTTGTTGCTGCGCAGGAGTGCCTCGATCTGGTCGCGGGTCGCATCACCTTTGATGTGAACAACTGCTGAGCGACACTCCGGAATTTCGTTTGCAGAAACGGTTGTGTCGACGATGAACGAGTCGGCGTCCCTGATATCGTCGGGACTGGACCCAAACAGCGCGGCGACGTTCTCGTGCATTTTCACCTTGGCCGGCCCAGTCGAGAGGAGGTCTTCCTCCGGTTTCGCGTAGAACGTCGCGCGATTGTCCCGGCATCTGATTCGGACAAGCGTCTCCGACGAGCCGATAATGCTCTCGCCGATTGTGAGATAGCTTGTCGGATGGTCCCGTTCGAACAGTGGGTCGACGTTCGTTTTCGTCATCGTAGTTCCTCCGTTGTTGTCGTGTTGGATTGGAGCATGGATGGAAACGTCTCGGAAACGAGGGTCTCGAGCTGTGTTTCAACGAACGCAGTGTAGTTGACGAGCTGTAACTGGCTCAACTGCATCCGAAGGACGTGGCGCAGCGTCTCGAGACGCTCAACGAGTGACTGGAGCAGCTGTGGCTCAGTTCGGCTCCCGTCCGTGCCGTCTGCGCGGATCTTTTCGAGGAGTTCGTAGCCTGTTCCGATGAACTGTTCGAGCCGATCGACCAGTACCAACAACGTCGGCGGCCAGTTCAAATCCGCGCTCACCCCGTGGAGCGGAATAAATACCTCCCCATGCTTCATTTCGACCTGGTTGGCGGTCTGCAACGCCTGCAAGGTCTGTTTGCCCTCAGGCAGTGATGGGGAAAGCGCCGCTATGCTTGACGTTTGCTCGGTGTACATCGCCCGCAGTAACACGCGTAACTCCCGGTCGTGGCGCGTGTCGGGGCTGGTCGGTCGGAAGAACGTTGCATGGCGAAAGAGTTCGACGATCTCTTGCAGTGTCAGCCGTGCTTTCGACGACCGGTCGATAGTTACGTCCTGTCCACGAAGAATCGGTTCTTGCTGGAGGTCGGCCAGGCAGTCTCCGACATCCCTGAGATTCCAGAGGACCGACCGGGCCAACATCGGTTTACTCCATCTGGATGTCCTGTGGCTCTTCGATGTCGGCCTCGTCGACATCTTCGATGCCCTGACTCACAGCCCCGGCGACCTCACTGGACTCTCCGAGGAAGTTGCCGATGTCATCGTTGAGTTCATCGACATCCATCGAGTCTGCCATCTCCTGGTGGCTCTCGATGCCGCTGAGTACTGTGATCGTCTCGGCCATGTTGTCGGCGATACCGATTGCGTCCTCCGGGAAAATCTGTCGCTGGAGCGCCCAGGTGCGTATCTCTTCGACTTTTTCGCCGTAGGTGCCTTTGGCGGCCTCGAGCCTGTCGATGTTCCGCGCCAGCTTCTCGATACCTTCCTCCGCAGTACCGAGTTTCTTCTGTTCGACCTCGTAGAGCTTCTTGAAGTAGGCGTAGTCCTCCTTCAACGTCTCATACCGCTGGCGCTCACTGTCCGACAGCTCGCTCGGGTCAGGGACCTCCGAACCGGGACCGAGGTTCTTCAGCTCCTGTGCTTTTTCGACGGCCTTCTTCTCAGCTTTCGAATCATCCGCCTGTTTCTTGTCTTCGAGACGGTTATTCAGGCGCTCGCGAGCCTGTTCGAACGTATCCAACGTCTCCTCCATGTAGCTGATACAGGCGTCAACGGCTGCTGCCCAACTCAGTATCTGGTAGCTTCGGTCGCCCTCGATGGTCGCGTCTTCGTCGTTTAGCGTCATCGGGTCGTGCAGCACGACGATCTCGTTGCTGTTGTTCTCGTCGACTGTCAGCGCCCCTTCCTCGATGAAGTAGTCGATGATGGCTGCCGCCTGTTCTCGGCTCTCGATCGGCTGTCCATCCTCGGGGTCTGCATCCATGATATTCTCGATTGCCCGCTCACACTCGATAGTCCCCTTCCCACCCTGTTGTAACTGGAGCTCCTTCCGCAGGTCGTTTCTGACGATCGTGCCGACGATGTCTTCCCACTTCCCTTTCTCCCCGGGTTCGATGTCGAACCACCCAACCTCGATCCGAAGTTGCTCCCCGTTCGGTTGGGTTGGTTCGGCGACGAGATACGTTCCATCACTCATCTCCTTCTCCCGAAAGTTCGTATATTCCTGTGTCATGGCCTGTTATTTCCGGTGTGTTCACTTATTTATTCGGCTCCCCCCAGATACGTGTTCATTCCCACTCTTTGTCGACCAACTCTTCGTACCGTTCCTGCACTTCGTTCCGGATGAACTCCTGTGATTGCTGTGTCCGCCCCACCTGCAACTGCTCGATATGCTCCTTTCCGGCCTCCTTCTGGTCGCTGGGTTTCGTTATGGTTACGTCGCTTTGGATGACTTGCTGCTTGACCGCCCGTGCCTGTGTATCGACGAACTGATCGAACCCCTCACCGCCGACCGTATCGTCATACATGACAACCATACTGCGGTCCTCTTCGAGACCCAGGCGGTCCGAAAGCGACTCTTCGGTCAGTTCGAGGATGTCTCGCCGGACCGCCCGCGCTTGTTTGAGGATATCGCTGTGCTCGTTGATCTTGTTCTCGACCACCTGGTCGAACTCCGGCGCATGGAGGACGTAATCCGACTCCTGGAACTCTTCTGCAACGTCGTCCTCGATTCGCTCACGGAGCGATTCGGCGAATTCGTCCAGGGCAGCCTGCACGAGATACTCCCCGTCGAGGTCGATAATGAACTCGTTTTGTGACAGATACGAGATGACGTTCTCTGTCGCAGCAACGTCGATGATTTCCTCGAGTTCGCGATGTGAGAGCTTCCCTTCTGTATCCGACCGGTTTTTCAACTGCGTCTCCAGACTGATGTCCCGTGAGGTCTCATCTTTCAGCTTCGGGCCGCCGACGAAGTAGTCACGCTCACCTGCCGGAATCCGTGTAATGTACCCCTCGTCAATGAGCTTGTTAGCGAAGAAATCGGCGTCAGTCGGAGCGATATCGAACTGCGATTCGAGTCGCTTCTTGTGAAGGACTAAGGTTGTCGTAAAGAGCGATTCCAGCTCGTCACCGATCTGTTGGCCACGAGGATTCTCGAACGGGTTCAAAAAATACGAGTCCCCTCGCAACCGCTCTAAGGAATTGAACTCATCGTCAGCGATCGATTGCATCCCTTCTTTGATATCAGACAGCGAGAGTGAGCTCGTGTACTTGATTCCGGTTTCCGTCTGCTTGTACTGCTCTTTGATCTCGGATTTGTGGTCATTCAGATACACAAACCCATAGTTATCCATCGCGATCTCTTCGCAGATGTCTTGAAGCACCTCCGTACTGACGGGCCGAACCATATCTAATGCATATCATCTTATTTAGTAAATCTTGTGCCATCATCTGATAGTATATCCGCTATTTTTTGGCATCCACGCCACTACAATTGGGTAATTGTTGGTCTCGTCTCTGGGCACAGCTCCCGTTGAGCTCGGCAGTCGTCTCACGTGGCGTTGACCGACGGATTACCAGTACACGTGTGGCGTAGGGCCGCCCGACTCGCCCGGCAAAAGAGTTGAAGGGGCTGAATGGTCGCCCGTGGGTACCGTGGTGTGTTAGGAATACCGGCTGAGAGGGCTGAACTGATTCTGGAGGTGATCGGGCGGAAAAACTACCCGCCTGTAAAGACTGTGTGATACTTGGTAACATAATATTTAACTTTACCCACAGATAGTTCCGAAGTAACAATGGGGCAACTACTAAAGCCGCTTGTACTTGGCCTGATTGTCACAAAAATCGCTTACATGATACCCGGATTGAACGTCATCGCCGGGATTATCGGCGGTTTTGTGGCGGCATATGTCTACAATGGCGGCCCTCTGGGTGGGATGAAGGTCGGTTTCATCAAAGGGATGATATTTTTCGTTCCGGCAATCATCCTTGCGACGGTGTTTGCTGAACTCCTCAGTGGCATCCCCATCATCGGTGACATATTCGGAGCGAGTGTGATCGTGTTCGCCGTGGGAATCACGATATATACCACCATCAAGGCGGTAATCGGCGGGCTCATCGGTGGCTTCCTCGCAAAAGCGGTGCGATCTCAACAGGACAAAGTGGTCGAGGGAACAGCCGAAAAAGCGGCACGCACGACGAACAAGGCGGAGAACGTGAAGAACAGGGCACAGAATACGTACACCGAACACCGGGAAACTGAGCCAGCTCCGAACGGGAATCAGGCACGGGGCCGCAGAGGCGAGCCAGCCCCGAACGGGAATCAGGCACCGGATCGGCGAGGTGAGCCCGCCCCGAACCATGCCCAGGGACGAAATCGAGGAGGTGAACCTGCCCCAGAGCAGCACCAGACACGGGACCGGAGAGGCGAGCCAGCCCCGAACGGGAATCAGGCACGGGACCGGAGAGGTCAGCAGCCCCGAGAGCCTGCGAACCCCCAACAGGGAGGTCCCGATCAAACCCCAGGGCCCGCTCAGGCCCAACAATGGAACACTGAGCGGACGTCAGCGCCGAACCGGGGCGCCGACGCTCGAGCCAGCCAGTGCCCGGAGTGCGGGTGCCAGGTCGATCGAAGTGTCTACTGCCCGGAATGTGGCCACGAGCTGGGGTAACTCCATACAGGGCGCTGCTCGCATCGAACGCTGGTAGCGTGTCTGAATGTTTGCGAAACTCGTCACTTTGTACTCACTTGACTACACTATGAATCGATAGTTATGACAAGATATCATCGAAAGCTGCTGCTTGACGACGTCTTCTAGCGAAATTATTAATAAGTTATATCAGATACTCGCAGTATGCTCACCTGCCCCGACTGTGAGGAGCCGATCAATACGCCTGAGCGATTGTATTGTCCGGCCTGTGGGGCAGAACTCCCGGCAGAATCGGATTTCGGGGCCGATTCACAGCGGGAGGCGGAACGACACACACGGGAAAACACGGACCCGAACACACGTCGACGTTCCGACGCACCTGCCCACCAGTCAGACCCACAGCCACACCGTGACGGGGAGCGCGGGCACCGACCTGAATCTCGGTCGCGAGCGGTGCGAGAGACGAACGCCAGGTCGGCCGAACGCGGGAGCGATCAACTCGATCATCGGCACCAGGAGAGACAGCCACAGCCTGAACCGCCGCCTGGAGAGTCCCGCGGACAGGAACCCCAAGAGCCAGCGGAGAGTGGGCCGACCCCTCGAAACGGACCACTGCCCGAGTCAGGAACACACCCAACAGCGAGTAGCTCCGAGTCCCGACGCTCGTTTCCACTCGGCTATCTCGGCGTCCTGTTCGGCGCCGGTGTCGTGATCTACAGCGCAACACAGGAGTGGGCTGAAGCAAATGTGACGGTCATTCCGGAGCCGGGTGGACCAACAGCGAGTGACGGGATCGAGATCGGCGACGTCGATGCAACGCCAGGTGCCTCAGGGTTGGACACCTGGGCCGGTCCGGTTATCATTGCCCTGGCGGTACTGGTAATCCTCGTCGTCCTGTGGGACATCAAGCGGCGGTCCTACAATCAGCATTCCCATATCCTCAGTGAGTACGACGATACCAACCAAGTTCTGCTCGTGTTGCTGATGCTTTCGGGTGGCATGAGCTTTTCATTCGTAACTGCCGTCGACTCTGAAGCGGATCTCGTCATCGGAGGGGCCGTCACCCTCGCCACTATCATGTTCATCTTCGGGAGTTTGTGTGCCTTCCTGGCCGGACAACGGATACGCGGTGAACCCGACTCCACAGGCGTTTCCCGACACAGTCGGCGGGAGGCGGTACAGTACATCGGTGGCGGCAGTCTGGTCGCGCTCATCGGCAGCGGTTCGGCATTTACACTACTCGAGGACGAGGGTCCCGAGGGTGGAGAGGACGACGCTCTCGTTTCGGATTTTTCAGAACAGGTCTCCACGACCGGCGGAGAGACGATCGACTTTGGCCCACAGGGGGCAGACATTCCAGCGTATGCGGATCTGCAATCGGTAACCTTCGAGTGCGAGGACGGGCAGTTGACGACAACCATCGAGATGGAGGATTCGGTTCCCGAACTCGTCGGCGGTGACGAACAGATGGAGTTTTCCGTCACGTTCGACACGTCGAAACCCGACGACGATGGTGCATCACCGCTGTTCGTCCAGTACGTTATCGAGACTGACGACACGGCGACGACCCACAGCATGATACATGGTGATGAACCGACAGTCAGCCACGACGGGTCGACAATCGAGTTCGAGTTCTCACTACACGACTCACTCGAGGAGTTCGTCGGCGCATACTACGAAGACGAAACCGAGATTCCCGACACCATCGGCGGCCAAGCAGTCACACATTATAACGGGACAGGGGAACGGATTCAGTGGGTCCCCGCCGGTATGGAAAATAAGTTCGACGAGTCGACGTGGGTCTCGCTCCCGATTTGACCAGTGCCGATACCGGCGTTCTGCGCTGCGCGGCAGGAGTCACGATATCCAGCAGGGATCGCCGCTGTCTCTGGGCCCCCGATTGCCGGCTGTCAGCTGTCCTCTGGTGCGCTGTCAGCCGGGTCAACGGCCGTCGGCAGTTCGAACGTGATGATGTTCCCGCGAGGGTCACGTTCGCGGTGGTGGACCTGCCCGCCGAGTGCCGTCGCGGCCCAGTACATCACCCACAGACCGAGCCCCTGGCTGTGAACTAACGGCGTCTCCTTCCCAGTTTTGATGACCGACCATTCGGATTGGGGGATCGGTGGCCCGTTGTCCACGATTTCGATACGCGTCTCGTGAGCGTCCGTGTCAGTAACTGTGACTTCGACCGTCGGTGTCTCCTGTTCGTTGTGTATGACTGCGTTCTCGATCGCTTCCTCGAGGGCCATCTGGAACACGGCCCCGTTCTGGATGGCTCGGTCGGTGTCAGCATCCATCTCGAGTGTGATCGTCGCGTCGTCGAACTCGTTCTGGCACCGCTCGATAATCGTCGGAAGGTCCGACAGCGCTAACGGCTGTCCGTCATCGCCTCCCCGGATGAGGTCACGTATTGCGGTCGTCTGTTCGCTGATCTCCCTGAGTGCGGCTGACCGCTCGCGTATCGCCTGCACGGCGGCACGGTGGTCTGTCCCCTCGAGCTCGTCCTCTAGAACGCTCGCGAACCCGTCGATGACGTTGACGGAGGTGCGAACGTTGTGTCGAAGCACGCGATCGAGGACGTCGATTACCTGGGTGGTGATCCGTTCTTCGGTGATGTTCCGCTCGATGGCTGCGAAGTGTGTGATCTCGCCGCGATCGTCCGTGATCGGGATGATCGTCTGCTTGACCCGATACAGCTCGCCGGATTTCGTCCGATTGGTGAGTTCCGACTCCCAAGTTTCGTCCGCGGTGATCGTCTCCCAGAGTTCCTGGTAAAACTCCTCGTTCTGTTCTTCGGATTTGAGGAGACGCGGGTTCTCGCCGAGCACCTCCTCAGCAGTGTACCCGGTGACTCGCTCGAAGGCGGGATTGACGTACTCGATCTCGCCTTCACGGTTCGTAACAATCATGACCTGGTCGGACGCTTCCGCGTGTTTCTGGAAGAGCGATTTCTCGTGCTCGTAGACTTTCGTCTCGGAGATGTCCTCCTGAAAGCCGAGAAAATGGGTCACGTTACCCGTCTCATCCCGCACGGGTGTGATCGTGATGCGGTTCCAGAACATCGTCCCGTCCTTGCGGTAGTTGCGGATATCGACAGTCACCGGCTTCCGGGCGTCGATCGCCTCCCGCATTTCGGCGACTGGTTCCTCCCGAGTTGCCTCACCCTGGAGGAACCGACAGTTGCGGCCGAGTACCTCTTCCCGTCGATACCCTGTCAGTTCGACGAACTCGTCGTTCACGTAGATGAGTGGCTCGTCGTCGCGTGTGGCATCCGCAATGGTAATTCCGACTGGCGCTTCGTGCATTGCCGCCTCTCTCAGCGCAACGCCGTCACGCTGCCCCATGGTACCGAGTTCGACGAATGTGGTGTGGAGACGAGTTGTTCCGTCCCATTCGACTGGTGAGGTGACGGTGACGACATCTCGCTCGACCCCGGTGGGCGTCTCCAACGTCACAGAGAGGCCGAGCGTCGTGTTTTCGCCGTCAGCAACGCTGGTGAACTGTTCTCTCAGTGCGTCCCGATCCGACGGCGAAACGAACTCGTCGAGCGATCGACCGGCAATTTCGGTGTCTGTGTCAGCGTCGATCAGTTCACGAAACGTTCCGTTCGCGTAAATAATGGTTCCCTGGGAGTGAACAACGACCGGCCCGACCAGGTCCGTCGGCTCCATCGTGCGAAACTGTACGACTCGTGGTTCATATAGTTGGGCCTCAGAGCCCTCACCGAGATCGGCACTCCCGTCACCTGCCCTCGTGAACCCGCAGCTGGTCGACGATCCGGGGGTGGCCCGGTTCGACAACTCGTCGATGACGATGCGAACTGCTGAGGGTATTAAAAAGGCTGCATTATTCAGAGTCCGACATTACGACGCTGAGAAGAAGTATGAGGTAATAGCGCGTCTCCAGCTCCTCGCGTGTAACGTCGACGAGGCGCTCACATCCTCTGTCGCCTCCACGTTCAGCGAGTATGGTATTGATATCCGCACAACGGATGACGCCGACGTTTTGGAGGAGCCCATTCGACATCAGTTCAACTGTCTGCTCGTCAGTGGAGCATCTCACCAGTGGACTGCCGGGAGCGCAGCCGAGATACCTCGAATCGC
>OBKM01000265.1_pt1 | contig 26057 bp, 17 predicted proteins | sample 1519691 | NCBI WGS metagenome assembly OBKM01 (sample SAMEA37050418, study PRJEB22526) | metagenome | biome: saline pan; feature: lake; material: water | place: Egypt | collected 2015 | depth 0.5 m | reverse complement strand
GATTGCTGCAAGTGTAGGCGGTAGCGTTCGAAAGTTCGTTCGCAGAGTCGACCCGCCGTCGGGTGTTCCGTTTGCAGCATTCGCTTCTTCCAAGTCGTTCCGTGCCGCCTCGAACACGGTCACGTCAGCCCCCCGGAAGCGGTAGATGCTCTGTTTCTCGTCGCCTACCAGGAACACGTTGTCCGCGTCGAATTCGCCGTCGGACACGAGTGCCTGTATCAGTTCCCACTGACGATGGTTCGTATCCTGGAACTCGTCGACCATTACGTACTGGAAGTTCTCCCGAAGGTCGTCCAGTTGCTCATCGTCGTGTTCGGTCAGCAACTGGTGGGTCTTCTCGATGAGGTCATCGTAATCAAGCTCGTCGCGTCGTTCTTTCTCGTCCCGGTAGCGCTCGATTGCTTCCTCGCTCAGCGACGCCAGCGCACAGAGCAGTTCGTAGGCCTCTCTGTCGTCCTCGGGAGTTGCATCGATGTCATATTCCTCTATATTCAAACGTTCGAGGAGCCGTTCCATGGCGTCTGCGAATTGCTCTGCCTGCGGGCCGTCACTCTCCCTGAATGATTGTTTGCCAAAGTATGTTCTATTGGCGTACCTCTCGTTATCACCGTTCGTGAAGATATCGTGAAGTTCGAGTACGTGAGTAAGATGGTCGACCGTAGAGAATTCATTGATGTCGGCGGACTGCCAATCGAGCCACCACTCGTGGAACTGCCCACCCAGTGAATTCATCGCTCCTTTTCCATACTCGTCTTGAACCCCTGGGTCATCGAGTAGTTGGCCAATGGTGTCGACGGCTGCTTCGATGTCACGATGAAGTGCCTTGGGGGACTCTCCCAGTATCTCGAAGCTCGATAGGAATCTCAGATACTCGTCCTCGTCCTCAAACGACTGCAGGAGTTCGCTCCAGTGTTCTGTCAAGCGTCGCTCAGACAGTAAGTCCGAAACGATGGTGACAAGCTGTGAACGATTATACTGCTGTGCAAGCGTCTCGACTTCCGGTGGTTCCGCTTCGACGAGTTCAGTCGCAATCCGGTTGGACAGACCATCTTGATCTTCCTCTTCGAGGACGTCAAAGTTCGGATCGACTGCATCGGGAAGCGTAGCGTACTCTTCGAGAAGCCGATTGCAGAGACCGTGGATTGTGTCGATGTATCCCGACTCGAGTCCGTCAGCGGCAGCCCGCCAGCACTGCCACTTCTCGTGATCCTCAACGTCAGCCAGGTTATCGTATATCTCCTTGCGGATACTGTGCTTGAGTTCCTCGGCCGCACGCTCGGTGAACGTTGTCACGACGATCTGTTCCGGCAGGCGCCGTGCAACGTCCGGGTCGGTTACGTGGTCGATATCCTCGTGTAGACGGTACGGTACTGCAGTTCCGTTACTCCCGTCATCACTCGACTCCTGTCCAGTACCGTCTTGGCGTGTGGTCTTTAGGGCGGTCGGCCCGTCGAGGTATGCATGGAGAATTGCCAGGTAGCGCCGCGTGAGCGTCGTCGTCTTCCCGGAGCCAGCACCAGCGGACAACGTCACGTTGCGGTCAAGCGTTTGGACCGCATGCTTCTGTGGATCGGTCAGCTCAAGTGAGTCGCCATTTGCCTGGGAACCGTTGTTGGCTCCCGGACCGGAGTCGGGACTCATTGTTCCTCCTCCGGCTGTTCGCCGGCCGGGATGTATGCTGCCAAATCATCATCTTCCTTAATACTCTCTCGGATGTCGTGTCTACGATGGTGGCGGACGTCACATGCCATCCGATACGGGCAGTGATTACAGCCCGCGTCGCTGGCCGAGAGGATTGTCGGATGGAACGACCCAGCTTCGACAGCTGCTGCGATCTGGTTAATGCGATCCGGTATCTCTCCGTGGAGGAAGGTTTGAAACTCCCTCCGTGAGTCGAACTCGAGTCCGAAGTGACGGCGCAGCAGTTTTCCGTTCTGTTTCTTATAATACGCGGCGTCCTCACTTGCCCCGATTGTCCCACTGTGGATCGAGACTGACTCGCCCGGGTTGACTCGGTAGTACGATCCGCCGACGGGATCTCCATCCAGTGCCGATTCAGCCAGCAGGAGATACACTGGTAACTGGAACGCATATCCATCGAGGGTATCGTCCTCGGATGGTGTGCTTCCGGTTTTGTAGTCGTATGCCACAAGTTCGCCGTCTGTTGTCGCATCAAGCCGGTCAATCTTCCCGTGTAGTGTGGCGGTCATCCCCGGCAAGCTGACCGGTGAGTCGGAAAGCACGGGTACGTCCGAGTCGTCTGGGTCCAGACCGACATGTCCCTCGAGTGCGACAGGTCGTGCTGATGTAACTGCGAGATTCGCCTCCATCTCGAGGAAGCGCCGGAACAACCCGGGAGGGCCATCCGGGTCACCAGGACCAGCAGGATCGTCCACTAACCCGTCGAACAATGACGAGACGTACCGCGTGTGGAACGATGTACTGAGAGCGTCGAACGCCTCGAGTTCGGCGATGGCCGTTTCGTAGAGGAGTCCAGCGGCATCCTCGAGTGTGTCTTCCGTGACGGATTCATGACCGCGCTCCTGCCAGGCTCGGTAGAAGGTTTCGAGGACCGAATGGATGTACCCGCCCTGCTCCAGCGAGCTCATCTCAATCGTGATTTCGTCTTTTTCCTCAAAACCCAGCACGTCCTCCATGTAGTATTTGAACCCACACGTCGCGTACCGCTCCAGCGCCGTCGGACTGAATGGCCCTGCTCCCGCCCCGACCTCAGCGGCGATACTCCGGTCAACGTGGCCATCGAACCGCCCTGGTTCGTCGTTCTCCCGTGCTGCCGCGACCCAGAGACCGCGCTTCAGCCGCTGGTGAGCATGGGCCCCGTCATGCCCGATATCGAAGTCGGCGACTGCTTCCCGGGCCCCTTGGGCAGTCATGCCACCGGTGTCGATTGCATCTGCCAGGGAGCGATGCACGTCAGTCCGGGTCGCAGGCAGGGATTGCTCACTCGCCTCGCTTCTCTCGGAGAGCGTCGTCACCCGGGTCAGTTCTGTGATGACATCGGCGGGGATGTAGGGATCGCCGTTTGCGTTCATCTCCGGACGACTTACCTGAAGATCTGCAGGGTCCGCTATGAGCATGGCAAACGAGTGGCGGGTCTGCTGGATGGGGTCGACTTCGGCGAACTCCTCGTGAGCGTCGTTTAGCCGGCGAGCGAACGCAAGCCGGGGTGCCGGCGACGGCGTATGGTCGGTAGTCAGTCCTGGAACGAATACCGTCTCAAACGGGTTTACAACCGCCTCCATCGGTCTGACCAACTGAACACTATCCCTCGGCCGACCGATCTGGACATCGACCGTCCGTTCCTCGAGGCGTCGTCGTAATGTAGTGATCGTGTGTTGTTCAGCCAATCCGCCAACCGCATCACCCGCACGAACCGCCGCTCGTAGAGCGCGAGCTTCCCGCTGGCGTATCTGGTCATCTGTGAGTGCGTCCTCGGCGAGTTCCAACTCGTCGTTGACCGGGACTCCCAGAGCATCGAAGAACGTATCTAGGACGGTGCCGGGTTCGGCCGAACGGGCAAACGCCTCACAGGCTTCGACGGCGGTGTCAATGTGCGCTTGCAGCGGCGGGGCTACATGCGAGCGGAGCGTATCAACCTGTGTCGCCTCCAGACGTTCGGCCGTCTCGGTAATCGTTGCGAGATCATCATCAGGTGCCGGACAGACAAGCGGGTTTTCAAGCAAATCACAGAGTGGTTCCTGGCGCTCCGGTTGCTGGCCGAGTTCAATTGCGGCATCGAGCAGGTGCCCAGTCACCGTATCAAAAAACTGCTCGGACCAAGTGTAGGAGACTGGAATATCAGCTGCCTGAAATTGTGCGACAAGCGGGCGGGCGTAGGTATCCTCGTCATAGAGCGCAATACAGACATCCCCCGGTTCAAGCTCTGAACCAGCGTCGGTAGAGTCAGACGCTCGTTCAGCGTCCATGGCGTGGGTCGTCCCTGTTTCATCGGTGAGGAGAGTACGCACCTCCCGGACGATTGCCGCGACCTCGGTCCCAATCGAAGGGTACGTCCGATATTGCAGATCAGTAGGATGAGTCATCTCGGTTTCGTGGTCGGTATCGTACTGGTATAGCCGTGCTGCTACCGTAGCGCCTTCGGACTGTGTCTCAATCTCTCGGAGCTGGTCGGTCAGGTCATCGTCGCCGAGGGCTGAATACCAGTTAATAGCCCGGTCAAGTGCCGCATCCGCGCCACGCGGCGGATTGGTGTTTGTCACACGAGGCAGCACGATAGCAATGTCGAATGTGGTTGCACAAACTTCGAGCAGGTCCCGTTCGAGCGGAGAGAGGCTCTGTCGTGCTCCAACAATAACAACGTCTGTCGTTGGGAAAGTTGTCGACAGAACGTCTTCGCCGCTTCGGATGACATGCAAATACCGTTCGGACCGCAACGTTTTTTCTGGGCCGAGTACCTCGTTGCGAACATCGTCAATGTGTCCAAGCAGGGTCGCCAACGGGTCAGCCAGCGACGGGACGCCAACCTCCTGTAGCCGTGTGTGTACCCGTTCCGGGGTGTCGAGGCCAGCGAACTCAAGTAGCGTGAAGAGATTAGCAGCCTGATTGACAAGTCCCGTTGCTGGTTCCCCCTCGGTGAAGAGCGGGTGTGTCGGGTTCGAAACTCGAGTCAGTGCCCGTTCAACAATGTACTGCCACTCCGCTCCCGTCACGTACGTCGCCGGCCCGCGGTGGGTTTCAGCCTCGTGGACGTGGTTGACGAAGCGGTCAAACTCTGTGACATCAAGCGCCAGCGACGAGCCGTGTGAGTCCCACGCAGCAGCAACCACGTCATCGTCGGTTGCGGGTGGTGCGAAATACTGGACCGAATGAGGGAGACCTGTGCCCCGCTCGGTGGCCCAGGCATATGCACGTTCCCTGGCCTGAGGGATGTTCTGATTCGCGAAAATACGCACTGTTGGCATACATTATCTGTCCCCGCATACTACTTAATGGTTTATATCTCAGTATCTAAAACTAGCGTTCTGGGCTGCAACATTGAATCTCCTTCTCATCTTGTTATCTCAGTGAGAGAGTCGCGAAGGATACGTCATCAACCCAACGACTTTTTCAGATTTTTATAACAATGCTTCACTAAATCAACTGGCATAGAGCCTTCGCAACCTTTGCAGTGCTACAACTCGACAACCTTGATACTCCTTGCGAGATTCCCGATAATTTTTTGTAAGCTGGGGACCTCAATTACAGTATAAATGTCAGGGTTAAAAGAAGGGGACCGTCCTCCCACGCTCCTGAAGCCAGAATACATTGCGGGATTGTTCGACACCTCTGGTAGATTCACCGTAAGTGTGAACGAATCCTCACACTCAGAGGTTGGATACTACCTACATCCTGTTGCACGTCTAACTATCAAGGACAAAAACCATATCAAACAACACATAGAGCAGTTTCTAGATGCATATAATGTAAAATATAATGTACAAAAAAATGAATACCACTGGCTTATAGCTATCCAGCAGCCAGAATCTATTCAGAAATTCGGTGACGCTATCGGACCTTTCCTTCTTGAGCAAAGACGTGATGGAGCGTTATTGATTAATGAAGTGATTCCTGCCTTTCAGGAAGACCTGAATTCGTCCAAGCAACGCTTTTACGAGATTATGAGTATTGCTGATAAATTAGTAGATGGTAAGAACAGAAAATACACCCAACAATATTTTAAAGAGTTGTGGGAGGATGAACTTAATCTTGAGGTGGACGATGGGAACTGATATAAACAATTTACAATACGTTGCAGGGTTAATTGATGGTGGTGTAGAAATAACGGTCCGAATTCGAGAAAACGAGTATGTACCAACGGGATATGAATTCATTCCCGGGCTCCGATATGAAACCACGCGTGATCCGGCGTTGGTAGCCACACTTGATGAATTCGCTGAGCAGATAGGCATCTTTTGTGAAGCTTCCTCTACATCAGAAGGCTACGTTTGGCTCGTGACGGGCACTCACAGGATTAAGAAAGTTTTGGAAGCAGTAGAAGGTGAAATTTGGTTAAAAGAAGATGACGTAAAATTAATGTTGAATGAGATTATTCCTCTGCTTGAAACGGAGGCCCATCATGATGAGGAACAAATTCTGGAGTTAATGGAACACGTTGAGCAGTTGGACTGGCGACAACGATTCAACCAATACAACAGATATACGTTGGAGACATTTCAAGAGGAGTTTCCCAAGTAATCCACACTATAAATTATAATCGTAATAATAATCTAGTTATCCTGAGCTAAAAGCATGAAGGAAGCGGCCGAGCAAGGTCGAGCTGATGACTAAGCAATGGTTGACCAGATGTTTGGAAAGGAACGTCAGCAAGGGGATTTCGCGTCACGACCCGTCGACTGAGAAACGTGTCTTCCGGGCGTTTTGTACCACGGTGTCTTTTCGTACCGAGAGATAGAACCATTACGTCAATCGCTGCTACGAGACGATTCGGGACTGGTTCATCGTTTGAACAATGTATCAGCCCGACCCCAAGTGAAACAGGAGGTCGGTTTCAATAAAAAGAGCGTCGGTATCCATGGCGAACGTCTATGTCTGGGCGGCAGTCGATTGCGAGACTCTGAAGTGTTGTAGTGGGTGTAACGACCGGTCGTTCGTCTCGATGCGTTGCTCTTCTCAAGGAGGTGTCGAGAGCTTGCAGTGGTCGCCCGGTAGTACGGCCGAACGGGGCTTCTGGTACGATTTGACATAGAGATGCTTGATTGTGACTCCGAACGCGAAACCTGAGGAAATAGTTCACCTATCGAATTCCGGTCCAGCCCGTTCAAATACCGAAATCCTTCTGACACCGAATTCCATACACCAGTGCCGCTCACTCCACGATATCATGGCTCGGATCATTCACCAGTCTCCATAATGTGATCGCGAACTTTGACACCTCCCCTCTATCTGCACCCTAAGGTTTATCAGTATTCTATTTCCATATACTCCTATGCAAGAGTCTGAAGTCAATCGACTAATAAGGTCAGAGGTTGATGATATTGAAGATGCAAATATAAAAAAATTCCTGAGGGAAATTCTAGCATTCGAACGGCAAAACATGGATTTGGAAAGACCAAATTATAAAGACAGATTCGAGAGCCTCACTGAAGAATATGCTCCCGAAAAACCTGAAGAGTCAGAGGTTGATAACTAACTATGGCCGGCCTACAAATAAGAAATATAAAAATAAAAGACTTCAGGCAGTATTTTGGTGACACAGAGATTGAACTTGCCTGCACAGAGGATGCGATGAATAATATTATTGAAGGAGAGAATGGCGCAGGAAAATCAAATCTTCTAAATGCAGTTACATTCTGTTTCTATGGTGAAGAAGACCACAAAGAGAACAATGTCGATGATGAGGACGCTGAATTGCCACTACTCAACAATAATGTCCTCGCAGAGTTAGATGAGAACGAGTCTGCTACAGGTTATGTTGAAATCGAAATTGGTGAGGAGCAGGCTGATTATGTGTTTCGCCGCGAGTTTGAGACGTACAAAATCACTGCTAACGAGACTAACGATGTCGTAAAGGAATTGACTATCCTTAAGCGCCAAGGGACAGAGTGGAACGAAACAGACAGTCCCATGAGGACGCGCAACGAAATATTGCCTCCTAATGTTAGACAATATTTTATTTTTGATGCGGAATCGCTTCGTGACTTCTTTGGCCCCGGATATCAACAAAGACTCGAAGACGGAATTCTCGACGTATCACACATTGAACTCGTCGAGCGCGGGATTGTTCATTTGGAACGGACGAGACGAAAAATTGAGCAAGATTCGTCTGATGCTAGTGGAGAACCCGCCAAATTGGAGTCAAGAATGTCAAATAAAGAGAGTAAGCTCGAAAGTGTGCGGCGAAAAATTAAAAATAACAAGCAGCAACTTGAGAATACAAGAAAGAATCTCCGTGACGTCGAGGATCAAATGCAGGACGCCAGCAGTGAACGCGTGCAAAAACTCTATGATAGTCGAGACAATCTTGAACAACGGCTTCGTAAGTTGCGTACAAAAAAGAAGGAAGCGAGGTCAGAGCTACACGAACTTACTGTCGAAGCGGGCCCTCGGGTCTATGCCCACGGCGCAATTGAAAGAAGTTACAATATTTTCTCTGAGTTGGACCTTCCACCGGACATTAGAGCTAAGTTTCTTGAGGAGCTTATCGAAAATGAGGAGTGTATTTGTGGGGACGATATTTCTGCTCAACCCCGGAAACTCGAACGTTTAAAAGAACTCCGGGTTAATGTTCAAGCAGTCGATGAGAGTACTATGCAAGGAGAGTTTGAGTTAGAGGGTATGCTTGAATCTGTACCCGAACTAGTGAGCGACCTACAGAAACAACGAGCTGAAATCTCGGATACCGATGAGAATATCGAAGAAGTGAACCGAGAGCTTAAAGAGACTTCGGAAGATCTGAAAACATTTGATATCCCCGACGAAGTTGACGTTGCCGCTCTTGAGGAGCAGCGGGAAGACCTGAAGCAGCAACAAAGCCAATTACTGAAGGAACAAGGCAAACTGGAAGCTAAAGAGGAGAAAATCGAAAATGAAATTGATGAACTTCATACTCAATATAAAGAAGAACTCAAAAAGGTCGAGGAGTATCAACAAACGGCCGCAAACTTAGAGTTCTTGGAAAATGCCACACAAGAATTCAAAGATATTAAAAGCCGCATCCTCTCACAAATCCGCGACCAGGTTGTTGAAGATATGAATACGTATTACAACGAGCTAATATGGAAAAATGAAGAATTCGACATCGATATTGATAAGGATTACAATATAAAGGTAATTAACGAGAAAGGGCAAAATCAGCTGGGATCCCTCTCTGCGGGAGAAACCCAGGTATTAGCTCTCTCGTTCCTCTCGGCTCTGAGTCAGGTGAGTGGTTTCCGTGCTCCAATCCTGATCGATACACCTCTGGCCCGTATTTCCGGGAAACCAAAGGAACATATTGCATCTAATCTCCCGGGTTACCTCGGAGATACTCAAGTCACTTTCTTGATGACAGATGAAGAATATACAGACGATGTTGAGGGCCTCATGAAAAACCAGGTATCCAATGAGTATAAGCTTGAATTTAGTGACGGGAAAACCGAGGTGATTCGGCAATGAGTGAGTTTAGTCCAACTGACCCACCTCGAGACATTAGCATAGAAGAAGATGACCGCTCGATTTATGAAACACTTTCAGAGCAGAATGATTCTCCATTTCAGGAAGCGGAGCTGAACGAGATTTTCGTGTTTGCTGCAAGTTATGGATACAATCAAGGGCTACGATTGGAATTGGATTCTAAGAGAGCACTAGCTAACAGACAAACGTTAAGCGATGAGCAGCGATGGATTTTGCGTTCGATAGCTATCAATGAGGTCGATAACCGGCAAATTCTTCAGGATAAAAAGCAAATCTATATTATTGCAGAAGAATACGCTAAAGGTGGTATCGAGCAACTGAGCAAGCTCGCGGACCGACCGGACGATTTGGATACAGTTCTATCGACAGAGATGATAGAAATTGGTCAGAGATACGGCGACGAATAACCGAACTATCTCATCAAGTTGTGCTCAGTGGATGACTCCAACTCGTCTATTAAATTCTCTATTATCTCTAACCGTTCTACCAACTGCTCCAAATCTTTCCGGTCTCGCACTAGGCTTTTGTTAGCATGCATGACTTTATTACGGAGTGCATTGACACTTCCAAGCTTTTTTCTAACCTGGCTCTTTGAACGGAAGCCACATTCTTCTACGAATTCCGAGTCGGACGACCGGATGACTTGCTGCATTTCGGAAAGGGTCATTTGTTCCGATATATGAGTCTTTGTTCCCGACATTTTCGACTTGTACCATCGACCAACCGTTTCTGGCCGAAGATGTACAAGAATGTCCTCATCATCCGGGTATTGGTTCTCAATTTTCGCTGATAAATAGTATGCCAACTGAGAAACTTTGGGATAAATTGAGTCCCTTGTAGCACGCTTGTTCAGGTCTGCTAATGTAATAATACCATAACGGGAATCATATTCTTGTGAGTGGAATTGGTTTGCAATGGAGGGGTACTCCGTTTCAAGCTGAGGGACACTGACAATCTGATCATCATCATAATAATCGTTAGGTTCAGGAAGTCCATTTCCTGCATATGCATCATCATCGAATTCTAGCCAACGGTAGCCTTCGTCATCAGTCGCGAAGTGACCTACAACCTCCCCCTCCACAATAACCACTCGATTATTTGCCTCTGAAGTAACGAGTAGGAAAGCATATTCGAGAAGTCTATCAAACACCACCTCAAGCGGTTCATCAGGTTTTATATAATGTCCTTCGGTCAAGTCCCGGGTCAGGTTTTCGTTATTTGTGTAATATATTCCATCAGCAGGCATGGGGATATATGTGTAGTTTCTATCCTTGAACTGGCGTATCTGGTCCTGATACGTTTCTTTGCGAGTTACCCAAGCATCCATTGTTGCTATGTCGCCCGCCGTGATCTCCCTAACCATTACTATTCTCACTAACGCCTGGATTATAAATAAAGGTATTGGTAATTTTAATCAAATGCCCGTTTTACAAATATGTCATCACTAGTCTGTCTCCAAGGTTCTAGTTGGAGTTTCACTCAGATTGCATTAGCGCTTTCGGCCCTCATGTTGAGACTTACGGGCAAAGTCAATGAGTCAGCCGGTATGATGTCTTAGCCCAACAATCAAATAAGCAGTATATTGATAACAGACGTCCGCTAATTTTGTTCAGCAGGCGCTGCAATATCAGCTGCTCGCATGGCTTCCAGAATTGAGCCAAAAGCTGCTTCGTAATCCTCTGGAACATGTTCGCTGAAAGATGCAACATCTGCGCTGTTCATGGAATCGCCAATTTGTTCATGTAAATATTGCAGCTCAGACAATAACTCCTCTTTAGGTGGGTGGTCCTCTTTCCCTTCCCGCTGTAACGCTTGGAGCTGCTCGTCAGTAGTATCTGATACTCCTGCTGCTTTACGTGCATCTTCCCAGCTTCCAAACTGGCTAAGGACGGCAGACATAGAAATTTCAGCGTGATTTTTGAAATCGGCCGTCGTAGGAACCCATCCAACCTCTTTTGTGACTTCCTGAATCTCATTTATAATTTCTTCTCTATTATGCCTTTGGGCGCTGTAACGTGGTCGGTAGCCAACTTCCTCAAGCGCAGTTGACCAAGAACCGCAAACTTTGCGGACGGTATAGGCAGTGATATCTGTGTACTCTTCGAATTCTGATAGTGTAGGTACTTCACCAAGTTGTTTTTTTACACGCCGGATTTCCTCATGGATATCTGCCGGTTCGTGAGTCGTAGTTGGGCTAGTCTGATGGAATGGCCACTCTTCTGGGATTGAATAGCCAGCCTCTCGGAGGGCTGTTCGGAAGTCACCGAATCTTCGTCGAATTGTGTTTGAACTAATTGGTGCGTGTTCGTCAATATCCTTTGCTCTAGGGGGATTGTCAAAGTTCTTGCCGAATTCCCGTAGAATTTCAAGCAATTCATCATCAGAGTAGACATAACTGCCGCTGTAACGTGCTTTCTCGTCTTGTGCCGCCTGAACTGCCCGCTCAAATGACCCCCACCGCGTTTCAACAGCAGCAAGAGAAATATCTGATTTCCTTTGGTAGGTTTCCTCGGAGATATTCCCTTCAGGCCCCTCAAGTAACGATCTGATCGTGGCAAGAATTGCGGTTTTTTGCAGTGGAGGATATGGCTGCTGTTCAGATTCATCGTAAGCTATACCAGCCGTTGAGATTGTTTGTTGACCATTCTCAAGCATCTCAAATTTTTCATCGATAAGCTCTTCAGTGGTTTGGCTGTCTACAACAGCTTTCCCGGTTTCCTCAAACCATTCCCCATGTTTGTCATATACCCATTGGAGGCCTTGTTCCCGGGCGGATGGTTCGTCATTTTGAGTCCCCGGAGGTCGCTGATTGTCATCGAAACCTGCTTTATATTGAGAATTTGTATCTAACTCTTCTTGTTCGACTGCTTGGACAGCTGCTTCCCACGACTCGAATTTGGCAAGTAGAGTGTAGTATTCGTGCTCTGTATTTCTAAAAAACATTTTGGCCGTAATTGGGCCTTCCTGGTCTTGTAGAAATCTTTGAAGCCTTCCTATCGCCTCTTCTTGGACTTCAGTAACACTTCTTTCTGGGAATATGAATAGGTTGGCTGGTTCTGCGGTAGATCTACTGGTAAACCACGTTCTACGGTAGTAATAGCTTTTAATTTGTTCGGGTGTTAATTTGGAAAGAGAATCAAATTCAGATTTTTTGGGAGCCCGACCAAGTAAATATGATATTCTTTTCAGCTCAAGCTCACAGACATCTCTGGCAATATCTGAATCGATCTGTTCAAGCTGGAGCTCAGAAAAATATAGCTTTCGTAAAGTAGAAGCAATGGGGGTTGTCGGCTCTGACTTTGCAAGGACAGCTGAAGGTTCCTCTTCCAGAAACAGCCGTCGGTTAATTTCCAATCTCTTGAGTTCATTCTCATTAAAACAAATCGACTTAGTCCAGTCGGAGAGATTATCACGGTCGACAGAAACACGTTCAAGTGCGTCATCCAGCGAGCCAAAATAGGCCACGTATGAGTCGGTGGAATAACCGGTCAAACAATTAATTTGGTGTGCAGTCGGTTCGTCGCCGAGCAGTACTGTGAGCACAGACAATGTGTATTCGAGATTTTTGGCTGTTAGATGTGATTTTTGGGAGGGGTTTAGGTCTTTCCAATCAATATCTGCTGCAGCAAGAACTTCTGTCCAGTTTCCATACCGATCGAGATAGACTTCAACTGGGTATCGACCGAATTTGTCAACATCAGTTGGACGAGGCGGATGGCCAAGCTCGAACAAAAGTCGGTGGAGGTCCTCAAGAAGATACATTGTAATGTCCATCTGATACTGTCTTCGGAATTTAAAATCGAGCGGAAAGTCTAGGTCCATGCGCGTAGCAGTAGGCAGCTTTGACCGACCGGAGCTAGCGAAAAAATCGAAATCAACCAATGGACTATTAATCCCGTCGGTGTACTCCACCATCGCTACTGCTGCTTCCCAAGATCCGAACCGTCGGATGTACGCTGAAGGACAATACGTCAACTGCTCCTGGATAGTAGAGACTGATGGCGAACTTCCGTTTTCGGTATCGATTGCCCGAAGATCAGCAAGCAGTTTCCGAGATGGCACTGTAAATCCAAGTGGGTCAGTATGACCAGCTGCACGTAATCCGTCTATCCAAGATTCAAATCGGAGACTGACCTTGTGTGCAGGTTCACCTAATCTATACATATCGTAGGGATAGGGTGTACGGTCAAGTTGTTCACCCAAGAAAAATAAGTATTCTTTTATTTCTGAACGCCCAATATACTCACCATGGACAGCATCAAGTGAAATGTCCAATGCATTTTTAATTGTACCAAATTGCGCTTGGTAATCAGCAGGGTCGTAGAGATCAGAACGCTCGATTTCAGTGGGGCTCGGAATATTAGAAGTGGTCTTTCCAGTGAGGTAAATATTTTGTAACAGGTCGGTGTGTGAGGGGATTTCTGCTCGCCTCATATTGACTTCCCCCGTAATTGGCTCGGCTGGTTGTAAGGAACGTTGCGAAGACAATCCTGCGGCCTCCCATGCAGCTTTCAATGACCCAAATTGGTCGATAATCGCACTCGCGGAATGGTCGCTGTATAACTCGATTTCTGCTTTGTTTGGTGGATGGTCGAGTTCAGCGGCAAGCTCTTGAACAACCCCCTCCAATTCCGAAGTAGATTCGGACATCGATGAATCATAATGCGCTCCTACGTAATAAATACACGCACGACAGGGGGAATACTATTAATAATCTCTCTTCCGGTCGGTGACTACCTACGACAATTTAATTCAAATGGAATGCTGACAGAGCCCTAGTATGAATATCATACTAATCTGATAACTGGCGCGATTCTCCACATTTAACAATCTCATTAGTTAGGTCGCTAAATGTGTCACCGGGACTTGCATAGTTTTTATGTAGATTGTCTATTCCACCGTGAGCGTATTCCCGTGCAATATCAAACACTTGTTTGCGGTCTCTGAGCACCTCATGACTTTCAGTTTCGTATACAGCAATGGCCCGTATGTTCCAGAGTTGGTTGGTATCCAAAGAGTCGATGTTAAAGAGCGCTCGTGTATTGCCAGAGATAGGTGTTCTGAGGCCCTGGTCAAATCCATAGCCCATAGCAAATATAAATAGGTCGGTTTTGGTAACATTATAAAAGGGCGACGACTCATCTTCCGTGAGTTCTACGTACAGTGGATGCTGGTCCTCAGCGATTCGTATATCCCGGGGACCAGAGCTTTTTTCAAACATACGTTTCCACCTTGGTGACCGTGTCTTTGTAACTCAACTTGTACTCGTTCGCTAATGAGCCCTTCATTATACCTCGAACATCTTCCGTATATTCCTCGTCCGTCATTAGGAATGTGATTTGGGTATCCTCTACGTATCTCGGTAAATTTTGCGCTATCTGCTTTTTTGGGTCGCTGGAAATACGACCCAAAGGAGTATCAATAAGAATGGGTGCATCGAATCCACTAATTTGTGTTAGGGCAGCCATGAATGACAGAGCAAGAACCTGCTTTTCGCCTGCGGAAAGTGACCCAATCTTATTATCTCCGTGTGGATCTAGAACCTCGATTGAATAATCATCGTTTAGGACAAGTTCATAGTTTTCATCCTTCCATATGAGTTCATTAAAATACTGCTCGAGGTTTGCTTCTGTACTCTGCCGAATTTCCGATAGAATTTCTTCTTTAATGGTTCGAAGGTGAGTTTCAGCCTTCTCAGTGAAATTCAGCTGAGTCACGATTTCTTCATACCGGCTTTGCTTTTCTAGTTCACGACGCAGCTTTGTCTCGACACTAGAAATTTCTTCTTCTATATCTTCAATCTCTTTTTGTACTCGACCTTTTTTCTTTTGCAGGTTGGCCCGTCGTTCTTCGAGCGTCTCGCGCTGGTCCTCCAGAGCATTTATATCAATTTCATCTTCGTCCGGGAGGTTGCGTCCCTTGAGTTCGTCTTTGATATTTTGTATTTCTCTGTTTTTCTTATCATTTTTGTCTCGAAGATTGGCAATCCGCTTCCGGCGCTCTCGGATCTGTTCAACTTTGCTCTCTGTGACTTCTAACATGGAGGGTATCTCCGATTTCCCCTCCAGGTTTTCTTCCAACACTTCACTAACATCACTCTGAACGTCACGGAGTTCCTCCACATGTTCCGGGTTCTCTGTCAGGTCTGTCCCACAAATGCATGTCCCGCGCTCAATCAGCTCGTCAATAAACCAGTCCTGAATCTTTGGCGGAAGCTGTCCTTTGTCAGCTAAATCATCAAACTTCTCAATCGTGTATTTTAGTGCCTCTGCCGAGTATACGACAGGGCCGGCGTCAATCATCAAATCAACTGTCTTCTTTCGTTGTTCCTCAATTTCACCAGAGTGCTGCTCAATCTCCTCGTTCAACTTCTCACGGCGGTCATAGAGCTTCCTAACCCGTTCATTGCTGGCATCACGGAGTTTATTATCAATTCGTTTAATCTCAGTATCAATATCGGATATATTCGCCCGTACATTTTCCAGCTCGTCTTCCTTGGACTTGAGGTCCGATTCGAGTTCACCCTTTTCATCTCGAAGTTTGCCGGCCTCGCCTTCTAGATTTCCAGCGGTACGTTCAATATCTGATTCAACTTTGTCAAGATGGTCGAGGGCTACATTGAGCAGTTGAATATGGGAGACATCGAGTATAGCATTTTGGACCCGATTAGTATAACCCTCTTCAAAAAACGCATCCAAGTCCTCCCCATCAAAAAGGAAGTAATCGGATACAGTTGCTGGGAGAACTTGATTAAGGTGTGTCTGTGGATTATCAGGGCTCTTCCATTCCTGGCCGAAACGCCGTTGTAAAGTAAGGTCACCAATTTGATTGGTGAATTCATTGCCGACGTTATAAGTAGAAAATTCCCGTCTGAAGACGTATCCTGGATGTTCTGTACCGAGTTCTACCTCTATAAACCCGGTGTGGGACTCCCCTTCATGAACGTGATTAAGTTGGCTTCTGGTAACCAGTGGGAGCGATTCAAGGTCTTCATCAGAGTCGTCTTGATGTCGTTCTTCGCCGTAGAAGCAGAGTGTTATTGCATTTAATAGATTGGACTTGCCTGCCCCATTTTGTCCTTCAATAATATTTATACGACTATCCGATGTTGATAGGTCTATTTCTTGTTCGCCCCCATATTGCCTATAATCCTTGATTCGGACAGTTTTGAATTCAAGCCTACTCATCGTCTTCCAATGCGTATTTTTGGATTAGGTTCTTATACTCCTTTTTATAATGGGGTTGGTCCAGATCCAGCTTACTCCGCTCAAAACGCAGAATATCTCGTATAAAATGTTTCACCTCCCTATCGTCAATATCGTCGACTTTGTCGGTAATGAGGCGGTTGACGTCTTCCTGTTTCATTTCTATTGGGGGGACGGGATTCAGGTATATAGAGTTTTGGTCACAGCTCGTATTCGGTACGAAGTGGCTGAATTCGATTTTTTGCCTCGATTTCATTGATGGCTGTTTCTGCAAACTCTTCAAACCTTTCTAATTCCTTCTTTAGTATATTTTTCTCTGAATCTACAGTCGTTCGGTCGGGCTCTAACGTTGGAACAACAATCAAGTCATGAATCTCCGCATATTCTTTTCCCGACTCCTCGTGCTTCCGAAGAACCCGACCGCGTCGTTGGATAAACTGTTTTGGGTTTTGGCTGTTGCTCATTAAAACTGCACGGCGTGTGGATGGGACATCGACACCTTCATCGAGGCATTTCATTGCGACCAGGGCGTCGTACTTTCCCTCAGCGAAGCCCTCCAAAAGTCGCTCGCGTTCCTCGTCGTCCTCCTCATTTGTGAATCGGTGTTGTATCAAACCCTCTTCATTGAGAATCTTTTGGACTTCATCAATATGGTTGTGGTTTGTATATACCACCAGGTGGTCAGTCGCGCCCCTTTGTTTAAGATTATTTATAACTGTTCTCAGCGTCTCCAATTTATGTTCAGCACTTTTAATCAACCCCGATCGCTTGATCAATAGACGTTCAATCAATTCGTGGTCAGGCTCATCTTTACTCCATTCCGTTGCCAACTTCTTTGAGAGCCCTCGGTATTCAGATAGCTCCTCTCCAGTCATTTCAATAACGTGTGGGTGATATTCGTATTCCGTTAGGTACTCGGGGATAGCATCCGATAACCCGAATTCAAAGACGATGCCATCAAAAAAATCTTGTAAGCTATCCGTTCCTTCTTCGTCATAGTACCGAGTAGGGGTTGCAGACAATCCAAGGCGATAATCGTAATTTTCAAGCAACGCTTTACGACGATACTCTGAGCCGACACTATGGACTTCATCGGCAATCAAAAGCGTTTGCACATTGCTCTTCTCTATCGTCTCCTTGAAATACGACGATGAGAACGTCGTGTGGGTGGTTATGAAAATCGTATCATCTCGAACTTCAATTGACATGTCTGATAAGAGCCGAGACAGATCGGCTTTCCACTCGCTATTCGCACTCCCGTATATCATCCTAGGACTTTCGTATCCCCACTCGGCAAGACTCTCGGCCCACTGATTGGCCAAGTGCGTGTACGGGACTGAAATAATAACAGCAATTGGTTGGGAGCTTTCTTGCAGGAGGGCGTCCATGGCGCCGATTGCGGTGTATGTTTTTCCTGTCCCGGTCGCCATTTCAAGCATCCCACGCCGACTGTTTTCTTCCCAGGCATCGACAGCTGACTGCTGATACTCTCGGAGCGTGATTTTGGTAGACTCTTGCATATATGGAGGGCCGTCAGTTGTTCGAAGGTCGACGATGTCTTGTTTTATCACATCCGGAATGGAGACTGTTTCTACATTTTCAAGATTGTTAGCCCACAGTTTGTCGAATCGCTTCTCATGCTGTGTGACACGGTCCGCCTCACGAGTTGATTCCCAATCGCAAAAGATATCGAATGACTCGTAGTTTCGAAATCCTTGCGCACTGTCATTCTGGGAGCCATGAAACGCGATCCGGTTTCCTCTACGGTCAATGAATATACCCCATTTGTCATGAAATTCTCCGCCTGAGTCCTCTGTAGGGACTGCTAATCGTATTTCAAGTACGTCATCTGCGATGAGCCAAGCAAGGGCATTCCTTGTATTGTGACGTATATTTGATTGGAGATGTTTGATTTGCTCGCGAAGATAATCCCTGAACACCTCTTCACGACGTGCCTTGTTGCCTCGCTTAATTGCCTGCCAGTCTGATTCTGAAAGCTGGGGACTAGTTATCCACTTTGCCTTGCCCCCATTTGCAGCGAAGGAGGCCATTCCTTGTGCATTTTCCGCAAGCCAACCGGTGGTAAAATACCCAACCCCTCGTTTGTATGTTATTGCCTCCGAAAGGAGCGGCTTGTAGAACTCCTCAATAAAGTCATCTTGCTCGGTATCAATGATGGCAGGGATAGAGAGACTCTGAAACCCACCTGACGGCGATTCACTCGTATCGGACTGGTCTGACATTGGAATTATTGAACGGTTAGGTGATTATCACTATGAGCAGCGTAACAGAAGTTACGATACCACACTATTTGAAACTCCCGGTTATACAGACAATTGACATCAGTCCGTACGGAAACCACCGGACGCCCACTCGGGCCCGGTTCCAGAAAGGGAACCATGAAAACCAAGGAAGACAACTCACTTCAGAGGTTCGGTCGTACCGTTCAAGAACAGGCGACAGCACAGAGTGCGGTTCGAAGCCGTGGAGGCAAACGATGAACGACGACGGATCGGAGGAGTTCACGATTACACCCAGTGTGCGGCGGTTCCTGATCGCCTCTTATGGCGAAACATGCCAGGAGTGCGGGGCCGACGATACCGATCTGGAGGTTCATCACATTACGCCCAGAGCCGAAGGAGGGAGTAATCATCCCTCGAACCTCCCGGTGCTATGCACGGACTGCCACAAGGAGGTTCACAGTTCCTGTTCCGGTAGGTGCCGACAAGCACACAACACATCTGGGCGACATCCCGGGCGCTCATGACATCAATGAAGCACCCGCGGACGGTCGCATTGTCTCCGCAGTTGAGACAAACGGACCAAGCACGACTGGTGAGATTGCTGAAACCGTTGGTGTTACGTCCGAGTACGTGCGCCGTCGGCTCTATGCTCTCGGCTCCGCGAAGGTCGTCGCAAAAAACGAAGACGGTGAGTGGGATCGCATCCGGAATGTTAAGAATCCGGTTGCCGGGAAGTTGCCAGACGATCCCGAGAAGGCCGCCCGATTCGCACGTGATGATATCATGCGGCGGATGAAGAATGCCGGCATGTCGCATAAAGAAATCGCAGAAGTTGTCGGTCTGGCTGAGAGAACTGTCCCCACCGCGATCAACCGTGCTCGGACATTCGACCCCCCGATTCCGCCGCTAGACCGTCATGACGAGTCTGATTCCGGTGAAATTCACCGGCAGTTGACGACGCTTCTTCGCCGAGTCGACGAGTTAGAAACCCGCCTGGGCATGCAGACAGCGGCCGAGCAATAGAAGAACCACTCTGCCGCTGTACTGCCCGGTTGTCTCGCAAAGCGCAGCAGCATCGAGCAGCACTAGTGAGGAGACTCGGAACGGTACTATCAATCATCCGTGTTCGCGTCAATCTTTTCGAATTGATCTTTCCCAGCAAACTCACCATCACCATCTGCTTCTAAAGGACTCGAAGACATTTCCGCGGTTGATTGTTTGGGCCTTGCTTGTTCGGTCTGTCCTCTGCGTGGATTGTCGACCCAAATTTCAATATTACTGATAATCGGAGGAAAGTCGTCTTGGCCAAATGACTGCAGCCACTGGTCAGATTCGACTGTACGTCCGAACCAGTCCTCCAGACTGATCCGTTCAGTGTATTTATAATGCCTGGATCCCTCGTATAAATAGAGGTTTTCGAGCTGATAGTTCTCCTCAAGCACTGTTTCGAGGAATTCCTCAGTCGAGTAGACGCAAATCTGAGCATCGATGTCATATGCTGAATTGAGACCATTCTGGCCTAGAGCACGGAGAGTCCGTTCAAGTTTAGTTTTGATTTCTTGGCTACAGTCGTTGTCTACAACATAATAGATGTCTGACTGGATGAACGTGTCTTCATCGGTCGTACTTGGGTCAATCTTTTGACTATAATGGAATGTGGTATGGATACTCAGTTCACGATGGGATGATGGAGACTCCTCATCAATGTATTCCCGAAGAAGTTCTCGTGCGTGTTTGAGCTGTCGCAGACTTCCGATTGTGTCGACTAGCGCCTCTTGCTCAACGTTTGCATCGCTACGTAACTCCTCACCATAGGTTTCCTCCACCTCAGCCTTGACATCAGGATAGGCAGCACAGTACTTTGGACTAAGTTCGAAACCTATCGGCTGACGTTCCATAATTTCGGCAACCGCCGGCACCATACCAGACCCGGCAAACGGGTCCAATACAGCGGAACCTTTCTCTGTCGTTAGCCGGAGGATGCGTTCAACCATCTTCGGAGGGAACGGTGCAGGATGATCCAACGAATCCATCCCACCAAACGACCCTTGTGTAGGAGTAACGTACTCCCAAATATTTGACGGAACCTTCCCCCTGGGGTGGTAGCGCTCAGGATATTCAACCCACCACTGTTTGAATCGAGATGTATCGGCGATACGAGTTTGGTCGATATCGAATTCGAATGATTTTGTCTTACTGAAACATAGAATGTACTCGAATACGTTCCGGAACTGTCCGTGGCTGTTGTACGGTAGAGCTCGGGTCTTATCCCAAACAACGATATTCTGTAACAACCATGAGTCTGCAGATCGGTCGTACTCAAATTCGCAGTCGGGGTTCGAACAATAGAAATGTTGGTTGATACGATCATGTTCCAACGGCGAGTTACAGTCCTCACAATATTTTTTCCCTTCTATATTCTGACATATAGTGGAGATGTCATATGGTAATTGGACCACTTCTTTGTTCTGCTTGAATGTGTTTACGACTACCCACAATGTTCCAGTGTCCTTAGTGACGTTATAGACCTGCTTGAATACCTCACGAAGATCTTCTAAATATTGATTGTACGGATCATCTTGACCGATCTGATCTGTTTGGGAGTAGCCATAATCCTTGAGATCAAAATATGGCGGCGATGTTACTGCAACGTCCACAAATCCGTCCTCAGGAACCTCCCCAAATGTTTGAAACGTCGACTCAAGGTTTTTCGAATTCTCGTGGTGCAGTGTAAAAAGATCATCTGCTGGATCAAGCGAAAGGTCTTCACTCGCTGACTGGCCTGAATCATCCGATATATTTTTCACGATTGGTTTATTTTTTTCATCACTATCTGATCTAGTGCTGCTTGAGTCATCATAATCAGAGGGATCACTATCTCTGTAGCTATCACCGTATCGCTTTCCTTCTGGCTGATACTCGCCTTCTGAGAGTTTGTTTCGTAACTGCTGCCAGAGTGAACTATTCGAATCGAGACGGATCTTCTTATTATCAGTCGGAACTTCAGAGGTCTGGTCCTTGGGAATAATTCGTACTTCCCCGCCGAAGTAGTTATATTCATTATTTCTCGTTAAGCCGAAAAGGTCAGTGAAAACTGAGGTCATCAACACACGCCCATTCGCGTAAATGTCGACTCCTTGTTTGGTCTGACTCGGGCGATATCGGGTTCGGAATCGCCCGCTTGTGGTAAACAAGCCTGGATTCTCTTCGGAATACTCTGCTGCCATTGCCTCGAAATCTATCGTCCCGCGTTCAAATTCGACGTTATATTCAGTTCCATCCTCAGCTTCGATTGAAAACTCATCAAATGCGTATTCAGTTGGAGGGGATTCTTTGTTTTTAACATATACCGGCGAGATAGGGATAACTTCCAGTGAATCCTGGGTGTTATTCGTCTCATCGATGAAATCAATGAATATCCGATTATCTTCACGTGCATTCAGTATTCGGCGAAACTTGACACCAAGTAACTCACGAAGCGCCTGAGCTTTGATTTCCAACGATTTAGCAGAGGGCCACACGTCATTATCGAACTTTGTTCGACTACAACTTACATGAACGCGGGTGCCAGTATCAGCAGTTTTGAGTTGATGATCACCAACGTGAAGTCCAGTTTCCCAAGCTTCTGTAGAAGCCACTGAGATAGGCAAGTCCCCGGTAATTGGACCATCGACTTGGTATTGGGAGTCGGGACCGGTACCCGTTACGAGGGTAAACCACTGATCATCCAACGGTTGGCCTACACGCGAAAGTGTTTCCTCAAACCATGCAAGGCTTGACTTTAATCCCCAACCAACATTATTTAAAATCCCATCAGAAACATCCTTATTTCCTGTCCGAAAGACGTCTTTCTGGAGTTCCTCAAACGCAATCCCCGGCCCGTTATCAGCAATCGTCGTACGGACGATATGGTCAGTCCGACGAAGAGTAATGACGATATTGACGGAATTATGAGGGTCCTCGAAGTAGGATTCGTCCTTTACCACAGACGAAACTGCATTATCGACCAGCTCTTGCAAAGCGTCGTGATACCGTTCGTGTTGTTTGGCCATTCCCGCTGCTAACATCGCAAGCTCGACCTCGGAGCGGCACTCATCTTGGATATTCTTCTCGTTCATGATCCCTCCATGGAAAAACAGTGGTCGCGGCATAGAATATAAATACTTGCTGGGAGACCCCCCAGCCGAAAAGTGGGTGCCTCGTATCCTCCAGTATCATTTGGCATCATATCAGTTCTAACTTGATCTGGATGTTTTAATCTTCTGATCGCATACGACAATAAGAGAGTTGCGATTCTCGAATAGGGCTTATTATATGCTTGGAGCAACTCCGTATTTGATGATGGCCATCGACGAAAACTCCGTATTTGATATACACAAAGCTGACGCTCGAGATTTGAAGTCTACGCTTGAGGAGCTGTTTAATTCTACTGATGGCCTCATTGATGCAATTATCACCTCTCCACCGTACGGCGACATAGAGAATTACGGGGAACAAGATGAGCAAATCGGCGAACAGCCTTATGAAAGCTTTCTTGATGATTTGAGATGTATCTTCAAACAGTGTTACGAGGTAGCTACTGATGAGGCGACACTGTGGATCATCACCGATACCTTCCGAATTAACAACCGGATAGTTCGACCTCCGTTCGACCTGGCTGAAGATTTGGAGAATCTTGAGCAGTGGAAGTGGTGTCCACATGTTGACTGTACTGGTCGGTTAGAGCGCGACAGAGGATCCGGGAGACTCGAGTGTGACGTCTGCGGGGAAGAAATGAACCCACTGACGGAATCTTGGCGTCTCACAGATCATATCATATGGGATAAGCAACGAACGCGACCATGGCAACAGAAAGGGAAACTGCGTAATATTTATGAACACATCTCTATGTATTCTAAGACTGACGAGTTTAAATACAACCCGAACTCAGTCCGGATTGATGACATTAGTGAGTTCGGGCGATGGTGGGTCGATTATCCTGAACGGTATCACCCGAAAGGGAAACTGCCAGATAATGTCTGGAAGTTTCCAATTCCCAAACAAGGTGAATGGGGGCCCAAGCTGAATTACCATCCCAGTCCATTCCCGATAGAAATGGTCGAACGGATTGTCAGATTAGCTACTGACCCCGGAGATATTGTTCTTGACCCATTCGCTGGAGTTGGATCGACCCTAGCGGTTGCTAAGCGACTTAACCGTAAACCGATTGGATTTGAAATTAATGAAAAGTTCATTGACCACTATCACGACCATGTCTTGCCTAAAGTTGGTGCCAAAACGACCGAGCAGCAAACACTAGTAGATGAGAACAACGGACAACCTCTTGAATATAACATTTGGACGCTACGAATTCACAAATATGCACTACGACTCCAACGAGAGCTCACCAATAATGACGGTCAAAAGTACAACATTGGAAATAACGATATGAACTCGGTTTTTGTACAGGCTGATCCAAGTGAGTTTAGTGCTGATACAGAGCCTAGTGCATCAATCTATTATATCGGAACGAATCGTCTGCTGGAGTTCAGCAATGAGTTCGATAGAGCAAGGGAGGCGATGATTTCCGAGAACGCTGGCTCTGGAGATTACTACGAAGTTGAATTCATAATTAAACAATATACCACTGAAGAATGGTTTAACGATATTGCTGCACGGCATATCAACGAAGCTCAGCCTCTGTACGTCTATCCTGACGGTTCTCATTATTGGTATCATAAAGAACTCACATTCGACAAATGGCGAGAGCTCAGCCAGACCAGTCAATGGAAACGGTATCAGTCCGCGTCATGGATCCCACTTGTTTCTACGCTACCAATCCAAATCGAGAACCCTATGGATTCAACAGAACCAACAATAAGTGATGATCAAGCCATCCTCGATAGTTTTATGAAATATAATAAAGAGTGATAGGAATAGTAGTAGGAGGTGATAGCCCAGTACGAGACCGGCCGTTTTGATTCAATGGAACTACTTATTTAATGGAAATCAGACCAGGGGATCTCATAATCCGAGCCATATTCGAGGAGTGAGATTGGAACGCTAGCATCAGTAGCCTCTTCTGAAAGCTGATCGACAAATACGCAGCCATTAACGGGAATTGTTCCGCTTGGTTGTTCTCCCTCCGATTTTGGTTCAAGTATATATGATCCATCATACTTGACATAGTACAGGTACTCAAGTAACTCGAGCAACCTCTTTTTAATCTCTTGTATATTTCTAGTATATTTACATTCTCCTATCATAAGTCCAGCCAACTCTTCGTTCTCATCGTACCGGGCCAGGAGGATATCTGGAAGTCCTTTCCATAGATTCTGTTGCATCCCGCTCCCCAGAGACATCTGAGAATACTCTCTTGCGTCACGGTGGATGGCGTGTAGGCGCTGAAAAATGATACAATTCGTAGTGACCTTCCTCAACCGAGCAGGAAGCAATCAGGTTAGTGCCTGCCTTTACGATCTGGAGTTGATGTTCTGGAAAATTCTCCATTATTTTGAACGCCCAGTATAGTTCAAATAATCGACCTCCTTGGTCAGTATTAGGTCGGATGTAGATATTGGTGAGAATATCCTCCACTTCATTTTGATCAAGGTTTCTGTTCTGAAGTGCATAATATTTTTCTAGAAGTTTAGCCGCCTCCCGGTATAATGGCCGCCGTGAGTTTTTTACCGCAGTCAATTCGCGCTGTGGGATACGACTGGGTGGGTCAATTGATTGTAAATATATATTCTGTTCTAGGACTTCATCCAGTGTGTCTATGAAACCTGGGTCAGTTAGCCATTCCTCAAGCCACATATAATCATCTGGTTGATCAACAGCGAATTCCAATTCATTCTTAAATATAGACATTATTTCATTAAGCAATCGAACCAGAACGCGATTCTCTGCAGTATCGTATTCGGCCTGGGGTTGTGAACATACAAACCGAGACTTATGGATGAATCCCTGATTAGCGTACATTTCAATAGTCTCTTCCCAGTCAACCTTGCCCTCCACTCCACCAGTAACTAGTTCGGACTCTTTATATGTCGATCGTTGTAAACGGCGAATTCGTTCGGGTAACGCTTTCATGAATTGTACAAGCGTGGGATCTGCCTGTTCACCGCTAAATGGTTGTCCAGACCCCATAAGCACAAAGTGAATTCGCAACAATGACTGAAGTCCTTCGATATTCAGATTGGGATCAGTAGCCTCATCGGAAATTCCGGGGACGTTAACTCCTTTACCGACGTAAGTATGAAATGAATTTGCTGTTTCCCCGACCAGCTCGCCAGGAGACATTTTCTGCTTGTTATAAGAGTTCGACATCCTATTTATTTGTATGGAGTTTTGCCTTTTCGATTCTAAAGTATTCCATCGAGAAAGTGCGGAGATGATCTTGTCAACCGGGAGGGTGTCATGTTGCCTTGTTTTGCCGCCGATTAATCGTAGATACAGAGGCTCTCACAGGAAGATT
>OBKM01000264.1_pt1 | contig 26210 bp, 29 predicted proteins | sample 1519691 | NCBI WGS metagenome assembly OBKM01 (sample SAMEA37050418, study PRJEB22526) | metagenome | biome: saline pan; feature: lake; material: water | place: Egypt | collected 2015 | depth 0.5 m | reverse complement strand
GACCGCAGTCTGTCCCGTCAGCGTGGCATACTCTCAGCAGGCTCCGTTTGGTACCCTCCAACGGCTGCAGCCGTGGGCGTTCACCTCATGCTACCCTGAGAAGCTAACGACGCCAGTAAGTATGCGCGGATCACCCCAAGGCGTGGCCCCGAGACACTCGCCTGGCCCATCTAGAGACCAGACAGACCGGCCGTGGTAAGACGGGGTGACGAGACCGGTCACGGTGTGGCTGCGGCCTCGGAGACGTCGACGCACGATCGCAGCCGTGCCGTGGTTACCCACTCCGGAACCGTTCCTGTTGGACCGTGGCCGTCGCCGGTGGTCGACCGGATGTGGGTTTCAAGTTTGTTGACACCAACGTTGACCGGCTTTCCGGTCTCGGTCAGAGAGGTCAGTTGTTCGTCACAAACCGGACACGTTGTCGTGAGTACGACAGGACCAGCTGTCATTCAACTTGAATCGTAGGTTTCCGGTGGGCATAAACTCATCCTTATCGCCGCGCCCACGACACGGTCACGCCAGCTGATCGATCCGTGCCGCCATGATGAAGTCGTACTCGGAGAGCCCACCGACGTCGTGGGTCTGGAGTCCAACGGTGGCTGCGCCCCAAGTGACAGTCAGCTCGGGATGGTGCCAGAGGTCCTCAGCGAGCTCGCCGACCCGTTGTGTGAAGGCGAGTGCGGCCTCGAAGTCTGGAAACGAGAACTCACCAACGAGACGCTCGTCGTCGGTCAGCTGCCACGAATCAGAGAGTTTCGTGGCGAGGGCTGTGGCCTCATCGTCGGTCAGCTTCGTTGGTTCGTCCGGCCAGTCACGGTTCGCGAGTGTAGACATACCGATACCACTCGGCGCTCAGAGCGTGTTAGCCCTTCGGTCAGTCGGACAGGCGGTCGATCGCATCGCGGGCCGTCTCCTGGACGTCCTTCGGCAGGTCCGCCGGTGGATCGGCGAGTGCAGTCCGGTCGAGCCACTCCCAGTCGGCTGCCGGCTGTTCACCGGCGTCTGGGTCGAGTGTCCGCTTCTCAGCGGTCGCATAGTAGACGAAGTCGATGTGCTGGTGGCCAACGGTGTCGTCGTAGACGTTGATATCCTCGAGTTGTAGCTGCTGTGGCCGGGGCAGTGGCTGTGCGAGGCTCGACTCGACGCCTGGACGGTCTTCGAGAAAGGTAACGTCGAGGCCGGTTTCTTCTAGGACTTCTCGTCTGGCAGCCTCGTGGGGGAGCTCGTCGCGGTCGATGTGGCCACCAGGGGGAAGCCACATTCCGAGTCCGTCGTGTTCATGAAGCAGTGTTGCGCCGTTGTGAACCACGTACACCGAAGTGACGAAGTGTCGTGTTGTCTCCATGCCTGCGGCCTCGTGGCTGAGGGCCTTTGATCCTCCGGAGATGCCGTGGACCGAAACCCTTACTCCGTGGCCACGGATTGAGACAGGTATGAGTGACCGCCAGGTCGACCCAGACGACGTCCGTCATATCGCGGGCCTGGCCCGGATCGACCTCCCCGACGATGATGTCGAACGGTTCACAGAGCAGTTCGAGGAGGTCTTGGAGTATTTCGAGGGGCTCGAGGAAGTTCCAGCCGTGGAGTCGGACCCGGAGTTGACGAACGTCCTCCGGGCGGATACGGTGGCGAAAGGCCTCTCCCAAGAGGACGCCCTCGAGAACGCAGACGAGGAGGACGGATACTTCAAGGGACCGAACGTCTCCTGAGTTATGGGTGACACACAGAATATCTACATCACGGAGGCGACGCGACCCCCGACCGGCGACGGGCTCTTGTCGGGAGACTCGGTGGCGGTGAAAGACAACATCTCTACCGCTGGCATCCGCACCACGTGTGGCTCGGCGATGCTCGAGGAGTACGTCCCACCCTTCGACGCGACCGTTGTGGAAGCAGTCCGCGCCGCCGGCGGTGAGATCGTCGGGAAGACCAATATGGACGAGTTCGGCATGGGCACAACGACGGAGACAAGCGCGTTTGGCCCGACAGACAACCCGGCCGCACCGGGGCACGTTCCCGGCGGGTCATCGGGTGGTTCAGCAGCCGCCGTCGCCGCCGGCGAGGCAGACGTCGCTTTGGGTTCCGACACCGGTGGGTCGGTGCGCTGTCCGGCTGCTTTTAGTGGGATCGTCGGGATCAAGCCCACGTACGGCCTGGTGTCACGCTACGGGCTGGTGGCCTACGCGAACAGTCTCGAGCAGATCGGCCCCCTCGGGGCGACCGTCGCGGACACGGCCCGGCTACTTGAGGTCATTGCCGGCCCGGATCCACACGACAGCACGACACGGGAACGCGGTGCCACGACATCGTACACCGACGCCGTCGGCGCAGCCGTGAGCGGTCTCACGATTGGCGTCCCGACCGAACTCGTCGAGGGGGCCGATGACCGTGTGCGGGGTGTCTTCTGGGATGCACTCGATGCTCTGGGGCTATCTTACGAGCGGATCTCGCTTCCCGCAGTCGAACACGCCGTTCAGGCTTACTACGTAATCGCGATGTCGGAAGCGTCGTCGAACCTGGCCCGGTTCGACGGGGTCCGGTACGGCCACTCGGGTGGCTACGACGGGAACTGGAACGAGTCATTCGCCACTGCGCGGCGTGAGGGCTTCGGTGATGAGGTGATCCGTCGTGTCCTGCTTGGCACTTTTGCCTTGTCGGCCGGCTACCAGGACAAGTACTACCGGCAGGCACAAAACGCACGCTCGTGGGTCAAACAGGCCTTCGACGAGGCCTTCACTGGCGTCGACGTGATCGCTTCACCGACAATGCCTGTTCTGCCATTCGAGCTGGGCGAGACCATCGAGGATCCACTCCAGATGTACCTGGCCGATGCCAACACGACGCCGGTCAATCTGGCGAACCTCCCGGCAATTTCGGTGCCAGCAGGGACCGCCGACGGGCTGCCCGTTGGCATGCAGTTCGTGGCTCCGGCCTTCGACGAGCAGACCCTGGTGCGTGTTGGGAGTGCACTCGAGGCAGCCGTCGGGTAATGACCACACCGGCCGTTCGAGGGCGTTGCTGTGCTCGGTGGTCCACTCTGCACGGGGGCGTCACAACGGGTATCGCGACGAGTTCCACCAGGATGCACTCGACTGACACCCACCGGCCGGGTCTGGGGCTGCCGGTTACAGCGGTAGCAAGGCGAAAGCCCACCCCTTTGGTACCTCGGGAAAGGTTTTGAGCAACGGGTCTCTGATAATGACGGCAGCAACCGCTCTATGACCTGCTTCTGATTTGGGCCCCGCAATTAGTTTCCTGGAGTACTACGGGGGTGGGCTGCAGCCGACATGATATGCCACAACCCACCTGACATAGGCTGGTTGTAATCCCAACAGGTATTCTATGCGAGATATTACAAAATAGTAGATATGCGACATGCTGCTGCGGGGAACGCACTCATGCTCAAGATGGCCACGAGTGCGTCTCAACTCTTACACAACTCACACACCGTCGCAGCCCAACCGGCAGCGGTTGGCATGTCACCTAAACGCTTCCCACGTGTGGCTGGAATGGGGAGTGGGGCCGATGGCCCGGCCTGCTGCGCACGGTGCTGGACGCTCGTAAGTGCCACTCCATTATTCGAGGGCAACACCGAGCGGCGACTCAAACGGCCACACCCTCGGTTGCGGGCCGACGGTGCGTCAGCGAACCCGCACGTTCACAGCCAGGGTAATCAATCTGGGTGGAGTACCCACAGAGGAATCCCACGGCTTCACCCGTGGGAGGAGGTCAATCGCGTCGACTGGCGTCGGAAGTTTTTGCTCCTTGAGGCCGGAGGCTCCGCCTCGAAACCGCTGACGGGCGTACCGGGATTTGAACCCGGACTCTGGAGCTTAGAAGGCTCCCGCCTTAATCCAGTTTGGCCATACGCCCCAGGTACAGCTTCCGGCGATTGGACAAAAGGCGTTGTGCTTTGCCGGTCACTGTAGCACCTGTAAGAGTTAATTAACCACCGCTGCAAGTCAGGGCTGCGATGGCCCTCGACGTGGTGCTGGTTGTGACCGCCGACCTCGTGAGTCGTACGACTATTCTGTGGGGTGGGGCAGCGACACTGGTCCTGTTGTTGTGTCTCTCTGCGTTTTTCTCGTCCTCAGAGATTGCCATGTTCTCGTTGCCGACTCACCGCGTCGAGCCGCTGGTTGAGGAAGGCCGTGCCGGCGCGGCGGCACTCAAGAAGCTCAAGAACAACCCCCATCAGCTGTTGATGACGATCCTCGTCGGCAACAACATCGTCAACGTCGCGATGTCATCACTCGCGACCGGGCTGCTCGCCTTTTATGGCCTCGGACAAGGAGCGGCAGTCGCGGTCGCAACCTTCGGCGTGACGGCGGTGGTCCTGTTGTTCGGCGAGGCGATACCGAAGTCCTATGCCGTCGAGCACAGCGAGTCGTGGGCGCTGCGGATCGCCCGACCCCTTCGCCTGTCGGGCATCGTCCTGTTGCCCCTCGTGGTGACGTTCAACTTCCTCTCGCAGGTTGCAACACGGTTTACCGGCGGCCGGACAAGCCTTGAAGACGGGTACGTGACCCGATCGGAAATTCGTGATATGATCACCACCGGCGAGCGTGAGGGTGTCCTCGACGAAGACGAACGGGAGATGCTCCAGCGGATTCTCCGGTTCAACAACACAATCGCCAAAGAGGTGATGACCCCGCGGCTCGACATGACCGCGGCTGCCGTCGAGACGCCGATCGAAGAGACACTGACGATGTGTGTCGAGAGCGGTCACACCCGCCTCCCGGTGTACAAGGACAGCCTCGACAACGTCATTGGGGTCGTGACACTGGAGGACCTCGTCCGCGAACACGCCTACGGCGAAGTCGAGACGCCGCCATTGGAGCAGCTCATTACCCCGACACTACACGTCCCGGAGTCGAAAAACGCCGACGAACTGCTTCGGGAGATGCGGGAACAACGTGTTCAGATGGTCATTGTCGTTGACGAGTTCGGCGCTACGGAGGGGCTGATAACGATGGAAGATATGGTCGAGGAGATTGTCGGCGAGATCCTGGAGGGCGAAGAACAACAGCCAATCGAGCACGTCGACGACCGGACGATCCAGGTACGTGGTGAGGTCAACATCGAGGAGGTTAACGACGCGTTGGGCGTCGACCTTCCGGAAGGTGAGGAGTTCGAGACAATCGCCGGATTCATCTTCAACCGCGCCGGCCGGCTCGTCGATGCGGGTGAACAGATCACCTACGACGGTGTCACGATCCGGGTCGAAAACGTCGACAACACACGGATTACCGAAGTCTCGATCACCCACGAGAGAGACGAGTAGCTACGATACTGCAACGGCCACGAGCCAGTAGCCGGCGTAGCCTAACACCAAGGCCCCGACCAGCGAAAGGACCCACGCGACAACGGTGTACAACATCTTGCCACGGCTCACGCCGCCTGTCCCGACTGCGTACCCGCTGCCGATGATCGAGCTGACGATGATCTCGTTGAACGAGACCGGAATTCCGAACAACACCGCGGTCTGTGCGATGGCGAAGGACGGGATCAGTGCCGCGATCGACCGTCGTGGTCCAAGCGAAGAGTAGTCCTGTGAGATCGCCTTGATCATACGTGTGGCGGCCGTCCAAGAACCGAGTAACAGCCCGACGCCGCCGCCAACTAACAGAAGCCACGGCGAGACCGATACCCTGTCTACGAGGGGCAGCAGTGGTCCAATTGCCAGTCCGACCTGGCTGCCGCCCGCAGAGAAGGCGACCAAGCCGCCGAGAACGAGAAGGAATCGGCGCTGTGCGCGGGTCGGGTCCAGTCTACTCCGCCAGTACAAGATGCTGCCGCCGCCGCCCGCAGCCAGGAGTGTCACGGCGCCTACCACGGCCCACCACGAGGCCGGCAGTACCTGTGCCGCAGCAGCAGCGATCGTTCCCCCGCCGTTGCCGCCAAGCAGCGCGAACTCGATGTTGACGATGAGTGCGCCGACGAGGGAGCCCAGGACTGCGACTGTCCGATCTTCAGGCCACGATCCGGTGAGGGCAAGCGCGAGCCCGTAGGCAATGCCGCCGCCGATGAACGGTGTCAACACCCACAAGAGTACGATCTCCGCGTACTTCCCCCACGCGGGCCCACCACCCATCGCGAGTCCAACACCAACGACGGCACCGGTCACGGTGAAGGCTGTCGCGATTGGATACCCAGCGAAGACACCAACCGCAACGAGTGACGCCGCAAGCAGGAGAGCGATCGTCGCTGCTGTCGGTGACAGCGTCGCGTCTTCGATGAGCTCACGGCCAACGGCCTCAGTGACGTTTTGCCCCTGCAGCACCGCGCCGGCCAGCCCGAGCAGTCCAACAAAGAATCCAGCCCGCATTACTGAGATCGCATTCGCACCGACCGCTGGTGCAAACGGGGTCGACCCGCTCGACCCGGCACCGATCGCCCACGCCATGAACCCGCTTGCGACTGCCGCTAGTGCGAACGTTATCGCAGTCCCCGGGTCGACCATCGTTCGGCTTATATCACCCGATTAGGACACATCAGGGTCGGGAAACTTCGAGTCGTCCCGTTCGCCCTGGGTTTCGGGTGCCTCGACGCCTTCTGCAGCCTCGATGTGCTCGGTTTGCTTTTCAGTCGTCACGTGCCATCGCTTGAGATCGTCCTCGAACGCTCGCAGCAACTCGGCGACCTCTTCTTTGCGGTCATCGTCGTTGATGTTGACCTCGAAGACAAACGTCCCTTCTCTGGTGCGCTCGATGTTCGCGCTAACCAGTTCGTTGTCGAAGTAATACGGCGCCATCTGTGTCATCACTCGCTTGTAGACTGTGTCTTCGACCTTCCGGAGTGCCTGTCGACCCGCCGATTCCGCTGCGCGGGTCACGTATCCGATCGATTCGCCCCACCGACCAACTGCTTCGTCGGTCTCCTCGCCAAGTTTCTCGTACGACTCACTCAGCTTTTCGCCGGCTTTCTTCAAATCCTCGTCGGGCGACTGTCCGGCCTCTTCTCTGTCACTCTCTGGTGTGTGGGCCTGCTCGGCGGTTTTCTCGCTGACCTCGTCGTCAAGTTGCTCGTGTGCCTTTGGCCGCCATTCCTCCCACTCGTAGAACGCGTCCCGGTGTGTGTCCGGCACATCGAGTTCCCGGAGGGCCTGACTCACGCGCTCGCCGTGTGCAACGACCTCGTTCCAATCACCGGTGACTTTGAATCCTGAGATACTCTCTTCCATCGTGGTCTTGTCGGGGTCTTAGCGACACTCGATGTGGTCTAAACCGGTCCGTCGGTATATGTCTCTCGGCTGCCGTCCGGCATTTCGATGTCTACCCGGTCGGAGGTCACACTCCGCAACTCATCAATGATTCCCTCTGCGTCCGTCAGGGGCAGCCGTGCCTCGAAGGTCACCACCTCATCGTAGGCCGCATCGAATGCACAGCCCGCCCGCTTGAGCACCCCGCGTACCGTTCCCGAGTCGTCGTACCCGACCGTGATCAGACACCGCATCTGTGGGTGTCGTTCGACGAGCTCTGCGGCGTCGATGGCCGCCTGCGTAGCCGCTGTATACGCCCTGACGAGGCCGCCGATCCCCAGGTTTGTGCCGCCGTAGTACCGGGTGACGACTGCGACGACGTTGGCCAAGCCTCGCCCATCGAGAACATTGGCGACCGGCTCACCTGCGGCCCCACGAGGCTCGCCGTCGTCACTCGCGTGCTCTCGGAGCAAGTCCCCGGTGTGGACACGGTAGGCAGGGACATTGTGTGTCGCGTCGTCGTACGCCGCTCGAATCTCGTCGATCGTTTCTTCTGCGGCCGAGACGCTGGCTGCTGGGGCGACGTGCCCGATGAAGCGTGAGTCACCCGCCGTGTAACGAGCAGTCGCATACTCGGCGACGGTCGTGTACGGCCCCATCGCCAGCTATCGTAACTCCACCGACCGGACGTACTCGAGTTCGGTCAGTGCCGTTGCCACCTCGGCGGGGACCTCGTCATCGAGCACGAGGTGGAGGCGTGGTTCGTCGGTAAATTCCGGATCCTCGGAGATGACCTGCCGAATCGAGACGTCAGCCTCGGCGAGGTGCGTCGAGACCTCTGACACGATTCCAGGCCGGTCGGCAGCAGTCACGGAAATCGTGATGGCGGTCAGATCCAAGACTGGTGCGAGGTCCATGAGGCTCGGAACCTGTGAGATGTTCTGAAAAATCGGGCGCAGCTGTTCGTCGGCGAGGATGGCGTCGGTCGTGGAGTTGACGACTCGGCGGTCGACGCCCAGTTCCCGTGCGATGCTGGTGTCGGGGATCTCGATGGCCCCAGAGACGACACGGCCGTCGTCGTTGACCGAAAACCCCCGTTCGAGCAACAGCCGAATCACCGCCTGTTGGCTTGGACTGCCCTCGAACTTGTTAAGAATCTGCTCGAACATCGCTCACAGGGTGTCCTTCGTGCTCGGTGGGGAGGTTCTCCGGTCGTCGATGCGGGTGGCATCGTCGAGCGTCCGCGCGACCCCTTTGAACATGGCTTCGACTTGGTGGTGGGCGTTCGTCCCCGTCACAGCGGTGTGTAGTGTGAGGCCGCCGGTCCGGGCGAGGGATCCGAAGAAGTGTCGGGCCATGTCTGTCGGCAGTTCGCCCACCGCCGGGGCTGCGAACTCCCCGTCGAAGTAAAACTGACCCCGTCCGGAGACATCGAGTGTAACCGTCGCGACGGCCTCATCGAGTGGTACCCGTCGGTCTCCGAACCGTTCGATAGCGTTGCGATCTCCCAACGCCTCGTCGACGGCTACCCCCAGTGTGAGTGCAACGTCTTCGACCGAATGGTGGGCGTCGATCTCGAGGTCGCCCTCACAACGCACTGTCATGTCGAATGCCCCGTGGACCGCGAAGGTCTCGAGCATGTGATCGAAGAAGCCCACTCCGGTTTCGATCGTGTGTTCACCGGTACCGTCAATCTCGAGGGTCACATCGACGGTCGTTTCTCCTGTTTTCCTGGTCACTGCTGCCACACGGTCGGTCATACCTGGAACAAGGGCGGGTAGGATCTTATAATCGGCTGTCGTGATCCGTTTTGGCTCGTGTGGGCTCTCATTGTGCTGACTGGATGGCCGTTTCGATGTTCTCGAAACCAGGATCGACCCGCTGGCCGTCGACGAAGACGGCCGGTGTCTGTCGTTGGCCGGCAATCCGGTCGTAGAGGTCGCCGTCGGCGTCGATCCGGCTGTCGTAGGTCCCCGCTTCGGCGGCCGTCCGGGCCTGTTCGCCGAGGGCCACTGTGTCCGCAGCGACCGTCTCGATCGTTTCGTGGGAAAACTCCTCCTGGCGCTGGTACATGGCCTCGACGTACGTCCAGAACGCCTCCTCACCGGCGGCTTCTTTCACCGCCCAGGCGGCGTTTGCGACCGGCCGTGACCACTCGAACTGGCCCAAGACGAGATCCCGGTGAACGATACGGATCGTCCCGGGCTCGGCGTACTCGCTCACCAACACCGGCTTGATCTGACTGTCGAACTGGCGACAAGCCAGACAGGAAAAGTCAGAGAATACGGCCACACCAACCGGCCCGTTGCCGATCGTCGGTGGTGTAAGCTCACCGTCGCCGCCCCCTACGCCGACGGTCGCCGGATCGACATCGTTTCCACCAGAGAGACAGCCGGCGGTTATCGCTGTGCTCCCGGCAGCGAGGCCGGTAAGTAGCGCACGACGTCGTCGTTTCATACCTTACTCTCCGGTGCAAGCATCAAAACTCCACCGAACAGTGATCCGCAGCCGCCGTCGCTTACCCAAAGACCCGGTTCGCGGTCGCCAGCGTAAGATGACCCTGGTACAGAGCGGAGCCGACGACCGCCCCGGCCGCCCCGGCGTCTTTCAACGCCTTCAGGTCTCTGATCGATGATACCCCACCGCTTGCTAGGACCGGAATTGAGGCCGCGTCCACGACCTGCTCGACACGGTCGGCGCGGACGCCCTTTAGCTGCCCCTCGACGGCGATGTCGGTGTAGAGAACTCCAGCCGCCCCTAAGCGAGCGTACTCCTTGACGGCCGTCTCCGGGCTGAGGTCCGTTTCTTCGGTCCACCCCTCAACGACGACCGTATCGTCCAGTGCGTCGAGGCTGACGATCACCGACTCCGGTCGCTGGCGCGTGATTTCTTCCACGATCGATGGCGTTTCGACGGCCGCGGTTCCCAGGATCACCCGGTCGACGCCACGGTCAAGTAAACTGACTGCGTCCGCGGCCGTCCTGATCCCTCCTCCGAGGTGGACGGTCGCGTCGACGGTGTCGATGATCTCCTCGATTGCAGGAGCGTTCTCTCGGTCTCCTTGGAAGGCCCCGTCGATATCGACGAGGTGTAACACGTCGGCCCCTGCCTCGACCCACTGTTGTGCCGCCGCCGTTGGGTCTCCGTAGGCCTCGCTTTGGTCCGGATCGCCGCCGACCAGCTGGACGGCCTGGCCGTCCTTGACGTCTACCGCCGGGATGACTTCGAACTGTTCGAACATTACTCATACATGTCGGGAGGTGGCTCTTAGCTTGTTGGGTCTGCACTGTGGGCGTGGCCAGGCTCTGCTATCCCAGTCATCGACGACTGTCTTTTAGCTGAATTGAGGCGCTACGCCCCCGTCCGCAACGAGCAGCGCAGTCCGCGTAGCGGACAAGCAGCGGTAACGAGAGCAAACTCTCCGTCGCACAGCAGAACGCTTGCGTTCTGAGGACACAGTAGGGAGGGGCAACAGCGCCCCCAGAAATCGGAGAGGGCTGGTGTACGAACGGATCGCTCTGTGAGTCGCCCACGCCGTCACAGAGGTGCGTGCACGCTGTTCCATGCACGTATACCGGTGCCAGCCGACGGCTGGAACCGTGATGGCAACTACTCATCGTCTCGGCTTAGCGTCCGACAAGAAGGACGGTCGAGACAGAGTCCGCCGTCACCACCGAGTCGGAGTGGGACGCTCCAATCGACGCCTGCGGAGACGGCGCTCCCTGCGCGGACTGTTGGCGAGCCGTCCGTCCGTAAAAAAGCGCATCGCAGAACCAGGAAGCCCCACCCGCAGCGAGCGCGTCAGCGCGAGCAGGGTGAGATAGTTCACACCCACAGCGTCTCGCCTGAACGGAGTAACACCCGGTGTGTGGGAACGACGGTTTTTATCTGCTGGCGACCGCATGCGTCAGTATGAGCGATTTTGACAAAGAAGCCGAACGGAAAAAACTCCGCGAGCGCTTCGAACAGGACTCTGAGGATGAGATGACTGAGCGAATGAGCCAACTGTTACTGCAGGGAGCGACTATGACCAACACCCACTGTGACACCTGTGGGACGCCGATGTTTCGCCACGACGGTCGCTCGTTTTGCCCACACTGCGCCCATGAAGACACCGAGGCAGCGTCAACCGAGCCGGAGCAGCCACCACGACCGGCTCCACACGAGCCGACACCCTCCCAGCCAGTCGCCGACGCCGACGCCCAGCAGACAGGGTCGCCGACGACCCCCGCGACCGACGCCGCTGATGCACTCACGGCTGCAATCGAACGCCACGCCACGGCCGCTGCCGAAGCCGAAGACCCACGCCGCGCGAGCGATCATATCGGTGTCGCCCGTGAGGCTGCAGAGGCCCTCGAGGTCCTCACCGACTAGAGCAGTCCTGCCTGTTGTGCCCGGTCGACGATTTCTCTGGCCATCTTGTTCGTCGCCTCGTCGACCATCTGTCCGTCGACCTCGACTGCCCCTTTGCCGGCTGCCTGCGCTTCTGCGTACGCCTCTACGATTCGCTGTGCACGCTCGGCGACTGCTTGATCAGGAGCGAAGACCTCGTTCCCGATTTCGATTTGTGCCGGGTGAATGACCCACTTGCCGTCACAGCCAAGCTGCCGCGCCCGCTGTGCGGACTCCCTGAACCCCGCCTCGTCGTCGATGTCGGCGTATGGGCCGTCGATACACGGAACGCCAACGGCCTTGGCGGCGGCGTTGACGTGTGACAGCGCGTAGTGCCAGTAGTGACCGGGGTACTCGGGGAACTGGCCGATATCGAGGCCGGGGGTCCCCATCGCGGCGGAGTAATCGCCCGGACCGAAAATAACCGAATCGAGCCGGTCGGTCGTCTGTGCGATCTCGTAAACGTTGTGCATCCCCGCTCCGTCTTCGATCTGTGGCTCGAGACCGATCGCGCCAACGGTGAGGCCAGCGTTTTCCTCGACGGTCGTCAGGAGGCGGTCGACAGTCTCCAGTTCACCGGCCGTGCTCACCTTCGGAACGATGATGTCGTCGATCGTCTCCCCGACAGCTTCGACGACGGTGATCAGGTCGTCGTACCACCACCTGGTGTCGAGGCCGTTGATGCGGTAGGCCAGGATCGTTTCTGACCAGTCGTGGTTGTGTGTCGCCTCGATCAACAGGTCCCGCGCTGACTCTTTCTCGGCCGGGGCCACGGAGTCTTCGAGATCGAGAAACACCTCGTCGGCGGCGCCTTCGGCCGCCGAGGCCATCATCCCTGGATCACTTGCTGGTGTCGCCAGTTGTGTACGCCGGAGTGGCATTCGATGCGCTCTTTCCGAGCGTCTGCAAATAAGGTTCCGTTCCCGGCTACGCAGGATCGTATGCTGCACTCGCAACCTCACGGAGCCGCTCTGCGGTGACCTCACCGACTCCCTCCACGGACAGCAAGGCCTCACGGTCAGCGGTGAAGACCGCCTCGACGGAGCCAAACGCCTCTAGTAACGCCCTGGCCGTGACCGGGCCGATTTCAGCGACGGCAGCAACAACGTACTCTTGTTGCTCTGAGAGCGTCTTCGTCTGCTTCTCGCCGTGAACACTGACGGACCGATCCCGGGTGGTCTGTTCACGTGTTCCAAGCGTCTGAATCAACGCCACTGTCTCCTCGCTGTCTGCCGTCTGTAAGATACTCGTATTGAAGTCGATTGCAGCACTTGCCAGCGCCCCCCGGATGGCGTTTGGGTGTACGTTCCGACTGTCGTATAGTCCATCGCCCTCGAGGATCAACACCGGCCGCTGGTACTGTTCGCGAAGTGCACCGAGTTGATCGAACAGCGACCGCTCTTCGCCGACGAGCGTATCGAGAAAGTCTGCCACGGTCTTTCGCTCGACAGCTACCCGATCAGAACAGATGTAGTCGGCGACAGCGAGTGTCTCGAGTCGTGTCTTGACGCCCGACTGCTGTGACAGCGTCCTGGCAATGTCAGCGTCTAACTCGCGTTGATCGACCACGATCTCGACGTCTGGCTCACCGGCTGGCTCCGCGTCGTCTGTGTCCTTCTCGAAGGCTGTCAGGTCTGTCTGCGTGAGGTCGGCAGTGAGCTGTTCTTGCATATCTTTGAGTGCCTCTAACTCGTCGTGCATCGCTTCTTCTTTGCGCTGTGCGATCCAGAAGTACGCCTCGTCGCGGGTGTCTTCGGCCATCAACACAACGACCTGGCCTTGTTTTTGACGGCCGGTTCGGCCCTGGCGCTGGATCGACCGGATCGCTGTCGGCACCGGCTCGTAGAACACCACCAGATCGACCTCGGGGACGTCCAGGCCCTCTTCTGCGACCGACGTCGACACGAGGACCTCGAACTCACCCGCAGCGAATGCCTCTAGAACATCTTGTTGCTCTCGTTGGGTCATCCCGTCGGAGTGTTCGGTATCAGACTGTCCCACGAACCGGTGGACGGCGAAGCTCTCACTCAGGACGTCTGTCAGAACCTCGGCTGTGTCCCGCGACTCGGTAAAGACGATCACCCGCGTGCCGTCCTCAATGCCGAGTGTCTGTGCGATCTGGGCCCGGGCACGCTCGACTTTCGGGTGGTAGTCATCGTACGCTACGGCGGCCTCGATAACGCGGTTGATTGCAGGGTTCGAAACGAGCCGCTGGGTCGCCTTCGAGGCGCCAGACGAGCGTGCGGCCTGCTGCTGGCGCTCGAAGTACTGCTCTAGAGCCTGTACGGACTGTGTCTCGACCAACTCGAGTGCCCGCCGGAGCTTCATCACCTCGGCGTGAATCGACATTCCTTGGTAGCCGGCCGCGTCGTCGTTGTCGATCAACTGCTGGAGTTTCCCCCGAATCCGGTTCAAATCCTCCTGTGAGAGGTCTGCACTCTTCTTGCGCGTGACTCCAAGCTCACGGAGTTCACCGAGTCGTTCCTCGATAACCGCCCGCAGCTGATCGCGCATCGTCGCGAGTTCTTCTGGTAACTCGACGGTCACCCAGTCGACGTCCGTCTTGTGGGTGTACTCCCGAACGTCGGCGTCTTTCTCGGTCATCACCTCGATCGATTTGATCCCGAGGTTCGAACAGACCTGGGTAATCTCGTCTTCGGTCTCGCCTGGAGAGGCACTCATCCCGGTCACAAGAGGCTTCGTGGCCTGGTTGTGATACTGTGTTGCGATGTACGTATATGGGTACTCACCGGATGCTCTGTGACACTCATCGAAGGTACAGTGTGTGACCGATGTCAGCGAGATCCGGCCGCCGATGAGATCGTTCTCGATCACCTGTGGGGTTGCGACAACGACCGTCGCGTCTGTCCACAACTCCGTGCGGTCCTCCGGACTGACCTCACCGGTGAACACTACAGTCTCTCCGGCCGGCAGCGACAGCGCCTCTCGGTAAAACCGGGCGTGTTGCTCGACGAGCGGCTTCGTCGGTGCGAGCAGCAGTGCTTTGCCTCCGTGTTCGTCAAGCCGCGAAGCAGTGACGAGGAGACTAACCGTCGTCTTGCCCAGCCCGGTCGGCAGACAGACGAGCGTGTGCTCTTTGCGTGCTGTGTTGACGAGCTTGAGCTGGTAAAGCCGGCGTTCGATCGTCTCCGGTGTCAATAACGGATGCTCGATGTAGGCCTGCTCGTCGGATCGCGCCATCTACACCCCGATAGACGACTCACCGGCAAAAGCATTCGCGTCTGTCGGTGGGTCTTCTTACCAACAACTGATAAGCTCCGTGAATACTCATACGACCGCAAGCCCGGTTGCACCGACGAGTGCCGCCCCAATTGGGATCGTGAGATTGTCGTCGATCACGTAGCCTCTGATCCGGAGTAACACCCCGTCGGCAAGAGCCGCAGTTGTGGCCGCGGCAGCAGCCACGACTGCCGGTAGAAACGGTACTGCGAGTAACAAGCAGACGACAGCGGTTCCGACCAACGCACGCGGCCGCTTTACCGGCGTCGCGTCTGCACCTGCCAACACTCCACCGACCGGATCGCCGATTGCTAGCATTAACATTGCCGGCACTGCGACTGCGGGCTGGAAGAACAGTCCAACAGCTGCCATGCCAACTACGTATAGTGCGTACCCGGCAACACTCGCTTGCTCGTAGGGGCGGGTGAGCCGACGGTAGATCCACCAGTCGAGGCCGACGCCGAGCCGGAGTCCTTCCAGAATTCCGACCGACACAAGCAGGACGATGAGGATCACCTCGACAACCCACCATGGCCCACCGGCCACGTAAAGCAGTGGAACGGCAGCGCCGGTCGCGTGAACCGCCCGGCGCCCGAGTTCGTCGCGGATTCCCATGTAGGCCTCTTATCAGTTGTTGGTAATACGATTTCTTCATTCAGTATGGAACCAGTGATAGGCCTGTTGTGTATATAAATATACACTTCGTGCCAGATACATTTCCACGGCTTTACCAACTATTGTGCCTCGGTAGTGAGGTCTGCGACCGTCAGGGCACTATCCCGCAGCCGTCTAACCGTTGACGGGAGTGAGCCGGTCGACACTCGGGCCTGATCGGTCGTATCACGGTCGCGGACAGTGACGGTCTCGCTGTCGGGGGTCTCGTGATCGACGGTGATACAAAACGGGGTCCCGATCTCGTCTTGCCGACGGTATCGGCGCCCGATCGCCCCCGAGTCGTCGTAGGCAACGGTAATCCCCGCTTCCCGGAGGCGGGTCGTCACCGATTCGGCTACCTGCACCAGCTCTGGCTCTGTGACAAGTGGGAAGACGGCCGCCGTCTGGGGTGCAACTGCCGGGTCGAGCGCAAGGTAGGTTCGTGGCTCGTCGTCGACAGTGTCCTCGTGGTAGCTGTGTTCAAGCAGCGTGTAGACGATCCGGTCGACGCCGAATGAGGGTTCGATCACGTGGGGGCGGATGTGTTCACCTGCTTCGGTCACCTCCTCGACGCTGTACCCGGTTTGTTCGAGTGGAATCGTATACTCCTCGCCCCCGACGGTGACGGTGACCGTCTCCCCGTCAGTGAAGGCGGAAGGACGCTCAGCGACCAGTTGCTTTAGCGCTTTGGCGATCGCTGTCGCCGTTTCGCCGTAGGCCGGTCCGAGAGCGCTCATGTCCGGGTCGACCTGTCGTCTGGTCACCGTCTTTGGCTCGTCGTACTGTTTGAACAGCGTGAACGACTCGTCGCTGTGGCCACCGTGTTTCCGGAGGTCGTAGTCAGACCGGGTCGAAATACCCGACAGCTCGATCCAGTCTCCGGTAACGTGTGCCTCCGCGTCCCAGCAGTCTCTCGCGTAGTGTGCCCGCTCGCCGGGTAAGTGTTGGCGGAACCGGAGCCACTCGGGATCGAGACCGATGCGCTCGTAAAACTGTTGGGCGCGCCCCAGATAGTACGCAATCCACGGGTCGGTGACGAGGCCTTTATCGAGAGCCTCAGGTGGGGTCGACTCGATAACGTCACCATCGTCCTGCTGTCGGGCTACCGGATACAGGCGGAGGTCGACGGCCGCGACGGCACCGAGACTCGGTTCGTCTTCATCGGGGTCAACAAACAGTTCGAGCTCGGCCTGTGTGAACTCCCGGGTCCGGATCACAGACTTACGCGGACTGATCTCGTTGCGGTAGGCCCGCCCGATCTGGGTGACGCCAAACGGCAACTGTCCGCGTGCATACTCTTTGAGTCGCGGGAACTCGACGAAGATCCCTTGTGCTGTCTCCGGTCGGAGGTATCCCGGCGACGCGTCCCCGGGCCCGATGTTGGTGCCGAACATCAGGTTGAACTCCTCGACTGGCTCCGCCGACAGTGACGCCCCACAGGTCGGACAGGTAATGCCGTGTTCGGCGATCAGCTCACCGACCGTCTCGGGGGTGAATGCCTCGGCATCCTCAATGTCCGTAGCGTCCTCGATAAGGTGGTCGGCGCGGTGGCTGGTGCCACACTCAGTACACTCGACTAACGGATCATCGAACGTGTCGAGATGTCCCGACGCCTCGAAGACGGGTTCTGGCAGAATCGTCGGTGCGTCGACCTCCATGTGCCCGTCTCTGACCGCGAAGCGTTCCCGCCAGAGGTCCTCGACGTTTCGCTTCAGCGTCGCACCCTCCGGACCGAAGGTGTAGAAGCCGGCGGCGCCGCCGTAGGCCTCGGCGGCTGGAAAGAAAAATCCACGTCGCTTGGCGAGCTCGACGACAGCGTCGCTTCTGTCAGTCATCGGTCTGAACTGCACGCAACAGATCCATATCCCTGACGATTGCGACGACCTCGTCACCGCTGACCTGCGGCAGCTGTTTGAGCCGGTGGGTGATCATCGTCTGTGCTGCGTCCTTGACCGTTTGCGTGCCGGAAACCGCGTGGACCTCCTCGGTCATGTACTCTGAAACCGGTGCATCCGGTAACTCGACGTTCCGCGTCGGCAACAGCCGGGTGCTTGTCGCCTTGATTCCTTCCCACATCCACTCACTGTCCTGTCCGGCGACGCTCGCGCCGGTCTGTTCTTCCCCGTCGACGACACGGGCGACTTCGATGAGATCGATCTCGGTGATCATGCCGGTCATCTCGGCTTCGTCGTCGAGGACGATCGCGTAGGGTCGGTTTGCGAGTTGCAGCTGTCTGGTCGCGATGAGCAACGGTGTGTCCTGATAGGTGGAAAGCACCGACTCGGTGGCGACCTCACTTACCGCCGTGTCGCCGTTGACGGCATCCTCAGCGATCGCCCGGATGATATCGGTGACAGTAACAATACCGGCCAACTGCCCGTCGACAACCGGGAGCCGGCGTGCCTCTTCGGCGACCATCACACCGGCGGCGTCCGTGATTGCGGTATCACTCGTCACCGTCGGGACTGAGCGAAGCAGCAAGGCGAGTTGGTCCTCGTCGGGGTTGTTGATCAGGTCTTCTCGCGAGACGAGCCCACGGTACTCTTCTCCCGACTCTGTCTGCTTGATCACCGGAACCGAAGAGAAGTTACCCTGCTTGAGATGTGCTAGTGCGTCGTCTCGACTCCCAGGTAGTTCGACGGTGATGAGGTCTTCACGGGGAGTCATTACGTCGCGAACGTGCATAAACCGGTTTTGGACCGATTTTCGTATAAATCTCGTGTTTTTGTAGGCTGAGGCCAAAGCCCTTAGCGTTGTAAGGCAAACCACAGCTATGAGACTCAGCTCGATGGATCCGGACGCTGGACGACCAGCACCGGCGGAGGTGGTGGCGGTGTTCCGACGACTCGGGACGGACATCACCATTCGAATCTGGGGCGGCGACTGGTGTCCAGATACACGTAACCAGCTTCCGGACTTTGCTGCGACACTCGCCGCTGCCGGGGTCCCCGAGCACACCGTCGAGGTCATCCCGGTAGATCGGAACAAGCAGGGCCGACTGGTAGACGCCTACGACGTGACCCAGGTCCCGACGATCGTGATTGAGCAAGCCGGGACCGAACGGGCCCGCTTTGTTGAGGCAGCATCCGAACCACCGGCAGCGGTCCTCGCTAAACAACTCGCCGAGCTTGACCCCAAGTGACTTTATTCTCCGTGTTCTCCCGACCGATGTCTTTTTCATCGCCCGCCGGGGCCGACTATCTATGACCGACGATGCGGAACCGCTTGACTACGCCGGCGTCGGCGTCGATATCGATGCAAGCGCCGCGGCGACCGGTGCATTACTCGACGCGGTGGGCGATTCAGTTTCGACGTCCTACGCGGGCTTGCTCCCCGTTGGCGGTCAGTACCTCGGTGTCACGACCGACGGTGTGGGGACCAAGACACTGGTCGCCCAGGCTGTCGGAGAGTACTCAACGATCGGTATCGACTGTATCGCGATGAATGTCAACGATCTCGTCGCTGCTGGGGTAACCCCGGTTGGGTTCGTCGATTACCTGGCTGTCGAAGAACCAGACGAGGCACTCACCGAAGCGATCGGTGCCGGCCTCGGTGTCGGTGCCAAGCGGGCGGACATCGAATTACTCGGCGGCGAGACAGCAGTGATGCCCGAGGTGATCACGGGATTCGATCTCGCCGGGACCGCAGTCGGTCTGGCTGGTGACAGTGACCGCTTCGATGGCACCGCAGACACCGGTGACCGCCTCGTCGGTCTGCCTTCCTCCGGAATTCACTCAAACGGGCTGACACTTGCTCGGGCCGCGTTGACACGGGAGTACGAGTACACCGATCCCTTCCCACCAGACCCCTCGAAGACGGTCGCTGAGACGCTGCTTGCGCCGACACGGATCTACACCGACGCACTCCCAGCCTTCCGGGAACACGATGTCCGTGCAGCAGCACACATCACCGGCGGGGGCTGGACGAACCTCACACGGCTTGGCGACCACCGGTATACGATCACCGGACCACCGACTCCCCACCCGATTTTCGAGGAAATCCAACGCTGTGGAGCCATCACCGACGAAGAGATGTACCGCACGTTCAATATGGGGACCGGCTTTGTGGTCGCCGTCCCGCCTGCGGAGGCTCAGCCACTTGCCGACGCCGTCGACGGGACGGTGATCGGTCACGTTGAACCCGGAGCCGGTGTTTCGGTCCGCGGACTCGAGCTTTCCGCGTAGCGTGTGTGTTTACCCCCATCAAGGGGCCGCTCAAGTGCCTGAAACGGCTGAAATCAGATGGTAATCTGGTTGACGTTTAGAGGATAAATCCGGTGGGTGTCTAGAAAACCGACTGATAGCGTCGGGATGTCTCAAATCCACGGTCGTAACCCGCCGCATTCCGTAGTAGAAGAATCCTCATGCTGTATTGCGATTAGCTGGAGAGAACTGTAGACCAGTATTTAAAGAAAGAGCGGGTCAGTAGCGACGGTCTGACGTAATCGATAGACAGCATCGGGATGAGTCAAATCCGTGCTAATGAATCCTCAGTTGCACCGTCAACAAAATCACTACGCCGTCTTTCGATTTGCTGGGGGTAAACACATGCAGTTAGGACAACCGTGTAGCGATATCGGCCTCGGTGATCACACCTACTGCAGTGCCCCCGTCGGTGACGATGACGGCAGTGTAGTGGTCGAGCAGGCTCCGGACTTCATCCAGTGTGCTGTCCGGTGCTACCGTTGGAAAGCTCTCGGCCATGTGTTCACGCACCGGGTCTGATCGTGCACTCTCCGGGACGTCGACTAGATCACTCTGACTGATCGATCCGACCGGAATCCCGTCTGTGAGGACGGGGAGCTGTGAGTAGGCCTGCTCGTCCATCCGCTCGACGGCGACGTGCAGCGATTCGTCGGGAGCAACGGCAACGACGGTGTCGGTCATCAGCTCGGTTGCACGAATCACCTCCGACTCAGCCGCCGCGAGGGCGTTCACGATTCGCCGCAGCGTCGACAGCCGCGGGTCGACGTCTCCCCCCTCGATACGAGCGATCAGCGGCTGTGAAACATCGGCAGCGGCGGCCAGCTCACTTTGCGTGAGATTGGCATCAAGCCGGCGTCGGCGGAGATCTGCTGGCGTCGGCAAATCCATACTGTCAATTACCACAGATTATAAAATAAGTCTTCGGGCGATCGTAGCGAGCCGTCACCGATCGAAGACCGACGCCGGCGTGCTCACGAGCGGCAGCGAGTGCACGCCCGCCCTTTCAGGGGCTATTACCCAGCCAGTGCCGTGGCCGCCCGCTCAGCTCATCAGCCGTGACGTGGTCGATATCCCGATCTGATCGGATCTGTCTACAGAGTAACAGGCAGCGTGCCTCGGGGTCAGGCCCCGAGGTACGTCACTCAGTGCTCTCTTCGCGCTCCCGGTCCTCTGCGAGTGCCTGATCGATCGGATCCGGTTCTAGTCCGGCCAGTGACTCGACCGTGACAACGTTACCCCCGCCCGGATCAACGACGATGACCTCTTCGCCCTCGGGGATTTCTCCGGCAACGCTCCGGGCCTGATACATCGGATTGAACCCGCCGTCGTCGAGCTTGACCCGCCCACCCGACTGGGTGACCTTTTCGACGACCCGACCGGTCTGTCCCCGGAGGCTGCTTGAATCGGGCGTACTGTCGACACCGCCTTCACCTTCGTAGAACTCGAACTCACGGTAGATGTACAGTGAAACCGCCCCGAACATGAGGACCATTGCCCCGAGGGCCACTAGCAGTGCCGTCCCGCCGATAAGTGAGGACAACAACACGCCGCCGATCCCGGCACCGAGAAGGGCGACCCCGACGACGATGAAGTTCGCCCCCGGCGCGAGAGCTTCGAGGCCCATGAGAATGACACCAGCGAGCACGAGCAACAGCGGAAGCGCGTCGGGCAGCGCATCGAGTACCATTACTGGTTATTAGAACACGACGGGGATGAACTTACCGCCTGCCGACTGCGTCGGCCGTTCTTGACCACTCCCAGGGCTAGACGATCTGTGTGAGCCGGTAGATCGCGAGGAGGGTAATAATGACTCCGAGTGCAACGAACAGAACATTCTCAGGGTCCGGATCACCGGGGCTTATTGGCCGTGGTGTCGGTAGTTCGTCGTCGCTCATCTCACTCGATTCGTTCGCCAATCGTGGCATCCCCTTGTGTCGTCAGCAGGTCTGCTTCCTCGCCGGCTGCGAGAAGCATTCCGTTTGACTCGACGCCGAATAGCTCGGCCCGCTCGAGATTCGCCACGACGATGATCTTCTGCCCGACTAGCTCGTCGGGGTCGTGTAGCTGTTTCAGCCCGGCGACAATCTGTCGTGTCTCGAGGCCGATGTCGACCTCTAGTCGGAGCAACTCGTCGGCCCCCTCAATTGGCTCGACGGCCTCGATTCGGGCGACACGCAAATCCAGTTCTTGGAAGTCGGCGTACGAGATGCGGTCGTCGGCAAGCGGTTCGACATCAGGTGACGTGTCGTCTGTCATAGCAGTGGCTTCGATGCGTTTCTCTAGTGCGTCCTCGAGGGCGCCGATGCGCCCGTCCTCGAGTTGGTCGAATGGCTCTACCGGTGGTTCGAAGGTTGCCGGCGGTGTTTCCTGAGCTGCCGCGAGCGTGACCTCGTGGACTGACTGCCCGTCGCCGACGTGGCGCCACCACGTGGCTGCTTTGCCCGGGAGCACCGGCTGCGCGAGCACCGTGATCGCCCGCACCAACTGGACAACGTCGCGGACAACACCCGCTGCGGCCTCGGGATCGTCGTCGACGAGCCGCCACGGCTCGTGTTGCTGAATGTACTCGTTTCCGAACCGGGCTAACTCGACCGCGACTGAGCCGAGTCCACGGATATCGTACTCGTTGACTGCCTCGGTGAACCGTTCGACGGCGGCGTCGATCTCGTCACTGACGGCGTCACTGACCGGTGCCGATGGCGTCCCATCGTAGTGGCGGGTTGCGAACAACAGCGACCGATAAATGAAGTTCCCGAGTGTGTCGACAAGTTCGCCGTTTACGCGGGCTTGAAACTTCTCCCACGAGAAATCGACGTCCTGCTGGAGGCCCCCGGTCGTCGCCAGGTAGTACCGCAGCAGATCTGGGTGGAGATCTGCCTCGAGGTATTCCTTAGCCCAGATGGCACGGTTGCGACTCGTCGAGAGGCCGTTTCCGTTGATAGTAATAAACCCAGTCGCCATCACCGACCGTGGCTCCGTGTAGCCGATCACCCGCAGCATCGCCGGCCAAAAGATGGTGTGGTGTTGGATGATATCCCGGCCGATGATGTGTACGATCTCACCGTCGTCCTGCCAGGCGCGTTTCCAGTCGTAGGTGTCGGCGCCGACAGCATCCGTGTACTGTTTCGTCGCGGAGATGTACTCGATCGGTGCATCGACCCAGACGTACAACACAAGATCGCTGCCGTCCTCCGGGTAGTCGATTCCCCAGTCGAGATCACGGGTGATACACCAGTCTTGGAGCCCCTCATCGATCCACTGCCAGGGCTGGTTGCGAGCGTTGTCAGTTCCTTCGAGTCGGTCGAGGAACTCTCTGAGGTACGCTTCTAGCTCCGAGACCCGGAAGAACTTGTGCGTCCGATTCCGGTATTCCGCGGGATTGCCGGTGATCGTTGAGACCGGATCGACGATCTCACCGGGTTCGAGATGCCGGCCACACCCTTCGTCACACTCGTCGCCACGCGCTGTTGCACCGCAGTACGGACAGGTCCCCTCGACGAACCGGTCGGGCAGGGGCTGCCCGTCAACGGGGTCCCACGCGACCTTGATCTCTTTCTCGTAGACGTATCCCTCCTCAATGAGGGTCTCGACGATCTGCGTGGTCAACGCCCGGTTCGTCTCGTCGTCGGTGTGTCCGTAGGCATCGAAGTCGACGTTGAACTGTGGGAACGTCTCCTGGTACTGCTCGTGGAAGCGGAGTGCAAACTCCCGTGGCGAGACATTTTCCTTGGCGGCGTTGACCGTAATCGGCGTCCCGTGCATGTCAGACCCACAGACGAACGCGGTCTGCTGGCCGAGCTTTTCGAGTGCACGCGAGTACGCGTCTCCGGCGACGTATGTTCGGAGGTGGCCGATGTGGAGATCGCCGTTCGCGTACGGGAGCCCACAGGTCACGACAGCGGGCTCGTCAGTCGGAAACGGCTCATGGGTCATGCTGTACTCTCTGCCCCTCACGGTGTAAAGTCCGCCGGTTCACCACCGCCTGTGTGCCGCCTGTGTGCCGCCTGTGCGCCCTCAGTGCCGATCAAATCCGCTACCACGCTCTCAATGGTCGCCCGTGAGAACTCGCCAGGATCGTAGGCTGTCTCGCCGGTCAGTAGCGAGCGTCGGTAGTGATCGTCATGTGTCGGGACCGTCTGCTCTTGGGTCTGCTGTGGCCGCGATAGCGCCGCTGCACCACCGTCTGCACCCTCGGGAACCGGCTGGTTCACTGGAACGCCAGCGAACTCCTCACGGGCATCTTTGTGACTCTCGCCGGTGAACGTGTAAGCCAACCCACGGGTGTAATAATCCAGGAGGCTCTTGCCTACCGCAGTGCAAGATGGACAGCGCGTATCTGGTAGCCAGATACTCCGGTAAAACTAATTCAAAGTGTGTTTGATTAGCTATGTGGCCCTCCGATGATCGGCTCAACAACGCAGTGGTTCCAGTCGAAACCGTTCAAACAGCAACTATTCATTCTTGTAGTCGTGTTTGACCCGCTCGGATTCGCCGGCGGGTACTTCCTTGCACCTTCATTTGGTCTTGAACCGCTCATTGGCGGTGTCTCTGGGGTCGTAGCAGCCAATATCCCGACATCACTTCACGTCCTGAACCAAGCTAAACAGGCGGAATAGCGTACGGGGGAAATTAGACTGATAATACTAACACACTCATGAGGCCGCAAGGAAGTAAGTTGGTGGATGAACCTCTATATCTTGCACGCCTCGATCTGTCAAATACGGTGGGGATATTGCTGTTTCACTGATTTAGGCAAGAGCCATCCAGGAAAATAATTGAGGGGCCCAAATCAGAAGCAGATCATAGAGCAGTTGCTGGCGGCATTATCAGAGACCCATTGCTCAAAACCTTTCCCGAGGTACTACAGCCGTGGGAGGATGTCAACTGAACGACGGGATTCTCTTTCCGTTTGAACACAGAGCCAAGGAACATAGAGTCAACGATGGCCACGAGTACAAACAGAATGAATTACTTACCTGCGGCCATTCAGCCCAACTATGGTGGATATTCCAGACTCATTACAAAGTCTCTTCACCGCCACTGTCGAGCAACGGAATGATCGATATGTTGTTGAGATTCCCCGTTCTGAAGTCGAACACGAGACCATCACCCCTGGCCGGACTTACCGCGTCGCTGTGCTCGGTGATACGAGCTCGTCACCCGCGCCACAGACGTCGACGCCGGACGAACACCGGACGCCTCCGGTTGAGGAAGGCGAACGCCGCACTGTCACAATCGAGTCACTAGGCGACAAAGGCGACGGAATCGCCAAGGTCGAGCGTGGCTACGTACTGATCGTGCCCGGTGCACGCCCTGGCGACGAGGTCACAGTTGAGGTTGACGAGGTACGGGAGAACGTCGCCTTCGCGGAACCGATCACGAGTGACGAACCGCCGGTGTGAGCTATCTCACTCTGTTCGCGCTGGCGTGTCCGCTGCGCGTGAAGATTTTAACCTTGCGACGCGCTTTTTAATGAATGGCCAGCCGATGCCGCCGGGCCACGCAGCGCTGTCGTCTCCGCAGGCGTCGATTCAGGGTGACCGACTCCGACTCGGTGGTGCTGGCGGGGCCACCGCGTCTGCCGTTCGTATCGGGCGCTAAGCCGGGACGGTGAGTAGCTGTGATTACCGTTCTAGTCGTCGGCTAGCAGTGTCCAACATCCCTGACACAGGTCAACTGCCGCGGGGGCAAGCCTCGTGGCATCCGCCTTGACCGCCTGTGAAACGACGACGACATCGTCTTTTCTGCCGACCGTGTCTGCAGAACTTGTCGATTGCTGATGTGCAAACGAAAGCTCCGCTCTCGTTACAGCGGAGTCAGCGCGAAAGCCCACGACTTCAGTCCTGTCTCTTACCCATAAGTCAGAGCTATCGAGAAAAATTAACCAAATTCGGCCCGAGATGAAAGAATTGGTCAGGAAAGACTCATTATTGGCATCGAATCCAGACGCTCAAAGAGTTGAGTTGCTGAGACTTCGAGTAGAACAGTGACCTCACGATGAGTTTCGCTGAATGAGCGGCTCTGGCGCTCATTCAGCACCGAGTTCGTAGCCTTCTGCCCACATGCGGAGCTTCTGAAGCCCTTTCCACATCGTCTCCCAGCCTGGTGGTGGATCAGATCCTCGGTCCAAGTACCCTCCAAGCTTCGCTACGTGTACCGCGTACGCTTTGCCGCTCTCTCCGCTCAGTTCTGGAAATTTCGTTTCCAGAACTGCGCGTTCGGCTTCAGTTAACAAGACCTCTGGATCAATCGAGTCATCTCCACAAGCGAGTTCTCGTAACTCCAAGACCTTCCACGCAATCACCGAGTAAACACCCAGCAACACCTCCATACGCTCCCATGTCTGCAGTTGGCGTTCTTCGATTTCACAACCACTCTTCAACACTTGGTGCCAGTCTTCGATTCGCCAGCGGAGGCCGTAGTAATCGACGAGAGTCAATACGTCATCGTACTGTTGGACCGATTCAGTGGTGAGTAACACCCACTGAATCGGATCATCAGCGTCACTGACTTCATCA
>OBKM01000263.1_pt1 | contig 26231 bp, 25 predicted proteins | sample 1519691 | NCBI WGS metagenome assembly OBKM01 (sample SAMEA37050418, study PRJEB22526) | metagenome | biome: saline pan; feature: lake; material: water | place: Egypt | collected 2015 | depth 0.5 m | reverse complement strand
CGGTTTCGCCTCGTCTCCCGGAGTATAATCCCGAGTCGACACGATGCGACAGCCCTTACCATTCCCGGGCCTCACTCACTGGCAAATGGCGACACGCTTCCGACAGGTGGGCTGGGCGCTGGCGTTTCTCTCGCTGGCCGTCTTCGGAATCCCGTGGTTTCTCTGGGGCGTCGAGACGGTCGTGTTCGGTCTGCCGATCTGGCTCTGGTGGCATATCGGCGTAATGATCGCGGCGACGCTGCTGTTCTGGCTGTTCGCCCGAACCGACTGGGGACTCTGGATCGAACCGGACGGGGAGCCGACCGGTGACCGGGACCTGGATAGCGGGGGCGAGCGGTGATGAACGCGGTCGGCATCCAGCTTGGGATCGTCACCGGTTATCTCCTGCTTGCGTTGGCGATCGGGCTGCTTGCCTATCGCGTCACCGAGCGCACCGCCGAGGACTTCTATCTGGCGAGCCGCTCGTTTGGAACGATCGTCCTGTTGTTCACGACCTTTGCCACGCTCCTCTCGGCGTTTACGTTCTTCGGCGGGCCGAACCTCGCCTACGCACAGGGGCCCGAATGGATCCTCGTGATGGGGCTGATGGATGGGATTATCTTTGCCGTCCTCTGGTACGTGATCGGCTACAAACAGTGGCTGATCGGGAACCGCCACGACTACGTCACGCTCGGGGAGATGCTGGGCGACCGGTTTGGCTCCGTCGGCCTCCGTGGGCTGGTCGCCGTCGCCAGCCTCTTCTGGCTCTTCCCGTACGTGATGCTCCAGCAGATGGGCGCTGGAAGCGCCCTCGCGGGGCTCACTGATGGTGCGCTACCCTACTGGGCGGGTGCGGCGCTCGTGACGGTCTTCATGATCGTCTACGTCGTGCTCGCGGGCATGCGCGGGATCGCATGGACCGACACGGTACAGGGTGCGTTCATGCTCGGCATCACGTGGGTCGCCGCGCTGTGGGTGCTAGACGCCGTGGGCGGGGCTGGCGCGGCGACCGCCGCCGTCGCCGAGTCGAACCCCGAGTTCCTCGCGCTCGGTAGCGACTTCTACACGCCCGAATACATGCTCTCGACGGCGATCTCGATCGGCTTCGGCGTCGCGATGTTCCCGCAGGTCAACCAGCGGTTTTTCACCGCGGGCTCGAAAACGGTGTTCAAGCAGACGTTCATCCTCTGGCCGGTGCTCGTCCTCCTGCTGTTCGTCCCCGCGTTCATGCTTGGCACGTGGGCCGCAGGCCTCGGCGTCGAGGTCGACGTCGCCGCCGGTGAGAACGTCGTGCCGCTCCTGCTCAACGAGTACACACCGGTCTGGTTCGCCGCGCTCGTCATCGCTGGCGCGATGGCCGCGATGATGTCCTCTAGCGACTCGATGTTGCTCTCGGGGTCGTCGTACTTTACGCGGGACGTCTACCGGCCGTTCATCGACGCCGACATCTCCGACCGGCGCGAGGACCTGCTCGGTCGGATCGGCGTCGTCGTCTTTGCCACCGCCACCTTCTTTGCGAGTCTGCGCCAGCCCGGAACGCTCATCGAGATCGGCGACCTCGCCTTCTCGGGCTTTGCACAGCTTGCGTTCCCCGTGATCGTCGCGCTGTACTGGCGGAAGACGACGCTCTCGGGAATGTACGCGGGGATCGGCGGTAGTCAGCTGTTCTACCTGCTGGCCGTCTTCACGCCGGTCGTCCCCGCAACCTACTTCGGCTGGAACGCCTCGGTCGTCGGCATGCTGCTCGGCCTCGTCCTGACGGTCGGCGTCTCGGCGGCGACGAGCGCTGCTGCCGACGAGCGTCGATCGCGATTCCTTTACGGGAGCGGCGCTGACTGAGCGCCCGCCCACAGCCTGTCGGTTTCCGGCCAGTCACGTCACGTCCTGGATCACTATCGGATCACGGTCCCCACAGCCGTGGCGGTAGATCGTGTACGTCGACCGATCCCGATCTTCCGGGCTGTCGATCGTCTCCATCGTGACGTCTTCGCTGGCGTAGTACATGTTCAGGTGGGTGAGCTCCTCGCCGTCCTCGCCCTCCCACGTCTCACAGAGATGCTCCGCGAGCGCCAGCGATGCGGGGCCCGTGTCTCCGGCACGGCGGACGCTGTTCATATAGAACCGCTCCCGGTAGGTGCCATACTGCTGTTGTAGCTGCTTCCCCGGCCGTTCGAAGGAGAGTTCGCGGTCGTTGTACACGTCGATTCGCTCGCCGGTCGTTGTCTGGGCGGCGAAGACGTGGTACCGATCGGTCGTCCGCGGGACCGGCGCGAAGATGCTCCATTCGGGCTGGTAGATCATCGTCTCGTAGGCCACGTCCTCGACCTGTTCTTTCGGCCCGTCGTCCGCCGGAACGACGCCTGCGCCAGTACCGACCGCCAGCAGCGCGAGCGCGACCACGAGGAACGCGGCGATTCCGTAGAACCCAGTGTACACCGCTCGCCGGGTCCACAATTCGCCACCTGCGGTCGGGATGTGACGGGGGAAGACACGCGCCACTGCGCCAACCCGTCCCGCGGCAGCGTGAAGCCGGTCGACCGGGACGCCGACCAGCCGCGCCAGACGATCCAGATCACGCCAGAAGGCCCCCTGTGCAAACAGCATGAGCCCCGCCATTGCGACGTAGGGGAACGCCCCGATCCGGACGGTGACCGCGAAACTCGCATGCGCAACGACGAACGCTCCGGCAAAGAGCAATCGGAGCCGCCCAGTCAGCAAAAAGAGCAGCCAGCCGTACAGTAGCATGTAGTACCAGGTCAGCCCACCGAGCTGTAGCAGCTCGGGGAACTGCCGCATCGTCTCGCCGAGCAGAAAGGTCGTATCGTCGAGTCCCATGATCAGCGGCGTCGCCTCCCCGCCGGTCCACAGCTCCTCGCCCGACTTGTGGTAGCCGTTGATCACGTACATCGCGATCATCTGGAAGAGCGCGCCGAGGGTAGCGATGCTGAACACCGACGTCCGTGCCTCTCGATCCCGGTGAACGGCGTCGATCGACCAGCGCTCGCCGAGTGGCAGGAAGAGCGCCCAGAAGAGCAGCAGTCGGAAGAGCACGTCGGCGTAGCTCGTCACGTACGGATTGTGCTGGTCCAGCGAAATCACGAAGATGAAGGAGATGACCATCGCCACGCGCGTCTTGTAGCCGACCAGCAGTTGCAGGGCAACCAGCGCGTGAATCACGAAGAGCGCGGCGATGATCGTCGGATCGCTCGTGTACGCGAAGAGGTTGAGCCCATCGCTCGCCAGCGACGCCGGGACGGCACCGTCGTCGGTGTAGTAGAAGTGGAAGTTCCGCGACCGCGAGAGCACGTCGGCGACGATGAGCACCGCGACGAACATCCGGAAGACAGCGAGCGTTCGGGTGTCGATCGACCCACGCCGTTTTAGCTCCCCATAGAGGAATCTCCCTCCCCGGCTCGCTCGGTTCGCGATGGAGGGCGGATCAGACATGGGCTATCGAACCGATCTGGGAGTACGGTTGTCCGGAGGGCGACATCTGTCGTTTCCAGTTCGTTCCGGAGTGGATTATATATAGTTTGTGCCCTCGGGGGGTCCCGTGTGCAGTGCTCTCACCTCGTGTCAATCCGAGCGGTTAACCGGAGAATCGCAGCATCCGGTCCGACGTAGCGGTGGCCGATCAGGCTTGCATCACCGATTGGTATTGTATTGATTCAAAATATTGCCGGGCACGACAACTCACACGTTGTCTCTGTGGATCAATCCCTGCAGCCTTTACGGTCAATCAGGCCCTTTACCGGAGTTTTCCAGTTTTTCTACCCTCATGTAGATTTGAGTATTGTACAATACAAACAAAGCTATAAGTGCCAGCAGTTAATAAGGCACGACGAACGCATCGGGCGGCAGGATTTCCGACGGTATTACGAACGATGACGGAGAAGAGCCAGACGAACTCGACTCTCAGCCGAATCGGTCAGCAAGCAGCCACACACCGGAAAGCAGTATTCGTCGGCGTCGTCCTTTTACTCGGAGTGTCACTAGTTGGCATCGCCGGCGTACAGATGAGTCTTGGCATGGAGCTGTATATCGAGGACGACTCCGATACGATGGCAGACTGGAACGAAATCCAGTCGGACTTCGACAAGGGTAACGTCGTCTTCGTCGTCGTCGAAATGGACGACGAGCGGGAACTCCACGATCCTGAAACGATGGGGGAATTCTCGGACCTGTATGAATCGTACTACGACGAAGTCGACGCTGCAGCACTGGTTACGAGCCCCGCACATCCGGTGAAAGCGGGACCCGGTGAAGGTGAGATCCCAGATACGGAAGCGGAAGTTCTCCACTCGTTGGACCACTCTTTCAGCGAACACCGCTCGAACATGGGTGTTATCGCCAATCTCTACCCCGATATTCAGAATCACGGGGAGTACCAGCGGATACAGTCGGAACTCGAATCGGAATCCTACCCCGTCGAAGTTGAACACGGTGAGGAGATGTTCAGTAGTGCCGACACCGGCGTGATCATCGTTCAGTACGGGGACGTAGAGATCCCCGACGACCGCGAGGGAGAGTTCTTTGGCTTCCTCCCACCGAGCGAGGATGAAGTCGTGGAAGAGCAGATCCGATCGGTCACCGCAGAGTCAGACCTCACGGAGAGCGCTGACATCACGGTAACTGGATCACCTGTGTTCGAGGAGGCCGCGTTCGGGCTACTCCTCCCCGAGATGATTACGCTCTTTGCAATCGCGCTGTTCGTCATCGTCGTCCTCGTCACGGTCGTAATGCACGGTCGGCTCCGTCGAACCAGACGCGTCGCATTACCGCTCGCGAGCACGCTCGTGGCGTTGATCGCGATGCTCGGAATGATGGGGTTCGTTGGATTTTCGTTTAACGCGATCATGCTCGGCGTGATGCCGGTCGCCCTCGGACTCGGCATCGACTACGGGCTACAGATTCAGACTCGATATGTCGAGGAACGCGAGGCCGGAGCGCCACCGACGGCCGCGGCGGCAACTGCAGCCGGGACCACTGGTCGTGCGCTGACGCTGGCGCTGGGGACTACTGCGGTCGGACTTGGATCGCTACTCGCTGCACCCGTGCCACCAGTTCGACAGTTCGGCGTCACGGCGGCGTTTAGCGTGTTCGCATCGATGGTTCTCTCGCTGACCTTCTTGATCGCGTTACTCGTGACCTTCGACGATGCTGACCCGACAGGACCAGCGGGCGAGGGCGAGCTCGCCAGCCATCGGGCTGGGGTCGATGCCGACGGGGGACCCACAGGCACTGGTAACCGGAGTGGCAACGAGCCAGCAGCCGATGGCCTCCTCGAACGCGTCTTCGGCGGCGTGGGTCGCGTCATTTCAGCTCGCACGGGACTCGTCGTACTCCTCACCTCAGCACTGGTTGTCGGTGGCGCAGCAGCGTACCCGGCTGTCGACACACGGACCGACATGCTGGATTACTGGCCCGATATCGAAGAGCGCCAGGACATCCGGGCTCTCGAAGAGGACGTGCCGACCCCGAACGTTCTGTACCTCACGGTCGAAACTGACGATGCGTACACACAGGACACGTTCACGGAGCAGCAGACGTTCCAACACGAACTCGAGTCACACGAGCACATCGTTACCGTGATGAGTACTCCGAGATCGATGGAAGTCGGCGAAACCAGTCCGCCTGCCGGTGGGCCTGATAGTGACACGATGACCGAAGCAGGCGAGCCGTTCGAGGAACATCTCGAACTAAGAACTGCTGTCGACCGTCCGCCACAGCTGGGGCTTACACCTGCTGACCACCCGGACCGGCTCGTTATCCAGGTGTTCGTCACGGATATCGAGGGTGACACGGAACGGGAAGTGATCGAGTATATCGACGAGACGGCCGACGAAGAACTCCCGGCTGGCTACGACACACGGGTTACCGGAGAGATGGTACTCAATCGAAACGTGATCGAGAACGTCACCTCCGGACTGACGCGAACGACGCTCGTGAGTTTCGGGCTTGGAGCGTTGTTCCTCGGGGTTGTGCTCCGGTCAGGACGTGAATCTGTGCTCCTTGTCGGAAGCGTAGCCGGAGGAGCATTCGCGCTGACTGCCGGAGGCATGTACCTGCTCGGTGTCCCGTGGAACCCACTCACTGTCACCACTGCCGCTATCGTACTCGGTGTCGGCATCACGTACGGGATCCACGTCTACGAGCGTTTCCGTGAAGAGATCGCCAACGGACGATCTCCTGAAGCGGCGATCCACACTGCCCTCCTGCGGAAGGCCAGACCAGTGGTTGGATCCGGTGTAACGACGATGTTTGGGTTCGGAGTGCTGATCGTGTCTGAGTTCCCCGTGCTGTCGAACTTCGGGATCGCTATTGCACTTGCCATGGGTATGGCTCTCCTGGCGGCATTTGTAATCATGCCGGCGCTCACCGTGACGTTGGCCCGACGGGGGTATCTTCCGAACAGCGCGTGAACGGAGACTGCCCGGATCTGTATAGCTCGTCGAACTCTACACAGGACAGAGCCCACCACTTCAGTCGTGGGAGGGGGTCACCCAGATCGAGACTCCTCTCCAGTACGGGCCTCGAATGTTGAGTGTTACGAATGGAAACTCGTGTCTTTTTACAGGTACCGCGCCACCATACACGTATGCAAACACACATCGTTCCGGTCGGATTCGATTACGACCGGCTGATCGCGCCGCTGGTCCGCGATCAGCAGGATGTCGACCGGGTCATCCTGCTGGAGGGGGCGGTCGGCAGCGAGGAGAACGTCGAGTACGCACAGAACCTCTCCCAGAAACTCGACAAGGACTTCCAGAACCTGCTCGGTGCGGAGACTGACCGCTTTGTCATCGAGGACGTCTACGATTACGACGTCGCCTTCGAGCAGGCCTTTGACCTGATCAACGCCGAACTCGATCGGGGCAACGAGGTCTGGGTGAACATCAGCGCGATGCCCCGCACGATCTCCTTTGCCTTCGCGACGGCAGCCCACTCGATCATGGTCGAGCGCCAGGAAGACCGGGACAAGATCCACACCTACTACACGGCCCCCGAAAAGTATCTGGAGACCGAACTCGCCAAGGAGCTCCGCAAACAGCGCGAACTGCTGGAGACCCTGCAGACGACGGACGAGGTCAGCGACGAGCGGGTCGCTGAACGGCTCGACAGCGCGACCGACCTCCTCTCTGAGTTCGACGAGCGCGGGACGACGATCGGAGCGAAAGAAATCGACGGCAGTCACATCGTCGAACTGCCGGTCGCTTCGTTCTCGAACGTCAAGCCGTTCGAGGAGCTGATCCTCTTCACGCTGGGCGAACACGGCGAGTTCGAGAGCGTCTCCGAGCTGGCCGAGGCGCTCGCACGCGAACTCAACGAGGAGTACACCGACAGCTTCCGGTCGAAGGTCATCTACAACGTCGACCTGCTCGGGCCGGGTGGCAAGGGCTACATCGAACAGGAATCACAGGGCAAGTCCCACCGCACTCGTCTCTCACGGATCGGCGAACTGTGGGTACGGGCCCACTCGGACGAGCGCGAGTAGCTACTGGACGCGCTCGGTGACGACACGGTCGATCTGTGGCAGCACGTCGGCAAGCGTGAGCGCGTACCCGAGTGTCAGTACGGACGCAAGCGTCACAGGGGGGATGGCCTCGGCGGGGAGCTCGTCCGGCAGGAACGCGATCACGTCCACGACGGGTAGCGTCGGGGCGGCCACGAGATACCAGACGCCGACGGCGACGACGATCAGCAGCGTAGAGCCGAGCGCAGCCATGTTGTCGGTCCGATAGGCGTGAAAGACGAGCAGGAGGCCGACGATATCCGAGATAATCGGGTAGTTGCTGGTCGGGTTCCCCACGAGCGTCGCGCCGATCAGCAGGATAGCGAGAATATAGGTAACTGCGACGACAGAACGCACTAGCTCATCGTGGTCGTCGACCCACGCGCCGACCGCGCTCCAGTCCATCAGCCGAATGTACGTGTCCCGGCCGACAAATCAGTTGTCGTTCCGGGGCGTCCGTCCAGCATCCCCTGGAACTGTGACGCCTGTGGCGCACGATTTCCCTCCCATTCGAAATAAATAACACTCCGCCCGTTCAACTGCAGGTATGCACGGTTCCGGTCCGTTCGCCGGTCGCGACGACGTTTTCGTAGGGGCCCTCTAGCCCCATCACTCCCACCCCGTTTCGACGGATGTATTGTGCCCGACCAGTATTCAGCGAACAACGACCAGTATGTACGATCACAACGGACAGTCAACGACGTGGCATCGACGACGCCCATTCCGGGCGGTGAGAGCATGAGTACGGACGAAGCGAGCGATGCGGGAGCCGATAGCGCCGACCATGGCGACGGACTCGACGGGAGCTACGAGCCAGCCGAGATCGAACCGTCCTGGCAGGAGTACTGGGTCGAGTCGGGCGTCAACCAGTACGACGAGTCCGTCACGGACCCGAACACCCTGTTCTCGATCGATACGCCGCCGCCGACGGTTTCGGGCGATCTCCACATGGGGCATCTCTACCAGTTCACCCTGCAGGACTTCGTCGCTCGCTTCCGGCGGATGCACGAGGAGACGACCTTCTTCCCCTTTGGCTACGACGACAACGGAATCGCCTCCGAGCGCCTGACCGAGCGCGAACTCGACATCCGTCATCAGGACTTCGAACGCCGCGTGTTCCAGGAGAAGTGTCGCGAGGTCTGCCAGCAGTACGAGGACGCCTTTACCGACGATGTCCAGTCACTCGCCGTCTCCGTCGACTGGGAGAACACCTACAAGACGATCGAGCCCCGCGTCCAGCGTATCTCTCAGCTGTCCTTTATCGATCTGTACGAGCAGGGCCGCGAGTACCGCCAGAAAGCGCCCGCGATCTGGTGTCCCGACTGCGAGACAGCGATCTCGCAGGTCGAGATGGAGGCTGCCGAACGGGATTCCCACTACAACGACATCGCCTTCACCCACGCCGAGACGGGCGAGGACATCGTCATCGCGACGACTCGTCCCGAACTGCTGCCCGCGTGTGTCGCGATGTTCGTCCACCCCGACGACGAGGACAACGAACACCTCGTCGGCGAGACCGCTCGCGTCCCGATCTTCGATCACGAGGTGCCGATCATCGAGGACGAGCGCGTCGACATGGAGAAAGGGACCGGCGTCGTCATGTCCTGTACCTTCGGCGACCAGACCGACATCGAGTGGTACCAGGCTCACGACCTGCCGCTGCGCGTCGCCATCGACGAGTCGGGGACGATGACCGACCTCGCGGGCGAGTACGAGGGGCTCTCGACTCACGAGGCCCGCGAGGCGATCGTCGAGGACCTGGACGATGAGGGCTACCTGCAGGACCGCCGCGCGATCAGCCACGACGTCAACGTCCACGAGCGCTGTGAGACCGACGTCGAGTTCCTCGTCACCGAGCAGTGGTACGTGAAGATGCTCGACAAGAAAGACGAGTACCTGCAGGCCGGGCGGGAGATGGACTGGTACCCCGAGAAGATGTTCACCCGGTACAAACACTGGATCGAGGGCCTGGAGTGGGACTGGTGTATCTCCCGCCAGCGCGACTCGGGCATCCCGATCCCGGTGTGGTACTGCGAGGACTGTGGCGAGACGATCGTCGCCAACCGCGAGGATCTCCCCGTCGACCCGCTTTCGGATGACCCGCCGCTCGACGCCTGCAAAGAGTGCGGCAGCGAGAACCTGCGACCCGAGGAAGACGTCTTCGATACCTGGGCGACCTCCTCGCTGACGCCGCTGATCAACGCCGGCTGGGACTGGGACGCCGACGCCGAGGAGTTCACGATGGACCGGCCACAGCTGTACCCGTTCGACCTGCGCCCGCAGGGCCACGACATCATCTCGTTCTGGCTGTTCCACACCATCGTCAAGTGCTACGAGCACACCGGCGAGGTGCCCTTCGACGCGACGATGATCAACGGGATGGTCCTCGACGAGAACCGCGAGGCGATGTCCAAATCGAAGGGTAACGTCGTCCGGCCCGAGGAGGTCCTAGAGCAGTTCCCGGTCGACGCGGCCCGCTACTGGGCTGCCGGGACCTCTATCGGCGACGACTTCCCGTTCAAAGAGCAGGACCTCGTGACTGGCGAGAAGCTACTCCGGAAGCTCTGGAACGCCTCGAAGCTCGTCGACCACCTCGTCGAGGAGACCGAGCCCGAGGAGCCCGAGGAGCTCGCCGCGATCGACGAGTGGCTGCTGGCGAAACAGAACGCAGTCATCGAGGAGGTCACCGAGAAGCTCGAAAACTACGAGTTCTCGAAGGCCCGCAACCAGCTTCGGGGCTTCTTCTGGAACACGTTCTGTGACGACTACCTCGAAATCGCGAAACAGCGGCTCAGTGAGTCCGACGATCCGTCGACGGCCTACGCCCTGCGGACGGCCCACCGACGATTCCTCACCCTGTTCGCGCCCTTCCTGCCCCACATCACCGAGGAAATCTGGCAGTCCGTCTACGCCGAGGGCGAGAGCATCCACACCGCCGACTGGCCGACGCCGACCGATCACGAGGCAGATCTCGCGGCGGGCGAGACGGCGACCGCGGTGATCGGCGCGCTGCGGCGGTACAAGAGCGAACACCAGCTCCCGTTGAACGCCGAACTCGACCGCGTCGAGGTGTACGGCTCGATCGACGGGTTCGAGAGCGCGATCAGCGAGGTCATGCACGTCGACGAGCTCGAAGCGTTCGAGGAAGCTCCCGACGTGACGACCGAGATCGATGAGATCAGCCTCGACTACGCACAGGTCGGGCCGAAGTTCGGCGGCAAGGTCGGCGAGTTCGACGCCGCGCTCGAAAGTGGCGAGTACGAACTCACCGAGGACACGCTGAAACTCGCGGGCGAGGAACTCGACGCTGATCTGTTCGAGGTCCGCGAGGAGCGAACCTACGCGGGCGAGGGCGAGATGATCGAGGCCGACGACCTCGTCGTCGTGGTCGACAACTAGGCCTCCTGCAGGCTCAGCCACGCGATCACCGCCCCGACGACGAGCAGCCCACCGAGACCGGCAAGACCGACAGTGCCGTCGACGAGGGCGAGTTGTCCGGCAACCAGCGCGGCAACTGCGAGTCCGTAGCGTCTGGTCCGGTTGCCCGGCGTCGCGAGATACACGACTCCGGCGATCGACAGTGCGAGGCCAGCCGCGAGAACAATCGTCTCGATGCCACCGGCATCGAGGACGGTTCCGATCGCCACCAGTGCGATTCCGCCACCGGTGATCGCCTGCACTGTGCGGTCGTCCGGATCGGGAAGCGTGTCCGCGGCCATGGCTACGATCTGATGGAGTACCGACTTAACCGTGCTGGAACGATCCTGCGTCCTCGATGGCAGTACTGGCACCGATTCGCGTTCCGTCTTTCGAAGTGCCCGGATTTATATATCTCCGATTATTTCTCGAATATATGATGTAAATCAAGCAGAAGGCGATCGCACTGGGCGTCATTATCGTGATGAACACGGTCGTCTTCTTCCTGTTCGGTCTGCTGGCGATCATCTCCTTCGTGGCGTCCGCGCCGCTTGCCCTTGCGATCCTGAAACGCTAGTCGAGCCTCGCCTCGAGTTTCTTCGATCGGATCGTCAGGGCCAGATAGGCCGACAGGAGCGTCAGGACGAACGTTCCGGCGGCGGCGGCGTCGAGCGCGGTCGCACCCAGTCCGACCGGCGTCTCCCGAGCGACGGGCAGGACGGTGTGGTGTGGTCCGCCGACGATCGGGACGAGGAAGTCGACGACGAAGTCGAAGCCGTACCAGAGGACGGCGACGCCGACCGCCCACGGCGGGAACTCGCTGATCCGATGCAGCACCAGCGCCTGCACGACCATCGCGAGGTGGCTAACGAACATGAACGTGTACAGCGCGGGCGAGGGGCCGGCCAGATAGACGTCACGGAACACCAGAATGGTGTAGGGCGTCCAGAGGCCGAGAATGATATTCCCGAAGAAGGCAAGCGCGATCAGCCACTCGCGGGGGTTCCCACGCGCCCACGAGGCAAACGCCGCCGCCGCGAACAGCGTTGCCAGCGGGCTGTCGGGCACCCACGGCCACATGACCAGCGGCGTGTCGAGCAACTGGCCGGTCTCGAAGGCGTAAAACCAGAAGCCAAAGGCGGTCCCGACGAGGTTGATCGCGACGACGACCCAGACCAGTCGCAGGCCGAGATCCTCGACGGCACGGGGAACCGGCGCTACCCATCGCGGGAGTGGATCGGGCTCTGGGAGCTCTGGCATCGTCGTGTACGACACGCGACCGGTTCAAAACGCTAGCGGTTCCGGCGGGATCGTGGGTGCGGGTCGCCCAGAGCCTGTCTCGATCGTCACGTTCCGGTCGTCCCGTTGCAGTGATCGACTGGGGGCGGTGTCGCAAACTCCGATTCCGTGGCGGGGCAGGCTCACCCGTCGCTGGTGGTGGAGTCTACGTTTTCCGGCCGTGAGTCGGACTGTTCGTCCCCGATCGTGATCCCCTGTTCGTTCTGACTGCGGAGCATCGCTTCTTCGAGCACGGCACTCGGGTCACGCCCCGCGGCGTCGATCCGGTGTTCGACGACCCAGCCGTCCGGTTCGTACGCGCCGACCACTGCTACAGAGTCAGTCTGGATGAGCACGCGGTCGGCCACCTCTTGTTGGTCCTGAAACTCGGTCAGGATCGGGATCGCCTCGCGGATCTCGTCGTGAGCTTCGAGATCGTGTAGCGTCGTCGTCGATACCGGACTATCCGGAAACGAATCGAGCAGTGCACTCTCCTCTACCATACACTGCGGCAGTAGCCGATCACGGATAATACTATCTCACTCGCTGGACCGATGGCATCGCTACGGCGGGTACACGTCGGTATACTTGTCGAGCACCGACTGGAGGTGCTGGCGGTTCGAGATCTCGTAGGTCTCACGCTCTATCTCCTCGCCGGAGTCGGTATCTGTAATCTCGACCGTCCATTCGGTGTAGTCGTCGCGCTGTTGTTCCCGCCTCGCGTACAACAGGAACCCCTCCTCGTGGACGAGCGAGACTGCCGCTTCGTCATCGAGGTCGATGCTCCAGCCCATAGGTGCCATCGTGACTCCGGATCGAAATGTCTGTCGACCCCGGGTCGCATGCGGACCGATGACGCGCCGATCCGCCGTCAACCGGGGCGCGTTCGCCCGTTGAGACTCCCCCAAAGGAACGGGTTAAGTGTGCCCAGTCCTAAGCCATATCCATGCCAGAAGCTACCGATCTAGAAGAGCTCAGACGTGGCACTGAACTCGTCAAACGCGGGTTCGCGAAGATGCAGAAGGGCGGCGTCATCATGGACGTTGTCAACGCCGAGCAGGCACGGATCGCCGAGGATGTAGGAGCGGTGGCCGTGATGCATCTGGAGTCCGTTCCAGCCGATATCCGAAAGCGTGGGGGTGTCGCCCGGATGGCGGACCCGGCGGCGCTGCAGGATGTCATCGACGAGGCCTCGATCCCGGTAATGGGGAAGTCCCGGATCGGTCACACGAAAGAGGCCCAGATCCTAGAAGCGGCTGGCGCGGACATGATCGACGAATCGGAGGTGCTGACGCCGGCCGACGACCGATATCACATCGACAAACGTGACTTCACCGCGCCCTTTGTCTGTGGTGCTCGGAATCTTCAGGAAGCCCTCCGACGCATCGACGAAGGGGCGGCGATGATCCGGACGAAGGGTGAGGCCGGTACCGGCGACGTGAACCAGGCGGTCCACCACCAGCGCAATATCAAAAGCGCGATCCGCAAACTCACCGGCATGAGCCACGAGGAACGTGAGAAGTGGGCCCGTGAGCACGAGGCCCCAGCCGACCTGGTCCACGAGACTGCCGACCGCGGTCGCCTTCCCGTCGTCAACTTCGCCGCTGGAGGCATTGCGACGCCCGCCGACGCCGCTCTGATGATGCACCACGGTTGTGACGGCATCTTCGTCGGCTCCGGCGTCTTCGGGGCCGAGAACCCACGCGCGATGGGTCAGGCCATCGTCGAGGCCGTCAACCACTGGGACGATCCGGAGGCACTGGCCGAAATAGCGGCCGAACCTGGCAAGGGAATGCGGGGCGATGCCAACGCCGACCTGCCCGAGGACGAACAGCTTCAGCACCGCGGTGTCTGATCCGCGACGTCGTCTGGGATTTTTCCAGCGGGCCTGAAGGCTTTGTCACGCTGATATTACCTTTCGATCATTTTCAACTGTTAACAATTGCCGGTAAGTTAAATAGCCGGGCCAGCAAACCACCTAGTGTGAGTACTATGGATATTTCTGAAATCGCGTCACAGGAGTACGTCGAAGTCGATGTTGGGACGAGACTCGGGAAGGTGCGCTCGCTGTTCGACGAGGAGAACCCGAAAGGGATTATCGTCACGCGCGAGGGCGAGTACGCCGGTGTACTCGCAGAGCAGGACGTGCTCCAGTCTCACGTCGAGGACGACGCGAAGGCCGGGTCGCTGATCAAACCCAGCCGAAACGATCCGGCTCCGAAGATCGACCGGACGGAAGGGATCCGGGATGTCGCCCGCCAGCTCGTCGAGGGCGGCACCAAGGTCGCGCCGGTGTTCGAGGGCGAGCAGCGTTACGGGATCATCACGGCAAACGGCATCCTTTCGGCCGTGCTCGACAATCTCGATGCGCTGACTGTCGACCAGATCTACACCGACGACGTGATCTCGATCGAAGAAACCGCGGGCGTCGGTAAGGCGATCAACTACCTGCGCGAGAACGGCATCTCCCGGCTCCCGGTCGTCAACGAGAACGGCCATCTGTCGGGCATCATCACGACCCACGACATCAGTGACATCGCGATCCGTCGAATGCACAAACAGACGACCGGCGACCGGAAGGGTGATGTCGAGCGTGTGCTCGATATGCCCGTCTACGACGCGATGAACAGTCCGGTAACGACGACGACACCTACCACGTCGGTCGAGGACGCCGTGGGGACGATGCTCGATCACGACTACGGCGGTCTGGTCGTTACGTCGGAGGACGACGATCGGCTGGTCCAGGGTATCCTGACCAAAACCGACGTTCTCCGGGCGCTTTCCTACACCGAACAGGAACACCTCGACGTCCAGATCACCAATATTCGCTTGCTCGACACGATCACCCGCGAGGATATCCGCGAACAGATTCAGCAGATCGCGGACAAGTACCGGAAGATGCAGGTCCAGCATGCACACGTCCGCTTTCACAAGCACAAAGAGAAACTGCGTGGCACCCCGCTGATCCAGTGTCAGATCCGGCTTCGGACGAACAAGGGTCAGGTCGCCGGCACCGGCGAGGGCTACGGTGCGGACAACGCGTTCCGGGTTGCTACCGACAAACTCGAACGGAACGTCCTCGAACTGAAAGGCGTCATCAGCGACGAGGAGTACAGAGGACAGGTACTCCGCAAACTCGGCGAGATGTGAATCGCCCCGGGGTCGAGTCCCGGGACACTCTCCTGGACCAGGTATAAACCACTCCCTCGGACTGGCCCGAAATGGTTCCACTCGGTCGATATCACGAGGCGGAGTCGTCGTCCCGAACGGCGACGCGGTCGGCCATTCCGGAAGGGAGTCTTCGAGAATTCTCACCTATCAGTGATCTTGCAATAGGGGTTTACCTTAATCCGTTGAACTGTACGTATGGACCGGATACGTGGGCGACGATGTCGCCGGTTGGTCGTCCTCGTCGTGGTCGGGATGCTTGCCCTCTCGCTTGGGACTGGCGTCGCGACCGCACAATCGATCGAGGGCTTCTCCGGGACTATCGTCGTCGAGGAGGGCGAAACGGTCGGGAGTGTGGACGGCTTCGCCGGCTCGGTTATCGTCGAAGGCACGGTGACGGGAGACATCTCGGGGGTGGCTGGCCAGATCCATGTGACTGAAACCGGGAGTGTCGAGGGGTCGATCGAGGGCGCTGCAGGGACAGTACGGATCGACGGTACCGTCGGTGGCGAACTCAACACAGCTGCGGGTCACACAGAGCTCACCGAGACCAGTGAGATCGGCGGTGAAGTACACGTCGGAGGTGGCTACGTGGGTATTGACGGTACTGTCGGCGATAACGTGCGGGTTGGTGCGGGAACGATCGAGGTCGGGCCCAACGCCGACATTACCGGCGAGTTGCGCTACGACGCGGCGAGTTTCAGCCAGGCCGACACTGCCACCGTCGAAGGAGGTGTCACGCAGGACGCTGAGGGCGTCGATAGGTTCGGGGTTGGGACCGACTTCGCGCCCGTTCCAGGCTGGGTGTTGACGGTGTATGGGCTGCTGGCGAACCTCCTGCTTGGGGTGATCTTGCTCGCCGTGTTCCCCGGCTTTTCGACTGGCGTCGCCCAGCGCGTCCGCGACACGCCGATCCGGACGGGCGGCGTTGGCTTCCTGACACTGGTGGGCGTGCCGTTCGTGATCACCCTGATCGCGATCACGATCGTCGGGATCCCGCTAGCCATCGTCGGGACGCTCGCGTTCTTCGGTGCGATCTGGGTCGGTGTGGTATACGGCCAGTACGCCGTCGGCGCAGCGGTGCTGGGGCTGTTCGGTCAGGAGAACCGCTGGCTCGCGCTTGTCGTCGGGCTGGTTGGCTTTACTATACTCGGAGCGATCCCGTTTCTGGGCGGCCTCCTCGAGTTCCTCGCATTGCTGCTTGGAGTGGGTGCGCTCGCGCTGGGCCTGCGTCATCGCTACCGGGCCCGTGGGGAGCGAGGAACCGGCACGGAGAGCCAACAAATGACTCTCTCCGAGGCCACGAGTGACACCTCGCGTGGCACCGGTGGGTGAGCCGTTTCGACATGCACGCCCGCACAGATCTGATCGAGAACTAGTGGATAGAGCACTGGGCCACGAGGAGCCGCGGCGGTACTCAGGGCCCGTCCGCCGATTCCAGCCCGGAGTCGGTGATTCGGAACTGCGCCGTTTCGCCCGCGGCCTTCGCACGATGTTTTTCTAGCGTTGCGCGTCTGTTACCGCCCCGGTAGCGATCGAGTCTGAGTACCGTTCCCGTCCAGTGTTCCAGCGTGTTCCCGCCGAGTGCACGCGTCCGGTCGCTGTCCGGATCGGCAAACACCTGATTCGTGACGAGTACGGCGAGGTCGTGTTTTCGTGCCAGCGAGAGCAGATGCGTGACCTGTTTGGCGACCTGTCGAAGCGTGTCGCCCTCGTCTGCCTCGTCACGTTCGAGTCGGTAGAAACCGGTTGCGCTGTCGAGCACGATCAGATCGGCACGATCGGCGAACTCCGCGGCGTCCCGGACGGCAGTCTGCTGTTCCTCGAAGTCGTGGGCACTCTCGATGACGACGTTCGAGGCGACCTCCTCGACCCGGTCGTCGTCGACGTGGCCCGACAGCACCTGCTGAAACCGGTCGACCGACAGCCCTTCCGTGTCGATGTAGACCGCCAAATCGCCGCTCCTGGCAACCTCCACTGCGGCGGAAAGGGCGAGGTTCGTCTTCCCGGCCGCGGGCTGGCCGTACAGCTGCGTGACGGTGCCTCGCTCGAAGCCTCCGCCGAGTAGCTCGTCGACCGACTCACAGCCCGTCGGGATCGGCGTGCCTGCGTTCACGTCAGACCGTTTCGCCGGTTTCCGCAAAAAGCTCCCGGTCCGCTCGACGGGGGGAGTTAACCCGGGGGAGCCCAAAGGGTTGGCCAGTGATCGTCGTCGCAACGAACGATTTCGAGGTGTACCACGGCGTCGTCAACGAGCTTCGCGACCGAAACGTCGAGTTCACGACTGTCGAGCCGGACCAGCTCGTACCGGAGGGGACGTCCGTCGTCATCACCGACGCCGACACTGCCGACGTGTTGGATACCGACCACGAGCTGGTGACCGCAACGCCGGGTGAGCCGCGGCGTGCCGTCGAGGCAGCGCTGGCGCTCCTCCGGGACGGGGCCGGACGGCTCGTTGTCGGGATCGATCCCGGGATCGAACCTGGGATCGCGGTCCTCGCGGGCGAGATCGTCGTAAGCGCGTATCAGGTTCCGCTGAGCGAGGCTGCCGAAACAGTCCACCGGGAGACCGAGAGCGCGACGGATCCGATCGTCCGGATCGGTGATGGTTCGCGGCTGGAGGGGGCGAGAATCGTCGACGAGCTCGATGTTCCTGTCGAACTGGTCGACGAGACCGGCACGACGCCGTACGTCGGATCTGGTGCGCGAGGGACGGGCGACGTGCTCGCCGCGGTGAACATCGCCCGGATCGAGGGCGAGCGGATCGACCACCGGGAGTTCGAGCCGACCGAGGGCGAGCTACAGGTCATCAAGGATCGATCCCGTGAGCGCTCCGCGGAGAACCGGACGATCGACGAGGCACTTGCACGGCGAGTCGCGTCGGGGGAGCTGACGCTGGACGAAGCGCTCGACGAACACCGGAAGAATAGCTGATCAGGCGACGTCCGGGCTACCCTGCCGGAGCGATTGACTGCCAGTTCTGTGCTCTACTTCGCGGGTGTGACAGACCGTACAGCGGTATTCGACGAGTTTCGTCGTCTCGTCGTCCAGGCTCATTCGTGTCCCACAGCGCGGGCAGTCTGGCATCATAATTCATCATAATCTTTGGTTAGGTTTATATTTTACGTCGATGGTCGGTTCCGAGGCCCTGTTGGGCGAGCCCAACGCTCGCCACGGCCTCACAGCGAGTACATACGGACGGTGAAAAACTTCCGCACGGCCTTCTTCAGGGCCGGCTGTGGCTTGCCCGAGGCGTCGACTGTGCCAGTTGCATCGGCATCGACCTCCGTTTCCAGCCGGTCGATCGCTTCGGCATCACCGAGCAACAGGAGCTGTTCGGCCGACCGCTCCTCGATCTTTTTTTGACATTTGTTCAGATGTCGGCGCACCTGCTCCTCCCGAAGCCGCTCGAAGCGGGCCTGCGAGTAGCCTCCCTTCGAGTGATCGCCTTTCACGTCCGTCTGGAACCCTGCAGCCGAGAGCTGTTCGTCACCCGCGTACTCGCCGAGCGCGAACAGATCGGCACGGACCAGCGCGACAGCGTACCGACCGGTCGGCCGGAACCACTCCCGATCGATCTCGACGCGCTCTCCCCACTTCTCGAACGGCTCTGGAGCGACAGGCGGTCGCAACGCCACGCTCAGCAGTCCCTCGTCGTCGGTGATCGCCAGACAGGGACTGGCGCGCTCGACCAGCGCGGCTCGCTCGCCGAAGGCATCCCGCGTCGCCGACGAGGCGTGGCCCTCGACCATCGTCGTAAAGACTTCCTCCTCGCGTGCCTCGAAGCTCTCCAGCCGGTCGAGGATCCGTCCGAGGCGGCGCCCCCGAACCTCGTCGATGGAGCGAAACGAGATCTCGTTGTCCTCGTCTCGGAGCCGTTCGACCGTGTCCTCTAGCTGTGTTACCTTGTCTTCTAGCCGATTGACCCGTTCCTGGGCGTCCTGTCGGTCACTGACTGCGTCGGCACGGCGATCTTCCGCAGCGTCGAGCTGTTCCTGCAGTCGATCTCGCTCGGCTTCGAGTTCGGCCAGCTCGGCTTCGAGTTCCTCGATGCGCTCTTTGAGTCCGGCACGGCCGAGCAGCGTATCGATCATGCAACGAAGAGGGCCCGGCGGACACTTTTACGTTCCGACGTCACTTCAGGCCCCTCGATCAGACGATCGACTCGGCGGGCTCGGCGGCCTCCTCGAGATAGGTGGCCCCCCATTCGGTCATCGCGTCGATCACCGGTTCGAGCGACTCGCCGTGCTCGGTGAGCGCGTACTCGACCCGGAACGGGGTCTCGCTGATCACGCGCCGCTCGACGAGACGTTTTTCCTCCATGTCTTCGAGGCTTTCCGAGAGGACTTTCGAGGAGATCCCGTCGAGATCGCGTTGCAGGGCATTGAACCCGAGCGGACCGCTTTCGAGCAACGTGTGGACGATCACGGGATGCCACTTCTTGCCGATGATCGCGGCCGTCGACTCCATCGGGCACCAGTCGTCGCCCTCACACCATGTCGGCAGGGCCGAACTCGGGTCACTCATACACGTCGTTGAGACCCTCCCACCTAAAATATGGCGAGTACGCTTTCCGTCGCGTTGTGTCTCCCACCGTGACCATCTGCTCGATTCGAACGGATCTCCGAATACTCGCTGGAGCATCGCTCGGAATGGTGGATACTGGGCCTGCTGTCTCGCAGTTGTGGACTCGGCTGGAGATCACCTGCCAACGATCCGATCAACTGATCGACGCCTCGTTGTGGCTCCTCGTTCGATCGGGGGTCAACAGCCAGACAATTTATGAGTATTCGATCCTTGACACGGATAGACGCCCCGGCGCGGTGCCCGGGCAGCGTTCGAGCACGAGTCAAACCATGACCGAACATTTCACGAGACGTCGGCTGTTGATCGGAACCGCGGCCTCCGCCGCACTGGCTGGCTGTCTCGACGACGACGCAGATCCGACCGAAGAGAACGGTGGCGACGACACCGAACCGGAGGAGACGGACGATGATTACCAGCAACCGGCTGGGGGCGACGAGGAGGACGACGACGATTCCGACGAGGACTCCGACGAGGGAGAAGACGACTCCGACGAGGGAGAAGACGACTCCGACGAGGGAGAAGACGAGCACGGAGATGCCGAAATCATCACAGTCTCTTCGAACGTCTTCGAGCCGGACCTGCTCGTCGTCGAGCCCGGAACGACAGTTCGGTGGGAACTCGACGGCGGTTCCCACACGGTCACCGCCTACCACGAGGACAACGACCGACAGCAACGCGTGCCCGACGGTACGGATGTCTTCGACGAATCGCTGGATGACAGCTTCGAGCGCGCGTTCGAGATAGAGGGTGTCTACGACTACTACTGCTCCCCACACGAGTCGGGCGGCATGGTCGGGACGATCGTCGTCGGTGAGCCAGCGGAAGACGACAACGGTCTCACGGAACCAGCCGATGCCATTCCAGACGGTGCACGCACAGCACTAGCAGATCTCAACGAGAGCGTTCGAGACGAGTTCGGGCTCGATGCTCCCGAGGACGACGGGAGCGACGATGAGAGCGATCACGAGGAAGGAAGCGATGACGACAGTGGAAGCGACGACGGGGGGAGCGACGACGGTGGGTACGGCTACTGATTGATCAAGTATCAGTTCGTTCGGTATAGTTGTATTGCGCTGCACGTAGGGTTGCTCGCACTGTTCGTCGCCCGCATCGAGCGCTAGCGCACTACTGGACCTTAGTCCCCGGTTTGGCGTCTTCCTGGGTCGTCAGCAGGTCGGCCTGCTCGCCCGCTGCAAGCACCATCCCGTTGCTCTCGACGCCGAACAGCTCGGCCTGTTCTAGGTTCGCCATCACGATTACCTTCGTCCCCGGTAGCTCGTCGACCTCGTGGAGCTGCTTGAGCCCGGCGACGATCTGGCGCGTCTCGACGCCGATATCGACGTCGAGGCGGAGCAGTTCGTCCGCACCGTCGATGCCCTCGGCGCTCTCGATTCGGCCGACACGCATGTCGAGGTCCTGGAACTCGTCGAAGCTGATCCGGTCGTCGAGGACGGGTTCTACGTCGGTGATATCGTCGTCGGTCTCGTCCTCGCCGTCCGTCGCCTCGTCATCCGATGCCGCTTTTACGCGGGCTTCGAGTTTCTCGTTGAGTTCGGCGACGCGGTCGTCCTCCATTTTGCCGAACAGTTCGTCGGGTTCGTCGAACTCACGGGGCGGGGCAGCCAGCGCGTCCTCGAGTTCCGCGTCGGCGACCGTCCCCGCTTCTCCCAGTTGTTCCCAGACGTGCTGGGCCTTGCCGGGGGCGATCGGCTCGAACAACACGGCAGTCGCCTTGGCGATCTGGACGCAGTCGCGGATGACCTGTGCAGCCTGTTCGGGGTCGTCGTCGACGAGGTTCCAGGGCTCGTTGCGCTGGATGTACTCGTTACCGAACTTTGTCAGCTCGAGCGTTGCAGTGGCGACCGCCCGTAGCGAGTAGTCGTTGACGCCCGCCCGGAACGCCTCCATGGCGTCTTCGATACGTGCCTCGACCTCCTCGGAGACGTCCGCGTCGGGTGTTCCCTCGTAGTTGCGGTATGCAAAGAGGAGGCTCCGGTAGAGGAAGTTCCCGACGTTGCCCACAAGCTCGCCGTTTACTTTCTCCTGGAAGGCGTCCCACGAAAAGTCGACGTCCTGCTGGAGGCCGCCGGTCGTCGTCAGATAGTACCGCAGGAGGTCGGGATGGAACCCCTCGTCGAGGTATTCCTTCGCCCAGACCGCACGGTTCCGGCTCGTCGAGAGCCCTTTGCCGTTGATCGTGATGAAACCGGTCGCAGCGATCCCACGGGGCGCGTTGTAGCCTGCGCCCTCGAGCATCGCCGGCCAGAAGATCGCGTGATGCTGGATGATGTCCCGGCCGATCACGTGGACGATATCGCCACCGGAAGAGCGCGGCGCTTCCGAGCCTCCGCTCGCTTTGTTCGCGGAGACATCGTCCTTCCAGACCTGTTCCCAATCGTACTCCTCAGCACCGACGCGCTCGGAGTACTGCTTGGTCGAGGCGATATACTCGATCGGAGCGTCGACCCACACGTAGAGGACGAGATCGTCGTCCCCGTCGGACGTCGCACTATCGGGGTAGTCGATCCCCCAGTCCATGTCCCGGGTGATACACCAGTCCTGCAGGCCGTCCTCGATCCACTGACGTGGCTGGTTGCGCGCGTTCGACGTGCCCTCCAGCCCGTCGAGAAAGTCGGTGAGGTAGTCGGCGAACTCCGAGACCTCGAAAAACTTGTGGCTGCGCTCGCGGTACTCCGCGGGGTTGCCGGTGATCGAACTCTGCGGGTCCTCGACCTCGCCGGGTTCGAGGTGGCGCTGACAGCCCTCGTCACACTCGTCGCCGCGAGCCTTCTCACCGCAGTAGGGGCAGGTCCCGACGACGTACCGATCCGGGAGGTACTGATCCGCGTCGGGATCGTAGGCGACCTGGATCTCCTTCTCGTAGATATAGCCGTTCTGGTCGAGGGTCCGGACGATCTCCTGGGTCAGTTCGGTGTTCGTCTCGTCGTGGGTGTGGCCGTAGTTGTCAAAGTCGACGTTGAACTTCGGAAACGTCTCCTCGTACTGTTCGTGCCACTCCAGGGCGAACTCCTCGGGGTCGACGCCCTCCTTCTCGGCGTTGACCGCGACCGGCGTGCCGTGCATGTCCGATCCACAGACGTAGGCCGACTGCTGGCCCAGCGTCTGCAGGCTTCGGTTGAACGCGTCCGCGCCGATGTACCCGCGCAGATGACCGATATGCAGGTCGCCGTTGGCGTACGGCAGCCCACAGGTCACCACTGCGGGATTGTCCGTCGGAAACTCGTCGTGGCTCATACCACTGTGTCGTGGCTTGCCGGAGTAAAACCCGCTGGTTTCCGCCCGGGCGCTCGCGATATCGTTATACGTCCGTCCGGTCTCTACTCCATGAGGCGAGCGACGAGTGCGAGTGACGTTCCGACGTCATGGCCGTTCCGCTCTCTCGAACACCATGACTACAGACGATACAGCAAACGCGTCCCGCAGCGCTCTGCGGACCAGCGAGTTTGAGGAGCAATTAACTGACCTGATACTGACGGCCTTCGCGGAGGGTGCCGATGTCGCAGGGCACTGGCGCATCGAGACGCCGACCGACAGCGTTCCGGACTGGACCATCGAAATCACCTGTCATAGCTAGCTGTCCACTGGACTATCGGCATCTCAAGCGTAGGCATCGGGTACATACCGCTATTAGCGTCCGGTCGAAACACAGCGATCGTACCTACGAATAGGACGTCCAGAGCCATGAATACAGATATCAGAGACGACAAGCAGGGGTCAGCCCGGAACGAGCTTTCAGCGGAGGTCATCTTCGACCTGCTGAGTATTAGACGCCGTCGACAGGCTATGTACTTTCTCACTGATCAGGTCGGAGCGATCAGCCTCTACGAACTCTCCGATGCGCTGACGGTCTGGGAAACGGGCGACAGAGATCGACATCGCCAGCGAATCGCGACCGGTCTCTATCACAGACACTTGCCGAAGCTCGTCGAAGCAGGCGTGGTCGAACACGATTCCGAGACTGATACGATCGAACTCCTCCCGGCCGCCGAGCGGTTACAGCCGTATCTGGATCTCGCGGCACGGGACGATGCGCGGTCGGCATAGCACAATTCTCCAAAGAACCCGTCCGTACCAATGCTACACATATTGTAGTAATATACTACACTATTCGAAGTTAGAAAGCGACCGGCGGTGAACGCATCTCGTTGTCGAACCCCAACCGGTTTGAACCGCCTGTACACGCCATCTGTAGCGACGGTCTGGCGTTACAGAGAGGTCATTCTATATCCCAATATGTGGTTTACGATAGGTCGTTCTGCCACCACGGAATGCCGGCAGGGGTTATGTCGTGGACTGCTCCCGACCGACATCCGCATCGAGACCTAGCAGCTGCTCCGTGTGATCGCCCCACGCCTGGCCGATCACGTGATACGCGACAACCAGCGCGTAAAACACGACGAAGGCGCTGCCGATCGCGCCCAGCACGGGCACGGCATTCAGGAGACTTGCCAGCACGCCTCCTGCCAGCACTACGAGCAACCCGACCAGCCACGCACCAGCATACGCCTCACTCCGGAGGACCGGGCGAAGTCGTTCCCGGTCGAATCCCGCTGCGATCGAGCCCTGCTCGGCGACGTTCGCCAGCGCCCCCGGAACGACGTATGCGACGGCAATCGTGAGACCGAACCACAACAGCCCGCCGACCAGCACGCCGAGCACGCCAACCACGCCGACATCGGCGGCAATCGCGATTCCGCCACCGATCACGACGGCGATCCCGATCAGTGGTACGAGGCCGTACACGACCGAAACAACCGTCCCGCGAAGCCCGTCGACGAACAGTTCCTGCCAGTCGTTCAGGACGGGAGGCTCCGGCTCGTCGGCCGCCGAACTCCGAAGTACCCGAAGTATGTACCCGAAAAGCAGTATCGTCGGAACGATGAGCACTGATAGCAGTACCAGTAACCCGCCGAGGATGATCGTCCGTGCTGTCTCGTCGCCCGCTCGTGGATAGTTGAGTATCTCGGTGTTCATTGATCTGTAAAGCTCCGGATCGGGATGCTCTACGTAGACATACGGCTTCGGATATAATAGCTGCAGTTGCCGAAAAATGGTGTCTTGAGGGCTGTTAGTCCTCTTTAGGAGTTTTTTGGCCGCGCTCGTAGGGCATCAACATCCGAGATAAACGTCGATAACTGCTCGCGGGTTACGTGGGGCATACAGACGACCCGCAGTTCACCCGCGCTCGTTCGGGAGATCCGCCAGCCCTCTTCGCGAAGTCCGGTAAAGAGCTCATCCGGCAGGTCGACTGCCAACAGCGGCAGCGTCGGCGTAACGGCGTCGAACCCACGATCGGTAAAGGCGTCGGCCAGCCACTCGGCGTTTCGCATCGACTGCTCGTACTGGTCACGATATCCGGCCGGCCACAGCTCCTCCATCGCCGCGACGGCGCTTGCGATCCCTGCCCCGCTCCGGGTCCCCGTCAGGGTGGCCTGATCCGTCGATTCGAGGTACGGCGTGTCGATCGCCAGTGCGTCGAGGATCTCGGACGACGAGGCAAGAAAGCCCCCGGCAGGTACCGCGGCCTGTCCCATCTTGTGCGGATCGATCGTCATCGTGTCGATCGGGATCTGATCGAACCGCCACTCGTACTCGGTAAAGGGCAGCACGAACCCGCCCCAGGCTGCGTCGACGTGAAAGAGCGCGTCGACGTCCCGTGCGACATCGCTCAGCTCCTGCAGCGGATCCACCCGACCGTACTCGGTCGTCCCGGCCACGCCGACGACCAGCACCGTGTTTTCGTCGACGAGCGACTGGACGGCGTCCAAATCGGCCCGATACTCCTCGGTCAGCGGTGCAGTACGGAGTTCGACGTTCAACACGCCGGCTGCCTTGCTGAAACTGAAGTGGCCGCTGTCGGGCACGACGATATTTGGCTCCGGAGTCACAGCGAGGTTTCTCGCCGCTCGCACGGCCTGAATATTGGCTTCGGTTCCGCCGCTGGCGACGTAGCCACGGGGCTCGGAGAGTCCAGTAATCTCGGCCAGTTGTCCGATCGCCTCGGCTTCCAGATCGGCGACTGCCTGATAGGTGTCGGGATCGCCAGGATTCGTGGCGAGAAAGCGTTCGGCCGCCTCGCGGGCGGCCGGATGCGGTGTCGTACACATCGACGAGAGGACCCGGCCGAACTCCTGCGGCTCTGCTCGCATTGCCACTACTGACGGGCGTCAACCGTTTAGTGATTGCGTTTGCAGAATACTCGTCTGCGATCGCGAGAGTCGGCGACGATCCTGCGAGACTCGACAGCTCGTCTCGTTGGCTCCCAGAG
>OBKM01000262.1_pt1 | contig 26248 bp, 31 predicted proteins | sample 1519691 | NCBI WGS metagenome assembly OBKM01 (sample SAMEA37050418, study PRJEB22526) | metagenome | biome: saline pan; feature: lake; material: water | place: Egypt | collected 2015 | depth 0.5 m | reverse complement strand
CAGTCGTGCGTGATCAGACGGGTTTACCGTAATATGACTCTATTTTACTGTAATCGGGTGCACTCGGAAGTACAGTCAACAGACTGCCAGATGTAGAATCAGCCGTAGCAAGGCTTACGCGCTATTTGAGGTACACGACTCTCGACGAAAGATGTGGGTAAGAGACAGGACTTCAGTCGTGGGAGGAGGTCAAAAACACTGCACGTGACTTGGCAGCGATGATGCTTGAGTCTGATCCAGAGTTACAGACTATTTCCTTACCTACTATCATCGAACAGGAGTGTGATGCCGTATCATCAACGTATCCAAATGCAGAAATAACTATTGAGCATCCTATCCCTGGTCAGGATGTCATTGGCTCTGAGATGATTGATACCGTCTTTCGTAATATTCTGAGAAATGCGGTCCAACATAATGACAAATCCACCCCTAAGGTTACTGTTACTGGCACTGTAACCATGGGAAAATCTGACGATGACGTTGTTGAAATTCGCATTCTCGATAATGGTCCTGGAGTCCCCGATTCAAGAAAAGAAGAGATATTCGGTCACGGGGCCCATGGACTCGATAGTTCCGGAACTGGAATTGGACTTTACCTTGCTGATACTATTATTGAAAACTCACATGGACACGTCTGGGTTGAAGATAACGGCCAAGAAGGGGCCGTTTTTGTCGTCCAACTTCCAGTTGCAGATTAATAATCTGATTATTATCCCACCTTTTTTTAGCTGGCTTCGCAATGGAATGAAGAAGGTCGCTCAAGAGCGTGACGGCACTGCGTGTCATCTTGGCGAGTCCAACGCGAACTTAGTATATGATATTACTGGAGTTCTATGACATAATGACTGTAAAATATCGGATGTATTTTGTTTGTATGTCTTCTAAGTACTACGTAGGTCATACTAGTCGGCTTTGAATGTCTATCCTAAGTCACTCCATATCGATAGCTGATGTCTGGGCTGTCCTTTTGTTCTTATTAGCAATTACTGGTGGTTTCATCTTCTGGGGATTCAGTCGTGCTTCAGAACAACCGGATAGTTCTCGGAGCTGGCTCGTTGCAACTACAGGAGCAGTTGCGATGATTTTTACATTTGGCACACCCTTCTCGTATGGTGTTTTCCGTGAACCACTTAGTCAAGAGTTTGGCATCCCAGCAATAGACCTCTCTGCTGTATTTTCCCTGATGCTATTTGGACTTTTTATTGGTTCAGGTATTGTTGGTATTCTCTCGACAAGAGTACGAATCCGCCCATTAATATTAGCCGCTGCTGCTGTGACTGCTATCCTTGCTCCAGGATTATTTTTCATCGATTCATATGCTGGCATTGCTTTGGTATTTGGACTTCTTGGATGGACGCTTGGCACGGTATTTGTGCTTCTTGTATCAATTGTGCCACGATGGTTCGACATCCACTCTGGCATGGCGATTGGTATTATATTTGTAGGTAATGGCACTGGAATGGCTATCCTACCATGGATATGGCAATTCTCATTCAGTACCTTTGGAGTTGCTGAAGGATTCTTTCTCCTTATTTCTATCACTGCAGCAACCTTTGCCCTTGCTGGACTTGTGTGCCGCCGTCCGTCATGGACTGAACAGTCGATCACAAGCATTTCTCCAATACAATGGGTTAAAAATGTAGCGCGGACTCGTACCTTCCAATTGCTCTTTATTGGGATCGGACTTTCATTTGGATGGTATCAAATCTTCGCCGGATATGCTGTCGACCTATTTGAGGCGGAAGGACTTACCAGATCGGCTGCATCTTTGGCGTTTGGATCAATCGCAGGAGTGAGTATTGTTTCCAGATTAGGAAGTGGCGTTGCCGCTGACAGAATTGGGTCTCGTCGCGCGTTTGTTTTTTCACTTCTTAGTGCTGCTGCTGGTGCTATGTTGCTACTTATTTCACATCCTCTTTCGTTTGCTCTTGCAGTAATCTTAATGGGTATTGGATTAGGTGGAACTGCAACATTGTATGTTCCACTGCTTATGAGCATCTATGACCCCGAAAACGACACCGCCATTGTCGGTATATTTAACATTCCTGCTGGCATCGCTGCATTGGCAATGCCTCCACTTGGAACAGCAATGATCGCGAGTTTTGAAAGTTATACCGGCGCTATCATTCTGACTGCCGGAACAATTATTGCTGGACTGGGTTTGATTGTTCGCGGAACTACGATCAATTGATCTGTCAGTCCCCGATTCCCTAGCAAGACAGTAGATGTATATTTGCTTATCTATCGTATAACGTAGCTAAATAGGTAATGAACCTATAGAAATGACCCGAGATAGACTTAATTCATTTTAGAATATGGGTAAATTATCTTATCTTTACACTTTTCAGATGCTGAAAATCCGAGGAGGACATAAGTAATATTCTTATCTACATCTGGCCAGATGTCTGATACTGACCGTCAAAGTAGCACGGCAAAGCTCAGCCGTCGTGATGCTCTCAAGATAAGTGGTGTTACTGGTTTAGCTGGAGTCATTGGCGGAAGGGCACTCGTCGAATCTCGTTCGGCAGAAGACACTGGCGAGCAAAATGGTGAACTTGTCAAAACCATCTGTAATCACTGCGCGGTTGGATGTGGACTAAAAGTCGAAGTAGCGGATGGACAGATTGTTGGTCAAGAATCGTGGGATAATCACCCAATTAATGAGGGGGGGCTCTGTGCGAAAGGCTCAGCAACAGCACAGAGTGCGCAATCTCCTAACCGACTCAAAGAACCACTGTATCTGGAAGATGGGAACTGGATGCAATATGATGACTGGGGAGACGCTATTTCAGAAGTTGCACAGGAGCTTGACCGAATCCGTGATGAGTACGGCCCAGACAGCACTATGTGGATGGGGTCAGCAAAAGTAAATAACGAGGAGGCCTATCTTTTCCGAAAGCTTGCTGCTTTCTATGGAACAAATAATGTTGACCATCAAGCTCGTATTTGTCACTCAACAACCGTCGCAGGCCTCGCGAATACATGGGGATTCGGAGCCCAGACACAGACCGTGCCCGATGTGAAAAATGCCGACGCCAATCTTATTATCGGACATAATCCAGCGGAGTCTCACCCTGTGGCGATGCGATATATTCAAGAAACTCGTCAGAACGGTGGCGAAGTAATCGTTGCAGAACCTCGTCGAACAAAGACTGCTGCACACGCTGATGAGTATGTGCGTTTTCGTCCGGGGACCGATATTGCATTTATAAATGGATTACTTCACCACATCGTTTTCAATCTTAATGCGCATGACGAGGAATTTCTCTCAGAACGCGTCTATGACTGGGAAACAGCAAAATCGAACATTGAAGACTACGACCTTGAGACTGTCAGCGACATAACTGGAACATCCGTTTCGGATCTTGAAGCGACTGCCGAAGCGCTTGCAGATGCTGAAACAAGCACAATTGAATGGTCAATGGGGTCCACTCAACATAGTAACGGCACCCAAAACATACGTTCCTATGCTATTCTTAATCTTGCATTGGGACACAGTGCCCAATCTGGCGGCGGACTCAATCCATTTCGGGGACATAGTAATGTCCAAGGTGCGACCGACCTATGTATTCTGTCACACTCATTACCAGGCTATTATGGGCTTGATGAGGATGCATGGCGTCATTGGACCAATGTCTGGAATGAAACTCCCAGCACTAGTGGTTCAATCACCTACTCTGAAATGCGCGAACGCTTCTACAATGAGGAATTCATGCATAAGGAAGGCCTGACAGTTAGCCGATGGTATGAGGGCGCTTTGGATGATGACACTCGGAAAAGTGATTTACACCAGCCAGAGCAGGTTCGGGCTGTTGTTGTGTGGGGACATTCAATGGAGTCTCTTAGTGAACTCAAGCGAGTAAAGCAAGCCCTTGAAAATGTCGAGCTAGTTGTTGTTGTCGACCCGTTCCCTGCTTCGGCCGGTGTCCTTGGGGAGCGTGAAGATGGAGTCATAATGCTCCCTGCTTCAACACAAGTGGAGACCCCTGGTAGTGTGACGAACACTAATCGCTCAGTTCAGTGGCGTTTTGAGACGGTTCCGGAACCCGCTCATAATGCTCGACACGATTGGCAAATCATGGTTGATCTGGCCGATGAACTTGGCTTTGGAGAACACTTTGATTATGAAGAAATTGAGGATGTTACACGAGAATACAACTTGGGAATGAGAACAATTGGCCAGATTGGTCAAACTCCAGCACGCCTCAAGAGACAAGCAGAACAAAGTGAAGTCTTCAGTTCCGAGGACCTGCAAGCTGACGTTCCTGATGATCACGAACTTGCTGGAGAATACTGGGGGCTTCCCTGGCCGTGTTGGCATGAGGACCATCCTGGAACCCCAATTCTATATGATGATAGCAAGCATCCGAAAGATGGTGGTCTCGACTTTCGTGCTCGATGGGGTGTTGAAGATGGCGATGGAACAACTCTGCTACGTGATTCATATGAACCTTCATGGTGGAATGAGGAGATATTTGGTGTTCCGCAGTACCCAAACTGGCATACAGTTCTTCCTGACGGTGACAATCCAGCAGCAAAGACAATCCCAATCGAATACGCAGAGAGCGAACAGCATTCACCATATGAAACGGCTGTCGAGTTGGCAGAACAGGGCTACGACGTTGATCCAGGTGAGTATGAGGAATATGACCATTCACAGCCTGATCCTCCGACCGGCCGAGGCAGAGCCAGAGCAACGACGCCAAACCTCCATGATGAAGTCCCAGTCTACCGTGAGCCCATCGAAACACCTCGTCCTGATCTTGCCGAAGAGTATCCAAGTCAGGATGAGATCACTGATCACTTTCGACTTGATCTTGACAATCGTGGGAACCAGCAGCAATTCATTGAAGAAGAGATAGACGAATCGTACCCGTTGGCTTTAACAACTGGCCGTCAAGTTGAGCATCAAGGCGGCGGCGCAACGACTCGATCCACACTTGGAACGGCATCCAGAGCTCCGATGATGTATGCCGAGGTTAATCCAACTGTTGCAAACGACCTTGGGGTTGATACTGGTGACTGGGTCTGGGTACGTACCGATCCTGGAAGCATGTTGGTACAGGTGAAAGTCACAGAGCGGGTTGGCGAAGGAACTGTCTTTATGCCATTTCACTGGAGTGGGCTCTTCGAAGGCAAAAACATTACTGATAGATATCCTGATGACGCTCAACCACGTGTAGTTGGTGATTCTGCAAATATCGGCACCTCAGTTGGATACGACGTAGAGACGTGTATGCAGGCAACAAAAGCCACCCTCTGTTCAGTCGATGTTGCTGATGACGACGAAGTTCCAGATCTCCCAGAGGAGCAGCAACAGTATCAGGAATACCGGTATCCGCGTAATGAACGGTGATTAGAATGAGTGAAACACAACGTGTAATCCCAAATATCGAAGCGTGTATTGACTGTGGAGCGTGTGAAGTCGCCTGTCAGCGTACTTGGGGACTTCCTGCAGGAAGCGAACGAATCCGTGTCGTTCGAACGAATGAGGCTGAAGATGGCCCCCCACGTGGTGGTGGTGAAGCTCATGTGCCGATGAGTTGTTTTCACTGTGCTGAAGCTCCCTGCATCAGTGCTTGTCCAACGGGAGCGATGACACGGAGTGACAACGGCCAGGTTCGAATCGATAAAGATCAGTGCATTGGTTGTGCTTACTGTGTTATGTCTTGTCCATTCGGGGCTCCACAGATTGCTGACGATGATGCACAGGAAGAAACTGACGATAGATTTGGCTCTCCAGAGGCTGGGTTAGCTGATAAGTGCACTCTCTGTGAACCACGACTTGAAAATGGGGATGAACCAGCCTGTGTAAGTGAGTGTCCTACTGATGCTCTCCTGTTTGGTACGCCAACTGAGTTATCATCCAAACTTCGCGAAGACACTGTTGAAAACGCGCTCTCTGATGATCAACTTTCGATTATCTTCGGTGGAGATCAGTGACCTTCGAGGTGCATACAATGGCAATTGAAATACCACTTTCATCACCATCTGAGGAATGGGGGATAACGATTGCTACTTATCTGTTCATGGGAGCACTCGCTGGTGGAGCCTACCTAACCGGATATATCTCGAAGGTATGGAGTGAACACGATCCCAAGCAGAATAATTTCCACCGTGTTACCACACAGTTTGGCTTTCTCATCGGTCTTATTGGTACGCTTCTCAGCGGTTTGCTTATAATCTCTCATTTGGGTGCTCCTCTTCGAGCCATCCTATTCCCGATCACGTTCTCTAATATCACGTGGACAACTATTGGAGCATGGGTCTTTGGTCTCTTTGGCTCGCTTATTAGTATACAACTAATCTGGAATGTCTTTGGTCAGGACTATAGTTCGACTTCGGTAAGCAAGAAGGTGCGCTGGATGACGACACAGCTTAAGCTTACATCCCTACTTGACCGTGTGTCGACTGCGACACGCCCAAGTAGAAAATACCAATTAGCTATTGGCGCCGTTGGTGCACTCTTTGCTCTTGCAGCAATGGGCTATACTGGTATGGCTATAGCCTCAATCGATACTGTGCCTCTTTGGGACCGAACACTTATTCCAATTCTATTTGTCGCCAGTGGCATTTCAATTGGTATCGGAATCGTACTTTCATTCACTGTTGCCGTTACTGAACTTGATCAAACTCCTCTTCACGCGTATGGTGCGCTAAACAGCATAGCAATCATCTCCCAAATAGGGGTTATTACATGGCTTTGGTTGCGAATTAGTGATGTTCCGGGCGGTAGAGAGTCTATTGAGCTTTTAACAACTGACTACCAACTCCTGTTTTTTGGAGGGGTTCTCGGGGTCGGATTGCTGGTCCCTCTCTTCGGATACGTCGGATTGGTTGCCGTTGCTAAACGAAATATCTTTGACCGGGTCACTTCGATTCATATCAGATACGGATATATCACCCTCTTTGGATTTGTAGTCGTTGGAGGACTAGCTCTTCGAATTACGATGATTTTAGCTGGCGTTCATGAACCACTGGTATTAGCATGACTGGACACAATTTTCTTTCACAACAGGACCGAGCTCATCTCTGGGAATTCCTTGCTGTAGCTCTTGACTCCCCACCAGATGCTGAAACCGTGACGTCGCTTCAACAGTGGGATATCACAGATATTCTCGTTGAACATCTTGATGGAGCTGATCAAATACAAAGGTGGCAGCAATCCGTCCAAGATCCAACTTCCGCTGCAAAAGAACTTCGTCGTGAATTTACTCGATTATTCTCAGGCCCACGTCCCCAACTTCAGATCCATGAATCATACTACGCTGGAGATTTTTTGGGCCAGCCAGTAATTGATGTTAAATCCACGTACAGAGACTTCGATATCTGGCCAGCTGCTGATACCTCAAAGGAAGCTGACCACGCAGCTGTTGAACTTTCAGCATTATCTCTGCTGCTTACACAAGACGGTGATGTTGCCACGTTTCTTAACCAACATGGTTGGTGGATACCGTCGCTTGGAGAAGACATCCAACAAGAGACAGAAAATGCCTTTTACTCGGCTGTTGGTACGCTTATTTCTGAGCTAATTGCTATTGAAATGGATGCTTGGAACGTTGAACTATCTGACTGACGCTCTCTGGAACTGTTATTTCATGAATATTTATATCGATGTTCAGCTGAGAGAAAACTCGGTTGAGAATCTTCGATTCTCGTGATCACGAACTTCTGCAGTTTTTGGACGAGACCAAGGCACTCGGCCTGCTTTCTCTGTAAAAAATCTATCACTTGGTCTTTTCACGTTTTTTTGTCCTTTTTGATTGAATATCTGCATCTTCAGGCTCATTCATCACTTCATCAAGCCGTCTTTCAAACTCCTGCTCAGTAATCTTCCCTGTCGCGTATTCCTCCTTTACCTTGGCAACAGGATCTGAGGGTTTTTTGCATGATTGCTGACGCTGCCGCCTTCGATTCCACCACCGATAACCAACATATCCAACGACGATTCCATGAACGAGAATCCCTATCCCAAGTGTTATTGACCATGAAACATGCCCAACGACAGAAAGCGCTGAAGACAGTATAATTAAATCAATCCCCAGCGCAAAATATAGGCCCCACACCTCTCCGGGCACGAGCTTCTCGTCCATTTTACATTATATAGTTTGCATCTGCGGTATTAATCATTTTGCAGAATCTAAACGATAATCAAGCTGTATCTTCTGAATCATCATATCTTTCGCTTCGAAAATATGACAAAAATATTGATGGTTGCTGTTAGCTTGTTCCTTCAACCCAGCACTCTCGAGATTAGTGGAGGTCTTAGAACGAACCGCAGATGCCTGACACTGTTCTTTTGTACTGCCAGCGTGTGGGTAACAATGATGTCTGACCTAGACACAGCAGTTTCAGATATTAAGAAAGGAAATTTAGTAGTGTACCCCACTGAAACTGTATATGGACTTGGCGCAGACGCCTTGTCTTCCTCCGCTATCGAACGCGTATACGAGGCTAAAGGTCGATCGAAGTCAAAGCCAATATCTCTCGCAGTTGAAAGCACGGCCGCTGCTCAGGATTATATCAATCCCACTTCTTTGGAAAGAAGATTTATGGAGACATTTCTTCCTGGTCCGATCACCGTCGTATGTAAACGCAAAGAGAATGTCCCCGACATCCTAACTGCCGGAAAAGAAAAAGTCGGTGTTCGGGTACCTGATCATGATATTGCTAGAGAGTTAGCAAAACAAGCGGGACCAATTACAGCAACCAGTGCAAATCGAAGCGGCCAAGCGAGTGTCACGAGTATCCCTGAACTTGGTGACCGGATCCGGGATCACGTTTCTACAATTCTTGACGCAGGACCCACACCGGGTATGGGCAGCACGGTTGTGGATATTGAGAGTCAGACTATCCATCGCCGTGGACACAATGTTGAACAGATCGAAAAGTGGCTCGACGAACACTTATCCTAATCTCCTACAGCAGTAATCTTGGTCCTTGATGTGTATTCGTGGCAACTCTGGGAGCACTCTTCACATCCTGGTGTTTTCTGAAGCATCGACCGTTTGCTATCTGATTTTATCAGTGCATCCCGAGTTCGAAGATATGATGTTTCGTTTGCCTTGGTCCTGTGTACTGGTCTAATGACTCCGTATGCCGGATACTCGATATATGCTGCGTTTACTGATTTGTTATACTGCTCTGACAGTGCATCCATCGTAGCCACCGCCATAACGGCGTGTGTATTCCAGACTCCAGATTCTGGTGGAGCACCAGAAGCAATTAGTGAACACGAAAGAGGTGACTCAAATCGCTTCGGTATCACATCTTGTAGAAAATCTCCTACTACAACTGCATCCGTCTCTGCTGGACTGGTAAACTGAGCCCACCGGTCCCAGTTGGATTCGTACCAGCGCAGGCGTTGTTTATACGTTTCGGGAGCCACACCAATCGGAAGTTCAGCTAATAGTCTCTTGTCCGCGGACAGCAGCTGTGGATATCTGAATGCTAATGACCGACGTTCTTTTACAGAGTATTTACTTTCCCTTTGATTATCACCAGCAGATCGAATCTGCTCTACACAGCAAGCAGCAGTCTGAAATTCATCGAGCGTAAATGTGCTTATACTCACATCCGACTTTGGTTCTGTTATTACACAAAAACGCTCGTATCATTTTTAGATGTCATCCTGAGTGAAATTCACCACCCAACCGTGGAGTGGGAGATCGCGCTCTTTTCCCCCCAGCTAACTTCGCACTTTCTGATTACTATCGTCGTTAAAACACGTTTACTAGTAGTGCGAGGCAAACGCCTACGGCTAAAGTCGTGGGAGAAAGTAAAACATTGCACTGTATATGAGTTATTCAAAAGAAGTTTTCCAGCTGTCCTGAACAACTGATTCAGACAGCTGGTTGGGTGGACTACTCTTGTCTATTCGCCCCCTTTGGTCGCTCCTCGATGACAGGGGACGTAGCCTGTAGAAGTTAATATGACTTTGTTATGTGTTTGTGCTGAATGATTTGTTGTAGCTATTGACTATTCGACTTCAAGCTCGAACTGATCGTTCTCTGCAACCGTGTTTAATACCACGCTTGTATTTGACTCAATAATATCTGGATCAGTCAAGATTGTCTTAATGTGATCATTCATATCATCTGTATCCTTGAACTTTCCAATTGCTATAATGTCGTGGTCGCCTGTGACTTCATAGACGCTAACCATCCGGTCCTCCTCTTCAAGACGTTTTGTAATTTCCGGGATAGCTTCACCCTCTACCTTAAGCTGTAATATAGCAGTTGCATCATAACCGATTCGATCATAGTTGACAATTGGCGTATATCCTTGAATTATCCCCTGCTCTTCAAGATCGCCCAAATGGTTTGAGACCGTCGTTACCGATACATCTAGTTCTTCAGCTAGACTACGGAGACTTGCGCGACCATTCTTAAGGAGTTCATTTACCAACTTTGCATCCAAATTTTCGTATGTCATCATATTTATCGAGGCTGTCACCCCACTATAAGTTTACGAACATCCAATTTCATGCCTAATGTAATATACTCCGACGAATCAGCACCCCTAAATGCCCTCAAATCGACCAATAGAAACAGCTAATACAATGACATCCGACGAACTTGACAGCCAGGAACGTGAGGTTCTAAAAACAATCCAAGATAAAAATGTTGACTTCCTTCGTCTTCAGTTCACAGATATTCTTGGTACTGTAAAGAACGTGTCAATCCCTGCTGAACAGGCCGAAAAAGCATTTACAGAGGGGATTTATTTTGACGGATCTTCAATTGAAGGATTTGTTAGAATCCAAGAATCTGATATGCGACTAGTCCCCGATCCGGACAGTTTTGCTATTCTACCATGGGACAAAACTGAGAACGGTAAATCAGCCCGACTTCTATGTGACGTGTATGAGACAAACACCGGCCAGCCGTTTGATGGAGACCCTCGAACGGTCCTGAAATCTGTGCTTGAAGAAGCGCACGATATGGGATATACAGTAAACGCGGGACCTGAGCCTGAGTTTTTTGTTTTCCAGACTGATGAGGAAGGGAATGCCACAACGAAGACACACGACAGTGGGGGGTACTTTGACTTAGGGCCCAAAGATTTGGATTATGACCTCCGTAGAGAGATTATTGGGTATCTTAGTAAGATGGGATTCGAGGTGGAATCATCCCACCACGAGGTAGCAGAGGGTCAACATGAAATTGCATTTAAATATGCTGATGGAATCCAGACAGCAGACAACATTGCCACGTTTCGAGCAGTTGTCCGCGCTACTGCAGCAATGAACGACCTTCACGCGACATTCATGCCTAAGCCAATCGCTGGTGTAAATGGCTCTGGCATGCATATGCATCTATCACTGTTTGAAAATGGTGAAAACGCATTCTACGATGCTAATGATGAGTTTAATCTCTCAGAAACAGCAAAACACTTCACTGCCGGAATACTTGCACATGCCCCTGCACTTACCGCTGTCTGTAATCCAACTGTAAACTCATACAAACGGCTCGTTCCTGGATACGAAGCGCCAGTGTATATTGCGTGGTCAGATGTCAATCGGTCTGCACTTATCCGCAAGCCGGCAACTCGATCACCAGAATCCAGCCGTATTGAAGTACGGTCCCCTGATCCCTCGTCAAACCCGTACCTCGCACTTGCAGCGCTAATTAAAGCCGGACTAGATGGAATTGAACGCGAACTTGAGTGCCCCGCCCCAGTTCGTGAAAATATCTATGAATTTGACGAGCAGAAACGTGATGAGTATGGCATTGAAACTCTTCCAGCTAACCTCGGTGCTGCTGTCGATGCTCTGGAAGACGATCCAGTTATCAAAGATGCTCTCGGATCACATGTCGCTGAGAAATTCATTGAAGCAAAAAGAGAAGAATTCAAAGAATACTCAGCGGAAGTCACCGCGTGGGAGCATGACCGGTACCTAGGGAAATTCTAGACTGTACAGGTTATCACGGATAGCGACCAATAGCACTATACCATCTGTCGAATTTGCATTAAGTATGGTGCTAGAAACGATTGCTATCGCACTCTGGGCTATGCTTCCCGCATATATCCCGAATAACGCGGCCGTAATATTCGGGGGTGGACGGCCAATTGACGGTGGCCGAACGCTTGGTGGTTCGCGTCTTCTCGGTGACGGAAAGACTTGGCGTGGTGCTGTTGCTGGCATTGCTGCTGGCGCAGTTTTGGCGGTGTTTCTAAATCGTATTGTTGATTCTGTTAGTAATGCTATCACTGTCTCTTTACCAGAGTTCAGTATATTCGCGATTCTCTTGCTACCAGCAGGCGCAATCCTCGGTGACATTGGTGCGTCCTTCCTCAAACGTCGGACTGGGCGAGAACGTGGAGCGCCTTTCCCGGGCGTTGATCAACTGGACTTTGTCGTTGGAGCCCTGTTATTAGTTGCTATTCCAGCGGTTCTAGGTATCCATGATTGGTTCTTCGATGTGTTTGGGCTTGGAGAGTTATTAGCCGTATTTATTATCACTCCCGTTCTACACGTAGTGACAAATGCTATCGCATACTGGCTTGGATTTAAAGACGAACCGTGGTGACCGATAAACCGACGTCAATCTAACGGATACGTAACATTGCTTCCATATTCTTTATGAGTTACTCGGCTGTACTGTAGTATATGACAGATGATCTTATTGCAGCATTAATTGAAGCCGATGCGGTCAAGTTCGGTGAATTTGAACTATCGCACGGAGGCACAAGTGAGTATTACATTGATAAATATCTCTTCGAGACAGATCCACATTGCTTAGATCTTATCTCTTCGGCATTTGCAGACCGTGTCCCTGATACAAAATTAGCAGGTGTTGCACTTGGTGCTGTTCCGCTTGTCGCAGCGACTAGTTTGAAGACACAGAGTGAATACGTTATTGCCAGAAAAAAGCAGAAAGAGTATGGTACCAGCAACCTCATTGAAGGCAATCTTGACGATGATGAAAAAGTAGTCGTACTTGAGGATATTGCGACGACAGGACAAAGTGCAATCGACGCAGTTCAGGCACTTCGAGACGCTGGTGCGATTGTCGATACTGTATTTGTTGTCGTTGACCGACAGGAGGGTGCCACAGAAAATCTTGCTGAACACGATATTCAGCTGAAATCGCTCGTCACAGCAGATGAACTTCTTGCTGAGCATGACGAATAGCAGTTATTGAAAATACAGACATGTTCTTCACTACTCGATACGTAGTTGCATACAGAACGGGATTGTTACGCGTTCCGAACTGAATAATAAAATTGTATTACCAAAACTGATAGTCTGATTCACCTATACATAAAAGTAATCACAATCCTTTTAAGCGAATCAATTGAATATAACACTACTATGGCAGGTGTCTACTTTACAGGCCGGTCTACGGCCAAATAACAACACCCGACACCTGTGGTTTTTCTCGCTGGGGCAACTTAACCAGCGGTGGTTCCAATCATGTCAGAATCAGAGTCACACGAACAGATAGCAGTCGTATTGCCGGACGGATCAGAACTCTCAGTTACAGCTGGAGCTAGCGTTGAAGATATTGCCTATGAAATCGGTCCAGGGCTTGGTAATGATACAATCGGCGGGCGAATAAACGGAGAGCTAGTTGGTAAAGAAGTTCCCGTCTATGAGGATAAAGCAGAAATAGAAATTATCACTACCGATGCCGATGAGGCCGTTCAAGTTCATCGGCATACTGCCGCACACTGTCTTGCTCAAGCAGTTCAGCGCCTATATGACGACGTTCAACTTGCAATAGGTCCACCAACTGATGATGGCTTCTACTATGATTTTGATAATCTCGATATATCTGAAGATGATCTTGACGAGATCATGGACGAGATGTATAAGATCATCGAGGCGGACTATACTATCGAGTACGAGCAAGTATCAATCGAAGAAGCACGCGCAAGACTGGCAGATCAACCATACAAGCTTGAGTTGCTCGAAGAGCTGGCACAAGAAGGTGAGACTGTCTCGTTCTACAAACAAGGAGACTGGGAAGATCTATGCAAAGGACCACATCTTGACTCTACTGGCGATATCGGGGCCTTTGATCTTCTGGAGATCGCTGGTGCATATTGGAAGGGTGATGAAGAAAATCCAATGCAGACCCGTATTTACGGTACTGCCTTTACATCAGAAAAAGATCTTAAGGAATTCAAAGAGCGCCGCCGGGAAGCCGAGAAACGTGACCACCGTCGAATTGGATCGGAGATGAATCTATTCTCAATACAGGATGTGACTGGTCCTGGACTTCCACTTTATCATCCTCCCGGTAAAACTGTTCTAAAAGAACTTCAGGACTTTGTCGAACAAATTAATCGAGATGCTGGCTACGAATACGTTGAAACTCCTCACGTGTTTAAGACAGAACTCTGGAAGCAATCAGGCCACTACGAGAATTATGCGGACGATATGTTTCTGTTCGAAGTCGGCAGTGATGAATTTGGTCTTAAACCAATGAACTGTCCAGGCCACGCAGCTATCTTCCAAGATCATTCATGGAGTTACCGTGATCTTCCGATTCGATACGCAGAGGACGGAAAGGTATACCGAAAAGAGCAGCGCGGTGAGTTATCTGGTCTCTCTCGTGTCTGGGCATTTACGATTGATGACGGACATCTGTTTGTCAAGCCTGGGGACATCGAAAGTGAAGTTGAGCAAATCATCGAAATGATTGATACAGTATTGAATACATTTAGCTTGGACTATGAAATTGCGCTGGCGACCCGACCAGAAAAATCGGTGGGATCAGATGAAATCTGGGAGCGGGCCGAAACACAGCTTCAATCTGTTCTGGAGCGTAGAGAACTTGACTTTGAGGTCGAGGAAGGGGATGGGGCGTTCTACGGACCAAAAATTGATTTCGCATTTGAGGACGCCATTGGCCGTAAATGGGATGGGCCAACGGTTCAACTTGACTTCAACATGCCAGATAGATTCAATCTTAGTTATGTTGGTGAAGACAACGAAGAACACCAGCCTGTGATGATCCATCGGGCACTCTATGGTAGCTACGAACGGTTCTTTATGATGCTCATTGAGCATTTTGAAGGGAAGTTCCCAACGTGGCTGGCCCCAGAACAGGTTCGGGTCCTCCCAATCAGTGACTCAAATAATGACTATGCTCAACGGATCGCATCTGAACTTGAAAATCAAGGCGTTCGGGTTGAAGTCAATGACCGCGACGATACAATTGAACGAAAAATCCGCGGCGCCCATGAAGATCGGGTTCCATATCAGGTAATCGTTGGCGACAACGAGAAAGAGGCGGGTGAGCTATCAATTCGTGACCGACAGGAACGACAGCAGTATAATGTTGATCCTGATAATTTCTATCAACACCTACAGAAAGAAATACAACAACGCCGTACGAAGCCAGACTTCTTAGAGTGAACTACCCCTGCCTACTCGCCGCCGTTGGCGGCTCCTTGAGGCAGGGGGCTTATCGCCTGCAATCAGCTAAACATTGAACGAAACTCATCACAGGTGTGCGCTGAACGCAGAGAACCTGTGTAGTAGCCTTCCGGAAGTGTAAGATCCACAAAAGATGTAGCAGTTCTTCTCATTGCAAATCAGAAAGACAAGTACTACACAAGACGATGGTCTCAGGAGGGGTTCACTGTTCGTAGGATCTTAGATTAATAGCTACCATTCAAATTATGTCGTCAATCTGTGAGTATATAAGCAAACATGAAAAGTTCAGAATAATATGGGATCGCCCGGATTTGAACCGGGGTAACGGCGTCCCAAACGCCGAAGGATACCAAGCTACCCCACGATCCCGTACTCATGAATTCACGTGGCAGCATGTAAAACGTTTCGTTGCAAGATGATACAAAAAGGCTATGCTATCAGATATCGAGATCATCAATCTCGCGGATATCCTGTAGGTTACTGAATGTTCCAGGGTCTCGTCTATTTTCTTCGAACACTGCTCTATCAATCGTAATATCGGCATTGGTTCGTGCTGCAAGTGCGAGTGAATCGCTTGGTCTGGCATCGATTGTCTTCTTGCCTCGTGGCGTCTTGATACGCAGATTGGCTATGAACGTGCCATCTTCGGTAAGATCACAGATTTCGACTCCGATCATCCGCCCGCCCAATTCCTCTATGGTGTCAAGAAACAGATCGTGCGTCATTGGTCGCCCGACATCAAGTGCATCAATCCCGTGTGCAATGCTTCGGGCTTCATCAAAGCCAATAAAAATTGGAAGCACATCTCTGTGTTCTTCGACATTCAAAATAACTACCGGTACCGGCCCCTGTGGCGTTCCAGCAACCCGAACCGCATCAATGTCTGCATCCATATCGTATACAGGCTATCAGACAAGAAAAGCCCCTTGTCTATTTATCTGTGCCAAAGAACGCCAAATTGTGAATCCGTGAGTCGTCTGTCAGCTCCGGATGGAATGAAGTTGCAATGACCGGTCCATCCTGAACTGCAACTGGCGTATCGTTAACCTGGGCAAGGACATCAATCCCGTCTCCTACATTTGCAACGACTGGAGCTCGAATAAAGACGGCATGGAATGGTTCATCCAGCCCGTCAATATCTAACGCCGCTTCAAAACTGTCTTTCTGTCGACCAAATGCATTCCTCTCGACGGATACATCAACAAGCCCAAGCGAGTCAACTCGCTCATCATTTGGATCTGCTGCAAGTACAATGAGTCCAGCACACGTTGCAAGCACTGGCTTTCCATCAGCAACGTGTTGTTTAATCTCTTCGGCTAGTCCCTCCCGATGAATCAACCGCGAAATTGTGGTCGATTCACCACCTGGAATAAGCAACAGATCACACTCAGGGATTGTTCCGGATGTACGAATTGTCTCGACAGTAATGGTGTGCCCGTTTTGCTTAGCTGCTTGTTTTACCGCTTCGGCATGTTCACTTACGTTGCCCTGAACGGCAACAACACCAGCTTGTAATTCCATACTCAATTGACTTCGTCAGTATACAATTGCTAGCATCTGGACGAAGATTCCCAGAAGTAGTCCGAACGCAACGACTGTTTTTGGATCCATCTGTACTGCGTTCTGATCTTCGGCATCAAAGTACCGGACGAGTCCGGCACTCGACATCAGGCCACCAGAGTTCTGTCCACTGCTCATACACGTATTAACGAGATTCATCACTAAATGCTTTCCTAAATAATATATGAGCTGAACTCGATTTCTCTATTCAAAAGTCGGAACGACCGTCACAGCTATTCTACTGACAATTGTCTCCGCACAGAGTAACGTACACAAGGAATTTATAGAAGGGACAAGGCGAAAACCCCCGACTTCATCCGTGGCTAGCTCAATCTTGTCACATTCAATTCAAGTCTCCCAGCCTTTCAATTGGTCTTCTCCCTTGGATTATATTCACCATCATTGTTCAGACAATTACTTGGAAACGCTTATTGAATATGCGAGTGGATATTTTTGTCGTGGATGTCTGTAACGATTAAAGACTTCTATGCGGACTGGTGTGGACCGTGTGAAACGCAAGATCCGATTCTTGAGGAAATATCTGAGGAGTGGGGCGACAAGTGTGATATCGAGAAGATCGATGTTGACGAACAACAGGATGTCGCAAACGAATATCATGTCCGATCGCTCCCAACGCTGGTCATTGAACAAGATGGTGAAATTGTAGATCGATTTGTCGGTGTAACTCCCCGTGACGACATAGAAGATAGCCTCCAAGATGCTGGATTGCAGTAATCATCGTAACTCCGTAAATAACCAACGTTTTGACTGTTGACACGCAACTGCCTATATGCTCAAGTGGCTCTTTGCGCTATTCCTGCTGGTTCCACTTGTTGATGCTGCTGTTCTTGTCTATGTTGGCACACAAATCGGTTGGGCCCTGACGATATTGCTGGTTGTTCTAACAGCTCTAGTTGGGTCCTTACTGGTTCGAGCTGAAGGTCGTCGGACAATCACATCAATTCAACAGAAACTTGTTCGTGGTGACCCCCCGGCAAATAATCTCATTGACGGTGGACTTTTGATCGCTGCTGGCGCACTATTAGTGACTCCTGGGCTCGTTACTGATCTCCTTGGATTTCTGTTTGCGATCCCACTGACACGCCGTCCTATTCGGTCTGCTCTCAAGCGCTGGGTTATCATCCCTAAACTTGACAAGAAAACGGGCGGATTTGCTACTGGAACTGTCTATACGTATGGATTTCCAGATCAGGATAACTCTGATACCGTGACAATCAACTCGACACCTAATGAATCAACAGACAGCGATGACCCTTCCCGAGAAAGAAACTCTTAAAACGTCCAAGCCTCCTACTCATTAATGCGCTCACCTGGGCCAATAGCTCAATCAGGTTGAGCGCTCGGCTGATAACCGGGAGGTTCGCGGTTCAAATCCGCGTTGGCCCATATCCGGCCATTGACCGGATGTCTGGGGCCGCTTACTCCCCAGCCATCAAACTTCTCTCATGATGTTATTTCCGATAGTATTGCCTCTGTATTCTATAAGAGAACCATTGCAATTGGCACGGTAGTTAGCTATGACGGACATATTGGTGGGCCACATACAAACCAACAGCATAGAGTCCAAACGAAAAGATTCCAATCGAGAAAATCCCAATTGCGAAAATCCCTACAGAAAATATCCCGGCGGAAAACACACCAACGGAAAACATCCCAGCAGAGAGTACTCCTATACTAAAATTTCCAGCAGCTAAATATCCTGCAGCTGATTGTCCAGATGCTAGTACATCAAATCCAGCAATCGTTTCAACGCCAGCCACGGTAAGTATTCCAGCAATGATCAACAATGCAATTGCTATTAAGCCGCTTATGTCTTGCCAGTCGTTAATCATACCCATTGTTGTCAATAGACACTAATAAGTGTTACATAATTTACCATCAACTGTTGTTCTTCTCAGCAAAACTATCTCTGACTCCTGATTGCCACGTAGCGAGCGGAAGCCCATGGTCAGCGTGGTCGTGATGCTCGCACTCACGGCAGTTGGACCGCTTCTTGCGTCGGTTCGCACGTTCTGTGTGTCAACAAATAGGGCATTCTGGCTGGTGTACTCTGGGGCAACCTCGTCTGAGGGAATCCCTTGTCACGCGGCTTTGTAGCTGATGAAATCTCGAAGTTTGGCGAACGGTAGCGAGTGCAGACGCCGGTTCATTCGAGTCCCGTATTCAATGTCCTCTCGTATGTCTTCGAGGTCTTCGAAGGCAATCACAGGACTGTCAAACCGGTGACTCCACGCGCTGTGACACCGTGTGTAGTTGGTCGTGAACGAACTGTTGCTCCTTGTCGCGGACACACGTCGTTGAACGCAGTTTGTCCGGCTTCTTACATCCGTTTCCCCACCGTGAAATACCGGTGTCGTTCTTCCTTGATATCCGGGTAGTCAATGACGACGGAATCCTCAGGTCCGCTTTCAGTCAGCGCTGCCAAGGCAACACAGTCTTCGTTGATATCGACACCGATAACCGTTTCTGCCGCCGCCTTCGTACTAACTTTGGCTGCCCCATTTGTGATGGTAACGTTCAATTCTTCGCGTCCGTTTTGGACGAGTGCTTCGGCAGTGCCAACGTGCCAGTCATCAGCTTCGATTGCTTGCTTGAGCAGGTCGAACTGGTCTTGCGTGCCGCGAAGATCGCCTTTGACGTGGTTGTACGGTTTCGCTGAAATACGGAACCGTACCGTTTCGTCTTCGAGAAAGAGGTTGTAGCCTTCGCCGTAGTTCATCCGCAGTGGGAACGGCTCGTGTTTGTACCACAGTCTGCCCCAGTCGTCGTTATCACAGTAGTTGTCGAGTGTGTCGAAGGCTTTGCCGATGATGCACTGTGCAGTATTTTGCACGAGTTCGGCGTTCTGTTCGACAACATCCTCAATCTTGTCCCAATCCCATCCGTCATAATTGAGTCTAATACTTCGTTGAACACGCGGCGACACTTCAAGCGGGTGTCGTGAAGCAGGCTCTCGTTGCCACTCTGTACGTCAAGCGGAAAGATGTGCGTCTTGGTGAGAGCCTGTGTCTATGTCATCCTTGATTGTTTAACCAGTCTTGGATGATCTCACACGCGACTTCTGATTTCGGACGTTCAGCGTCGATGCATTTCTTCGAGAACTCCTTGTACAAATCGTCCTCGAAGTCTGCGGTGAGGCGTTTGGTCATGTTTACAGTATATGCTTATACACAATTACACTTATTTTTTTGACATAATTTGAGCCAGTATGTGTGGACCACGGTTAAAGCACACAGCGTACAACATTAACTACCATTTCGTGTGGTGTCCAAAGTCCCGTCACTCAGTGCTTGATGAGATAGAACAGTCGTTAGAAACATCGTCCAGGGATGTTTGCGGCGAGTACAATTATGAAATGCCCTCATTGCATATCTCACCAGACCACGTTCACTTGTTTATTTCAGCACATCCGAAACACTCCCCGAGCGGAATTACACGGAAAATCAAACGTATCACAGACAGAGCGATGTGGCAGCAACACGAATCGTTCTTGGAAAATTACTTCTGGGGTGGTGGTTTCTGGGACGAATCGTACTACGTCGGAACGGCAGGTGAAGTATCAAGCCAGACGATTGAACAGTATATTAAGCGAACAGAACACGTTTAGCGGAGCTTACGGCATTCACCTTCGGGGGGAGGTTGTTTGAGAATCGGAGATTCTCGTGATCACGAAAACCGAAGGGTTTCCGACACTCCGAGACACTCTGCCTGCTTTCTCTGCAGAATATCCAGTCAGAACTACGAGTGCGAATCAATTCACAGTTGTCGGCTGTATCCATCCCCTGTGAACGGGTGGGTGTTCGCCTCGAACCAGTATAACATAGAGTCAATTCTTGACACAGACAGCAATTAGGGTTCCATTAATGACACGAAGTTCCTGATGAGCTCTTCACCGCCGGTCTCTGCGAACCGATGTTGCGTCTTTGTCCATCCCATTGTGCGTTTCATGTCAGGTAGATGTTGTTCTCGAAGTTCTGGATGGCCTTGGATTGTCCAGATTGGTGCTGTCTGATGACGTGTTGCAAAAATTGGGCAGTAGTCCGCTGTAGCAATTATATCAACCTCAGGGCTTTCTTTGATTACATAGTCACCGTGTAATGCGACGATTTTTGGGGGGACTCCGTCAAATAGTGGGTCTTCTTTATATTCATACTCAACAATTTGGTGCATTGTTTCTCCTTTTTCTACTGTCCCTCCAAGTGCTTGATTGATCAGTTGATGCCCAAAACACACACCAAGTGTTGGAATACCTTTGTCTCTGAGATTTCGAATGAATTCCTCTGCTGATTCAATCCAGCCATGTTCGTCTTTTTGATATACTCCAACTGAGCTTCCTGTAACCACAATACCCTGCAACTCGTCTATTGCAGGCAATCCGTCTTCTATGATATTATATCGCTTGCCGGATGGGAAAGATTCAGCGAGCGCTGTTGAGTGAAACATTGAGTCTGGCTGAACCTCCATATCAACAATTCCAATCATTGTTCACCTGTGCGCGCGTGCGCGTCATTATGTACGACGTGCACGTAACGCGATACTCTCCCTTTACGATTAGATGCACAAAAGCATGTCTTCACTGGCAGTTGTTCATATGATTCAGTCCGATCCAGTGGACCTTTCTCATTGAACATAGTTACTGGGTGTTACCGTCAATGTTCCGGCGGTTGCACTGGCGTGCTTGTTGGCTGTTCCTGCTGTTGTGTTTCGTCTTTTCGGTACTGCTGAAGCACTTCTTCAAGAATAAGCGCGTGTCGATCCGCGGCGGAGTAGTGGTGGTCAATGAAATCCTCTGCGTCAGCGTAATTCCCTCGCATTGCATACTGTCGCACAATTACAAGTGACTCAAAAAAAGGTATTTTTTCATCATTCTCTTGCTGCGTAAGATCATGTTCATCAAGCACTTCTTCTTTGATCTCCTCAAAATCAATTGTTTCAGGTGTGTATCCATCAACAATGCGTTCAAGCATGTAATCAGCAGCAAATCGGTAGAATTCTGATTTGCTCTCGAAGTGTCCCTCATTGACAAGAGTCTCAATCTCGTCGACAATCGTCTCGGGGAATCGGATTGTACTCTTAACCATTGTTATGTATGTATTAGGTAATCCATTATATCAACGTTTGTACGACATGTATAAGATAATTTATTAAATACGAGTAACTAGTCATGAATCTCAACCGATATATTTCGATAAAATCGGGTTTCTGCCTTTGATTTGGGGGTTATCTTTATACTGATTGGTGTGTTCTTTTTACATGGAGGGAAATTATGGTACGAGAAGACGGTAAGCGAAACTTCGCACTACGGGAAGAGAATGGTGAGGAAACTAGTGTCTTCGCAGGGAATACACCTCGGCAGGCAGCTCTGAAAGCGGCTCGTCGGCTTGAACCGGCACCGTCAGAAGATGATGCTGATCCCGAAGAGCTTCGTCTCCGTGAAAAAGGTACTGACAAAGTCCACATCTATGACGGCTGGGCATGGGAAGAAGAAGCGCCAGACGACAAGCCGGACTGGATGCCTGATGAGATCACGGAAGCAAACGTCTCGAAGAAGGGCATCGAGCATCTTGACGAGTAACGCCGGTGGGTATGCTGACTCGGAAGCAGGTCGACGCCCACATTAACTTTTCGCCGTGTTTCATCCAGTGGATATTGTCACAATTATTAACCATGCTACCACTGGATATCAGCAGGAATGTATCAGGATATTCTTCTTCCCACTGACGGCAGTGATAGTGTCTCTAGTGCCGTTAAACGTGGGATAGAACTTGCTCGTGATTACGATGCAACCGTCCATGCATTGACTGTAAAAGAATCTACTGGTGCCGTCAAACGCGATCAAATTCGCCATGATCCCGATGAAGCAGCGGAGCAGGCACTTACTGCAGTCCAAAAAGAAGCTGAAGCTCATTCCGTGTCAACTGAATCATATGTTGAATCAGGCGTTCCGCATGCAGTGATTACAGATTATATTGACACGCACGATATTGATCTAATCGTGATGGGTACACATGGCCGGACAGGATTACAGCGCATGCTTGTTGGAAGTGTTGCCGAGCGAGTTATCCGAAAATCCGATGTTCCAGTACTGGTTATCAGCCCAGATGATGTTTCAGAATAACTTTCTTGTCCGTTGATTAGTCATCCCGTTGCGCCGGTATATCTACGCTCATCGACCCACCATACAGTGAATAAAGCACAAATCCGATTCCTATCGCCGTGATACTCGTCTGGATAGCACTTGCTTGGTGTAAGGAAAATATCCCCAGTTCATAGAGCATACCTTCCACAAGAGCTGCAACACTTACAAGCGAAAATCCAACAGCAACGTATAGCATTGCTGTCCCCCCCATCCGGCGGTAACTCCGATATGCATGCACGGCAATAACCCCACTCAGCAGCATCACAACAGTCTTCGCTATTGTCAGCTCAGGGTGCACACTCGGCATTCATAGTTGGAATTATTTGTACCCGTTGGTCCAATGATATATTGCCCTCTCCATAGTCCATACAATTGCTTGACAAAGAGATTACCGGTCAATCGTTTCGCATCTGTCCCCACATCTGTCCAAACCGATCAGCAACATCGTCCTGTGTCTCGACTGTTACTGTCACCGATCCATCCTCCACATTGATTGACAGTCCCTCGAGTGTCGCTTTGTAGAGTTTCCGATGATGTCCGTTCCGATCAATCTCAAGACGTTCTTTAATCAGCCCATGCGACTTGAGCCGTTCAATACGACGATACACGGTCGTCTCAGAGGCGTCACACGTTTCTGTTAGATCTTTTGCAGACTTTGCCTCTTGTTCCGTCTCAGTCAGTATATTGAGTGCGTACTCATCAGCAATCACATCCAACACTTCAGTAGTTGTGGGCTGTGCCATGTATGTCTGTCAATATCAACCATTACATATAAATGGTTGGCATATTTTCACCCCAAATGTTCGTATTAACAATAATGTTCATAAATGTGTAGTCAAACGTCTATTCTCTGTCGACTACGGACCACCAGACCACCAATTAAGGTCACCTCCCGTTTCTGGGTTTTCCGGCGTACTGTGATCTCTGTGTTTTATTTTTATATTCTGGAGATATATGAGTAGAATTAACACGTTCGGTATCGGTACTTTATTTGTATGGACACACTCTGGATAGCATATATCCTCTCTGCTGGATTTCTCGCAGCAGCCGGTCTTGCAATGGTCGGTGCCGCAGTTCGAGCATACTTTGAGACTGAGCGAGAGGAAATGATCTACCTCTCTATTGGATTTTCGGTTGTAGTCGCGTCGGTTCTTGCAACAACAATTGTTGGGATCACACGCGAGTTCCAGAGCCCCCGGTTTTTATTCACTGTCCAGTATGCAGTGATGACGGTTGGGTTCCTGTTTATCCTCTACAGCATCTGGGGAGAGTAAGTTACCTTGACTACCGTTCTCTGCTCTGACGCTTCAATAACTCTCTTATTTACCGCCATTCTTTTAGAATCTGATGACATAACTGTTGTATGCTACGCTGGGGATGTTCCCCTGATACACGATGAGTCTTGATCCAATTCACGACCGTGACCTTCTTGATCCTCGCTCTCGGCATAATATTCACGTTACTTCTCGCAGTGACCTTCGAGATATACACGAATGGTCCCAAGATACGCTTTACCAGGCTGTTAGCGCAGCCGATACAGAAGACAATATTGTCGTGCTAGACTACGGCCGAACAAATATCTATCTCGTTGGTGAGGAGGAGCTCGAATACCAGCCCCCCGAGATACTTGGCGTTCGAACGCCGCCTGCACTACGAATCTCCAGTTCTCGACAGTTTGACCCAGAAGGGCCAAAGATCGTCCCTAATCAGTCGGTTGTTGTTTCTCCCGAGTTCGATATCCTTGTTCCAGCATTTGACTGGGATGGCCTCGACGAAGAAGATATATTGCCTCCTACTGACCGTACACCGTCTAGCACATCAACCGGGGCCGGAACAGGAACGCTTGGATGATCTCCATACCGATAAGGTAACTTATTGGCATTTGTAGCTCTCTAACAACTTTACTGTCGTTCTCTTTGTCGCTTCTAGTTTTCCGGTGCCACCCTTGTCTTGGCTAAACATAAATCCGCTAACTTCCTCACATCTGACATTCACAATCAAAAACTCAGCACATCGAAGCTTATCCGAGCAAGATTAGCTAACAAACGTTATGATGATTCTAATGTCGATCGTTCATATGACCGTCCTGATGTGGCTCGGGTGCCTTGTCTAACCGGATCATGTCAGGAATCGGGCCACGCCATGTCTGAGACCCCTCTTTGGGCCGTAGGCTGTAAACCCCGACAAACACGGTACCGCTGAATCCCATGCCGGGACCCCACTAGATGTTTGACCATGTTGATGAGACTGTAACCCTGGACCTCCCACCCAAGCAATGAGCTACCGTGAGAGGAAGTCAACAAGCCTGCAGTCACCAGTGCTCTCTCACATGTGTACCTGCAGCTCCACAGCAATAGCAGGCAGAGTATCTCAGATTTCCCCCGAGGTACTTCATCACACCAACATCGTAGCAAAAATCAAGTATAGACGTGTATGTACGCGTGCGCGGATTCCCACTCGGTCCGACATCGTGTACACGCGAAGGATGACAGGCCGGTCTCCCTCCGCGTCTTATCTTGTTCTTTTGATGGTGTTGTCCTGTGAAGGCATTCTCTGTGTTCGAGTATGCAAAGTTAGCTACATTCTTCAGGAATATCAATGATTTATTAATGAATCATGTCGACAGTCAACATGAAAAATCGCCACATGGTACACAGTTTCGTAGAGATTCCAGTTCGACGGCCTTATATACCAACCGTCCATTGTGATATAATGTGAGCAAGGTGGTGCACGTCACCGCCAAGGTGATTCCCGGTCTGCTTTGACCGGACGGCCTTGGTTCGTTGCCCTTAAGTGTATAAGGGCATTCCAAACATAATGTGCACCCGGAAGCCCTCACGGGCTTTCGACCCCGGACCGCACAAATTTCGAAGGGTTTATGACCCATCGAAGGCAATATTCAGGTCCGGAAGAGAGAATGAGGATTCCACCCCTGCGGTCCGCCGTATAGATGGAATCTGATGTCAGCCTTGATAGTTCGGTGAAATCCGGTCGGATGACTGGTGATCACCGAGCTCGGACCTTTTGGTGATTTCCGCCAACCGCCCCCTTCTTGGGGGCAACATTCTGGTTGATCCTGCCAGAGGCCATTGCTATCGGGGTCCGATTTAGCCATGCTAGTCGCACGGGTTTAGACC
>OBKM01000261.1_pt1 | contig 26313 bp, 31 predicted proteins | sample 1519691 | NCBI WGS metagenome assembly OBKM01 (sample SAMEA37050418, study PRJEB22526) | metagenome | biome: saline pan; feature: lake; material: water | place: Egypt | collected 2015 | depth 0.5 m | reverse complement strand
GTTCCGAACTCGGATTCGTCGGTTCCGAACTCGGATTCGTCGGTTCCGAACTCGGCTGAGTCGTCGCCCGCATCCCCAGCGACAGACTCAGGAGCCACCCCGGATGAGTCGACGACAGCACAGCCAGAGCCAACTCCGCAGTCGCCGACGGGAGAAGCGTCGTCACCAACTCCTGATTCGGAGGCTTCACAGCCTGACCTCCGGGAGTCGGTTCGGCCGCAATCACCCACCACCCAACAAACGCTCACGGGCGAGGAGACCACCGCCGGCCGCCGCTACGAGAGGCTTCCCACGCTTCAGATTCTGGGGCAGCTCTACGACACCTATCTACTGGCTGCTGCCGACAGCGGGCTGCTGTTGATTGACCAGCATGCAGCCGACGAGCGCGTCAACTACGAGCGACTCAAAAACGCCGTGGCTGATTCCCCGGCGACACAGGAACTCGCAACTCCGGTCACACTCGAACTCACCGCCCGCGAGGCCGCGCTCTTCGATGACCACACCGACGCACTCCGTGCAATTGGCTTTCATGCGAGCCGCGAGGACGAGAGCCGCGAGATTGCGGTGACTGCGGTGCCGGCGGTGTTTGATGCAACAGTTGATCCAACTGTGTTGCGAGATGCACTGCTCAGCTTTGTCGACAACGCTGCAGAGACGGCTGTCGATGCACTGATTGATGAGCTCCTGGCCGATCTTGCCTGCTACCCATCTGTGACGGGCAACACATCTCTCACCGATGGCTCTGTTGTCGAGCTACTCGCCGCGCTCGATGACTGTGAGAACCCCTATGCGTGTCCGCATGGCCGGCCGGTCATCATCGAGATCAGCCGCGAGGAGCTCAACGACCGATTTGAGCGCGATTACCCGGGCCACAGCGGGCGGCGCGAGGAGTGAGCCGCGGCGAGAAACACTGACTGAAGAGTTGGAGTTAAGGCCCGCTCGTGCGGAGAGGGAGTATGCACGGCGGTCGATACCATGACTGAGTTGGTAACGTTCGGCGAGACAATGCTGCGTCTCTCGCCGCCGACCGGCCAGCGACTCGAAACGCCGGGTGATCTCGCGGCGCAGGTCGGCGGTGCCGAGAGCAACGTTGCCGCCGCCGCCGCATCGCTCGGTGCCGATGCAACCTGGCTCTCGAAACTCCCTGACAGCGCGCTTGGCCGCCGCGTCACGCGAGCACTGCGCGGCCACGACGTGACGCCACGGGTCTCGTGGGACGATAGTGAGACTGCCCGGCTTGGCACCTACTATCTGGAGTACGGTGCTGAACCCCGAGAGACGACTGTGATCTACGACCGGGCGGACTCTTCGGTCACAACAGTCGAGCCCGGTGAACTCCCGCTTTCGGTTTTCGATGATGCTGCTGTCTTCCATACAACCGGGATCACACCTGCACTCAGCGAGACGACAAGCGAGACAACCCAGGAGCTACTGGCGGCTGCTGGCGACGCTGGTGTCTGCCGTTCCTTTGATCTCAACTATCGCTCGAAGCTCTGGTCGCAGTCTGACGCCGCAGCCAGCTACGAGGAGCTGCTCCCGGCTGTTGATCTACTCTTTGCCCCGCTCCGTGATACCCGGTCGATTCTCGGTTATACGGGCGATGCCGAGACAGTCGCCCACGCGCTGCAGTCCGAGTACGATATCGAAACCGTTGTTGTCACCCGCGGCGCGGAGGGATCGCTGGCTGTTGTTGATGACCACGTGATCGAGGAAGGAATTTTCTCGGATGAAACAGTCGACCCAATCGGTACCGGCGATGCTTTTGTCGGCGGCTTCATCGGCGAGTTACTCAACGCTGGCGGCCAGCTCACGCCAGCGACTGTCGACACAGCCCAGACGTATGCGGCCGCGGCCGCGGCACTCAAACGCACGATCACCGGCGACGTGTTGGTGACAACCCGTGCGGAAATCGAGTCAGTGATTGCAGAGAGCGACAGCGGCATCTCACGATAGGCGAGACCGCAGCTGTCACAGCCACAACACGGTTTTGTGGGTTGGACGCATTGCGCCGGTATGCACGTTCTCGTGATCGGGGCCTACGGCAGCGCGGGGTCAGCCGTTGCTGGCGATTTGGCACCCCATGTCGGCAGCGAAATCGACCGTCTCACACTTGTTGATGACGGTGACCCCGGCGGTGGGCTCTGTATTCTCAACGGCTGTATGCCCTCGAAAGAGGTACTCTCGGCGGCTGCCCACCGGTTTCAGACCCGCGCGGATGACCGCCTCTCCGGCGCGGTGCCGACGATTGATTTCGACCGCGTGGTCGACCGCAAAAACGAGCATGTCGAGTCGTTTGCGGCCCACCGCCGGGAGTCGATCCAAGGGTTGGCTGATACTGACGGCATCGAGTTTCGTCACGATACTGCCCGGTTCGTGGATGACCGCGTTGTTGCAGTCGATGGCACTGAGTACGAACCCGATTACGTCGTGATTGCCACTGGCTCTTCACCATTTATTCCTGACATCCCTGGGATGGAGACAGTTGAACCGATGACGAGTAAAGACGTGCTATCGGCAAGATCGCTTCCCGACTCGGGCGTTGTGATGGGTTTTGGCTACATCGGGCTCGAACTCGTTCCCTATCTTGCAGAAGCCGGTGTTGATCTCACGGTGATCGAACACGACGACCGACCAATCGATGAGGCTGATCCCGCGTTCGGCGATGAACTGCTCTCGCTCTATCGAGAGGAGTTTGACATCGAGATTCTGACCAACGCTTACGAACAGCGTGTTGAATCAACTGACACAGGCGTGCGACTCCATCTTGACCACGACGGCGAGGAGTGTGCCATCGAGGCTGCGCAGCTGTTTACCTTTACTGGCCGCCAGCCAACGCTTGACCGACTCGGGCTTGCAAACACCACACTGGAACCACGCGAGGAGTGGGTTGCCGATACAATGGCTGCTGTTGCCGACGAGCGGGTGTTTGTTGTTGGCGATGTCAACGAAAAAGAGCCGATTCTCCACGTTGCCAAAGAACAGGGCTTTATTGCTGCTGAGAACATTCTCGCCCACGCCGCGGGCGAGCCACTGGAGCCCTATGAGAATATTCACCACCACGTCATCTTCTCGGGAGCCAGCGTCTACCCCTTTGTCCGCGTTGGACACCGCCCCGAGACCGCCGAGGCTGCTGGCCACGACGTTGTCACCGCCACGCGCTGGGCGGCCGACGACGGCGTTTTCAAAGTAAAAGATCTCGCTCACGGCCTTGGCCGACTGACCGTCGACCGTGAGGATGGCACTATCTTGGGTTATCAGGGTTTGCACGCCCACGCAGACACGATGGCCAAAACAATGCAGATTCTGGTCGAGAATGCGGCCGATGTCAGCGATGTGCCGGATCGGGCCTACCACCCGACGCTTCCGGAACTGCTTGATGGACTGCTTCGAGAGACGGCCGACCAGATCGAGTAGCGCCCAAGCAGGGTGTTTATTCGAACCGCCGACAATTGTGACGTATGGAGCCGACGACAACCGGTCGGTTTCGGGTGTTGGATCGCCAGCCGGATGGAACAATCCTGCTGGTTGATCTCGACGAGGCGACCGCAGCCGTCACCGAGTCCGAAGCCGACATGCGACCGATTGCGGTGACGCCACCAGCCGCTGGCGACGAGGCTGTCGCTGACAGCGAGACAGTCGAGACAATTAGCGACCTCCACCCCGGCTACGTTGTTGAAGCCGATCTGGCGTGGCACGACAGCGACGCAAGATTTGTCGACTGCGAGATCACAAAACGCACCCGCATCCAGTACGCCGACGGCGTGACGGGGCTATTCGAGAAAGCCAAAGAAACCTGGCACGATGCGCAGGTCGCTGGCGATGCGATGAACTCCGCGGTGACATACAGCACCGGCAAGGAGCCAAACGGTGTTGTCTACGTGTTTGCCAAACAGGATCCGCCGCGGAATCTTTTTGAGGAGTTTCGGACAGGTGCAACCCCAATCGAACCACTCATCCAGCGCGTCAACAGCACCTACGAAACTGATGACAGCGAGGGTGACGGAACTGACGAGGACGACACCGTGGCCAGCGAGGCCAGCACAGACAGTGAGGACGCCGCCGAGAGCGACGTTGATACAGCCGATGAAGCAGATACCGAGCGAGCCGTTTTCGTGCTTAACCCGGCCGATGAGCCATTTGTTGTGATCTACATTGTCTTCCGCAAAGAGGGCATGTTGGCCCAGACCGTGCGAGACACGTACGGACTTGCGGCTGTCTAAGCCGCCAGACCGTGTTGCTGTCTGAGCCGCCCCAACTACTTGCCAACTCGGCAGTCAGAACTCCCCTAGCCGCGACTGTCCCGCTCCCTCACCAAGCCCAGCCGTCTCAACTGCTTTGGCAATCGTTTGCTCAAACTGCTCTCGTTGGCTGCCATCATACAGCGTTGCTGCCGGATGCATCGATAGCAACACGCGCTGTGTGCGCTCGCCAACTCGGCAGTCAACGATATCGCCAGCCTCGCTTGTAATCCCAACTGACCGATCAAGCAGGTGTTCGCTGGGTACCTTGCCGAGGGTGACAACGAGTTTGGGATCGACAGCCGCAATCTCGGATTCAAGATAGCCGCGGCAGTTGGCCAACTCGTCTGTTGTCGGATCACGGTTCTCCGGTGGTCGACACCGCAGACAGTTGGTGATCCGCACCGCTGACCGCTCGATGCCGGCATCAACAAGCGCGCTATCCAGCACTGATCCCGAGCGGCCGACAAACGGCGCTCCGGCTTCGTCTTCATTCGCGCCGGGGGCTTCGCCGACAAACAGCAACTCGGCATCCGCCGGGCCGACACCGTTGACAATCTGACTGCGGCTCTCAACAAGCGCGGGACACTGCTCGCAGTCGGTCACACAGAGCCCATCCATACCAACTGAGAGGGCTGCGAGGGCTTAACTGTCGGTTGTTTCGGTCGCCCAGCCAAACTGCTCGGCCTGCTGTCGACCAGCGCGGGCAGCGACTTGGGCAACCCGGATCGGCTCTGGTCGCGTTGTCTCTGCGGGCAGAAATGCTTCCACCACGCGCTCGGCGTCGGCCGGATCGATCCCCACGGGGCGAATCCACAGCTCAGTGTTGGCAATGGTGAGATGGTGTCGCGGTGGGAGCTTCTCATAGATCGCCAACCGCTTCTCCTGCTCGACACCCGAAAACTCCTCGCGGATCGGCGCGGCCAACCCGTCGCTGGCTTCGAATGAAACCCCAATTACCGGGCGGGCTACTGTTTCGTGGATGGCAACAAGATCGAGGAGATTGTACCACGCCGGGGCGATTCCGCCTACGAGACACCACTGACAGTCGGGTCGCTCAAGCTGGTTGAGCAGGCGTTGGGCGGCGGCGGTCGCGTCGCTGCCGCCGACTGTACAGCGCGCAAAAACAAATTCCTCGGCAACGCGGTCGGCACGGACGACGGCCCCACACAGCTGGCTGTAGTCGGTGCCGTCGGAAGCAGCGATTCCAATCGCCCGACTGCCGGGCTTTGGACGCATAGCCAGCGGTTACTCTGCGGTCTCTGGCTCGTCTTTCATCGTCTGGAGTCTGTCGAGCAACTCGTCGTTTGAGGCACCGATCTCGTAATCAACGCTTCCTTTGTGTTCGTTGTCAGCAGCGTTGAACCCGTCTTCGTCCTCAAAGTCGGTCTCGAACTCTTGGTTCTCCTGTTCAGACTCATCGTAGCTTCCGAATCCCATACATGATATACTAACATTCCCGAACGGAAAAATCCCCACCACTCCCTGGCTGTTTTGAGGATCGGCCACCTGCATCTCGTATGGCACCGATCACAGTCACCGATGGCGCGGATGTCTTTACGTGTAACGCATATCTCGTTGATGGCGAACGGCCAACGCTTGTTGATGCCGGCACCATGCCCGGCGTCGACAGCGTGATCGCAGACCATGTTGCAACGCTTGATCAGGTTGTACTGACCCACCAACACGGCGATCATACCGGTGAACTCGATGCGGTGTTGGATCGGTTTGATGCTGAGCTTGCAGCCTACGGCGAGCATCCGCGGCGAACCACGGGGCTCGATGATGGCGATACCGTGTTGGTCGGTGATGAAACGTGTGAGGCAGTCTACACCCCTGGCCACGCAACAGACCACCTCGCCTTTGTTGGCGACCAGTCGCTGTTTAGCGGTGATGTCGTTGTCTACAACGATGGCGCGTTTGACGACGGCAGCTTCGGTCGAACCGACAGGCCCGGACAGTCACGGGAGCGGCTGATCGAGAGCCTAGAGACGCTACTTGGTCGGCTTCCACCGTCGGTCTCGGCGATGTATGCTGGCCACGGCGACCCATTCCATGCTGATGGTGACAGCGTCCACAGCGTGGTTGAACGTGCACTCAAGCGCGCAAAACGCCGAGAGCCAAAGTATCCAGAATAGGAACGTTGTTTACAAGTGGTACAAGGTGAATGCCACGGGGCTTGACCCCGTGGATGAAGCCGACACGCAGCTAACACAAACTATTAATTTGTAAGACGGCGAACAAACGGTTGTGACGGTATAACTTGTGTCTGGCTTCAAGTCCAAAAACACGGACGGTCGGACACTTCGCCGTCGCCACCAAGTAGGAGTGGGAGACTCCGAATCCACGCCTGCGGAGACTGCGCTCCCTGTGGATTCCCTCGCGGAATCTGCAACGTATGTCGTGGAAACAGGAAGCCTCGGGGCTTGACCCCGAGCACTTCACGCTGCCCGTCGCTCTTTGGCTTTCGGGCGAAGCCGCGAGTAGCCGCATTTCCGGCAGTTATCCGCGCCCTGCGGGTTGCGGGCGTTACACCGCATGCAGATCTGTTTGTTCAGCATTCGATTTGCAGCGACATCGTTGGTAGCCATAGCTGTGGTTTGTATGGGTTGCTGTTTAACAGTTCCGAGACTGTTAGGCGCCGGCCTCTTCGAGTGCGGCTTCGAGATCGCCGCGTTGGGTGACGCCGACGAACCGCTCGACAATGCCATCGTCGTTTTCGATCACCAGCGTCGGCAACGACCGAACCTGGTACTCGTTGGCGACCTCCTGTTCTTCGTCGACATCGACTTTCGCAAACTCGACGTCTTCGTAGTCGGCTTCCAACTCTTCGATAATCGGATCCTGCGTCTGGCATGGGCCACACCAGTCGGCATAAAAGTCTGTCAGTCGAACAGTCATTGTTCGACCTGGGATTACCGAGTCGCGGTCATAAGGGTTTCCACACACAAGCCGTAACGCTTAGGTCGCTGCCAGCGAAGAGACAACTAATGGCTTCAAGTGGAAACTCCGGCGGGCTGATGTCCAGTGCCGGATTGGTTCGGTACTTCGATGCGGAGGATCAAAACGCCATCCGCTTCAATCCGAAAACGGTGATGGCGTTCTGTATCCTCTTTGGTGTCTTTATCCAACTACTGACGATCACGATTGCCTAACAACCGGTAGCTTTTGTTCGCCGCTGGCCTGATACAACTATGAACGTCGGCGTCATCGCCGTCCAGGGCGATGTCAGTGAACACGCAGCAGCGATCAGCCGCGCTGCCGAGCGCCGTGGCATTGAGACTGATATCCAGCGAATCCGCACCAGCGGGCAGGTTGGGTCGTGTGATATGCTGTTGCTCCCTGGTGGGGAATCAACAACCATCTCGCGGCTGCTTGCTGAGGAGGGTATTGCCGAGGAAATCCGCGACCACGTTGCCGCCGGCAAACCCGTGTTGGCAACCTGTGCCGGCCTCATCGTCGCCGCCAGCGACCCCCAGGACGACCGGGTTGCGTCGCTTGATATTCTCTCGGCCACAATTGAGCGCAATGCCTTCGGGCGACAACGCGATAGCTTCGAGGCACCGCTCGATATCGCCGGGCTTGCTGAGCCATTCCCGGCGGTGTTTATCCGCGCTCCGGTGATCACAGAAACTGGTTCGGATGTCACCGTCTTGGCCGAGTGGGATGGCAACCCAGTCGCTGTTCGAGAGGGGCCAGTGGTCGCTACCGCATTCCACCCTGAGTTGACCGACGACAGCCGACTCCATGAGTTGGCCTTTTTTGAGCGGGAGCCAACAACTCCGGTAGAGGCCAACAAATGAGCGATCCCGAGTCGACAGACGCCGTTGCCGATGCTGACACTCACGCAGTGTTTGATGAGCTGTTTGCGACGATCAAACAGCGACAAGCCGAGTTGCCAGAGGACTCCTATACTGCCTCACTGTTCACCCACGAGAAAGGCGAAAACGAGGTCTTAGAAAAGCTGGGCGAGGAGTCAACAGAGCTGATTTTGGCAGCCAAAGACGACAATCTCGACGAGTTGCAGTATGAATCCGCGGACTTCGTCTACCATCTGCTGGTGTTGTTTGCGATGAAAGGGCTGGATGTTGAGGATCTGCGTGACGAACTCGAATCGCGGTTTTAGTTCGATTGAGCACTCTACCGGCGACGCTATCTCTGCACCTCAGCTGACAAAACAGCTATCTATGTGTACACGTACACATACAGTATGGCGACGAAAACAATCACGCTCACTGAGGAAGCCTATCAGCGACTCCGTGAGATGAAACGCGACGAGGAGAGTTTCACTGATGTCGTCCTCCGCATCACTGATTCGGAGCAAGATCTGATGAAAGGGTTCGGATCGTGGGCAGACACAGCGCTGCGCGATGCAGTGGAGGCAAGCAACCGGCAGTTTGACGACGAATTTGAACAGCGACAAGATGAACTGTTTGGACACTAACGCCGTTATCGACTATCTGCACGGTAATGAGGCCATCGCTGACTACCTCGCTGACCACGCTGATATTCCACAGTTTGCCCCAACAGTGGTGCTGCATGAGGTATTCACCGGCGCGGCACGGCTTCGCGGCCCCGACGGCGTCGCCCAGGCCCGCCGCGATCTGGCGTGGCTCGAACCGCTTGAACTCACGGCGGCTGGTGCAGCCGAAGCCGCGCTTGTCAGGGCGGAGCTGCAGGCCGCGGGTGAACCAATTGGCTCACTCGATACCTTGATTGCTGGCGTTGTTCGTGAATGCGGCGGGACACTCATTACGGCTGATGACCATTTCGACCGCGTCGATGGGCTTGGGGTGGAGTACTACCGCTAAGCTGCTGCCGATGTGACTGGCAACCTGCTCCCCGACACTGCTCCCGGTGCGTTTTTCAGCCGGCTCACCGAACAGCCACCAATGAACGCAGTTACACTCGGCCCAACTGGGACGTACTCACACCGTGCGGCCCGAGCGGTCGCTGACGAGGTGTCGTTCCGCGAGTCGGTGACGGCGATCATCGAGGCTGTCGCCAACGGCGAGTTCGAACGCGGCGTTGTCCCCATCGAAAACAGCATCGAGGGCAGTGTCACCGAAACACTGGACGCCCTCGCTAATTACGAGGTGAGCGTCACAAGCGAGATCGTCACGCCGATTCGCCATGCGTTGCTCGCCCAAACCGACTCCTTCGATGTGATCGCCAGCCACGCCCAGGCACTCGCCCAGTGCCGGAGCTATCTCGCCGAACACTACCCCGAGGCAAAACAGGAGGCCGTCGCCTCGACTGCCCGTGGCGTCCAGTCGGCCCGCGAAGACGCCTCCGTGGCGGGGATTGGCCACCCAGATAATGCGACCAACGGCACCGACCTCCAGGTGCTTGCCGAGGATATTCAGGATCAAGACTCAAACGCCACCCGGTTCTTTGTTGTCGCCCCTGTCGAGGAGCGAACCGATGCTGGCGGCAAGACCTCGCTGATCGTCTACCCGAACGTCAACTACCCTGGGCTGCTCCTCGAACTGCTGGAGGCGTTTGCCGACCGCGATATCAACCTCTCTCGCGTTGAGTCACGACCAAGCGGCGCGAGACTGGGTGATTATCTCTTCCATTTCGATATCGAAGCCGGCGTCTACGAGAGTCGTGTTCAGGAGGCTCTGGCTGATATTGAGGAGTTGGCCTCTGAGGGCTGGGTGCGGAATCTCGGCTCTTACGATACGAAACACGTTCTCTACTAAAAGACGGATAAGACGCGGAGGAGAACTCGCCTTATCCAAAGACAGGGGTGGAGTGCCCGGAGCCAGTGGCCGAAATGGGGGTCAACGGCCACCTGATGGTTGTTCGATTAGTTATTAAAATCTGCTGCTTAAACACTGAATACTCCTATTATTCCTTGTATCTGCCTTGAACTGTGGTCTCTTTTGACTACAACGCTGACAAACACCAACTCAGCGAACGATACTCAGCCCAAGCAGTGCGAGGAGGACGTACCCAGTGTGATACAGCAGTGTCGAACTGCCCGTATAGACGGTGTACCGACCAACAGGATACGAACTCGTTGCGGCTGGAATCGTGAGCAACCCCCGAAGCCACGGCAAAAAGTTGGTCACAAAAATCGCTAGCCCGCCATACTCATCGAACCAGGTCGCAACCCGCTGTGCGCGGTCGCTTTCGAGATCAACACTCACTCGTGGGAGTCGGTCAAGAAACGCCAGTCCATGTTTTCGGAGTCCGAGATAGAGAAACAGCTGGCCGAGCATATAGCCAACCGTGGCAACGATCACGCTCATCGTCGCTATCTGGCTTCCGCCGCCTGCGGCGATCACATACCCCGGTAGAAACACGGCTGTCGACAGCAGTTTGCCGATCAGCGTGCCCTTAAGCAAGAACACGACAAACAGCACCGGCAGCCCGTAGGTTGCGACCAACGCAGCAAGCTGACTGGTGACTGTTCCGAGCGAGCCGTCCATCTGACAGCCAACTCTAACCCGCGTCACATAAATAGCTGTTCTGACTGCGTTCCGAAACGTTTCAAACCACGATGCCCAAACAGTGGTATGTCCGAGACACCCGACCCGTTCGACGAACTTGATGAGCTACTTGAGCGCGTGAACAGCCAGTTTGGCGAGATCAGCCGCGCTTTCGAGACCGGTGTCGATCCAGTCGTCAGCAACATCGCTGTTGATATCGCTGATACCGGCGAGGAGATCGTTGTCACCGCTGATCTCCCTGGCGTCGATGAAAGCGAGATTGAGCTTCGCGCCGAGACAGACAGCCTCACGATTCAGGCTGAGACAACGGCTGAAGCTGAGCTTGCTGATGCCGACTACCACCGCAAGGAACGCCACCACCAGGCAGTCAGCCGCCAGCTGTCACTTCCCGCACCTGTTGATGCGGAGGCAGCCACCGCAAGCTACACCAACGGTGTGTTGGAGGTGATGCTCCCGAAACAGGGGCCTGAAGCCGGTGGCTACGAGATTGATGTCGAGTAAGGAAGACGAGTTGAGACGCAGTTAGTCGGCTGTTGCTTCGACTGTTTCGCTGTCTTCGTAGTACTCCTTGATGAACTCCTCATCAACACGGTTGAGTTCGGCTTTCGGTAGCTGACTCAGCAGCTTCCAGCCGATATCGAGGGTCGTTTCGAGCTCGCGGTTGGTGTCGAAGCCCTGATCGATGAACTCAGTTTCGAAGGCATCGGCGAAGTCGAGATACTTGTTATCCCGCTCGCTGAGTGCCTCTCGGCCGACAATGTTGACCAGATCCCGCAGGCTTTCACCCTCTGCGTAGGCTGCGTACATCTGGTTGGCCACATCGCTGTGGTCTTCTCGGGTGAGTCCCTCACCGATCCCATCGTCCATCAGCCGCGAGAGGCTTGGGAGGACGTTGACAGGTGGCTGGACACCCTGGCTGTTGAGGTCGCGGTCGACGTAGATCTGGCCTTCTGTGATGTACCCCGTTAGATCCGGAATCGGGTGGGTGTCGTCGTCACCGGGCATCGTCAGAATCGGTAGCTGTGTGACCGACCCCTCCCGGCCCTGAATCCGACCAGCACGCTCATACAGCGTTGCCAGATCGGTGTACATGTAGCCAGGATAGCCACGGCGACCTGGCACCTCCTCGCGGGCCGCGCCGATCTCACGGAGTGCCTCACAGTAGTTGGTCATATCTGTGAGGATCACGAGCACGTGGTAATCCTTCTCGAAGGCGAGGTATTCGGCGGTCGTCAACGCCAGCCGCGGCGTGACCGTCCGCTCGACAGCCGGGTCGTCTGCAAGGTTTGCAAAGACCACCGAGCGTTCCAGCGCGCCGGTGCGCTCGAAGTCGTCCATGAACTCGTTGGCCTCCTCCTGGGTGATCCCCATTGCGCCGAAGATGACAGCGAACTCGCTGTCGCCCTCGCCGTCTTCTTCGGGCACACTCGCCTGTCGGGCAATCTGGAGTGCCAGATCATTGTGCGGCAGCCCTGATGCGGAGAAGATCGGCAGCTTCTGGCCGCGAACAAGCGTGTTCATCCCGTCGATGGCTGAAACGCCAGTCTGGATGAACTCCTCCGGATACTCGCGGGAGTAGGGGTTGATCGCTGCTCCGATAATATCCTCGCGGGAGTCTGGGACAATATCGGGGCCGCCATCGATTGGCTGGCCGGTGCCATCCAGTACCCGACCGAGCAGATCCTCGGTGACAGGCATCTTCAGCGTCTCGCCGAGGAACCGAACCGATGCGTCGGTGTCGATCCCGCTGGTTCCCTCGAAGACCTGAATCGCAACCAGGCCATCGCTGGATTCGAGCACCTGTCCGCGCAGTGTCCGCCCGTCTTGGGTCTCGATCTCGACAATCTCGTCGTAGCCGATTGGTTCGTCAACCTCGGCGTAGACGAGTGGGCCGCTGATCTCGTTGATAGTTTGGTACTCTTTCATTAGTACATCCCCCGCAGTTCTTCGGTGATCTCGTTTTTCACCCGGTCGATGTATTCTTCGTACTCCTCTTGGACACCGATCCGGTTAATTTGTGGTGCTGATTCGAGATCCGTGATCTCCTCGACAGGGACGCCAGCATCGAGTGCCTCGAAGGCCTCGTCGTTGAGCGTCTTGATCGCTGTCAGGATGAGATACGTCTTCTCTGGCTCACAGTAGGTATCGGTCGGGTGGAAGGCGTTCTGTTGGAGATACGCCTCACGCAGATACCGCGCGACCTCAAGTGTGAGCTGCTGATCTTCCGGCAGGGCGTCTTTGCCGACAAGCTGGACAATCTCTTTGAGTTCGGCCTCCTCATCAAGTGTATCAATCGCCCACTGTCGGATCTCTGGCCACTCCTCAGTGACATTCTCCTCAAACCACGGATCAAGCTGATCGCGATACAGCGAGTAGGATTCGTTCCAGTTGATCGATGGGAAATGCCGGCGTTCGGCCAGATCCGCATCGAGCGCCCAGAACGTTTTGACGATCCGGAGTGTGTTTTGGGTGACTGGCTCCGAGAAGTCACCGCCGGGCGGGCTGACCGCCCCGATGACTGAGACCGATCCCTCAGTGCCGTTGGTGTTCTCGAAGTAGCCAGCTCGCTCGTAGAACTGGCTCAGCCGGGCAGCGAGATAGGCGGGATACCCCTCCTCGCCGGGCATCTCCTCCAGCCGGGAGGAGATTTCTCGCATTGCCTCAGCCCACCGTGAGGTGGAATCAGCCATGAGTGCCACATCGTACCCCATATCGCGGAAGAACTCCGCAATCGTAATCCCGGTGTAAATGCAGGACTCACGGGCAGCAACGGGCATATTTGAGGTGTTGGCGATCAGGCACGTCCGGGCCATCAGCGGGTTCCCTGTTTTTGGATCGTCCAACTCGGGGAAGTCCTCGATGACCTCAGTCATCTCATTGCCGCGTTCGCCACAGCCGACGTAGACAACGATGTCTGCATCAGCCCATTTGGCGAGTTGGTGTTGGGTGACTGTCTTCCCTGAGCCGAATGGGCCAGGAATCGCGGCTGTCCCACCTTTGGCGATAGGGAAGAGCCCATCCAGCACGCGCTGGCCAGAGATGAGCGGTTTCGTCGGCGTTTTCTTCTCAACCGACGGTCGTGGCTGTCGAACCGGCCACTCCTGGTGCATTGAGATTTCCTCGCCGTTGTCGAGTTCGACAACTGTCTCGGTGACATCAAACTCGCCGGATTCGACAGCGACGACCTCGCCACCCTCATAATCAGGTGGCACCATGACCTTGTGGTCGATGGTGACGGTCTCCTCAACAATGCCGACAACGTCGCCGGCTGAAACCTCGTCTCCTTCCTCGACTTCGGGGATGAACTCCCACTTTTTCTCTAAGTCGATACCGGGGGCGTCGACCCCGCGGTCGAGGAATGCACTGTTCATCTTCGATTCCAACACGTCGAGTGGGCGTTGGGTACCATCGTAGATGGCATCCAACATGCCAGGGCCGAGATCGACTGACAGCGGCTCACCCGTGTTCTCGACGGGTTCGCCCGGGCCAACCCCGGAGGTCTCCTCGTACACCTGGATCGTTGTGATCTCTCCCTCGATCTCGATCACTTCGCCCATCAGTCCTTCGTCGCCAACGTAGACGACGTCGTTCATCCGGGCGTCGAGATCGCGGGCGGTCACAACCGGCCCACTGACGCTTTCGATAACACCTGTCAGGGCGTCTTGTTGCGTTGCTTGACTCATAGTTACTCGTCTTCCTCCATCAGATCGATACCGATGGCTCGTTTGATCTGTCCGCGAAGATTCCCGCTGCCGGCGCCACCGCCGAGGGTGACAAGCGTCGGCTCAATGCTGGTTTCCACAGCCTTTCGTGGCCCACGGGAGAGATGCTCCATATCATCGTCGTGCATGACGATGATGCCGACGTTTTCGTCGTCGAGGACGCGCTCGACAGCCTCATCAAGTGCCTCTGGTTTCTCATCGCTGGGCACGTTTTCGCAGTTTTGGACACCTGCAAGCCGGAACCCGGTCGTGAACTCCGGACTGCCGATGACTGCGATTTCCTTACTCATAGGATCACCAGCTCCTGTTCAATCTCTGCCTCGCTCAATCCGGCCTCGCGGCCACGAGCGATGGCACGGATGTTTGCTACTTCCCGCTCCTTCATCAAAATGTAGGCCACGACCGGCGAGATCGACAGTGGGTTGTAGTTTCCGAGTGTGCGGGAGTATTTCAACAGCACCGATTCAAGCGCGTGCTCGAAGCTGATGAGACTCGATGCCTCCTCCAGCTCATCAAGTGGCTCCGAGAGCTTCTCGCCATACTTGCTCTCGCGGATGCGACTGATGAGCTCGTCAGTGTGTTGAACCAACTGTGACATCTCGCTGGCCTCAAACAGCGTACCGCCCTCGATAAAGTACTCCGAGGGATCGATATCCGCCCCGCTGCGGGCAAGCCGGAGTGCGTTGCGAGCGTTGCGGAAATCAATCTCAGCTTCGAGGAACTCTCGGTACTTCGAGACGGCTTCGCCACTCGGCAACTCTTTGAGCAGCTGCTCGTAGAACGCCCGGTCGATGGCGTTTTCCAGCGGCACCAACACACCACTCTCTTCGAAATCATCGAAGGCAGCCGCAGCTGCTTCGCCAAACATCGTCCCCTCAAGCACCGTCACAACATCCTCAACTGTGTTGGCCTCAAGCAACTGGTCGATCTTGTTGTCGTCGAACTCACCGGCACGGATCAGATCTGCTTCGATCTCTTCGCGGCTGGCACCGCTGTAGACGCCACGGATCACCGTCTTGATGTTCCAGGCGTCGAACTTCCGGAGATACCGGACGATCAGATCATACAGCCGACCCTCCGAGAACCGAAGCAGATCATCGAAATGCCGCGCCAGATTTCGGTTCAGCGCGTACTCGATGAGATCGACACCGCTGTGGCGACTCCCCAACTCGTTGATCTCTTTTTGATACTCCGATTCCTCCATATACCGGGCGATCTCTGCGGGACTCATCCGGACGAGCTTTCGGTACTCGTCGGTCTCAAACAGTGCCCCACGACGGGCCCGAACGCGGGCATTGACGTATGCGGGGTTCGAGCTTCCGGTCGTACTCATTGCTCGAAGAGATGCGTTGAGAGTTCTTTCAGGTTCTCTTCCCACACGTCATCGAGAACCGAATCAAAGGTGTTGTTCACCCGGACACGGGAGCCCTCGCTTTCGACAACAACGCCGCCAACGCAGTCGTACTCGCCAGCGAAGCGACAGTCGTCGTACTCCGTGAGGATCTCCTCGATGAGTGCCTCATCCTCGCTGCGGCCGTAGACGGAAATCGTCGCTCCGTCGTCGAACTCAGCGACAGCACTCTCGATGAGTGTTCGCGTCAGCGACTCCCGTTTCTCCTCGTCTAACCCGGCGAGTTCCGCTTTTACCTGCGTGCGAACCCGATCAAGCAGCTCGCGGCGTGCTTCGAGCCGCTGCTGTTTTGCTTCGAGTTTCGCACTTGAGAGGGATTGCTCACGCTGTTGGTCGAGTTCAGCTTCGACCTCCTCGGCGCGGGCCGATTTGATCTCCTCGGCGTCGGCTTCGGCTGCCGAGATGATCTCTTCGGCACGCTCCTCAGCCTGCGAGCGGATCTCCTCCGCACGCGCGCGGGCTTCTTTTTCAATGTCGTCTCTGACTTGTTCCAAACTCATTGGTTGAAAGGGGTGGTCTGGTTATGTGACCAGGAACACGACAACGAGTGCGAGAATCACGAGCGTCTCGGGCAGGACAGTCAGAATAAGCCCTTTGACGAACAGGTCCTCGTTTTCGGCCATCGCGCCGACTGCTGCCGCACCGATAGCGCGCTCTGCGTAGCCTGCGCCGAATGCTGCCAGCCCAACAGCGAGGGCGGCCGCACCTTCGGCAGTAAGGGCCGAACCGCCGTCTCCGTTCTGTAGTACAACGTTACCAAGTTCTGATGCAAGTTCCAAGCTCATAGTTTGTGTTTCGTCCGCTCTGGTTACGTTCGCTTGTAGCCGAACAGTTCGTATTTGCCCTCACGTCCATCATAAAGCTTCCCAAAACCATTGGCAGAAACCGTCGAAACCCCTGATTTCGCCCGATTTTGTGCGAGGTGTTCACATGCCACCACACCGCAACTCTCACCGTCGACCGGGCTGATCTTGTTACCAACCGACACGTAATAGACAACAAATCATCATCGAGTCACATTCTCCGAACTGAAATATATGAAACCAGTCATTTCCATCGCGCGACGTCTACTCGCGGTCGACGAACGAGCACGGGCGGATCGCTGGATTCGTCGGTCGGTAGCTGCCAGCTACGGCGAGTTAGCTACGACCTACTAAAAATACACAGTCGACAAGCGACAGCCGACAGCGGTCAGTCGTCGGTCGTCGTGTAGTTTCGGTCGTAGCCGAACGGGTTGTACGGTCGACCGCCGCCCTCGTAGAACTTGTTGAAGAACTCGACGTACTCGAGACGCACACCCTGAATGCCGGCCGCGGTAATCCCCAACAGGAGGACGACGATGTGGCCGACGATGGCGACGAGTATCCCGGCGACGATGCCGAGGGCAGTGAACTCCGGTGAGGTGGTCATTCCCTCGAACACGAGTTGGACCTCGCCGGCGTCTGCCCGTTGTTGGACTGTCTCAAGCGCACTCGGCGTGAAGATGAAGTTGAAACTCCCCTCGCCGCCTTGATCGATGTAGGCACCGAACGCAAGCAGGTTGACCGCCAGGGCCATTCCGCCTTTGGCGAGCAGCACTGCCATGATTCGGGCATAGGAGACGACGTTGACAATCGGTGACAGCACCTCGGCGAGTTCAGTTGGTTCGCCGATGGCAAGCAACGCTGCTCCCAGACCAGCCGCGACGAGCCCGGCGATACCGACTGAAGCCGGCAACCCTTCGAACGGGATGGCACCGAGCGTTATCACGCCGATTGAATCGAAGATGAAATCTGGTTTCTGTCCGCGGACGTGCTGGCTGAAGATCCAGGCCCACAGACCGTTGAGCAGTAGGAGCCACGAGGCGCTCTCGTAGATGGCGTGTTTGAGATCGTGCAGCTGGTAGTTGCTGACGAACGACAGCGCGTAGCCAATGTTCAGGTGCAGAATCCCGAACAGCGCGCTTGCGACGAGCCACGCCAGTGCCCACTCAGAGGCCCCTGGCGACAGCCCCTTCGAGATCGGCCACGACTCAATGCCGAGCCATGGGTAGGCGTGGTAGCCGAACAGATCGATCCCGTAGTAGATACCGAACAGGATCGTAAACAGTCCGGCCCAGATGGCGACCGCACCCATCTCCTGCATCACACCGTCGAGTTTGGTGTACATGTAGACACCAATACCCGCATACAGCACACCGTAGCCGATATCCCCGATCATGAAGCCGAACATCAACGGGAAGGTAAGGAAGACCAACAGCGTCGGATCGAACTCCGAGTATTTCGGTCGACTCACCGCCTTGGTGAGTGCTTCGAACGGTCGTGCGACGCCCGGATTGCTCTGGACGACTGGCGGCTCGTCATCCGTGGTGACGACGCCACCGTCGGCGCGGGCTTTCTGTGGCTCGCCGGATTCGGTCTCGGCCGCTGCCGGTTCGGTGTCAGCGTCCGCTGTCGTGTCCGGCTCGTCGGGTTCGTCGTGCTCGACCTCTGCGTGGCCGCTGGCGTTGTAATCCGCGCGTTTGATCTCCTGGATTTCGAGCGGCCCCTCGACCTCGCTGGTCAGCGTCGACTCGAAGCGGTCGTAGGCCTCGGTCGGAATCCAGCCTTCGGCGATAAACGCGTTTTCGGTCGTCGCAAACGACAGCGGAGCTTCCTTCTTTTGGGCCTCAATCGTCAGATACTCCTCTGCGGCCAGCAGGAAGCCCGCGGAGTCGGCTTTGATCGATTCCAGTTCGCTTTCGACCTCCTCGCGTTCGGTCTCCAGTGATTCCTTCTGTTCCTCAAGCTCGGCAACGTAGGCTGCAGGGCTGTCGTCGGCATCGGGCACCGACAGCGTAGTAAACTCGACGCCAACGAGGGCATCAGCAATCAGCTCGCTGTCGGCTGTCTCCTCGCCAGCCGGCTGCCCAAAGATTGCGTGGGTGTTGCCACCGGAGAAGATTTCGAACCGGTTGATTGTCTCGCTTCCGTCGAGTTCGGCCTCGATAGCACTGCGGTCGCCCTGTCCAACGAGGACGCCGAGTGAGTCGTAGCCGCTCAGCAGATCGAGATCAACGCCCAACTCCGCAAACGGGGCGACGGATTCGATCTCCTCTTCGACCTCTCGGATCTGGGTGTTGAGCTCGCTCCGGCGGTCATCAAGCTCGTTGATCCGATCACGGAGCGTGGGCAACTCGGCGTTGAGCTCCTCGCGGTCGACAATTCGGGTCTGGCCACCGTCTTCGGCGTCGATGTCGAGTGTGCTTTCGAGTGCCCGAACAGTGACTAGCTGTTCGTTGATCGCTTTGGCTCCCTCCAGGGAGCGACCGCCCTCAAACGACTCCCAGGAGTCGTCGTAATCCGAGAGATCGAGCAGGTGCAGCGAGTGAATCGCCTCGATGACGTCGTCAACAACGCGTTTTGATCCCGTCACCGAGACCTTGCTCATCTGCTCAGGTCTGAGCATTGACGGCCTCCTCGAAGTGTTCGACGGCGAGCGCGACAGCCGAATCAAGCCGATCTTCGGCTTCCTCGACAAGCGCTTCGCGGTCTTCATCTCCCGCTTCGAGGATTTCCTCGCGTTTGGCTTCGATCTCGGCCTCGACTTCCTCGCGGCGGTCGGCTGCTGCCGCCTCGGCTTCCTCCTTGGCGGCTGCCCGGATCTCTTCGGCCTCCTCGCGGGCGTCGGCGATACGTTCCTCCCGGTCGGCCTCGGCCTCGGCAACGATCTCCTCGGCCGTCTCCTCAGCCGCTTTGATCTCTTTGAGAACCTCTTGTCTCGGCATACTCACTAATCATTGGAATGTGCAGTATCTGCGTATAAGGTGTTTGCGGAATGTTGCGGCGACGGGACACCTGAGACTAACAAAACCCTACCGTTATTGGTGCGCCGCCCGTAATCTGTGCTGACATGGGAATCCTTGAGAACAAGGCCAGAGCACGCCTGTTCTACAAATATCTCTCAAAGGTTTACGACACGATCAACCCCTTCATCTGGAACGAAACAATGCGGGATGAAGCAATCGGCTGGCTTGATGTCGACGCGGACGACCGTGTGCTCGATGTCGGCAGCGGCACGGGGTTTGCCACCGAGGGATTGCTCCAACACACCGACGAGGTCTACTGTCTGGATCAGTCGATCCACCAGATGGAGAAAGCCTTCGCCAAATTCGGCAAACGCGGCAACGTCCGATTCCACCGCGGCGATGCCGAACGCCTCCCGTTTGCCGACAACAGCTTCGATCATCTCTGGTCGTCTGGCTCAATCGAGTACTGGCCCAACCCAGTCGACGCACTCGAAGAGTTCCGGCGTGTGACCAAACCGGGCGGACGTGTGTTGGTTGTCGGCCCCGACTATCCGAACTCGCGTCTGATGCAACAACTCGCAGACGCGATTATGCTGTTTTACGATGAAGCCGAGGCAACGCGGATGTTCAGCGAGGCTGGCTACACGGAGTTCGAACACCACATCCAACAGGCCAGCCAAAACAGTCCCAAAGCAATCACGACTGTTGCGACCGTGCCGGCTGCCGAGGATACTTCCGACGAACAGCCAGCAACTACTGGTGAGGCTACGAGCTAACTAATCGCGCTGGTATCAAATTTACGCAGCCGCGAAAACCACCCGCACATACAACTGCCCGTCTCAGCCGTCGATAAACTCGTTGTCCCGCCAATCAACCCCGCTCGCACCCGAACCTTTCTGTGGGTTCTCAACGACTTCGACGGTTGCTGATCGCTCCTCGCCTTCGACAATCCGGGTCGCCTCAAGCTCGTCGTTGTGTTCGGTGATTGCTGTCAGCGTCCCCTTCTCTGAGAGCAGTGCGATCTCTTTGAGCACCTGAAACATCGGATACTGCACGGCGGTGTTCTGCAGCACCGTCTCGCGGTCGCCTTTGAAGCAGGCGAACTCAACGAGTTCTGAGGGAATCTCTTCTTCCTCCTCGTCACCCCAGCTTGGGCCGCCAGCACGCGGTGGCTCCTCCTCGTAGACCCGCGTTTCGCTGACGCTGGCTTTCAGTTGGGCAGTGGGGGTGTACTTGCTGAGATCTTTATCACTCGCTTCGGCGTTGATAATCAGGGTGTTGTTGCGGCGCGTCAGGGTTACTTCATCGAGTTCGTCAGGGAGATCAGGATCATCCAGATACTCCTCAAGCTCTTCGAGTGGCAGTTCAAGCGTCGAGTGGAGACGGAATACGCGGCCTGTCATGATGTGGGTAGATCGCGGTGGGCGTCGGTACCTACCGGGTGTAGGGCCCCCACTGTTATATGCGCTATCCTTTTCGAACTCAGCGATCCCCAACCAGCATCCAGTCCTGTCGATCCAGTTAGGTGTCAGTCAGGGTCGCTTCCAACTCGCCGCGTTCCTCAAGCTCGGTGAGAATATCGCTGCCACCGACGAACTCGCCGTCGACGAATGTCTGTGGAATCGTCTCCCAATCGCTGTGGGCGGCGAGGGCCTCACGGTACTCCGGCAGTGCGGGTAAGACATCGACTGTCTCGAACTCCTCGACGTGTTTGCCGATGAGTTCCAGTGCGTTCGCGGAGTAGCCGCACTGTGGCATCAGCTGGTTGCCTTTCATGAATAGCACGACATCATTGGTTTCGATGGCCTCATCGACGCGTTCGCGGACGGTTTCAGCATCAAGCTCGCTGTCGGGTTGGAAGGTCATACCACCGCTACGGCGTGTGGGGGCATATGCGTTATCCTGCCTGCCACGCGCCGTTCAGTTCTGCCGGCCGCGTTGCTGGTCAGTCCTGTGGCCACGCGCCGTTCAGTTTTCGGGTGCCACACTGACAACGTTGATGAGCGAAGACACTGGCACATCATCGATTTCATCCACACCCTGTTTATCGACAAGGACAACACAACCCACTGGTGTTCCACCCTGGTCGCGGACAGCCGAAATCGTCTCTTTCATCGTCGTGCCCGAGGTCACGATGTCATCAATGATATAGCAGTGTTGGCCGCTGACGGAGGCGAAATTTTGGGAGAAGCCGCCGCCGTGGTCTGCGATGTCGCCCTCCTCCCACTGGTGTTTTGCGGGGCCGTAGGCCGCAATATCGGTATCTAACTCGTTGGCAACAATCGTCGCCAGCGGCACACCAGCCTTTTCGATGCCGACTGTCATCCCGACATCGGTGTCGTCCTTCGAGATGAGATCAGCCATTGCAGCTCCCAGATAGCTGAGTCGCCTGCTGTCGCGGCCGATTGCACTCCAGTCAACGTGGATGTCTTGTGCACCAGTTGTCTGGCTCGGCTCGTCGGGCTGGCTTGTCCCGCCGCGTTCGACAAGCCAGCTTGCGGTCTCTCGGGAGACGTTGAGTTCGTCGGCGATCTCGCCGCGGGAAAGCCCGCGGGCAGCCAACTCTGTCGCGCTTTCGACCAGGTTATCAACGTTCTTCATAACTACTGAATTGAATCGCGTTTTTGATAGTCTTGTCGTCGGTCGAAAACGCTGCCTCGTACTCATCGAGCGTATAGATTCCGGTCACCAGATCTTCAAGGAACGATTCCGAAAGCGAGCCAAGCGTCTCAACAGCCGCCTCGAAATGCCCGACATTCGAGTTGACACTGCCGATAATCGCTTTGTTGTGTAGCACTAGCTCTCGGTGGAGTTTGCCGCCGTTGATCTCGAACTCCCAATCGGCTGGAATGCCGAGCAGTGCCCCAACCCCGTTTGGGGCGAGAGCCTCAATCGCCTCGAATGGGTGTTTGGCATGCCCAGTGCCCTCATACACCAGATCCGGAGCTTCGTACTGGTCGGGAATCTGTGAGACAGGTGTCTCGTTGCTGTTGATGTAGGTGCTGTCGAGTGATTCGATAATATCAATCGTCGGATCAGGCCGCTCTCGGCGGCCCAAACAGTAGGTTCGCTCAAACTCCTGTTCGAACATCGCCAGCGTCAGCAAGCCGAGGCTCCCGTTTCCTAACACAAGCGCGCTCTCGGGCTCCCACCTAAACGCCGACCGGCTTGCTTCGGCGTGCTCGACGGCCTTTTCGGTGATCGAAATCGGTTCGACCAGAAAGCCATACTCAACCAACTCAGGTGGGACACTGACAAGAAACTCCGCGGGGCTGGTGAAGTATTCGGCCATGAACCCGTGGGCACCGACAATCCCGCGTTCGTGATACTGCCCGTCAGGAGCCATATCCGGCTCGCCACGGTCGAAAAATGCGTTGCTCCCGTTTGGCCGCCGGCGCACTGTTGGCACCACAATCTCCCCCGCAGCGAGATCGGTGCCGTTTGGATCTTCGACAACCCCGACAGCTTCGTGGCCGAGAATGTGGTAGTCGTCGCCCGCGGGCATCCCGCCGTGGCCGCCGCTGATGACTTCGTGATCAGTGCCGTCGACACCGACGCGCAGCGTCCGAACCAACGCCTCGCCGGCGGCTGGCTCCGGCTGTGGCCGCTCAATAAGCTCGGGTGCAGTTTCACCCTCGCGGACTGCGATAGCTTCCATACCGACAGATTACAACCGGAGGCAAATAGTGTTACTCTCTCCCGAGTAACGGTTATGCGTCAAGCTCCTCGCGCAGCAGCTGGTTGACGCTGCCGGGATCAGCAGAGCCTTGCGATTTCTGCATGACCTGCCCCACAAGAAAGTTGAGCGCGCCATCTTCGCCGCTGTGGTAATCGTCGACTGCGTCGGGGTTTTCTTCGATAGCTTCGGTGACAAACGTTGCAATCTGGTCGTCGTCGGCTTTCCCCAGTCCTTCGCGGTCGATAATCGTCTCTGGTGTGTCGCCATCATCAAGCATCGACCGGAGCACGACCTCCTCGGCGTTTTTGACGGTGAGTTCGTCGGTTTCAACAAGTTCGATGAGCCTCGCAAACTCATCGAGGCGACCCTCGATTTCGGTGATTGCCATATCCCGGTAGTTGAGCTCCCCAAGCAGGTTGTCGGCAACCCAGGTTGCCGCCACCGCTGGATCGAACTGCTCGGCGACTTTCTCGAAGAAGTCAGCGACTGCTTTGGTTGAGGTGAGCTTTGCGGCTGATTCGGCATCCAGTTCGTACTCCTCAATAAACCGTTTCCGGCGGGCATCGGGGAGTTCTGGAATCTCGATTTTCTCTTTCCAGTCGGCGACTTCGAGTGGTGGGAGGTCGGCCTCTCGGAAGTAGCGATAGTCAGCCTCAGATTCCTTTGTTCGCATCCCGACTGTGATACCGCGGGACTCATCCCAGTGGCGGGTCTCTGTTTCGAGTGCACGGCCACGCTGGAGAGCGTTTTTCTGTCGCGTCACCTCGTATGCGAGGGCTTTCTCGGCGGCTTTGTGGCTTGAGATGTTCTTTACCTCGGTGCGGTTGGCATCTTCGAGTGTCTCTTCGTCGATTGTACCCTCGTCGTCAACCGCCTCGGCCTCGATCAGTGAGATGTTGGCATCAACGCGGAGGCTGCCGTCGCGGGTTGCATCGAACACAGCGAGATACTCCAGTACCTCCTCCAGTTTGGCGAGAAACGCCCGTGTTTCGGCGGGTGAGCGGAAATCCGGCTCGGTGACGATCTCGACCAGTGGCGTGCCCGCGCGGTTGTAGTTGATCAGCGTTGCCTCGGCGGTGTCAATGTTGCCGCCTTTGTGTTGGAGACTGCCCGGATCTTCTTCGAGATGCGCGCGGGTGATCCCGATCTCGCGGCGGTCGCCTTCGACGGTGATTTCGAGACCCCCCTGCTGGCAGATCGGCGCGTCGTACTGGGTGAGCTGGAAATTCTTCGGGAGATCAGGGTAGTAGTAGTTCTTCCGGTGGAATGTGGTTCGTTCGGGAATCTCAGCATCGAGAGCTTTGCCGATCTTGACGGCGGCTTCGACCGCGCCCTCGTTGAGCACCGGGAGTGCGCCCGGCAGGCCCAGACAGACCGGACACGTCCGGCTGTTCGGCGGTTCGTCGTCCTCGCCCGTTGTCGCACAGCCACAGAAGATTTTGGTTGCCGTCTCAAGCTGGACGTGTACCTCCAGCCCGATGACGACCGTGTACTGCTCGGTTTGAGCGGCCTGCGCTGTCATTGACCCGAGTTTGCTGTCCGTCCGGTAAAGCCTAACGGAGCCGCTGGCAGCCGTCCGTCCCACAGGCTGTGTTCAGCAAACTAATGCTGCACCATCTTCGCGCTCTGTTGGCCGGTGATCTCACACTGACGGTCGGCCGACCCATCGTAGAACGAACTGAGCTGTTTTGGCACCACTGCCTGATCAACGACGTTGACAACAAGATCTTCGTCGCTCAACACGTCGCCGCTGTTGTCGTAGGTGTTTTCTCTGACCGCCTGCTCGCCCATGAGATCCAACTCGCCAGCGATATTACCGATGACAAACAGCGGTCGATCACGCTTGTTGTCAACGCGGCTGTTTGCTGTGTCCAACCCGTGGGTTGTCACATCGATCACGTTCTCTCCGTGTGTCCAGCTGCCAAACAGATCAAGGATGAACAGTCGGTTACTCGCCAGGGCGTCATCCAGTGTGATATTCGCCGTCTGTTTTAGCACGCCTGCCAACCGTGTTCGATCCAGCGTTGCTGTCGGCGACAGCGAGACGGCCCAGCCAGCATCAATCGCCGAGGCAACGCAGTTGGCGACCGCGTTGTCGACCGTCTCGTTTCGCACGCCGTCTTGGCTCGTATCGGTCATGATGACACTTCGAGAGCCACCAGGCAGACCCCCAGTATTTCTGTCGAACCCATCGAGTCCCGTCGGTACTGTTTCTGTTTCCGCCAGTCGTCGCTCCCGTCCCTCGCGGGCGGCCGCCAGCACGTCATCAATCTCTTCGAGTAGATCAGTCATATCGGCCCGCTCCTCGTAGATGTCGCCAACAGAGCCCTCGATCTGCCGGGCTGCATCAGCGGTTTCATCGGTGACGCTTGCTACCCGGTTTGCAGCTTCCGCACCCTGTCGAACAGCGACCGAGACCTCATCAATGCCCGCGGCAGCCGACTGAATTTCGTCGGTCACCGTATCGAGTTCGTCGTCAGCGGTCTCAACGCGTTCGGCCCCGGTTTCGACTGCATCGACCGCATCGTCAAGCGTCGCTGTCACCTGGCCGGTTACATCCTGAATCTCGCTGACAGCCGTCTCGATTTCTTCTGTTCGGGCCTGGGACTCCTCGGCGAGGCTTTTGACCTCCTCGGCAACGACGGCGAAGCCGTCGCCCTCCTCGCCAGCTCTGGCTGCCTCAATCGAGGCGTTGAGCGCGAGCAGATTCGTTCGCTCGGCGATCTGGTCGATCACATCGACAACCTCGTTGATCTGGCTGACTTTCTCCTCCAGTGTCTCGACGTGGTCTTGAACTGTCTGGGTTGCTGTCGAGGCGTCTTCCATCGCGTCAGTTGCTTCAGCAGCGGCTTCTCGACCCGCAGTGGTCGCTGTCGCTGCTCTGTCGGTTGTCTCGGACACCTCGTCGGCTGAGGAGGAGACCTCCTCGATTGTCGCGCTCAGATCTGAGACATCATCGGCGACAGACTCCATATCATCAACCTGTGCGGTTGCCGCCGATTGAATCGATTCGAGTCGCTTGTCGACCGCTTTGGAGGT
>OBKM01000260.1_pt1 | contig 26329 bp, 31 predicted proteins | sample 1519691 | NCBI WGS metagenome assembly OBKM01 (sample SAMEA37050418, study PRJEB22526) | metagenome | biome: saline pan; feature: lake; material: water | place: Egypt | collected 2015 | depth 0.5 m | reverse complement strand
CCGCCGCTAGTCCTGACAGCAGCCGCCAGCCTGTTCGCCGAAGTCGACATCGAGCGGCGCGGAGATCGCCTCGTTGACCGCTTCCAGTCGCGCGTCGAGCCGTTGCTGTGCCTCGAGATATTCGGCCATGGTCGGCTGTGAGTGAAGCTCGTTTTGGGCCTGCTGGAGTTCCTGTAGATCGTCCTGACTTGCATCGCCAGTCTGTCGGGCAAGCATGAACTCCTGTCGAAGCGACTCGAACTCCTGGATTCGCTTTTGTAGTTCGTCATCGGACTCTACCGCCGCTTTTGCGGACTCGAACGCGTCGTACTCGGGCAGGTTACGGATCGCCTCGCCGAGCTCTCGACCGAGCGCCTCCACATCGCCGTCGGGAGCGGTCACGTCAGTATCGATGCTCATATCCGGGATTACGGCCGCGTGTGTATCAACCTGCTGGTCTCTCACCTTCCCGACCCAGCGCCGCAGCGAGGTCAGCCGACCAGTGAATATCTCCATCGTAGACGACCGGCAGTTCCGCACGCGCGAGATAAGAGACGAGATCGTCCCGACCCAGCGTGAACTCCGACTCGTTGCCACACAGATAGGAGAACTCGTTGTTTTCGAGATAGGGGTGATAGAAGCTCCCGGTATGCCGAGAGGAAAACTGATCGTACGTCAGCAGAAACCGATCCGCGCCTTCGATCGGCTCTACCGTTGCGGTTGCGGGGATACGGTTCTCGCTTTGGGTCAGTGAATGAGTCCCGTCCCCGACGACGGCGTAGTCCTTTCCCATCATAATCCGACATCGTGCCAGTTGCAGCGCCCGCTCGATACCGAAGCCGTGAGCGAGCAGTTTTGCGAACGTCGAGCCGACCTTTACTGCATGATCGTTGAGCACCTGTGAGAACGTCACTGCACCGGCGACTGCCCCCTGCTCGATCAGCTCGCGACCCTCGTAGTATGAACCACATGCGTTCAGGAAGAACGTCTCGACGCGACACTGATCGATGGTCGATGCCGCCATGTAGCCATCAGGGCAGCGCAGTCCCTCCGTTTCACAGTGGCCGATATAATGAACGAAATCCGATCCGGACTCGAAGGTTCTGGCCAGACGTGCGCTCGTTAGCCCTCTGTGGACCGTTACATCGATCGGGAGCTGTTCCCCACGTCGCCGGTAGATCTCGGCCACGTCCTCGTGTTCGTCTATCATTTCCTCGTCGTTGAGCACCACGTCGATTGCGATCCCATCCCGGTCGTCGGTCAGAAACTGCAGTCGGTTCAGGTATGCCGCCGGTGAGGAGCGAAACACGTCGATCGGCGTTCCCTCGGCGAGCCACCCGTGGATACGACCGGCTCTCAACTCGGGTTTGAGGATGTCGACCGAGGGAACGTCTCCAGGCCCTCGCTGACCCCGATAGAAGTCATCGAGCGACCGCTCGACGAGTTCGCTGCCAGCCAGCTCGGACGTTCGGGGCGTGAAAACGAGACTCATTCGGTCGAGTAAGAACGGGATCGTCGAGAGGTGTCTGCTGGCAGGATCGACGTAGGTCGAGAGATGCCAGTCGGGGATTCGGTGCTGGATCGCGTTGTGTGCCACGGAAAGATACGTAACGAGGCGTTCGCCAGGCGTCGCGTCGTACAGCACCCCCCTGTCGAGACCCAGCGTATCGAGGAGACTGGCTTCCGAAAGCTCGGTGCCGTACGGGCCCGCGTTGCGGACCAGACAGTCGAGAAAGAACACCTGTCTGAGCAGTCGCTCGCTCTCCCGTTCGAGCTCCGGGCCATCCGGGAGCTCCCACTCCTGATCGAGTTCGGGGACCCGGAGTACGGGTCGTGGACGCTCACGGACATCTACCGAGGCCTGCAGGTAGTACGCGAGCGGTGCGAGGACGAACAGGGGTTCGAACTTCGGCGGTGTGACGATCTCGATCCCAGTGTCGGCAGTCGCCGCAACGACCTGATCCGGAACGGCGACCTCATCACCGGTCGTCAGGAGCGGCGGGTGGCCACGAAGCGTCGGATAGCTACGATCAGTTCCAGTCGTCTTGTGGGACGCGTGCAGATGTGAAAGTGCCGTTGCTAGCCCACCCGGTGTTGGCGGCACGGTGAGTTCGTGGCTCGGAAGCTCGGCTCTGCTCCGGAGCCCGACAGTCGTCGTCGTGCGTTCGGGAAACTGGATGTCAACTGCGTCGTAGGTCGGCGTCCGGCCGATCGAGAGGGCACTCTCCACTCGCATATACGTCTTGATTTCCCCGTCGATATCGATCAGATAGTCGTCTTCGGGAAGCGAGAGCGTGTCCTGCCCGGTAGTGAGTTCGTGCGTTTCCCCACCCGAGAGCGGAGTAACATAGAGGACGGCAGCCGGTACCGATACCCCCGATGTCGAGCAGGTAACGGTTGCGTCGGTTGGTCGTGGCAGTTCGGCACCCGATCGGACGAGATCGAGGTTCTGGCTCTCGATTACCAGCTCAGCGTTCCCACCGTCGAGTGCTCTGAGCCCGGAATCGGTCACCTCCCACTCGATCATTCGACTCGTAGCAACACACTGATGATCAATATTAGTATCGGTGACACGGTGTGTCGTGGCCAGCAGCCGACGATTGGCGAGCACAAGAAAGGTACAATTATACGCCGTCGTCCCTCGACATAGACGTATGAACTACGATGCCGTTCGGGAGGTAGATCCCGCGGTCGCCGACGCCCTCGTCGGCGAGGTAGAGCGACAGCGCAATAGCTTGCAGATGATCGCGAGCGAGAACCACGTCAGCGAAGCCGTGCTCGAGGCCCAATCGAGCGTCCTGACGAACAACTACGCCGAGGGCTACCCCGGCGCGCGCTACTATGCGGGCTGTGAGTACGCCGACGAGATCGAAGAGCTCGCCATCGAGCGTGCCCACGAACTCTGGGGCGGCGACCACGTCAACGTCCAGCCTCATTCCGGTACACAGGCGAATCAGGCGGTGTATCTGGCGATGCTCGACCCCGGCGACAAGATCCTCTCGCTGGATCTGACCCACGGAGGTCACCTCTCGCATGGCCACCCGGCGAACTTCACCGGCCAGCTCTACGAGGTCGAACAGTACGAGGTCGACGCGGAGTCGGGCTACATCGACTACGAGGCCCTCCGTGAGCACGCCGAGGCGTTCGATCCCGATATCATCGTCTCGGGCTACTCCGCGTACCCGCGCACCGTCGAGTGGGAGGAGATCCAGGCGGCTGCCGATGCCGCCGATGCCCTCCATCTCGCTGACATGGCCCACATCACCGGCCTTGTCGCTGCAGGCGTCCATCCGTCGCCGGTCGGCGTTGCTGACTTCGTTACCGGTTCGACCCACAAGACGATCCGGTCGGGTCGAGGCGGGATCATCATCTGTGATGGCGAGTACGCCGATGACGTCGACAAGGCCGTCTTCCCCGGCGGCCAGGGCGGTCCGCTCATGCACAACATCGCCGGCAAGGCAGTCGGCTTCGGCGAGGCGCTCTCCGAGGAGTTCGACGAGTACGCCGCACAGACGATCGAGAACGCGAAAGCGCTCGGGGAGCGACTACAGGAGCACGGCTTTACGCTGGTGTCCGGCGGCACCGACAACCACCTCGTGCTCGTCGATCTCCGCGAGTCACATCCGGATGTCACGGGGAGTGATGCCGAGGAGGCACTGGAAGCTGCCGGTATCGTTCTCAACGCCAATACCGTCCCCGGCGAGACGCGAAGCCCGTTCAACCCGAGTGGCATCCGTGCTGGCTCGCCGGCGCTGACCACCCGTGGCTTCGACACCGAGGCGATGGAGACTGTCGGCGACTGCATCGCCCAGATCGTCGACGCCGTCGCCGAGGACGACGTGGACGCCGCGGTCGAGGACGTCGCCGCGACCGTCGACGATCTCTGTGCCGAGTACCCTCTGTACGAGTAGCTGCACCGTTCTTTTTGCTGTCCGGTGAGGGCGTCTCGGGGTGACGGCACGATGGTGGCCACACCTCACTTCGAATACTGTAGTTTTATACTTCGAATACTGTATCTTTACGCTTCAAAATCTATAGCTACGTGTTTCAAAGGGTATAGCACGCGGGACCGTCCCGGGCCGCCGTCTACGGCTGGAAGTCGAACCGTGGTGTATCCTCCAGAGAGGGCCCGTCATCTCGCTCCCGGCCGTCCTCGAATCTGACGTAATTGAGATAGAACGTGCGTCCACAGCCTTCGTCGTCGGATGGCTCTGCCGGACGGCCGATACAGACGAACTCGATGCCGTCAGCGTCTTCGTACGCCCCTGTGGTGGACGAATACTCGTAGCCAGCGAGGGGTTCTCTGGTGACCGACTTGTCGGCCAGATACGCATCCCGATCGATCTCCACGACGGTATCACAGTAGGGGCAAGTGTACGTTACGGAAACCACACTCGCTCTATGGCACCGACGGGTATCAGGATTGTCCCAGTACCAACACTCGCCTCACGACAACACAGGCGTCCCGTTGACACCCTCCCGCGCCTGAAAACGCGGGCCTCGGCTGTCCATCCGTCATGGGGATTTACTTACGGGTGCGTTCAACTGGGTCTCGATGGCCGAACTGGGCGTCCTCGATCTGATCGTGAAGCTACTGGCTGGCCTCGGCGTACTCGTGTTACTCCTCGGGGTCCTCGTCGACGCTGGACTGGTATTGCTTGCCGGGTTCCTGTTCGTCGTGGCGGGCGTATTTTATATCGGGATACGGATCCTCCGACAGCGCGTCGAGACGACCAGTGTGTGACTACGGCTGTTTGTCCGAAAACAGCCCGAAATCGAGGCCGACAAGAAGGGTCCCGACCGCCAACACCACTGTTGCAAGAACGAGTCCGAGCAAGGGGAGATCCATACCTGTCGTCGAAGCGATCAGTGTGACGCTGCCGAGTATCATCAGTCCCACACCGATTAGGAGTTCGGGATCGTCGGACAGTCCCATACGTGATCTGTGATCGGCTCTGGACTTCAATGGACTCCCGCAAGTGCTATGACTCCGTACAATGAATGATCCGCCATGATCGACGAGACAGTCGAAGAGATCGCAGACATGCAGACACACAGCGCCTCGAACGTTGCTATCAAAGCCGCCCGGGCGCTTCTGACAGTCGCCGACCGGGAAGTGACGACCGTAGAGGAGTACGAACGTGATCTGGAACGAAACGCGAGCGTTCTTCGCCGGGCGAATCCCTCTCACGCCATTCTCCAGAACGCAATGGCCGATATCGTGGACGCGGTCACCACTGCTGACCTCACGGATGTCGAGGATGCAAAAGCCGTTACGCGGTCGACAGTCGATACAGTGATCGAAAACGTTCGGCGCGAGAAACAGGACGCCGCAGCAAATGCGGTGCCGCTGTTCGAGGACGGCTCGACGATACTGACACACGATTACTCCTCGACCGTACTCGCAGGGCTGGAACGGGCCGTCGAGGACGGGCGTGAGCTCGAAGTATACGTGACGGAGGCCCGGCCACGCTATCTTGGCCGCCGAACAGCGCGTCGACTGGCCGGACTTGACGGCGTCGAGACGCATCTGATCGTCGATAGCGCTGCTGGCCACCACCTGCCGAAGTGTGACCGGCTCATCACGGGAATCACGTCGATCGTGGACGACAATATGTACAACCGAATCGGGACGTTCCCACTCGCTGCCACTGCCAATGAGGTCGGGACACCGATGGCGGCCGTCGGTGCCAGCTCGAAGATCGTTGGCAAGCGATTCGTCTTCGAGAACGAGTACCGACCCGTCAGCGAGGTGATGCGGGAGCCAGCGGAGGGGTTCAACATAGAGAACCCAGGTTACGACGCGACGCCGCTATCGCTGGTGGATACGATCATCACTGACAAGGGGGAGCTAGAGGCGTAGGGCCGCGGGTCACCCGACGCTCACCCACTCGCCCGTGGCGTCGCTTCGCTCGATCGCATCCAGCACTCGCTGTGCAGCAAGCCCGTCCTCGAAGTTGGGGTGGAACTCGCCGCCGTCGGCGACCGCAGAGAGGAATTCGTAGTTCTCGTGGACGAACGTGTGTTCCCAGCCGATAACGTGGCCCGGCGGCCACCAGTGCTCGATGTAGGGATCCGTCTCGTCCGTCACGAGGATCGTCTCGTAGCCCCGTGAGTCCTCCCGGAGAAGTTCGAGTTCGTTGAGCCGTTCGAGGGAGAATCGCAGGCTCCCTTTCGAGCCCTGAATCTCGATCGTGTGGTCGTTCTTGTGACCGTTGGCAAAGCGCGAGGCCTCGAAGGTTCCCATCGCACCGTTTTCGAATTCGGCCTGTGCGGAGTAGGCGTCGTCGACGGTCACCGGACGCGTCTCGTCGCTTCCCTCGACCGGACGCTCGTCGACGAACGTCTGTAGCTGTCCGGAGATCCGTTCGATTTCGCCCGCCTGCTCGCCGACGAGAAAGCGCGCGAGGTCGATTGTGTGACTGCCGAGATCACCCAGCGCGCCGCTACCCGCTAGCTCGGCGTCGTTGCGCCAGGACCACGGTGCATCGGGGTCGACGAGCCAGTCCTGGAGATATCGACCGCGAATATGGTGGATGTCGCCCAGCTTGCCGTCCTCGATCAACCCTTTCGCGTATCGAAGTGCGGGGACGAAGCGGTAGTTGAACGCGCTTCCGGCGGGCACGGTAGCGTCCCGGGCCGCCTGTGCCATCTCCTCGGCGACATCGAGAGTCGGGGCGAGCGGTTTTTCACAGAAAACAGGGGTTCCCGATTCGAGTGCGGCGATCGATGGCTCGGCGTGGACGTGGTTCGGACCGAGATTGTAGAAGACGTCGACCTCGTCGATCGCCTCGGCCCAGTCGGTCGACGTTCTGGTAAAGCCCAGTTGCTCGGCGGCGTCGGCCAGTGCCGCCTCATCGCGCCCGATCAGGACGTCGCGCTCGACGTCCGGGGCGTCCTCGAAGAACATCGGCAATCGCGCCAGCGCGTTCGCGTGAGCCTGTCCCATGAACCGATAGCCGAGTACGCCGACCTGTAGCGTCATAGGCCAACGTTCGGTGCGTCCGATAATTAGTGGTTGTGGTGCGTGGTGAGGGTCTATGGTCGGTGCGAGCTACGGCGTGATCCTGTACTCGAGCCGGCCGATCCCGGGGATGTGAAGAGTCCGAGTCCGGGCTCGATCGGCCTCGGATCGGTTCACGAGATAATACCGTGCGCCCAGTGCGGTACCGGCAACAGCACAGAGCGCGACGGCGCTTGCAAGCGGATAGCTCAGAACGACGGCGAGACCGGCGAGAATCCCGAGAAACGCTAGCATTCCCCGGATCGTCGGTGGTTCCGACGGTCGTGTCGGGAGCCCCTGTTTTGGCTGTGGTGGCATCGTCATACCAACCTCTTGGACTTGCAGTGATAAAAACCTTTCAGAATACGGATAATTATAGAGGCATGATACCACGGCACACGCAGCAAATCCGAATAATCAGGACTTCTATAGTGGTGCAAGGGATACCATGTCAACAGTTTACAACTGATCGGTATTATTATCTGACGAGGGTCGTCACCAGCGCCGCGAGCGTCGCCGTCATCGCTGTCCCGACGCTGATACCGATGAGCGCCCCGACCGACAGGGTGGCACCGACGCCACCAATATCGACGAGAAGTGCCAGCAGATAGATGACTAAACTGGTGACGACAGCACCGAACGCCGCCCCGATACCTGCTGCGAGCAGTACCGCTTCGCGTTCGGCGGCAAAGCTCAGACCGGTCAACGTCCCGGTTCCGAGCGCGATGAGTGGTAATAACAGGACGGCAAACCCGAGTGCGGTCTGGGCCGCAAACGAGTTGATACCGTCTACTCCGGAGAGCGCTCCGACCAGCAGGCCGCTCACTCCGAACCCGATCCCAGCGATCAGAAACAGTCCCGCAGAGAGACCGATATGCTGCTGTGTGCGCGGCCGTTTGAGGATTCCTTCGACCCTACGTATAATTTTTTCTATCTTTTCTCCCACTCCCGATTGATCGTCTATATCTGCACTATCAACTGCCATTCCGAGGGGATATCGTTATTCAATCACTATAAGCGCGGCGTTCTATCAGAACACTGGAATGTAAACGAAGGGGAACAGCTACTACTCGTGACCAACAGTAACTACACAGTACTAACGCTGTATTACTGACAAGAACGATCCGGAAAGGCTGGATTACGGAAGGTTCGAGGCGAACGCCTCGCGCTTCAGCGCGGGGAGGATGTCAACTCTCGTCTACGCCCAGAACGCATCGCCGGGCTGTGAGTCGAAGACGGCACGATCCAGCATCTCGACGGCCTTCTCTAGACCCTCTATCGATGAGGTCAACGAGTCCTCGTGCTCGATCGAGAGCGCACCGTCGTAGCCGACCATGCGGAGCGTCGAGACGACGTCTTTCCAGTGTAGTTCGCCGTGACCGTATCCGATCGATCGGAACAGCCACGACCGTTCGGCTTCCTCCGTGTACGGTGTCGTATCGAGAACGCCTTTCTCACGCGCCTGTTCCTCGTAAACGCGGGTGTCCTTGGCGTGGAAGTGGTGGATCGCGTCTGCCTCGCCCAGCAGCCGGATGGCGTCGGTGATCTCGATACCCTGCCAGTAGAGATGTGAGGGATCGAAGTTCGCGCCGATCCGATCGTTTGTCGCCTCGCGCAGGCGAAGCAGACCGTGTGGCTCGTAGACGAGCATGTTCGGGTGCATCTCGATGGCGACGTCGACCTCGTGGTCCGCCGCGTGCTCGGCGATCTCCGACCAGTAAGGAATCGCTACTTCCTCCCACTGGTACTCGTGAGCGTCCGCGTGTTCGCCCGGCCACGGAGCAGTGACCCAGTTGGGCGTCTCGTCGTTCGGACTGCCAGCGGGAAGCCCGGAGAAACAGGTCACCGTGTTTACGTCGAGCTGTCCGGCGAGTTCGATCGCTTCCCGGAGTTCGGTATCGGCCTCCGTAGCGCGGTCCTCGTCGGGATGGATCGGGTTGTTGTGGGTCGCGAGTGCGCTGATGCGCATGTCGTGCTGGTCGAGTAGCTCGGCGAGCTCGGCCTGTGCGTCCTCGTCGTCCAGGTACGCACGACGGTCGAGGTGGTCGTCACCGGGCCAGCCGCCGACGCCCGGCTCGACGGCGTCGACACCGATATCGTCGAGATACGCGAGCGCTTCCGAGAGCGACCTGTCGTACAGCGGTGGGGTATGTACACCGATCTCCATGCGTGATACATCAGCAGTCACCGAGAAAAAACTTCGGAGCCTCCTCAGTTCGTCGGCGGTTCAGTCGGCAGTTCGTCGTCGATCCCGACTGCGTGTCCCGCCTCGCTGGAGCGATAGATCGCATCGATGACCCGCTGGACAGTGAGTGCCTGCTCGACAGTGTTCAACTCGGGGGGTTCACCTGCAGCAACCGCTTCCAGAAATGCCGCCTGCTCCTCAGTATGAGCGTTGTGTTCCTGCACTTCGACGTCGGTCGTTTTCAGGTTGTGCGCGCCGCGCTGGTCCGCATCGTAGAGCGTGAGGTCACCGCTCGATTTGTCGAACCGCGCCCCTCCATCCGTGCCGCGAACGTAGAACTCCTGGCTCGGCGGGCGATTCGTCGCCCACGCCACCTCCAGCGAGACCGTCTGACCGTCCGCACACCGGATCAGCGCAGTCGCAGAGTCGTCGACGTCGAACGCCTCGGCTCCCCGGTCCTCGCCCCACATCGTCACGTACGAGTACTCCTCGTCGGTACCGAACTCGGCGCGAGTCTGGCCGCTGACTTCGACGACGTCCGGGTAGTCGAGACAGTGTAGCGCGAGATCGAGCGCGTGAACGCCGATATCGATGAGCGCACCGCCACCCGAGACCGATTTGTCGGTAAACCACGATCCCCGCCCGGGAATGCCACGTCGCCGGATGTAGTTCGCTTCGACGTGAGAAACGTCGCCGAACGTCCCCGACTCCGCCTCCTCCTTGATGATCTGTGCCTGATGGTGAAATCGGGTGTGGAAGCCGACCATACAGAACCCGTCGGCATCCCGTGACGCTGCCGCGATCCGCTCGGCGCTTTCGAGCGTGTGTGCAAGCGGCTTTTCGAGCAACACGTCGAGGCCCGCCTCGAGCGCGTCGACCGCGTACTCCTCGTGGAACCGGTTCGGCGTGGTGACGATTACGGCATCGACCTGCTCGAACAGGTCGGTGTGGTCCTCGTACGTAGGGACCTCATACTCCGCGGAAAAGGCCGCTCTGGCGTCCTCGTCGATGTCGACGCCGCCGACGGTCGTCGCACCCGCGTCGACGAGCTTGTTCGCGTGGTGATACGCGATGTTTCCAAGCCCAACGATTCCGACGCGCACGTCGTTTCGATCCATGGAGATATATGAGGTGGTGAGCCGTTTAACTCTTTCAGATCCGTGTATCGGCTGTTTTCCGCACTGCAAGGCCCTCTCGCCGCCGATCGGCTGGTTCAGGATATCCGACACACTCAGTGCAGCGATATCCGACCACTCGGTCGCCGTCCGTGGTCATACTTTTAACAGTAGCCCACTAAACGGGCCAGTATGGAACAGTTCGACAAATTCGTCTCGTCGACGACGTTACGCGAAGAGAACGATTCGATCAAGCTGTACCAGAACACGGTTGCACTGGCCTGTCCGGCCTGTGAGGAACCGTTCGACGACATGGTCGTCTGCAAAAACGAATTTACGAGCCTCAACCAGACGATGCCGCTTGACCTCTGTGCGACGGTGCACGACGGCACGCCAGTGCTGTTTACGCACAAACCCTGACGCCCCTAGTTATCTGACCCGGTCCAGCGCTCCCAGAACGGCTCGAACTCCTCGTCGTCCTCGGTGAGGCGCTGCCACTCGGCCAGTCCTCGCTCCTCGCGAGTTCCGGGAATGGTGTTGTCGAGCACGAGCGCGGCGAGACCGCCGACCGCCATCCCGGTCGAGCCGATCACGAAGACCGTGTCGGCGATGACCTGTTCGCTTAGCACCGGACCGAGTACGGCGACACTCTCCATCACCGCACGGAACTCCTCCGCGCTGCCGACGTTGCCCATGTACTCGGGGATCGCCAGGCCGACGAACATGGCAAAGCCGATCACGAAGACGTTTCGCGAGGAGTCGAGATCGACGTGTTTCAGGTTCGAGATCCCGACCGCGACGATCTGGGCGAACATCGCGACGAACAGGCCGCCGACGATCGGGTCGGGGATCGTCGCGATCAACTGCCCGAAGTAGCCGATAAAGCCGACAAACAGCATGATCACCGCGCCGACCTGTACGACGTACCGTGATGCGACGCCGGTCAGGCCGATCGCGCCGATGTTCTCGGAGTACGACGTCGAGCCGCTGGTGCCCATGATCCCCGAGAAGACGTTCATCAGCCCCTCCATTCCGATCCCGTGGTTGATCCGCTGCTCGCTGGGCGCGGCAGAACCGGTGATGTTCGCGACGGCGTAGTAGTCGCCGAGGCTCTCGACGATCGAAGCGAGGACGCCCGCGAACATCCCAACGATGAACGCTGCTGTCACTTCCGGCATCCCCCACTGCAGTGGGTAGATCGGGAGGATGAACGTCGTGTCGGTTACCTGACCGAGTGGGACGTAGCCGGGATGGCCGTCGCCGAAGGTTCCCTGCACGGAAAGCCCGGCCGCGACGAGCCACGAGATGGCAAGCGCCAGAATCACCGGATAGAGCTTGAACGCCCGGTGTTTGATATCGAGATACTGCGAGAAGCCGACGATCAGCGCGACGGTCAGCCCGAGCAGCCACCAGCTCCCATCGGTCGAGGTGATCTGTGGCGCGTCGAAGAGGGCAAGCCCGATCAGCGCGATCGTCGGCGCGATGACGACCGGCGAGAGGAACCGTTTGACCTTGCCGACCAGCCCGAAGTACCCCATCGCCACCTGTACCATCGCAGCGACGATGATCGCACCCTGTAGCTGGACGAGCGCGATCTCCCAGTTGCCGCCGAAGTCAGCCGCGGTGACGACGCCGACGATCGCCAGCGCCGGAGCGAGCATCGAGAAGGGAGCGCCCTGCACGATCGGATAGCGGTTCCCGATCGTCGTCTGGGCGAGCGTGGCGATCCCCGAGACGACGAAGAAGGTCCCGACAAAGCGTGCGGTGACGTCCGCCGGCATCCCCATGGCCTCTGCGAGGATCAGCGGCACCGCGATGTTGGCTCCGACCATCGTGAGATAGTGCTGCACGCCGAGCACGGCAGATTCACCGGCTGGCGGTTTCTCGTCGATCCCGTATTCGATCGCATCACTGGGATCGAGCCCCTCGGTTCCGGTAGACGATTCGTCCGACATACTGTTGCTGTCGCTGTAATTTCGGAGGTGGGTAAAAGGGGTGTTGATCCGTCGTCGGGAGTATCGTTAAACCCCTGGCCTGCCGATACTCTACTACCTATGTACACGATGGTCAACTACGAGGAAGTTGATCCGGTGGGGGAAGCGATGCATCTGCTTCGCGAACCGCTCGACACCGAGCAGGTTGGCGTCACTGTTGCCCGCTGTCCGCCGGGCTGGAAGTCCGTTCCGCACGATCACACCGATAACGATCACGAGGAGGTGTACGTACTGATCGACGGGGAAGCCGACGTCATCGTCGACGACGAGCGCATACCGATGGGCGAGGGAGATGCGATCCATATCTCGCCGGAGGCGACGCGACAGATCGAAAACGGCGACGCCGAAAGCGCGTTCGTCCTCGTCAGCGGCCCCGAGGGACTTGAGGGCAACGACGTCGAGACGGAGTGGATCATCGACGGGTTCAGTGGCTGATCGGGAGTTCTTTTACACCACCTGCACGACACCCGAGTATGACGCAACTGCTGCCGGAGGAGACCGCACAGTTTGTCAGTGCTGCTGGCCCCCAGCCCGACGACGTGCTGGTCGAGATGGACGAGTACGCCCACGAGCACGGCTTTCCCCACGTCGGACCGGCGGTCGGGGGATGGCTCTACGTCCTCGCGCGGATGGTCGACGCCGAGCGGGTTTTCGAGTTCGGCTCCGGGTACGGCTACTCGGCGTACTGGTTTGCCCGTGCGCTGCCGGACGACGGCGAGATCGTACTGACCGAGTTCGATGCAGACGAACTCGAGCTGGCTCGCGAGTACATGAGCCGTGGCGGGTTCGGCGATCTGGCACAGTACGAGCACGGCGACGCCATCGAAACCGTCGGGCAGTACGATGGCCCTTTCGACGTGGTGCTCGTCGACGTCCGAAAGGACCAGTATCCGGCCGCGTTCGAGGCGGTGCGCGAGAAGGTTGCACCGGGCGGCGTCATCGTCGCGGACAACGCCATGACGGCTGGGACGATCGATTTCGAGGGGCTGCTGGCGGTACAGCAGGGCGCGGACGCGGCCGATCTCGACGAGCAGACCCGCGGCATCGCCAAGTATCTGGAGTCGGTCCGTGACGCCCCGGAGTTTACGACTGCCGTGATGCCCGTCGGAGAAGGGATCGCGGTGAGTTACAGGTCGGCGTGACTGGTTGTATCGACGACGACACGAATGCCGTCCGTGTACCCGGGATCGATCCCGGTACGCCAGTCGTGAACGCGGGCAAGCGCCTGAACGTTCGGTAGTGCAACGCCTGCTTCGGATGTCGGCACCGCGGAACCGTACTCGAAGTACTCGTCGAGCGTTTCCTTGATCGGTGGCGTCCCGTCCCCGCTCATCCGGATCTCGCCGTCTGCAAGCCTGATTTCGACGACATCCGCACCGTTGCGGTCGAAAAACTCGTAGGCGCTTTTGAACAGCGCACGAACCCGGGCCTCGTCGGCATCGACGCCGAGGTCTCCCTCGACGGTCACGGAGAGTCCGCCCGCGTCGACCTGTTCTCTCGCGGCTGTAGCGGCCGCCGCGATATCCACCGTGTCCGTCCCACGTACGGTCTGTCCGTGCTTTGCCAGAATCGAGAGGTCGTTGACGATACCAGTCATGCGCGCTGCGGATTCGGAGGCCGCCTGTAGTGAGTCGTTTGCCGTGTCGACCTGATCATCCGTGATCGCATCGCCTGCGAGCGAGACGTGCCCCTCGATGATCGTGAGGGTGTTCCGGAGTTCGTGTGTCAGCGCCTCGGCGAAGTCGTGGAGCTGCTCGTTCTGTCGTTCGAGTTCGCGGCGACGCGTTTCAGTCTCGGTGACATCAGTGAGCATCAGTAGCTTCCCGATCCTGGTTGCGCCGAGGTCGAAGGTCGTCGTCGATGCCAGATAGTAGTTCGTATTACTGTCTTCGTCCCGTTCGAGAATTCTCTGTTCGACGTGTTCTCCGTTCGTGATGTCCGGAATTACGGCTCCGACCGGTTCCCCCACCGATCCTTCCAGTTCGGGGAGTAGCGAGACTGCGCGCCGATTGAAATCCCGAATCCGGTCCTCGTCGTCGAGAAAGACGGTTGCCTCGTCGACGTTGTCGGTCAACTGGACGGCCATAAATCGATCCTGATGGACGAACAACACCCCAATGGCGAAGACTGCGACTCCGAGTGGGGAGTAGATCATGCCAAGCAACACGTCCGTTTGGTAGCCGATAATATCGAACAGAACCGGGAGCCCGGTCAGGATCGCGAGAATACTGAGCGGCGTCGTATCGTACTCGGACTCGGCGAACATCTCCAGGATCATGAACAGGCCGACCCCGGCAAGCATGTAGGAAAACGCCGTCGTCACCCAGTGGAACGGCTCGTGAACTACGCTCAAATGGGCAAAGGGGACGGCTGCCGCCTCCATCGTGTAGTACTGCCCGTGGAGCGGATTCGTCACCTTCACTGCCACGATCGCTGCGTAGATGCCGACTGCCAGCCCACGAAGTCGGCGGTTGCGATGATAGGTTCGACCGGTGTACGCCGAGGCGAAGTAGAGCCACCACCCCACCGTCGCGAAGCCGACAATCAGCCCGATAAGATAGACCACGTCGGTCAGCTGTTCGGTCGGGGCAATCAGATATCCGACATACGACAGCGCCCATCCTCCGCTCGTCGCGAGTAACGCAACGAGTCCGATCCGTGTTTCCTTGTCTGTCACGTCCCGTGCACGAAGCAAGGCGAGGAAACAGAGGGCAGTCGCTCCGGCAAACGCGACGATATGAATCCAGAACAACATCTCGATATATCCTTGGAATTATTGATGGTTTTCTTGGCATATAAACCCCCCGTTGCTCGCGGGAGTTCGGGGGACCTGTCAACTGGACTATCGATGCGGTTTCGCAGCGAGTGCGTCGTATGGCTGGTCGTCGAGCCAGTCGAGGAGGGCGACCAGCTGCTCGGCTGCCGCTTCGAAGAGTCGGTTCCCTTTCTCGGCCGTTGCATCGCGCTGGTCGCCGAAAACGCCGTTGTCCGAGTTGTCGACCGCATCGTAAAACGTCCGTGCGCCGTGACGGCGAAGGTCCAGTTCGTCCATGTTTCTGACGCCGCCTTCGGCTGCGTCGTCGAGCCGGTCCTCCCGGACGAGCTCCGGGGCGAGATGCTGGATCATCGCGGTCTCTTTGGGACCGCCGTGTGGGCCGTTGTGCTCGAAGAGCTCGTCGACGAGATCGGGAATACTCTCGTCCCACATCCACTCGATCGCGTAGGCGGTGTCGTCCTCACGGAGTCGTCGCCCGACCTCGCGGAGATGAGTGACGTTGCCGCCGTGGGCGTTGACGTAGACGATACGGTCGATCCCGTGCTGTGTGAGGCTTCGCGAGAGGCTCTCGACGTAGTCACGGAAGGTGGCGGGATCGATCGACAGCGTTCCGTGGAACTGCCGATGATGCGAGGAGACGCCGACGGTGATCGGCGGCGTGCAGAGAAAGCCGCTGCGTTCGGCGGCTTCGGTGGCCAGCGCGTCGGCGATGAGATGATCGGTTCCTTCCGGGAGATGCGGGCCGTGCTGTTCGGTCGATCCAAGCGGGACGATGGCGAGTGAGCTGTCTTCGCAGTACCGCTCTAGCTCGGGCCACGTCCGATCGGCGAGTTGCATACCGGGTAGAGTGTCGGAGAGGACAAAGGAACTCCGCTTGCTCGCCGCCTCGCGGCGTCACAGGCACGATCACCGGACGCCACGATTGGCGATTTCGAGCGATCGATACGCACAAAATGGGGACTTCAGAGCTTTATTTCCAATAGTTCAAAAAACGAAGCGTATAGATGTATTTCTCGAAGTGAAATGCTACAATCTTCGAAGTATAGTGTCGGAGACGATCGCAGGCCCACTGTGACGGTCGCTCCGTCGGAGCGGTCTCACAACGCATTAGAGTGACTGAGTGGTAGTGTCGGTATGACCCCACCGCTTGTACTGGATATCGACGGGACGCTGACGCGTGCGGACGGCGAACCGGGGATCGACCCCCGCGTGTTCGAGCCCATCCGTGCGTGGGCCGAACCGGTCGTCCTCGCGACCGGGAAGGCCTTTCCCTTCCCCGTTGCTCTCTGTCAGTTCCTCGGAATCGACGAGCGAGTCATCGCCGAAAACGGCGGCATCGTCTACGCCGAAAACGAGCTGGCGATAAACGGTGACCGCGAGGCCGCAGACGCGGTGGTCGAGGCGTTCCGCGAGCGCGGCTACGATCTGGGCTGGGACGGTCCCGATCTGGTCAACCGCTGGCGCGAGACCGAGATCGCCGCGCGGCTGACGGTCCCCGAGGCGGCGCTGCGGGAAGTCGCCGCCCAAGCGGGACTGGAGGTCGTCGACACGGGCTACGCGTTCCACGTCAAAGACGGCTCGATCACCAAAGGCGACGGACTTCAGACGATCGCGACACTACTGGATCGCCAGCCCGAGGAGTTCGTCGCGGTCGGGGACTCCGAGAACGATGTCTCGACGTTCGAGGTCGTCGGGGAGAGTTACGCAGTAGCGAACGCCGACGACCCAGCCCGTACAGCGGCGGATCACGTCACTGACGGCGTCCACGCGGCCGGGACGATGGAAGTACTCGAATCCCTGCGGTGAGGCTTGCAGGGACTGGCTGTGTCAGTCGCCCGGCCGGAGTCAGCCCGACTATCTCGGTAGTAATCGCACTACGTCTCCAACCGCGCCGCGTGCCGCAACGAAACACTCCCGCAGGACCGGTGCGCCGTCGTAGAGCCAGAGAAACAGGGTACACACGACCATTCCGGTCTGGACGAGCAGATACGTCGGCGGGTCACCGGCTGTCAGTACCGCCCAGTAGTCGGTGAAATACAGCCACGTGAAGTCGGCAAGACCATCGGTGCCGGTTGTGCCGCGTGTCTCTGCGAGCGGCCACAGCACGCGGTCGAACCGCTCGCTCCCGCGCAGGTAGTGCGGGACGACATCGCCGGGTAAATGCAGCAGATAGCCAGTCGCAAAGGCGATTCCTGCTCGCGGTCTGCCGAGTCGTCGTGTCCCGATCCCGACGACGATCGCGAGCGGGATGGCAAAGAAGATCGAGTGACCGAGCGCGTATCCGGTATCGAAGACGCCGAACTGGTAGGCAAGCGGTTTGTCGATCAGGTCCGGCAGGACCGACGCAAAGAGGACGGCGAAGGCGTCGAGCCCGCCCGGCGACTCCCGGTAGTACGTGTGACAGATCAGCGAGTATGCGAGGTACCCCACCGCAGCGTGTTCCCAGGGCCACATCGGCCCGGATCTGGGGACTGGATCCGGATAGTTATGCTCCGACTGTGCCGGTAGGCTCGGATTTCGGGGAGGAGTGTGCCATGCGACGACAGCCCTCACCCACGCGACGGGAAGGGAAGGGTTTTCGGCGGCGAGTCTCCAAGCCGAGTGTAATGGGGCTCGAAGAGGAGATCGAGGAACTCCGCGAGGAGATAGCGAGTACGCCCTACAACAAGTCGACCGAACAGCATATCGGCCGACTCAAGTCCAAACTCGCGGAAAAAAAGGAGAAGCTGGAAAAGCGCCAGGCGTCCTCGGGTGGGGGTGGCGGCTATCACGTCGAGAAACACGGGGATGCCACAGTTGCGCTGGTTGGCTTCCCGAGCGTCGGCAAGTCGACGCTTTTGAACGCGCTGACAAACGCCGACAGCGAGGTCGGCTCCTACGAGTTCACGACACTCGACGTCAACCCGGGTATGCTGGAGCTCAACGGGGCGAACATCCAGATGCTCGACGTTCCGGGGCTGATCGAGGGGGCGGCCAGCGGCCGGGGCGGTGGACAGGAAGTCCTGTCGGTCGTCCGGGCTGCCGACCTGATCGTCTTCGTCCTGTCGGCGTTCGAGATCGACCAGTACGAACGGCTCTGTGAGGAACTGTACAAGAACAAGATCCGGATCGATACGGAGCCGCCACGTATCTCGATCCGACGCAAGGGGAAAGACGGGCTCAGGGTCACCTCCAGCGTGGAACAGGATCTCGACGAGCAGACGATCAAGGAGGTACTCAGGAGCCACGAGTATATCAACGCCGACATCACGCTCAACGAGAAGGTCGATATCGACCGCCTGATCGACGGTATTCAGGACAATCGGGTCTACCTCCCCTCGATCGTCTCGGTCAACAAGACCGACCTGATCGATCCGAGCTACGTCGATACGGTCAAGGAGAACCTGCGGGACCACGACCTCGATCCCGAGGAAGTCACGTTCATCAGCGCCGAGAAGGAGAAGGGACTCGACGCGTTCAAAGAACGGATCTGGGAGGAACTCGGCCTTATGCGGATCTATATGGACAAGCCGGGCCGTGGCGTCGACTACGAGGAACCGCTCGTGATCGAACGGGGAAGCACGGTCGAGGACGCCACGAAGAAACTCGGCGGGGAGTTCGAGAAGCGATTCCGCTTCGCCCGCGTTTCAGGGGAGAGCGCCGCACACGACGGCCAGCAGGTCGGTCTGGACCACGAACTCGCCGACGAGGATGTTCTCCGGCTGATCACTCGGAAGTGAACGCCGAATGGACCGACGACCCGCTATAGCGCGGCTCGGTGCCGTGGTCTTGCTTGGACTCACGCCGTGGGTCGTCGTCTACTTTCCGGGCCAGTTCGACCTCGTGTTCTCGTGGGGCTGGATCAACAGCGACAACTGGAACGTCGTGACGATGTGGGAGTACCTGTTCGAGTTCACGAGAGGGTTCCGATCGCTGCCGAGCCACCTGCGGGCGTGGCCGATCGCGACGCTTCTGTACTGTCTTGCGCTCTGCAGCGCTGCAAGCGGTGTGGCGATCGGGCGTGAGGACCGCCGCGTCACGGCCGGACTACTCGTGCTCGCCGCGTTGTCGATGCTGCGGTACACCGTCGGCTTCGCACATCCGAGGGCGACGGTCATCCCGGTGTTTATTCCTGCTGTACTGGTCGTTTGTTGGTGGATGTATGCCGACGCCCTGACGCCCGAGCGGATCGTCGAGGATTGAGCTACCCGTATCAGCGCCGCTCGAAAACGGAATCAGTTACTTCGCGATCAGAAGAGAAAATACCGAACCGCAACCACGGAGACTACCCGTTATCAGGCGAACTGCGCCTGACCGTCGGCTTCGAGTAGCTCCTTGTACCGGTTGCGGATCGTCACTTCCGAGATGTCGGTGACCTCGCTGACCTCCGACTGGGTGACCGATTCGTTGCACAGCAGCGGCGCGGCGTAGACGGCGGCCGCGGCGAGCCCGACGGGGCTCTTGCCGCTGTGGATGCTCTGTTCCTTGGCGGTCTGGAGCAGCTCGCGGGCGCGGTGCTCGGCCTCGTCCGAGATGTCGAGTTCGCTGGCAAAGCGGCCGACGTACTGCTCGGGGTCGGCTGGCTGGATCTCGAGGTTGAGTTCGCGCACGATGTAGCGGTAGGTGCGTTTGAACTCCATCTCGTCGATCCGGCTGACCGTGGCGACCTCGTCGATACTCCGCGGGGTGCCGGTCTGGCGCGCCGCAGCGTACAGCGCGGCCGTCGCGACGCCCTCGATCGACCGGCCCGGAAGCAGGTCCTCATTGAGCGCGCGCCGGTAGATGACGCTTGCGGTCTCGCGGACGTCCTCGGGGAGGCCGAGCGCCGACGCCATTCGGTCGATCTCGCCGAGCGCCTGTTTGAGGTTGCGCTCCTTGCTGTCGCGGGTTCGGAACCGCTCGTTCCAGGTGCGAAGCCGCTGCATCTTCTCGCGCTGGCTCGACGACAGCTGGTTGCCGTACGCATCCTTGTTCTGCCAGCCGATGTTCGTCGAGAGCCCGTCGTCGTGCATCATCTTCGTGGTCGGTGCACCGACACGCGACTTCTCGTCTTTCTCCGCCGAGTCGAACGCGCGCCACTCCGGCCCACGATCGATGCTGTCCTCCTCGATGACGAGGCCACACTCCTCACAGACCGTCTCGCCGTGCTCCTCGTCGGCGAGGATATCACCGCCACACTCCGGGCAGTGTTCCTCCTCGTCCTGTTCTGTCGTTCGTTCACTCGCTCGTTCCGTCTCTTCGGTCCGCACGTTCGTTTCTTCCTGGTATTGTACTCGTGTATCAGTCATGGTTGTCTCCGTGGATCGCGGTTGGACGGCCGGGGCTGCCGGTCGGGATATCCCTAAGAAATACCGGGGAACCGCGCTCCTGTTACTGTATAGGATAGAAAGGCTTATAAATGTTACGGAGTTCAGGTTAGCGGAGTATATATAATTATCCCACACGATTCCTGTGAGCCCATCTCATGCACCGTCGAGAAACGACTTGGCCTCGGCATCACTGACCTGATCGAACTCCTCGTAAAACTGTCCGACAGCACCGAACTGATCGGGAACCTCAACGATACACATCGCGTCCACCTGTTCGGCGAGCTCGTCGACACTGGACGGGGATGCAACCGGGACTGCAAGCGTGATCGTCGCCGTGTCGGCTGCACGAAGCTGTTGGATACAGGCCCGTGCTGTGGCACCGGTGGCGATCCCATCGTCGACGAGTACGACCCGTTGATCCTGTGTTTCGGGCGGATCGGCCGTTGCGCGATAGCTCCGTAGTTTCTCCGTCGCCGCGGTAGCGGCTCGGTCACGCCTCCGTTCGAGATACGAGTCGTCGACACCGAGTTGTGCGATCAACCCATCGTTGAACCACGTATCGCCAGTGCTCGCGACGGCACCGACTGCAAGTTCCTCGTTTCCGGGAGCCCCAATCTTCTTCGCGGCCGCCACGTCCAGTGGCACGTCAAGCGCGGCTGCAACCGGTGCGGCCACCGGCAGTCCACCACGGGGTATCCCCAGGACGAGGTCCGCATCGATCCCCTGTCTGTGTAACAGCTCTGCTAGGTGTTCGCCTGCATCTGTTCTATTCTGAAACATCTCACAGTATCCCATACGGGATTATCGTGTATTGCTTCGGGGGCTACTGGTCACCGGTACCGGGAATTCGGGACTCCCCATGTTCCGAGCGGTGGTGGTTGTAGGGTGACCGGTCACCGCCGCCATCATCCGGACGATCGGGCACAGTGGAGGTATCTTCCGGAACTGCAAGCACGGTAGCGATTGATTCAGCGACTGCGTCGGCGGATGCCACTCCCGCGTCGATGGCCTCCTCACGCGTGATCGACTCTGCCGCCCCGGTTCCCACGGCCACGAGTCGGCCCGCGTCGTCGAGCACCGAACGGCCGACAGCTGCTTCGAGAGTCTCGCCGGCAAGAACCGAGACATCGGCCGTGCGCACGTGCTCCGCGGCAGTCGCTAGCTCCGCGTCGGTCGGCTCGGTCAGCGGTGTCGATGTCACCGTGTCCGCCCCCAGGCTGTTCGCCGTCGATACGGCGATATCCCCATCCGGAATCGGCCCGATCGATAGATCGAAACCCGCACGATCCAGTTCGGCAAGCGTGCGCGCAGCGAGGTCTCCCGTTCCAAGGACGTGTACGCGGGCACCTCTGGGCGGATCGCTATCTTCGAGCGCTCGGACGGACTCCGTTCCGGTCACTGGGTCCGTCGTCACGGCGGCTCTGACATCGAAAGTAGAGGAAACTGTCGATTCGGTGAGCACTGAATCCGGAGCGCCCGTCGCGACGATCTCACCGTCCGAGAGCAGTACCAGCGAATCGCAGTATCGCGCCGCGAGGTCGAGGTCGTGGATTGCGGCGACCGCCGCGGTGCCGTCCTCGACCAGCGATCGGACCAGACCGAGCGTTTCGATCGCGTGGTTTACATCGAGACTCGCCGTCGGCTCGTCGAGCAACAGCGCTGGCGTCTCCTGGGCTACCGCCCGCGCGAGGAGGACGCGCTGGCGCTCGCCGCCGCTAATCGCGTCGATCGACCGATCGCTGAACTGCTCGGTTCCGGTTCGGTCCAGTGCCGCGTCGACCGCCAGACGATCCTCGTCGGTCGTGGACTCGAACCGACCGCGGTGGGCCGTCCGTCCCATCTCGACGATCTGGCGCACATCGAACGAAAAGGAAATCGACGTATCCTGTGGCACCACCGCTACGCGCTGGCTGGCGGCACGCGAGGAGAGCGAGTGAACGTCATCACCCTCGATACTGACTCGCCCCGTGTCCGGGGAGAGCGAGCCGCTGATCGTCCGGAGCAACGTCGTTTTTCCCGAGCCGTTCGGCCCTACCAGGCCAACGAACTCGCCGCGTTCCGCTGTCACGGTGACGTCGTCGAGCACGCCCAACCCGTCGAAGCTCACGGAGATATCCTCGGCCACGATCGTGGGGTCGCTCATAGCCCATGCACCTCCCGACGGAACAGGAGAAACAGGAAGAAGGGCGCGCCGATCGCAGCAGTAACGATCCCAACCGGTAGCTCCGCTGCACCGGATCGAGCGACCGTATCCGCAGCGACGAGAAACGCCGCACCCGCGACGGCGCTGGTCGGCAACAGAATTCGATGATCGGGGCCGACGAGCAGACGCATGATGTGTGGAACGACCAGCCCGACGAAGCCGATCACGCCCGAGACTGCCACCGCACCCGCCGTAATGACGCTCGATACGGCGAGTAACACACGTTTCGTTCGCTCCACCTCGATCCCGAGGTGCTGGGCCTCCTCCTCTCCGAGCAACAAGACGTTGAGGTCCCGTGTGTACGCCGCCAGTAGCGCAAACCCGAGCACTGCGACCGGGAGCGCGAACACGACGTGATCCCACGTGCTGTAATGGAGATGGCCCATCAACCAGTAGACGGCCTCTTCGAGGCTATCGCCAGCCTGTAACAGTAGGTAGGAGATGACGGCTCCCAGAAACGTCTGGACGGCGACGCCCGCCAGCAGGAGCGTCGCCACCGGCGTCCGTCCGCCGTCGGTGGCCATGGCGTACACCGCAAAGGCGGTAACCAGCGCGCCGACGAACGCGGCCAGACGGAGATCGACGACCGCGAGTCCCGGGATCGTGATGGTTGCGACAGCGCCGACCGCCGCACCCGAGGAGACGCCGATAATTGACGGGTCCGCCAGCGGGTTTCTGAAAAACCCCTGCATGACCGTCCCGGCACTGGCCAGTGCAAAGCCGACGATAGCCCCGGTCAGGATCCGCGGGAGGCGGATGTTCACCACGATCGTCCGCGTCGTTTCGGCGACCGCAAAATCGAACAGTGGCCGATACTCCAGAGCGGGTGATGGGTAGGGGACACTCACTCCCTGAGCGATCGTTACGTGTCCGGCGTCGACGGCGACGCCAACCGGGAGAGAGATTTCGTCGAGCACCGCACGAACGACGTCGAGTGCAGCGATCTCGACCGGACCGATCGTGGCGCTGACGACAACTGTCACGGCCAGGACGGCAGTGAGTCCGACTGTCCACGCGACCGTCCGCGTCACCAGCGACGGAGCCGTTACTGCCGACTCCTCGGTGACGCTGGACTCGTCGGTCGCCGGCGCATCGGTTGCTGTCCCCACGCTGTTTGCAACCTCGCTTTCATTAGACAAATATTTATTGATTACGCTATATCGGTTAGACGATGACACGAACGCTACTGCGAGTCGCCGTTGCACTCCTGGTCGTCATGGCAGGCGCGGTGGGTGCGATCGCACCCGGTGCGGCGATGGCGGAGACGAACACCCAGGATCTCCAGTGTGAGTTCCCGGCGACGTTCGAGGATGGCGGCGGTGAGGAGGTACAGCTCGACGAACAACCGGACGAGATCGTGACGCTGAACCCGTCAGCTGCCCAGACGATGTGGGAGATTGGCGCTGAAGACCGGGTCACTGGCCTCTCCCAGTACGCGATGTATCTCGAGGGTGCAGACGACCGCACCGATATCACGAACGAGGAAGGCACCACGTCGGTCGAACAGGTGATCGAACTCGAGCCCGACCTCGTGCTCGCGCCGAACACCATTCCCGAGGAGACGGTCGAACAGCTCCGTACCGAGGGCGACCTGACGGTCTATCACTTCGAGACGGCAACCTCGATTGACGATGTGCGAGATAAAACCCAGCTGATCGGCCAGCTCGTCGGCGAGTGTGAGGGTGCCGAAGAAACCGTTTCGTGGATGGACGAGGAGCTGTCGAACGTAGAAGCCGCGATCGAGGGTGAAGACCGTCCGTCCGTCTACCTCGAATTCCACGCCTTCACGGCGGGGTCCAGTACCTTCCAGGACGAGGCCCTCACGACTGCTGGCGGAGAGAACGCCGCCGCTGAGGCCGGTATCGAAGGATGGGGGCAGATGTCCCAAGAACAACTCGTGGAACAGAACCCCGACTGGCTAATCATTCCCGAAGGCTCGGCGATGCCCGAGGGTGAGGGTATCGAGTCGAGTACCGCGATGCAGGAGGACAACGTTATCGAAGTTACCGAAGAGCACATGCAGCAGCCAGCACCCCGCGTCGTCTACGCGGTGAGCGAAATCAACGAGGCACTGTACGCCGAGAGTGACGAGGGGGCGAGTGACGACGCGGTCGACGATGCCGAACCGGACGCGATCCCCGGCTTCGGTATCGCTGCTGCGCTCGCTGCACTCCTATCGGTCGTTGCGCTGCGGCACCGATAGCGGCAGTCGAGAAAACGACCTTTTTAGGCACAGACCGCTCACTGTCGAGTATGGTCGAGAACGTCATCTGGCCCGCCTACCTCGATGCGGAGCTTTCCCGATCGAACGGGCGGCGCGTCCCACAGGACCTTGCAGTCGAAGAGCCGACGGTCGACGAAATCGCACAGGCCGTCCAGCAGGTCGGCTACGACGCCAAAATCGAACGGGACGTTGCGTATCCGCGCAACCACTATACGCCACGGGGCCGCGTGCTGGTAAAGGACAGTGAAGATTCGAAAAACGACGTCGTCCAGGCCGTCGCGGCGTACGTCTCGACGATGCGGGACTGATGCAACGACTTGGCACCGTCGAGCGAACGGCACAGGGGCTGGCAATCGCTCGGGTCTCGGGCGAGTTCGAGCCCTCGATCGGCAACATGGTAATCGACGAATCGCTCGACACGGTCGGCCGTGTCGTCGACGTCTTCGGGCCAGTGGAGCGTCCGTACGTGGCCGTCACGACCGACGACGTGAACCTCGCGACGCTGCTCGGCGAGAAGCTCTACGTGAAGGATTAGTCAGCCTGTGCGTCCAGTTCGACGACCAGACATTCACACTGGTCGGCCTCGGGATCGAAGCAGTCCGGACACTCTGCCGGACGGTCGATGATCGTATCCAGTCGCTCGGCGACGGTGTCGTCGATCACGCTCTCCAGAGCCCGGGCTTCCTCGCGATAGTTCTTCACTTCCAGCACGTTCGCGAGAAAGCGCTCGATAATACAGTACGTCTGGACGGCGTCTCGCGCGCGACCGATCCCCTCATCGGTGAGCTGGACGCCCTTGTACTTCTCGTGATCGGCCAGTCCGCGCTCCTCTAGCTTGCCGATCATCTCGTTGACGCTGGCGGGACTGACGTCTAACATCTCCGCGAGCTGGCCGGTCGATGCCGGGCCGTCTTCGATCGTCTGTGCGAGGTAGATCGTCTTCAGATACTGATCTGCGGTGTTCATTCGCGTTCCTCCATGACTCGGGTCACCATCTCGACTCCCTCTTCCTCTTCGGCGCGGATCTCCCGAAGTGTCGAGAGCACCCGCTCACGATCGATCGCATACGCGGTGTCGCTCCCCTCGATCGCCTCGATCAGATCGTCGTAGAACTTGTAGGCGGTCTCTTCGTTACAGAGCTGATCGTAGAGCACGTCGTCGAAATCCTCCGGCTGGTTCTGTGCGTAGTGCTCGCGAACCAGTAGCTCGATCTCGTCGTACGCCACCGTCTCCGCGTCGAGCTCGTTGACGAGTGCTTCCAGCCGCTTCCGGTGATCGGCTGATTCCTCTGCCGAGTGTTCGAGGAGGTGTTCGATCGAGTCGTCGAGAGTCGCGCGTTCGTCGGCCGAGAGCGATTCGAGATGGGATTGTGCGCGCGCCTCGACGACCTCCTCCAGCACGATCCCGATCTGTAACAGTCGGGCAAGCTGGTGGTCGGACGAGACCCGCTGGCCGAGGCTCATACACATCGATCAGGCGCCGGTCTACTTAACTCTCCTTCTCTGTGCTGCTTTTGAGCACGGGGTAGTGACTCTCGCTGGATCTGTACTGTCGGAACACCA
>OBKM01000259.1_pt1 | contig 26391 bp, 25 predicted proteins | sample 1519691 | NCBI WGS metagenome assembly OBKM01 (sample SAMEA37050418, study PRJEB22526) | metagenome | biome: saline pan; feature: lake; material: water | place: Egypt | collected 2015 | depth 0.5 m | reverse complement strand
AGTACTACGGCGCGATGTGTGCGTGTATCAACTTCGCGTGGGTGAACCGCCAGCTCATCACCCATCGAACCCGCGAGGTGTTCGGCGACGTGTTCGACGCCGATCCGATCGCCGACCTCGGGATGGAGCTTCTGTACGACGTGGCACACAACATCGGCAAAAAGGAGAGCCACGACGTTGGCGTCGGTGCCGACGGGCTCCCCGCCAGCGGCGACGATATCGTCGACAGCGAGCAGCGGGAGGTGTACGTCCACCGGAAGGGTGCGACGCGGGCGTTCCCCGCGGGTCACGAGGCGGTGCCGGAGGCGTATCGCGCGGTCGGTCAACCCGTGATCATCCCCGGGAGTATGGGCGCCGGGTCGTACGTGCTCTCCGGGGGTGCGGAGTCGATGCGCGTCTCGTTCGGCTCGACCGCCCACGGAGCCGGACGGCTGATGAGCCGGACGCAGGCGAAACAGGAGTTCTGGGGCGGCGACGTACAGGACGACCTGGCGGAAGGACAGCAGATCTACGTCAAAGCGCAGTCGGGCGCGACGATCGCCGAGGAGGCACCCGGCGTGTACAAGGACGTCGACGAGGTCGTCCGCGTCAGCGACGAACTCGGGATCGGCGATCTCGTCGCCCGGACGTTTCCGGTGTGTAATATAAAAGGCTGAGCTACGCAGGGGGACGGAGCGGGCAGAGCATCCAACCGAATCGTCCAGTACGACTATCCCACCCGCCCGTCCGGCTGAACCGGTTGGACTCGATCCGAGGTAGCGGTAGGTGCTGTGCGGGCCGACCGGTTTTAAGCGCTTTCCGGAACCAGTGCCTGTATGGCACCCGAAGACGGTAGCGAGGACCCCCCACAGTTCCGTACGCGAAGCGTGCACGCCGGATCGAACCCGGATCCGACGACGGGCGCGCGAGCGACGCCGATCTATCAGACCACCTCCTACGAGTTCGACGACGCCGACCACGCGGCGCGGCTGTTTGCGCTCGAGGAGGCGGGCAACGTGTACTCGCGGATCATGAACCCGACGAACGCCGCCTTGGAGGAGCGGATCGCCTCCCTCGAGGGTGGCGTCGGCGCGGTCGCCACCTCCTCGGGAATGGCCGCGATGGATCTCGCGACGTTCATGCTCGCGTCCGCCGGTGACAACGTCGTTACCTCCTCAGCGTTGTACGGCGGGACGTACACGTATCTCACTCACTCCGTCGAGCGTCGCGGGGTCTCGACGCGGTTCGTCGACCCTCTCGATTACGAGGGGTACGCGGACGCGATCGACGAGAACACCGCCTACGTCCATCTCGAGACGATCGGCAATCCCGCCCTCGTGACGCCGGACATCGAGCGAATCGCCGATATCGCCCACGACCACGGCGTGCCGCTTTTCGTCGACAACACGTTCGCGACGCCGTATCTCTGCCGACCGTTCGAGCACGGGGCGGACCTCGTCTGGGAGTCGACGACGAAGTGGCTCACGGGTAACGGAACGACGATCGGCGGCGTCCTCGTCGACGGCGGCTCGTTCCCGTGGGGCGAGTACCCCGAAAAGTTCCCGGAGATCGCCAAGGACAACCCCGCGTATCACGGGATCAACTACGTCGACGCGTTCGGCGACGCGGCGTTCACGTTCGCGGCGGTCACCCGCGGGCTTCGCGATCTGGGCAACCAGCAGGCGCCGTTCGACGCGTGGAACACGCTCCAGCAGACGGAGTCGCTGCCGCTTCGCATGGAACGCCACTGCGAGAACGCACAGGTCGTCGCGGAGTACCTCGACGAACACGACGACGTCGCGTGGGTGAACTATCCCGGGCTGGAACACCACGAGACCCACGAGGAGGCGACGGAGTATCTCGACGGGGGGTACGGCGGCATGATCACGTTCGGGCTGGAGGCCGGCTTCGACGCCGCGAAGGCGACCGTCGAGAACACGGAACTCGCCTCACTGCTCGCGAACGTCGGCGACGCGAAGACGCTCGTTATCCATCCCGCGTCGACGACTCACCAGCAGCTTACCGAGGCCGAACAGGAGGCCGCGGGCGTCACCGGCGACATGGTGCGGATCTCCGTCGGCATCGAGGATCCCGCGGACATCGTCGCGGACCTCGAAGCCGCCATCGAGACGGCGACCGAGTGAGGCTGCAACGACAGGGAGAGTCCGGAACAGCGGAGCGAAGTCGGCAGGGCTACGGCTTACAGTCGACGTGACTGACAGTCATCACCCGCCGTACGTCTCCTCGAGATACTCGATGATGTCGTCGCTCTCGGCCATCCCCTCGATCCCGTTCGCCTCGTCGACGAGCACTGGAACGCCGGTCTGGCCGCTGATCTCCCGCACCTCCGTTCGCTGTCCGTGTGACCGCGGCACCGATATCGACTCATACTCCAGTTCGAGGTCGGCGAGCGTCTCCTTGACCTTCGCGCAGTACGGACAGCCGGCGAGTTCGTAGAGCTTGAGATCGCTCATCACCGTGGGTACGGGACACGCGGGTAAAGAACTCGGTGGTCGATGCAGCGATCCCACACGACCGTCTCGACCTCGTGTCTCCACGGCGGAGCTCAGCCGCTGTGTCGACCGGGACCATCGACCCGCGTTCCGAGCGGTGGTCGCGTCCGATCCCTGGGGATCCGGTCGACGCGATACTCGTGGACGTCGGCGTGGCAGTCGGGACACAGCGTGAGCAGGTTTCGAACGTCGTTCCGTCCGCCGTTGGCTCGCGGGACGACGTGGTGGACCTCCAGCATGCGGGCCGCGGCGTCCTGTATCGACGCGCTCGGAGGGCGCTTCAGGCTTCGCCCCTCTCGGGACCGCCACCGGGTCGCCCCGTCGAGCGTGTCGATCCGTCCGGCCGGACACAGCGCACAGGTGAACGAATCACGCAGCCGGACTCGGGCCTTCAGCTCCCAGCTCGGCTGTGGCGGACGGTACGAGAGCGGCCCGTTCTCGGAGAGCTTCGAGAGGAGTTCGCTCACGGTCAACTGCGGCGGGTCCGGAAGCTCCCGGAGCTTCCACGCGCGGACCTCCTCCCATCGCTCCATACCGCAACGAACGTATTCGGCGTGAAAAAGTCGGTCGGATGCGTGCGTCGGGCGAATGGAAGCGTCGGGCGAATGGAAGCGTCGAGCGAACGCGATCCGTGCGCCGCGCTACAGTACGAAGCCGCCCGTCTGGAGCAGGTAGTAGCCGATGAGCAGCACGGCGAGCACCCACTGGCCGAGGTGGACGTCCGCGCCCTCGCCCATCGTCGCCTTGATGATCGGGTACGCGATGATGCCCGCGGCGAGCCCGTCGGCGATCGAGTAGGTAAGCGGCATCACGAGGATGGTGAGCGCACCGGAGATCGCCCACGCCGGGTGGTCCCAGTCGATGTCGACGACGCCCTGGAACATCATCACACCCACGACGACCAGCGCGAGGAACGAGGCGTAGTCGGGGAGGATCGGGACGAGCGCAACGAACGGGATCGCGAGGAGGAAACAGCCCGCGACGACGAGCGCGGTGAGCCCCGTGCTGCCGCCCTCCTCGATCCCGGTCGAGGACTCGATGTACGTCGTCACCGTCGAGGTGCCGAGCATCGCGCCGACGGTGGTGCCGACCGCGTCGGCCATCAGCGGCTGGTCCATGTCGGGGAGTTCCCCGTCCTCGTCGAGGAAGTCGCCGAACTGCGAGACGCCGATGAGCGTCCCGGCGGTGTCGAAGAAGTCGACGAAGAAGAACGTGAACACGACGAACGTGAACGTCACCGGGTCGATGTCGGCGAGTCCGTCGATGAACGCGCCCGCGAGCGGCGTGAAGTCGAACTGCACCGCCGTGACGAGCGTGACCAGTCCGCCGACGAGCCCCTGCTCGGCGAACGTGCCGTACAGTTGGCCGTCGACGACGTTCTCGGGGCTCGTCAAGCCCGAGAGCGCGACGAGCCAGCCCGCAAGCGCGGTAGTGATGATCCCGATAACGATGGAGCCGGTGACGCCACGCGCCCAGAGAATGAGCGTGAACAGCACGCCGAGCACGCCGAGCAACGCGGCGGGCGTGGCTGCGATGTCGCCGAGCGTGACGAGCGTTCCCTCGTAGCCAACGATCACCTGCATCTCCTGAAGACCGATGAAAAGCAGGAACGCGCCGATACCCGCACCGACCGCGAACTTCACCGGCTCAGGGAACAGGTTGATCACGTACTCGCGAGCGCCGATCGCGGTGAGGATGATGAAGAGGATCCCCTCAACGAAAACGGCCGCGAGGGCGGTCTGCCACGGGATTCCGAGCGCGATGACGACCGTGAACGCGAAGAACGCGTTGAGCCCCATTCCCGGAGCGAGACCGAACGGTCGGTTGGCGTAAAACGCCATTACGACCGTCGCGACGACCGACGCGAGGATCGTCGCCATCGCGATCATCTGGAACACCTGTGTCTGGCTGTACCCCTCGATGGCGATCGCCTCCGAGAGGATCGCGGGATTCACCACGATGATGTACGACATCGCCAGGAACGTCGTCACCCCGGCGATCAACTCCGTGCGGACGTCCGAGCCGTGCGCCCCGACGCCGAACCGTTCGGACAGCGTCTCAGTAAAACCCATTGAACAGGTGTGCGTATCTACGGATCAGTTTATAAGTTTTACTTTCGAGAACCACCAGAGGTACACATATGTGTACATAATACTCGAGATAAAGCCGATGTTCGCCGTTCAAACTGCTTAAACGTGCATAAAACCAATCCTCGTTGACGTGTTCGACCACGAGGATCGTGTGACCGGGCGCTACTCGAACCGCTCGAGCGCGCCGACCGGTGCGTCCGTGATCTCGCGGGCTCGGCTCATCCCCTCGTCACCGACCGCGATCAGCGTGAACACGCCGGCGATGTCGGCATCTGCCTGTAAGGCGATATCCAGGAGGAGCTCCTGCGTCTCGCCCGACCGGATCAGGTCGTCGACGACGAGCACGGTGTCGCCGGGATCGATAGCTCGTGTGGGGAGATAGTAGGTGAGTTCGATTCCCGACTCGAGTCGCTGGCGGGACTCGATAAACTCCTCGACGGCGGTCTCCTTCGATTTCTTGGCGTAGGCGAGCCGAGCGTCGAAGAAGGAGGCCATCGCCGCGCCGAGCGTGATCCCGTCGGTGGCGGCGGTCAGGACGACGTCGGGCGCGTCGAACGCGAACGTCTCGGCGGCGACCGGCGCGACGAGGTCGAGAAACGACTGGTCGAAGACGACGCCGGAGTTGTCGACGTACCCCTCGTCGTCGAACTCGACGCGTGCGGTGAGCTCGTCCGCCAGCGCGTCGCGACCGACCCCGGACACGACCTCCCGCGCGCGGTCGGTGCCGGGAAGCACGTGACCGTTCACGTAGCGGTTCAGGTCCCCGGCGGGCAGTCCGGTCAACGTCGACAGCTCCTCGTACGTCCGCGTCTCCTTCAGCGTCCGCAACACGGCGACCGCCTGCAGCTGGAGGGCCGCCTTCTCGGCTCGGTTCATACCGATGATCGTGATTGCACAACAATGAATACTCCGAAGTCATTCGTGGAAAAGATACACACGTGTGTGATAACCACTCACGCAAGAGGTGGGTCTGGCGGCCGGACGCAACTGTGGTGGCTATCGCGTTCGACCCACGTCCGACCGCCATCATTGACGGTCACGGCCGACGGCTCGTCCGCCGGTTTCCCGTGTCCCTCACTCGTCGGTGTCAGGATCGAAGAACAGCGCCGGCTCGGTTAACTCCACATCGACGACATCGCGGTCGTCGAGCGGGCGCAGTCGAATGACGAGCGTCCCGGTCGACGTCGCGGTGTGTTCGAGCGGAGCGGCGTCCGGATCCGCGAGGTACGTCGGGACACAGAGCGCGAATCCACCGTCACCGTCCTCGGCGACGACGAGCCGAAACGCCACGCCGCTCTGGCGCGCCGCGTACACCCGGAACGTGTCGACGTCGATGCCCTCCATCCGGTCGCGAAGCTCGTCGAACTCCGGACCGGGAAGAAGGACGTCGAGCCGCCCGGCGTCGGGCACCGGATTGACGTCGCCCGGATGGACGACGGTCGCCTCCCAACCCCGGTCCCGGTACTCCGCCGCGGTCGCGTCCGCATCGGCCAACACGTCCTCCCACCGCTCGTTCAGCGCGCGCTCTCTCATACGCTTCCACGGGGAGCCGGCCCCCTTAATCGTTCGATGGAGGCCAGTTGCAACACGCCGGGCTCGCTCGTCATCGCTCGCGGACTACGACGAACTCCGCGAGGTCGCGGAGGTACTCGATCGCCTCCGTCTCCGGCGGGTTGGCGTCGGCGAGCGCCGCAAGCGCGAGGTTGGACTGCTCGCGAGCCCGCTCGTTCACTTCCTCAGGGCTCAGCGAGGTCACGCGAACGACCGATGGTCGGTCCATCTCGGCGTCCTGTCCGGTCGGCTTGCCCAGATCGTCGGCGTCGGCGGTGGCGTCGAGCACGTCGTCGCGCATCTGGAACGCGACGCCGACGCGCTCGGCGTACTCCCCGAACGACTCCACGGCCTCGGGATCGGCCCCGCCGGCCACCGCACCGAGCTCCGCGGCGGCCCGGAACAACGCGCCCGTCTTCCGGCGCGCGAGCTCCATGTACTCCGCCTCGGTCGTCGGGTGTGCGGCCAGCTCCGTCGCCTCTCCCTCGCCGAGCTCGACCATCGCCTCGGCGACGATCCGCATCGCTCGCTCGTCAGAGGAGAACAGTGCGAACGCCTCACCCAACAGCCCGTCGCTCGTGATGATCGCCGAGCCGTAGCCGAACTCCGACCACGCCGAAGGGGTCCCGCGACGCACGTCCGATCGATCGATGATGTCGTCGATGACGAGCGAGGCGTTGTGAACGAACTCGATCCCCGCCGCGAAGTCAACCGCGTCCTCGGGGTCGCCGCCGAACGCCTCGCACGCGAGGATCGTTACGGCGGGACGCACTCGCTTGCCGCCGGCGAGGACGACGTGTTCGAGCTCCGCGGACAGCTCGTCGGGCTCGACCGCCTCGATGACCTCCTCGAGCCGCTCGTCGACGAGCGCGACTCGACGCTGCAGATACTCCATCTACTTATAAAACGTGCCGGGCGCGCAAAGGCCTGACGGAACGCACCGTCCGGATCGTTTCAGCAGTTCGATTCGCGTCGACGGCGACCCAGCTACTCCACGTCGTCGACGGCGTCTTCAACGTGAGAGTGCTCGTCTGCGGGGAACGACCCCGCTTCGACGGCCGACTTATACTCGGCCACCGCACGCGCCATCTCGCCGCGAACGTCACCGAACTGTGCGGAAAAGGACGGCGACCACTCGCCGAGACCGATCACGTCGGTGATCACGAGCACCTGTCCGTCACAGTCGGGGCCGGCACCGATCCCGATCGTCGGGACATCGAGTTCGTCGGTGATCGTCGCCGCGAGATTTGCGGGGACGTGCTCCAACACGACCGAGAACGCGCCCGCATCCTCATGCTCGCGAGCGAGCTCGAGGATCGTCTCGGCGGCCGCTCGGTCGGTCCCCTGTCTCCCATACCCGCCGAGTCGATTGACGTGTTGGGGCGTAAGGCCGACGTGTGCCATCACGGGGATGCCGACGTCGACCATCCGTCGAGTCGTCTCGACCGTGTGCGGGCCGCTCTCGATCTTCACCGCGTCCGCACCCGCCTCCTTTATCAGTTCTCCGGCGTTGCGGACCGACTCCGCCTCGTCGACGCCGAACGAGAGAAACGGCATGTCCGCGACGACCAGAGCGTCCTCGACGCCGCGCACGACTGCACCCGTCCGACTCGCAACGTCCTCCATCGTCACCGGGAGCGTCGAGTCGTACCCCATCGTCGCGTTCCCCATGCTGTCGCCGACGAGAACGACGTCGATACCCGCCTCGTCGACGACTTCCGCGGTCGGCGTGTCGTAGGCGGTGAGCATCGTGATCGGCTCCTCGCGGTCCCGGAGCCCCTGGGTCGTGGTCATACGTGGAGTGTGCGCGTCGACGTGAATTAAACCAGGCGAATCATTTCGACGTTGCTGAGCCCAGTCGCCGACCGACGGACGTCGACTCGTGGGTGGAGGCCGACGTTCTTCTCGCGTTGCGTGGAGACGCGGAGTGACGGCGTCTTCGTCGCTCGATCGGCGTCGCCCGACCGGCATCGATTTGACCCTCCGGGTCCGACCTCGACGCGTGCAACCCGTCGAGCGCTCCGAGGTCGAGGGGATCGACTACGGCTGGGTGATGCAGACGACGTTCGTCGTCACCATTCTCGTCGGTGCGCCGGTCGTCGCGCTACTCTCCACGCAGGTGACGCTCGGCACGTGGGGTGCGCGTGCGACGTTTGCGGTGCAGGTCGGTGCGCCGATATGGTTCGTGACCGCCGTCGCCGCCGCCGTCTACGCGAAACGGACGGGCGCGGGCGACGGTAGCCGATCGGCGTGAACCTCGCGCTACTCGCCGACCGCGTCGTCCGTCCACACGAAGCGGACTCCCGCCCGCTCCGCGGCGGTCGCGTCGCTTCTGGAGTCGCCGATGAACACGGCGTGTTTCGGCTCCGCATCGAGCGCGTCGAGCGCCGCGAGCAGCGGATCGGGGTCGGGTTTCATCGTCGGAACGGTGTCGCGTCCGACGACGGCGGAGACGTCGTCGTCGAGCCCGTGGGTTTCTAAGGCGATCCGACACGCCTCCTCGCAGTTGAGCGAGCAGACGCCCGTCCGAGTTGGATCCCCTTCCCCGAGCGCGTCGGCGAGCGGCAGCCGTGTCGAGTCGCGCGCGCCGGACCGCTCGTGGAGCCGGATCGCCTCCTCGACGGGGTCGCCGATGCCGTACTCCTCGGCGGCGCCGAGCAGATCCCACAGCCCGTTTCCGGGCGGCTTGATCGCGTTGTCCGTGTAGACGGCGAGGACGTCCTCTGCCACGACGTCCCAGTCGACCGCGAGGTCGACGAGAGTACCGTCCAGGTCGTACACCACGGCGTCGTAGTCGGTCGGGTCGAGCCTCATCGGTCGTCCAGTACGCCCCGAGCGATGATCTTCTTTTGGATCTCGGAGGTGCCCTCGTAGATCTCCGTGATCTTCGCGTCGCGATACAGGCGCTCGACGTCGAACGCCGTCGTGTAGCCGTACCCGCCGTGGATCTGGACCGCCTCGTTCGTCACCGACATCGCCGTCTCAGACGCGGAAAGCTTCGCTCGCGCGGCGGCGACACGAGCGTCCTCGCCCGCCTCCGCTCGACGACACGCCTCGCGGACGAGCAGCCGCGACGCCTCGATCTCCGTCGACAGCTCCGCGAACGTCCCGCGGATCGCGCCGATCTCGGCTATCGGCTGCCCGAACTGCTCGCGCTCGCCCGCGTACTCGCGAGCCTCGTCGAACGCCGCCCGTGCCAGCCCGACCGCCTGCGCCGCGATCCCGATCCGCCCGCTCGTCAGGATCCGGAACGCAGCCGAGAGCCCGTCGCCCACTTCGGTCAGCCGATTCTCCGCCGGGATCCGGCAGCCGTCGAACGAGATCGAGGTCGTGTCCGACGCGCGGAGCCCGAGCTTCTCCTCTTTCGATCCAACCTCGAACCCCTCGGCGTCGGCGGGCACGAGGAACTGGGTTATCGCCTCCCGGCCCGCCGCGGCTGGGTCGGCCGGGTCGGCGTCGTCGTCGTCCCCGGCTGCCTTCGCGAACACGACCGCGACGCCGCCGCGCTCGCCGTTCGTGATCCACTGTTTCGTGCCGTCCAGCACGTACTCGTCGCGATCAGAGTCGTACCGCGCGGTCGTCGACATCTCGGCCGGATTCGATCCGGCATGGGGTTCGGAGAGACAGAACATGCCGACCGGTCGCCCCTCGGCCATCTCGGGGAGCCACTGCTCCCGCTGTTGGTCGCTCCCGAACGCCGCGAGACAGGAGGTGACGAGACAGTGAACCGACAGCGCGGTGGCGACCGCGAGCGCGCCGTACGCGAGCTCCTCGTTGACGACCGCGTACGTCGTCCGGTCGGCGTCGAAGCCGCCGTACGCCTCCGGCACCGTGAGCCCCGTGAGCCCGAGCTCCGCGAGCCCGTCCCAGACGTCCTCGGGAAACGACGCCTCGGCGTCCGCCTCTCGGGCCACCGGACGTACCTCCTCGACGGCGAACTCCCGAACGAGCTCGCGTATCGCCCGCTGCTCGTCGGACAGCGCCGACCCGACGCGTACCCCAGTCATACCTCGGCGTTCGATCCCACACGGAAAAAGATGAGTGATCGGCGGGTGTGACTGACGAGCCTGTCGAAGGAGTTGTCTGGAACGTCCGGAAATCCGACCCGACCGCTCCGTCTCACTCCCAGAGCGGATACAGCTCGTCCCGTGGCGGCTCCGTGATCGGGTCGCCGTCGAGCAGAACCGTCCCCGAAGCGGCACCCCCGGAGGCCGGTTTCGCGTCATTTGGCGCGGATGCCGTTCCGATCACCGCGCCGTCGATGTCGGCCTCGTCGAGCGCGGCGAGCGCGTCCGCGACCGCGGCGTCGGGAACCGCCGCGAGCAACGCGCCGGAACCGAACGTTGCAAGCGGATCGACATCCAACGCCGCACAGCACGCAGCCGTCTCCGGTCGAACGGGGACCGACGCACGCGATATCTCGAGGACGAGCTCGCTCGCGCTCGCCATCTCGACGAGTCCGGTGATCACGCCGCCCTCGGTGGGGTCGTGTAGCGCGGTCGAGATGTCACGAAGCACGCGCGCGTCGCCGATCACGCTCACGTCGTCGAGGAACCCCGCGGCTGCGTCCAGAGTCGTCTCGTCGACGCCGGCGTCGAGACACGCCTCGCGGAAGTCGGTCGCGAGGATCCCGGTCGCCTCGATCCCCGCGCCGCCGGTGAGCAGAATCCGGTCACCGGGGGCGACGCCGCCGCTGGGGAGGAACCGGTCGGTGGTGCCGAACGCGGTCATCGACAGCAGCGGACGCTCCAGCGACGGCACCACCTCCGTGTGGCCGCCGACGACCGTGACGTCGACCGACCGAGCCGTCTCGTCGACCTGCTCGGCGACCGTCCCGAGGCGGTCGGGATCGTCGTCGGGGAGCAGCACGGTGTTCGTTAGCCATCGCGGCTCCGCACCGCTTGCAGCGACATCGTTGCAGGCGACGTGGACCGCGAGGCGGCCGACCGCCTCGGCGGCCAGCGAGAGGGGGTCCGTGCTGACGACGAGCGTCCGGTCTCCGAGGTCGATCGCGGCCGCGTCCTCCCCGTAGGCGGCTCCCTGCAGCACCGCCGGATCGTCGACGCCGGTCGCATCGAGCACCGCAGCCAGCGCCTCCGGGCCGAGTTTGCCGGTCACGGTGACCCGCCCCCGTGTGGAAGCGTCACGGCGACCCGCCTCATCGGCTCCGGAGCCAGTCGACCACGGTTTCGGAGTCGGCGTCAAGCCCGCCGCCCTGCGCGAACCTCGCGCTGCCGCCGCCGCCGCCGCCGAACTCGTCGGTGACCGCAGCGACGACATCGCCCGCGTCGACGACTCCAACGTCGTTCCCATTCGGATCGTCGCCGTCAGCGTCAGCACCGTCGGAATCGGTCGGTGAGCCGGCCTCCGGATCGGCCGCGACCACGACGAACGGTGCCGGATCGGGGCCGACCGCGGCGACCACGTCGACGTTGCCACCGTCGATCACTGCGGTCGCCGGCTCCTGTAGGTCGTTCGGGTCGGCGTCCTCGACGGTGCCGACGGCCCACGCCGTCCCGTCGCGCTCGACGGTCGGGAACTCCCGGAGCGTGGCTTCGAGGAGGTCGGTACGGGCCTCCCGCAGCGCCGCCTCGAGCCGCTCGTTCTCCTCGGCGAGTCGTTCGACCGCATCGACGAGCCCCTCGACGTTGGCGTCGACCGCCGTGGACGCCTCCAGCGCGGCTGCGTGGACCGCAGCGTCGCGATCGATCGCCGTCGGTCCGACCGCGAACTCGACGCGGGTGACACCCTCGCCGGGGTTCGAGCGGTCGAGCACCTCGACCGTCCCGATCTCCTTGGTGTTGGACACGTGGGTCCCGCCGCAGGCCGCGACGTCCCAGCCGTCGACCGTGACGACGCGGATCGCCTCGCTGCCGCCCATCGCACCCTCTTCGGTCTTTTCGTTGAACGCGATGTCGTCGATCGAACGGGCGTCGGCCTCCGGCATCGTCTCCCACGACACCGGGCGCGACTCCCACACCGCCCGGTTCGAGAGCCGCTCGAGCTCGATCAGGTCCTCGTCGTCGAGCGGCTCGTCGGTCGTCAGATCCACACGGACCTTCTCCGACGAGATGTCGAAGCCGGCGTAGCCGAGCTCGTCAGTGATCCGCCTCGCCGCGCCGTAGAGAACGTGTGAGGCGGTGTGAGCGCGCTCGCAGTACGTCCGGAACGCGTCGTCGACCACGCCCGCAACCGTGTCGCCGACCCCGACATCGGGCTCGTCGGCGAGGACGTGTACCACGTCGCCGTCGCGATCGACGACGTCCTCGACGACGACGCCGGCGAGCGTCCCGCGGTCGGCTGGCTGTCCGCCGGACTCGGCGTAGAAGTACGTCTCCTCGAGCGTAATCTCACGGCCGTCGAGCGTCTCGATCGTCGATTCGAACTCGCGTACCGCCGGCTCCGCCGGCGCGCGTGACGCGGTCATGGTTTGCAGGAGTCCGCCGTCGAATAAATAGTTGGTCGCCGCGGCATACGACATCGATCCGACGGCCGACCGACACCCATGCGTCCACGTACCGCCCGGACCGGCGAACGGACGCTCTTATACCCCTCGACGGGTAAGGAAGTGGCATGATATTCGAGGGCCTCCCGACGACGCCCCGCGCCGAGGAGCTCGTCGACAAGGCGTTCTCGCGAGCCGCGCGGGCGGGCCACGCCAAGAGCGGCCACGAGGCCCAGGAGTCGATGCTGCGAACCGCGGGCAACGTGCTCTCAGACAACCTGGAGAACGTCGTCGTCTCGTGGCCGGATTTCGGCTTCGACGTCGACCCGTTCTACTACGAGCTCGCCGACGCGATCGTCGACGTCGACGAGCTTCGACAGGCGCTCTCCCGGGTGATGTGGACCGCACGGCGGATCGAAAAGCTCAGGGACGACTACACATCGCGGCTCCGCAACGCCGACGTCGACACCGCGAAGAAACACCGGAAGCAGGCGTTCGCGCGCATGGCGGACCTGATGGACGAGATCGAGGAGGACCTGCTCGTCATCGGCGAGGCCCGCGACGCGCTCCGGGATCTGCCGGATATCCGCCCCGACGAGCCCGCGATCGTGGTCGCCGGCTACCCGAACGTCGGCAAGTCCTCGTTCGTCAACCGCGTGACCCGGGCGTCCAACGAGATCGCCGAGTACCCGTTCACGACGAAAGGGGTCCAGATCGGCCACTTCGAGCGGGACCGCGTCCGCTACCAGATCGTCGACACGCCCGGCCTGCTCGACCGCCCCGCCGACGAGCGCAACGAGATCGAGACGCAGGCGATAAGCGCGCTCGAACATCTCGCGGACGTCGTCCTGTTCGTGCTCGACCCGTCCGGGGACTGCGGCTACCCCCTCGAGTCACAGCTCGAGCTCCGCGAGGAGATCCGCGCGCTGTTCGGTTCGGAGATCCCGCTTCTCACGGTCGCGAACAAACACGACCGCTTCGAGGCGGTGCAAGCCGAAAGCGTCGATGCGACGATGAGCGTCACCGAGGGAGAGAACGTCGACCGGGTGCTCGACCTCGCGGTCGAGGCCGTCGACTACGAGCCCGACCTGCCGACGCGGGAGCCGGCGGACGAAACGTAGCCGTCCGGCGAAGCGTAGCCCGTCCGATCACCGTCTCGCCGGGATATCACGACGACTCGTCGGCTTCTTCCGGCTTGTCAGGAGTCGCCGCGTCGGGTTTCACGTCTCGTTCCCGCCGACCGGGGCCGAAGAGACGCTGACGCAACGAGCGATGGCTCGGTCGCTCGGCAAGCAGCACGGAACAGTCAACCTCGTGGAGGATGTCGAGGTGGAGCGAGTCGGACAGCAGCCGCGAGAGCAGCCCCTGCTCCGTCGCCCCGATGACGATGAGCGTGCTGTCGGCCGCTTCACGTTCGATCGCGCCCTCGACGTCCCCGCTGGTGTCGACGATTCGGGTCGCGTCGTCGAGTTCGTGGTCCGCGGTCCACTCCGCGAGGAACCGCTCGCCGGCGTCGCGTTTCGACTCGTCTTCCACGATATGAAGCGCGGTCACTTCGGATCCGAACGTTTCCACGAGAGCGCGTGCGACCTCGGACCCGAGCGCGGAGTCGGGCCCGCCGGCCGTCGGAAGGAGGACGCGAGAGGTGTCGAGGTCTCCTTCGCTTAACACGAGGAAATCACACGGAAGCTGGTTCGTCAGATCCTCGATCGGGCGTTGTGCGCGGGCTGCACTCCAGAGCTGGTCGTCACCCCAACTCATGAGCACCGTCTCGGGACGCGTACGACGAGCCATCGAGAACACCTCCTCGAAGGAGAGGTGTGAGGCGACCGTCGTGGTCTCGACATCGACTCCGTACCCCTCGACGGTCTCTCGAAGGTCGACCATCCGTCGACCGGACGCCTTCTCGATTCGGTCGTCGTCGGCAGACTCGAGTTGCATCCGTTCGGGTGCTTGTACGACGTGGACGATGTGGACCATTCCATCATCGTATGTCCGTGCGAGAGCGCTCGCGAGCTCGACGAGATGGCCGTCGGTGCGGGGGTTCGAGATCGGTACCATCACCCGTTTCTCGTCGCCGGTGAGCAGGGCAGCTTCCGCGCTGTCGAGGATGGGGACGTACGACCGACCGGCGACTCGTCCGAGTACCCACTCGGGGATCGATAGCTGTCGATTCAGCCCCTCGAACCGGGCCTCTTCGAGGCGGTGTTCGCTTGTCTGGAAGTAGTTGACGACGGTGACGAGCACGACGCCGCCAGCGGTGTTTCCCAAAAGCACCGGGAGCACGAACTCGACCATCCCCACGTAGAGCCCGAGGGTGCCGGCGAACATCAGATACAGCGCCTCCGTGAACGAGACGACGACGTGATACAGGTTTCCGAGCGGGATCGCGAGGAACGCGAGATACACCACGAGCAGTCGGGTGACGGAGTCGGTGGAGGCGAACCCCACCCAGACGACGCCGGCGACGATCAGGCCGGCGATCGCGGCTTTGAAAAACAGCGGCCACCAGCCGGTTTCGACGCCGGACCGGGCGATGTCGGCGGCCACGGTCGCCGCCTCGGGCGTGAACACGCCGCCGTACGACAACACGACGGCACCGATCGCGCCGCCGGCGAAGTTCCCCGCCAGCACGATCGTCCAGTGCCGAAGCAGCGTCGGGATGCTCGCGAGCCGTTCGAGCGTCAGCGCCACCGGCGGGAGGGTGTTCTCGGTGTACAGCTGGTACCCGCCGATGATGATATAAATGAACCCAAGCGGATACAACAGCACGCTCAGGATGGGATGACCGTCAGTCGAGGCGGTCATCGAGGCGTACAGCAGGAAGGTGATCGTGATCGCCAGCCCCGCGGCGAGCCCGCTGAAGAACAGTTCGCGGTTGCCGGACGTCACCTCCTCGTCGGCGGCGGCGATGATCCGCTGGAACACTTCGTCCGAGGAGAATCGGTCGCGAACCGCCTCTCCGACTGCCGGCGCACCGCTTGCGGCCCGTTCGACGACGTCGGATCTCGTCTCGGCGCTCGGTCGGTGTCTGTCGGTCACTGTCTACGGGACCATCCCGAAGGGACAAAGCGTTTGTTACTGCAGATAGTCGGGTTCCTCCCCCTCACACGACGCTTCGTGCGTCTCGGCCTCCTCCTCGTCGGCGAACAGGAGTCCACACACCTCGCAGGCGAACCAGGTGGAACCGTCCCGTCGTGTCGACGTGACCATGTGTAATGCTACCACGCGAGCAGTGAAACGGTTGTCGCCTGCCGCGGCGGATCGACGCGTCTCGAAGGGAGTACGACTCGGTCACATCGGAGCGGGCGGGCAAACCTAAAGAGTCGGCAGCGGGAACGAGCGGTATGAACGACGCTTCCGGGGTCCGTCTCACGGTTCGCGCCGCCGAAAAGCGCGACGCGGGACGGGGTATCGCCCGGCTTCCCGAGTCCTCCAGACAGCAACTCGGCCTCCTCAGCGGCGACACCGTCAGGATCGAGGGGGATCGGTCGACGGTCGCGAAGGTGTGGCCCGGCGGGGCAGACGCCCGCGACGGCTCCGTCCTCATCGACGCCGACACCCGCGCCAACGCCGGCGTGAAGGTCGGTGACACCGTCCGAGTGGCTCCGATCGACGTCGCCGACGCCGACGGAGTGACGTTTACCGCCCCGTCGACGCTCGCGGACGTCGACGTGAGCCGCGAGGCCGTCGAGCGCGCGCTCGCACGTGATCTCCGCGACCGACCCGTGACCGAGGGGGAGGCGGTTCACGTCGAGCGGCTCGGCGGGCTTCGGTTCGTTCTCACCGACTCGGAGCCGGCCGGAACGGTGCGGATCACGGCCGGAACCGACGTCACGGTTCGATACGGAGACGACTCGAGGACGGGCTCGACCGGTAAACCGACGGGCTCGACCGGTGAGACGACGGGCTCGACCGGTAAACCGACGGGGGACGCGTCCGGGTCGACGAGATCCGGCGACGGCGCGCGACGGCCGGATGCGCCGCCCGCTCCCGGTACGGACGCTCAAGCCAAAGGTACCGGTCGCGCCGGCGACCCGGATCCGCCGGCCGAACGGACTGCTGGCGCGACCTACGAGGATATTGGCGGGTTAGACGAGGAGCTGGAGCTCGTCCGCGAGACGATCGAGCTCCCGCTGTCGGAGCCGGAGGTGTTCACCCGACTCGGCGTCGAGCCGCCGAAAGGCGTGCTGCTGTACGGGCCGCCGGGCACGGGGAAGACGCTGATCGCCAGAGCCGTCGCCAACGAGGTGGACGCGACGTTCATCACCATCGACGGCCCGGAGATCATGTCGAAGTACAAGGGGGAAAGCGAGGAGCGGCTCCGCGACGTGTTCGAGCGCGCGAGCGAGGAGTCGCCGGCGATCGTCTTCTTCGACGAGCTGGACTCGATCGCGGGCAAGCGGGACGACGGGGGTGATGTGGAGAACCGGGTCGTCGGACAGCTCCTCTCGCTGATGGACGGACTCGACGCCCGCGGCGACGTGATCGTGATCGGCGCGACGAACCGGGTGGACAGCCTCGACCCCGCCCTGCGTCGCGGCGGGCGGTTCGACCGCGAGATCGAGATCGGCGTGCCCGGCGAGAGCGGCCGGCGACAGATCCTCGACGTCCACACGCGTCGGATGCCGCTCGCGGACGACGTCGACCTCGACCGGATCGCGAGCCGCACCCACGGGTTCGTCGGCGCGGACATCGAGGGGCTCACACAGGAGGCGGCGATGACGGCGCTCAGACGCGCCCGCGAGAGCGGGGACGCGGAGCTGACCGCGGTGACGGTCACGAAGGCCGATTTCGAGGCGGCACACGCCGCGGTCGAGCCGAGCGCGATGCGCGAGTACGTCGCCGAGAAGCCGACCACGGAGTTCGCCGACGTGGGCGGACTGGAGGATGCAAAAGAGAAACTGGAGCGGGCCGTCACGTGGCCACTGACGTACGGCCCGCTGTTCGACGCCGCCAACGCGGCCCCGCCGACCGGGGTGCTCCTGCACGGACCTCCCGGCACCGGCAAGACGCTGCTCGCGAGAGCGATCGCCGGCGAAAGCGGCGTGAACTTCATACAGGTCGCCGGCCCGGAGCTGCTCGATCGGTACGTCGGCGAGTCGGAGAAGGCGGTCCGAGACCTGTTCGACCGCGCACGTCAGGCCGCACCCGCGATCGTCTTCTTCGACGAGATCGACGCGGTCGCCGCGGACCGCGACGCGGTCGGTGGGGGTGACTCCGGCGTCGGCGAGCGCGTCGTCTCTCAGCTGCTCACCGAACTCGACCGCGCGAGCGACAACCCGAACCTCGTCGTGCTCGCCGCGACGAACCGCCGTCAGGCGCTCGATCCCGCGCTGTTGCGTCCGGGGCGTCTGGAGACGCACGTCGAGGTGCCGGAGCCGGACCGGGACGCTCGCCGGAAGATACTCGACGTCCACACCCGGGAGAAGCCGCTCGCGGACGACGTCGACCTCGACCGAATCGCCGACGAGACCGAGGGGTACTCCGGGGCGGAGATCGCCGCGGTGTGCCGGGAGGCGGCGCTGCTCGCGATCGAGCGGATAGCCGACGAACACGGGGACGCCGCGAACGACCACGCCGACGAACTCGGGGTCACCGACGACGACTTCACCGCGGCGCTGACGACGGTTTCTGCGTCACAGCTGTGAGTGCAGACCTCGTCGGCTCGGTACGTCGGTCGCCGCCGGTAGTACCTCCGGTCGTCGTCGATAGCGCCTTTGGTCGTCGCCGCCAACTGAGCGCATGGCCGCCGAGCGCGAACCGGACGGGGACGACGATGTGCACGGAGCCGACGAGGCGACCGCCTCGCCGTCCGTCCGTCGGCTGTTCGGCGAGCTTCTGGCAGCAGTCAGGTCGCGACCCACGGCCGAGCTCGTCGCCGTCGCGGTCCCGATCCCGGCACTGCTCGTCGGGCTCGCGTTCGTTCCCGGGAGCGAGGCGTGGCGGCTCTCGCTGGCGGCCGACGGCGTGCTCGAGAGCCGGTGGACGCTGTGGACCGCGTTCGCGTCCAGTTTCGTCCACACGAGTCCGACCCATCTCCTCGACAACGTCGTCAACTACTGGCTGCTCGTCGCCGTCGCGTACCCGCTCTCCGTGATCGCCGGCTGGCGGCGGCGGTTTCTGTACGCGGTGCTCGTCTTCCTCGCCGTCGTTCCGATCGCGTCCGCGTGGGTGACGCTCGCGATACTCGGCGAGTTGACGAACGCGCCCGCAGCCGGCTTCTCCGACGTGAACAGCGCGCTGTTAGGCTACCTCGTCGTCATCTGGTTCGTCGCGCTCGCGAGCGAACGCCGGGAGGGGACCGACGCTGAACCGACGGAGAGCGTCACGGCCGTTCCGACCGGCGTCGACCCGCGATGGTCGATCGTCGTCGTGTTCGCCTCGCTGGCGGTCGTGTTCCTCGCGCCGAGCGGCGTCAGCTACTTTCCTCCCGTGCCGGCCGCCGGCAGCCTGTTTGCGGTCACCGCCGCCGTCGTCGCGGTCGGACTGTATCGAGCCGCGGGTCACCCCCGCGTCGCCGGGTTGAACCTGGTTCCTGCCCGAGAGCTGCTGTACGTCACCGGGGCGAGCGTCGTCGTCGCCGGCGTGATCGGGTCGCTCGTCATCGTTCCGTTCGGGAGTAACGTGTACGCGCACCTCGTCGGCTACGCGTTCGGGTCGCTCGTGGCGCTTCTCGGCGTGGTCGCGGACGGCTGAGAGCCGGTTTGTGTGATTCGAACGCGGTCGATCGGAGTGGGCCCGGACACGGTCAACCTCGACCGATCCGGACATGTTCGCTTTGTTCGTCCGCTCAGCCCGTCCGGTCCGCGAGTTCGGAGTCGGAGCCGACCCCGTCGTGCGGACACGTCCCGTCCAGACAGCGCCGTCCGGTGGCCGTCTCGAATATCGGAAGCCCGCAGCCGCAGTTGTCGACGACCACGCCGTTCGGGATCGAGCACGTCGTGCCGCACGGCTCGTCGTGTTCGCAGGCGAGATACACCCGGCCGGGTGCGGATCGAACGGTCAGGTCACCGTCGCAGTCGGGACAGTCCCACACCCGGTCGAACCGGTCCGCGACGGCGGCCTCGAGCGGGTCACACGCCGGGTCGAGACAGAGGTGGAACGGCTCGCCGCGCTCGACGCGAAGCTTCGGGAGCCCACACTCCTCGCAGGTCGCGTCGGTGACGCTCGCGCCTGCGGGAAGCCCCCACCGGGTCGCGCAGTCGAGGCAGACGACATCGCCGCCGGAGCGGACGAGCGGGCCGCCGTCGTCCGGACAGGTGCCGACCGGGATCCCGGCTTCGGTGACCGGCAACGCGCGGCTGGCGGTCGCCTCCTCGGTTACGACGCGGAGCCGGCGTGCGCCCTCACGAGCCGTGACGCTGAACCCGTCGGCGTCGCCCTCGACGACGACCGAGTCCGCCCGGGTGAGCCACGCGACCGGCTGGTAGCCGTCGGCGTCGTGAACGAGGGTGGTGTTGTCGGGCTTGATGAGGACGATCACGCGGCCGCGGTACGTGCGGGTTCGGTCGCCGCGTTCGGTCACCTGGCAGTCGCCGGCGAGGACGCGAAGGCGCTCGGGCATACCGCGAGGTGGTCTCGCCTTCCGATTTAACGAGTAGGCCGTGGCTCCCCCGGGGTCGTCGACGGGTCGTCGTCCCTCGGTCACGAGATCCCACGCCGTAGGGTAGTTACCGCTCGTAATGGTGTTACTAACTTATCGTGCGTAGTCCCGTAGCGTGACGTATGAGCCACGCGTCCGGATCGGACCCCTCGGAGTCGGCCGTGTCGTCTCCAGTTCGTGTTGGGGTGTTGAGCTTTCACAACAGCAAGGAGACCAAATCAATCCTCAACGCCGTCGCCGCCTTGGGCCACGAGCCAGTGTGGCTTCGGGGGGAGAACGCTCGGACGTGGATCGAATCCGGATCCCTTCGTTTCGAGCCGGACGTGGACGTCGTGGCGAACCGACTGTTGCTGACGAAGGCAACGCGGCCGCTCGACGATCTCGGAGTCACGACGGCTTACACCGCGTCGCGTCCCGTTCTGAACCCGCCCGACGCCGTGGCGCGAGCCAGCCACAAGTACGGTGCCGCGGCGACGCTCGCTGCGGCGGGGATCCCGGTGCCCGACGCGTACATGGCGTTCACCAGTCGGACACTCGACGAACGCGATCGACTCACGGCCGGAGCGGTCGTGCACAAATCCGCGATCGGCACGAACGGCGTTCGGATGGCGATGGTCGAGGGGTCCGACGCCGTTTCCCCGCGTATCGATCGCCACCGCGCGTTCTTACAGGAGTTCATCGACGCGGGCGCCGAACGCGCCTTCGACGTCCGCGTGTACGTCGTGGACGGGCGTGTCGTCGGCGCGATGAAGCGGTACGCGCCGAGCGACGAGTGGCGCACGAACGTCGCCGTGGGTGGCGACGTCGAGGACTTCACCGACGCGCTTTCCGATGAGGCGGCGCGTATCTCGCGCGACGCGACCGACGCTCTCGGTCTCGACTACGCCGGAGTGGACCTGCTGTGTCGCGGCGACGAGTGGTACGTCCTGGAGGTGAACGTGACGGCCGGGTTCAAGGGCCTGTTCGCCGCCACCGGGATCAGCCCCGCACCGTACATCGCCCGTCTCGCGATCGAGCGTGGCGGTGGTCGCGTCGACTCCGGCCGAGTTACGGCGCTCTCGACGGAGCTCGACGACTCGGTTCCGGACTGTAAACCGTCGCTCGGATCGGGGGACCGAGACCCGGAAACGATCGGGTACACCGAGCGCGTCGTGGTGAGCGCGGACCACGGAACGGCGGACGTGGTCGCCAAGTCCGACACGGGTGCACGGCGGAGCAGCATCGATCTCGACACCGCGGCGTCGGTCGGTGCCGGACCGGTCGTCGACACGACGCAGGTGCGGTCCGGCTCGCGGAGCGAGCGGCGGAAGCGCGCGCTCGTCGATGTCGATATCCGTGTCGGTGGTCGTTGGCACACCGTCACAGCGAGCATCGAGAACCGGAGCCACATGAAATACCCAGTGCTCCTCGGTCGGGACGTCCTCGAGTCGTACCGCGTCAACGTCACGAAGCGATCGCCCGAGGAGTGATCGACGCACGTCACACCGGCTCCCCCGGAGAGCTATCACCATGAAACACATCGAATACGCATACACGAGAGGAATGGACGACGCCGAAATGGACGACCTGCTCCGAACGACCGACTCGGGCGTCCTCGCACAGTGTCACGACGGAGAGGTACACGCGATCCCGTTGGCACACTACTACGACGGGGAGGCGTTGTACTTCAGATTCGGAACGACCGACGACAGCACGAAACGCGTCCCGGGCGAGTCGTCGAAGCAGGTCTGTTACACGTTGTACGACGCCTACTCGACGGACGATCCCCGGGAGCTCGACTCGTGGAGCATCGTGATCACCGGACGGCTCGTCGAGATCCCCGACGACGAGTACGAGCGGTTCGACACCGCCGAAATAAACGACCGATTCGCCCCGATCCGCGTCTTCGACGAGGCGATCGAGGACGTGGAGATCACCATCGTCGAGCTCGAGATCGAGCGAATGACCGGCCGTATCACTCCGGACAGCGAGCCCGCTGGACGGCGCTGATGGGTTGCGTCGAGGAGCGACTGAGATGATGGGGACTGACGGGCGACGAGCGCGCTAGCTCACTCGAACCGTCCGCGTCGCTCGGACGGGATACAGCGGTAGGTCGGGGAACGTCGCCTCGACGACGAACTCCAGCTCGTCGGCCTCGGGTGTGCCGAACACGCCCACTGGGACGGTCGTCTCGCCGTCGAGATACGTGGTCGTCGCGCTCATCTCGACGTCGTTGACCGTCACGCGGATCCCGGTTCGAGCGCCGCCGGCGACGTTCGCCACCCCGACCTCACACAGCTCGTTGTCGCCCACCGCGATCGTCTCCGGGAACGCGCCCCAGTCGACCTCGATCCGGGGGAGCTCAGCCGCGGCCGACACGACGCGCTCGGCGACGGAGTCACTCATCCCGGCGTTCGCGAGCGCCTCCGCTCCCGCGTCGACGACGGACGCGGGCGAGGTGACTCCGGCGTCCGCGAGTCGTTCCGCTCGCGTCGCACCGACGCCGTCGATCGCGGTGAGCGCGACCGCCTCGCGGCCCACGCCGTGTTCGACGCGCGCCTCGACGCGGCGGGCGAGGTTCGCGGCACGCGGGCCGGCGAACCGGTCGAGGAACTCACACAGCGCGGCGAGCAGCCGGAGCGCGTTCTGCCGGATCACCCATGCGTCGGAGCGGAGATCGGAGGGGATCGAGTCGTTCATTCCGGCCCGCAGGATCGCGAACACCTTGCGATGGCCGTTCTCCAGGTCGGTGTCGTGGCCGTCGAGGATCCGGTCTATCGCGTCCGCCTCGGCGGAGCGCGCCGAAACGGAGCCGAACTCCCCGGCACCCGCCACGGCCTCGAGGATCGCGTCGACGGTGAGACTGTCGCGGTCGGCGAGCAGGCGGAACCGCCGGGCGGTGTCGAGCCGGAGGTAGTACGTCGAGGCGAGGCGTCCCAGCGCCGTGGGTTCGATCGAGAGGTCCTCGTCGGTCGCGACGAACCCGTCGTCGACGAGCCCGTCGAGTGCGCCTCGAACCCGGTCACGGACGTGCTCGAACTCGTACTCGTCCGGCTTCGAGCGTGCGCGGACGTAGTAGAACGTCGTCTCCAACCAGTCCATTACGTCCTCCAGCCCGCGGATCGTCCCCATCGCGATCTCGGCGTTGAGATGCGACTCCAGATCCGTGGCGAGCCGCGACTCGATCTCCTTGCCGTCCCGGAGCAGCGACCGATATCGGTCGGCGTCCGACCGGTCACACACCACCCAGCCGTAGCCGACGTCGTCGTAGCCGGGGCGTCCCGCACGCCCGAGCATCTGGAGGACGTCCAGCGGCGAGATGTCCGTCTCCCCTTCCAGCGGATCGTGGTACTTCGTGTCCCGGATCACCACACAGCGCGCCGGGAGGTTCACGCCCCACGCGAGCGTCGACGTCGAAAACAGCAGCTTGATCCGTCCCTGTTTGAACCACTCCTCGACGCGGTCGCGGTCGCTTTTTGCCAGCCCGGCGTGATGGAATCCGACGCCGTCGGTGACGGACTGGCGGAGCGTGTCGTTCGTGAGCTCGGTCGCTTCGGTGTGAAAGTCGTAGTCGCCCCGAGAGTCGATCGGGATGTCCCGCTCGGCGATCTCGTCGCGCGCCTTCTTTGCGGCCTGCACGGTGTCCTGTCTGGAGGAGACGAACACGAGCGCCTGCCCGTCCTCGCGAACGTGCGGCTCGGCAAGGTCGAGCGCGCGGTAGAGCCGGCGGTACTTGTCGGCGAACGCGTTCGAGCCGTGGCTGTACGTTTTCACGCCGGTCTCCAGATCGACCGGGCGGTACTCGTCACCGAACTCGTACGTCGTCTCCGGCGGTGCGTCGAGCCACTCGGCGACGTCGTCGACGTTGGGCATCGTCGCGGAGAGCGCGACTACGCGGGGATCCTGCAGTCGGCGGAGCCGCGAGACCGTCACCTCGAGGACGCCGCCGCGCTTCTCCGAGTCGAGCAGATGGACCTCGTCGATGACGACGCAGTCGACGTCGGTGATGAACGAGTAGCGTGCCGAGTCGTGTTTGCGGGTGGCGCTGTCGGCCTTCTCCGGCGTCGTCACGAGCACGTCCGCGCGTTCGGCGCGGCGCGGGTTGAGATCACGCTCGCCGGAGACGACGTACACGGAGTAGCCCAGCTCCTCGAACCGCTCCCACTCGCGCTCCTTCTCGTTCGTGAGCGCCCGCAGGGGGGCGATAAAGAGCGCGGTGCCTCCCTCCGAGAGCGTCTTGCAGATGGCGAGTTCGGCGAGGGCGGTCTTCCCCGACGCCGTCGGCGCGCTCGCGACGACGTTGTCGTCGGACTCGAGAATGCCGGGCAGCGCAGCTCGCTGCATCCGGTTGAACTCCTCGAAGCCGAACGCGTCCGCGAACTCCGGGATCGCCTCCGCCACCTTCACGCCGCATCACGCCGGGTGGCGGCTTCTCGTCGAGGGGAGCTAGCTCGCATTACTCGGGGAGGGGGGCTTCGCGGGGAAAGGCGTTTCTCATGCGGCACGCCGCGCGGGCGGCAACGAGGACTTTCGACGAGCGCATCCGGCCGACGGCTTCGTTCGAAGCGTTTCAGGTTTCGACGAACGTCGCGTCCGCAGAGGTCCGTCCCGTATTGAACGAGAGCACTCGCGCGCGGATCACGTCCCCCTCACCGATCGCGTCCGGAATCCCCTCGGTGAACACGACGAACCCCTCCACTTTTCCGACCGCGACCTCCGAGCCGGAGTGATGGTCAGTGAGTTCGATCACGCCGAGCTCGTACGTCTCGCCGATATTAACCGGCGGATCGCGGTTCTGTGCCGCCTCATGTGCGCGCTTCGACTCGCGGGCGTCCGCGGAGGATCCGCGCACACGCCGCACGACGGCGACTAGCGCGACGAAAACCGCGACCACACCGACCGCGACGTAGGCGAGCTCCATGCGCCGTGGTCGTCTGGAGCCGTGTTAAGCGATCGGCTCCGGCTCGGCGTCGACCCAGCAGGTGCGAATGCTCAACGCGGTGGACCGCTGGGAATGCTCGGACGCCGGGCGGTGATCGTCCAACAGCTGCTCGCGTGTCGAGGAGGTGTTCCGAGCGGTGGATGTGTCCAGGTGGCGGACGTGTCCGAGTGGCGGACGTGTTCGGTCAAACGACCACGTCCGTCGGTCGGCGAGCCCACGCCAATCCGATGTCGTCGTCGTTGAACGACTCCACGACGACGCCGACGACGTCGACCGTCCGTTCGAGATACCGTCGTTTCGGCCCCTCCGCAACGACGGCCCAGCGAGCAATGCCGCGCTCTACACCGACGCGTGCAGCAGTGCGAAGCGTATGTCGGGCGGCGTCCGAACAGAACCGCGAGGTCGACACGATGATCACGGCGACGGCAATATCGTTTTCCATCGTAACAGCACGCCAGCGATCGAGCAGCGCCTCTCCGTCTGCGGGGCTCAGGACGGTGCCGTGTGGAAACTCCACGACGAGCACCTCCCCCTCAAGACGAATCGTCCACTGCCGATCCCGGTTCATGACACATCAATGTCATCGGATGCGTATGAAACCCCCACTCCAAAATATTAGTTCTGATAACGGTATCGGAGCGCAAAACCGTAGCCGACAAAAGGATAGCGACACGCGACGCTCGAAAGGCGTCCGGCAGCCGCGTGACACGAAACCGGTGGCTATCAGTTCAGACGTCCGAGGCCCAGTCAAAAGCCTTGTCGACGTCACTGAACGACCGTACGTCTACCGCATTGCTGTCGACGTTCGCTCCGATCGCTCTGGAGGTGATACCCGGCGCGACGAGCGCGAGCCGCTCGATATTGACGCCGTCTGCCGCATCACCCCACACCTCTGCGAGATGGTCTTTCGTCTCATCGTCGACCAGAATATCGTCTCCGAACTCGGTGACTGCCCCCGTGATCCCGGGGGTCTGAGCGCGATCGATCCATTCCGACTCGAACTCATCGGTTTTGTCCGGGTCGCCGTCCCAGTCGGTGATGTCCTGAATCAGTACGCCCTCTTTCTCTTCGTGGCTGAAATCCGGCCCTGCCATGCAACCACCTCCAGTGGAGGAAGAAATAAGCGTTCCTTCCAAAGTATCACATCTAAGAACTGGGGGTGGGTATCATATACAATAACTGGCAACGAATGCTTATCAACTCCGAACGGATGCGGTTAGCCAATGAGCACGGACGCGAACGCGGCGATCCGGCCAGACCGGACGTATCTCCGGGATCGTATCGAA
>OBKM01000258.1_pt1 | contig 26481 bp, 21 predicted proteins | sample 1519691 | NCBI WGS metagenome assembly OBKM01 (sample SAMEA37050418, study PRJEB22526) | metagenome | biome: saline pan; feature: lake; material: water | place: Egypt | collected 2015 | depth 0.5 m | reverse complement strand
CCGGCTCCTCGGACCGCGGCCGGGACTTTGCCGCCCGTCACGCCGAGGCGGTCTTTTGCAGTCAGCCCAGCGAGACGGCGATCCGGGAGTACATCACCGACCTGCGAGGGCGGCTCGAGACACAGGGCCGTGATCCAGAGAGTGTCGCTTTCTTCCCGGGGCTTGTCCCGGTCGTCGGTGAAACCGAGGCCATCGCACAGGCGAAATACGAGAGCTACACAGAGGCCATCGACGTTGAGGGGGTGCTCGCGTTGCTGTCGGGCTTTGTCGATATGGACCTCTCAGAGCTGGACCCGGACCAGCAACTCGAACAGGTTGAGACCGAGGCCATCCAGGGTGTCGTCAACGCCTTCACCGCGAACGACGACCGGACGTGGACCGTCCGCGAGATGGCGGAGTTCGCCGGCCTCGGCACCACCTCACCGGTCGTCGTCGGCACACCGCAGACGGTTGCCGACACGTTCGAGCGCTGGCACCACGAGCTGGGGGTCGATGGTATCAATGTCAAGGAGGTGGTCCGCCCGGACACGCTGACCGACTTCGTCGACCTCGTTGTGCCGGAACTCCGTGACCGCGGTGTGCTTGCCGAACCGGAGGGCGAGACGCTGCGCGAACGGACCTGTGGCCGGACGGGCCTGCCTGCAGGACACCCGGGCCGGGAAGCGCGCTCGCGCTGACCAGTCGGCAGGACGCGATGACCACCTCTCGCCTGTGTGGCCTGTCGGGAGGACGGCTCGCCGTGGGCCCCTGCGGGGAGCCAACGGGCCCCAACCTGGCGTGTGACCCTGTCATCCGGTCGGGTCGCCGGCCCGTTGGTTCCTGCGCCGCCCGGCCGGGAGCGGCCCCGAATCTGGCGGCAGGCCAGACACCGATACCCACGAGCCCTCGGGGGCAGCGACGGGGTCCCACAGCGGGGGCAGTTGCTGTGACGGGCTCACCGGACTGCCGGCCGGTCAGGCGTCCGTCCCGTATCGCGCCATGACGAACTCGGTGCTGCTCCCGAGCGGGTCGGTAGCGCTCGTCGTCTCGATGGTATCGAACCCGGCCCCGCGGAGTGCATCGAGTGTCCGCTCCCGGCCGGGCGAGGAGAAGAACATCCGCCCGCCCATCCAGCCGCGACGGACCGTCTCGAACCGGCCGCCCGGAAGCGTCATCAGCAGTCGGCCGTCAGGCCGGAGCACGCGGCCAAACTCCCGGTAGACCCCGTCGTGTTCCGCACGTGGCACGTGGAACACGGCGTGGTACGCGGTGACCGCGTCGAACGCGTCGTCGACAAAGGGCAGTGCCGCCATGTCAGCCTGGACGAGGTGTGGCTCGGGGACCCTCTCGGCTGCGAGCGCAAGGCCACGCGGCGAGATGTCGAGGCCGACAGCGTCGTCGGGGAGATTCGCGAGCGTCCGGGCGCCGTCACCACACCCGATATCGAGGACATCGGGGTCGGTGCCGAGGTCGGCGAGCAGGTCCCCGATAAGCGCCGCGTCCGACCCGTCGGGGTCCCGACGACGCGCGTAGGTCTCGGCGACCGCATCCCAGGCCTGGCGGAGTTCAGTTCGGTCCATACACACACCAGGGGGAGAGCGGGTTTCACTCTTCGGGGCCGCGCTGACAGCGCGGCGGGGGTGGTCAGCGTGGCCGGGTGCGGTGGCTGTCCCCCGGTCGTGTGGGGCACACGTGACTGACGGGGCGCCCGTGGACCGGCAGGTTTGCCTGTCCCCGGACAAACAAGAGGTATGGAGGAGACCACACAGACCGACGGTATCACCGCCACCTACCGCGAGACGGACACAGAACGACAGCTCGTCGTCAGCACCGGCAACGCCGAGGCGACTGTCGCACAGAACATCGATGGGTACGCCATGCTCGCGGTTCGCGACGGGACAGGTGACGAACGCGAGCGCTACTACGGGTTCGATATGGCACTCGACCACGCCGCCGAGTTGCTGGGTGTCTCACCCGGCGAGATCCCTGTACCCGACGCTGCGGCCGATATGGGGATGTGAGCCCCCGACTACAGGACGACGAGCGCCGAGACGGAGAGAAAGATAACCATCCCGAACACGTCGACGACGTTCGTCACGACAGGGATGGTCGTGTCGTCGGGATCGACACCGAGACGGTAGGACGCGTAGGTGGTGGCGAAGCTGAACACGACTGCGATGAGAGCCACGGACATGCCGCTGACCAGCGAGATGACAAGCAGGTCGACAAGGCCCAACGCCGCACCGATAACCTGCCCGATGAGGTAGGCACCCACCGCAAGCGCGGTGAAAATCGAGAGGGCGAGCGCGAGGACAGCCGCGACGTTCGCCCAGAGCACGCGGTCACGCGGGTCCAGTTCCGTCGTCCCAAGGTGAAATCGCGTCGAGAGGCGTGAACTCAGGATGGCTCCGAGGTTCCCGCCCATGTCGACCATCGTCGGCACCATCACCGCCAGCAGAGCGAAGTCCCGCAGCAGGCTCTCCTCGGCGCTCTCAAGCGCGAACCCGGCAAAGAGAACGATAACCGAGAGCACAATCAGCAACGGAAACATGTTGCCGACGATTGTCCGCCACTCCCAGGTTCCGAGCGAACCCTGCGGGACAACCATCAGAGCACCACCCCCACGAGCCACACCGAGAACAGCAGGAAGAGCATCCCGAAGATATCACCGAGCGTCGTGACGATCGGGCCAACGAGGTTGTCGGGGTCGTAGCCGTACCGGAAGCCGGCGAAGATGAGCAGGAGCAAGCCGACAATCATCACGACCGAGGTGAGTGCCCCGGCGACGAACATGATCGCCACCAGCACGACCAGGTCCGCGCCGGACCAGCCCGGGAGGATCGCGAACGCGACCCAGGTGATAACACCGATCAGAACCGAGATGCCGATACCGTTGACGAACGAGGCGAGAACGGCGTTGAACAGTCGGTCGTCGCGCTGGAACCGGGCTTCGATGAGCCCCTGGTGGAGGCCACTCGAGATACGCCCCCCGAGTGCGCCGTAGACGTTCCCGCGGGTGGCGAGAAAGACTGGCACCATCACCAGCAGCCCGGTGACATCGAAGTTCTCTATCAGCCCCTCCAGAACGAGTCCGGCGAACAGTCCGCCACCGAGTGCGACAAGCAGGACCGGGAGTGACTCCCGGTAGATCTCCCAGAACTCCTGCTGGGCGCTCATAGAGAGTTCATGTGGACCCCTCTGTTAAATGTATCGAGGTTCGACGGACACCAGTCGTGGCTTTGCTCTAGCTGTCTCCGTGGGGACACCGACAAGACGAGTCACTTGTGCCCGTTGAGCACGTACCCGCCGTTGATGACAGAGCCGTGGACAACCGAGCGGATGCCGGACTGTTCTGGGCGGACGGTCGTGATCACGGGAGCAAACAGCGGGCTCGGGTTCGAGGCGACGAAGGCCTTCGCCCGGCAGGGTGCGACAGTGGTGATGGCCTGTCGGAGTCTCGACCGGGGGGCTGACGCGGCCAGAGAGATACGGGAGGAGCTGGCCGAGCCGACGGGGGCGACACTACACGTCCGCCGCTGTGATCTCGCCTCGCTTGACTCGGTTGCGACGTTCGCAGGGCGGGTCCGAGAGGAGTACGACGCTGTCCACGTGCTCTGCAACAACGCCGGGGTGATGGCCATCCCGCGTGCCGAAACCGAGGACGGGTTCGAGACGCAGCTCGGCGTGAACCACCTCGGACACTTCGCGCTGACGGGCCGGCTGCTCGAGGCGCTGCTCGCGGCCGGTCAGAGCCGGGTTGTCACACAGTCGAGCGGGGCTCACGCCGCCGGTACAATCGACTTCGACGACCTCCAGAGCGAGGACTCCTACGGACGGTGGGCGGCATACGGGCAGAGCAAGCTGGCGAATCTCCTGTTCGCGTACGAACTCCAGCGACGGCTGACGGCGGTCGGCATCACCAGCACCCGGAGTGTTGCCTGTCATCCGGGATACGCCGACACCAATCTGCAGTACCGTGGCCCAGAACAGTCCGGGTCGCGTATCCGGTACGGGCTCGTCGCTGTTGCGAACAGGCTGGTCGCACAGTCGGCAGAACAGGGCGTGTTGCCGATGCTGTACGCGGCTACAGCCCCCGATGTCGAGGGTGGGGGATACTACGGCCCCGGCGGCCTCCTGTCGATGCGGGGCCCACCGGAGCAACAGCAGTCGAGTGAGGCCTCCCGTGACGAGACGGTCGCCGAGCGGCTGTGGACACGCAGCGAGGAGCTGACCGGAGTGCGATACGGGTTCGAAACGCTCGCTGCGCAGGACTGACCCCCGCTCACCGCCCTCCCGTTAGGTGTCCCCGTTGCTCGTCCCGGGGACCGGCCCGAATCTGCTCGCCCCGACCTGCTGGGGTGTCACTACACCCGGCCGGCCCTCGACCGGGGGGACACGCCTCGGATTGTTGTCCAACACCCGGGGGACGCCTCCGCGTTCGCCGGCGTCTGGCCGGGTTGCGGATCCTGACGTCAGACGTGCGTCTGACGAGGAGTTTTTTGTGGGGGGTCCGAACAGTTCGGTATGACCAGCCTGTCGGAGGTGTACGAGGGAGGGGCACGGACTGTCGTGGACCGGAGACGGCGGACAGTCGCGGCCGTGCTGTTCGCGGTCGGTGTGACGACGGGCGGGGTTGCGATTCTGCTGACGACGACCGGGTTGCGCTCGTGGGTGGGGCTGGGGATCGTCGAGGCGCGCGAGGTGGCGGGGGTTCTCGCGGGGGTCGGGCTGCCCGCAGCGATGATCGGTATCGTTGCGGCGCTGCCGACGAGCGACGAGACCCGCGCCGCGGCGGTCATCGGCTCCAGCCTCACCGTCTTCGGCGTCTTGCTTTTTGTCTACGCGTACCCATCCCGATGGCTCGCAAACGAGCCCGCGCTCGCGGTTGCGACGGTGGCGATATACACCCTCGGCGTGCTCGTGACGTTCTGGTGTCTGTTCGTCGCGGTGGCGACGTTCAGCGACCGCAACGACCCCGGCGGGACCGCTCGCGTCGAGATAACCGACGAGGGGAAGATTCGGCTGGTCAGCCGTGACGAGGGCTCAGCCAACCCGGAGTCGTCCGGGACGCCGACGGTGCCTGGGCTCGGCGGAGTTGGATTCGTCGGTCGCGACCCCGACGGTGAGGTGCCGACACAGACAAACACTGCGGGTGATGGCTCGAACGGGGACAGCCCAGAGCCATCCGGCGGGCCTGAAGCCGATACGGCCTGGCCGGAAGCCGACACCGGCGACAGGGACCAGCGCGAGCCGGCACCCGATCAGGCAGACGGTCGGGGCCCGACGCCCGACGCCGGACCCGCACCGGCACCGACAAGCGACGGTGGCCCGGAGGTCACGCAGGGCCCCGGTGCGGAGGTCGTCTCCCCCTCGGCCGCCGGCCAGCCGGACCGGTACTGCGGGAACTGCGCGTACTTCGAGTACGTGGAAGTTGCGGGTGATCTCGATCCGTACTGCCGCTACCACCAGGAGTTCATGGAGGACCTCGAGGCGTGCGAGGAGTGGACCGCCAACACGGGCGAGGACTGACCGCTGTCCCGGCCCGCAGGATATACCGACCCAGCCCGACGGACACGGGCGCGGGACACCCTGGTGAGGCGGTTCGTTTAAGCCCGTGGAGCATCCTATCCCGGTTACATGGAATTCTGTGACAAGTGTGGCTCCATGATGAAAGCCGACGACGGCGTCTGGGAGTGCGGGAGTTGCGACTTCGAGAAGGCTCGCGACGGACCTGGGATGGTGACGACAACGAAACAGGAGGAAAGCGAGGTCATCGACATCAGCGACGCGGAGGATCAGGGCCGACCCACCACCAACGCGCAGTGCCCCGAGTGTGAGAACGACCGGGCCTACTGGTATATGCAGCAGATACGCGCCGCTGACGAGAGCGAGACCCGGTTTTTTGTCTGTACGGAGTGTGAACACAAGTGGCGCGAGGACGACCACTGATCGGCTGGTCCCACGGAGCCACACCCGACAGCCGTCACCGGCGACGCCGACCGTGAGACCGGGTGGTGACCGTCGAGTGTTTTGGAAAGGCTTAAGACCAGAACCGCGGTACCTGGAAGTGCGCGCCCGGGTGGTGTAGTGGCCCATCATACGACCCTGTCACGGTCGTGACGCGGGTTCAAATCCCGCCTCGGGCGTCACAGCTTTCGTTCTGTTCCCACTCGAACCGCACAGCGTCGGCCGGGCCACGAGTTATCCCGTTTCGGTGGTCCTCGCGTGTGTGCAGCTGTCGTCGAGACACCGGCAACCGGCCGGCGTCTCGAAGGTGGGAAGGCCACACCCACAGACACCGTCGTGGACACCGTCCGGGAATCTAAAGCCCGTCTCACACTCGGGGTAGGAGTCACAGCCGAGTATGAGACCACCGCGGCGCAACACACGGAGGTCGTCACCACAGTCCGGGCAGGACCACTCGCGGTCGAACGCCGCCCGGACACGCTCGTCGAGGGGCTCGCAGGCGCGGTCGAGACAGACGACGAAGGACACACCGCGCTCGACACGAATCCGTGGCAGGCCACAGTCCCCACAGCTCTCTTCAAGCACCGTCGCGTTGCGCGGCAGCGAGTAGCTCCCACACGAGAAACAGGAGACGCTGCCGCCGCTCCGGGCGAGCGTGGCCCCACAGTCCGGGCACTCACCGACGGGGATGCCTGCATCGCTCGTCGGATAGTTGCCCCGGACGTGGGTATCGTGGACATCGACCTCGAGAAACTGGTCGCCGTCGCTGGCCTGAACCCGACCGTCGCTGACCGTCACCGACTCCGGCCGGGTCAGCCAGGCCACTGGCTGGTATCCCCCGGCGTCGTGAACGAGCACCGTGTTGTCGGGCTTGATGAGCACCACCACGTCGCCGTGTTGTGTCTTGTCTCGCGTTCCCTCGAAGCTCGTCGTGCATCGCCCAGCGATGACCGTACAGTCTGACATACGCGGTCTGGTCGCGTCACCCGATATAAGCCGCCGGGCCGAGAGCGGCCCGGCGGGTCAGTCCGGCCCCGGGTGACAGCAGTTCGACGAACCGCTCTCCCGGTGCGCGTCGGTCGGCACTACCAAGGTATAAGTACGCTGATGACGATGACCAGGATGTTTTGATGGACGATCACGAGGCCGACGATGGCGGGGCTGACCCGCTGGAGGGAAGTTCGATCGACCGACGCAGCTTTCTGAGCCTGACGGCAGCAACCGGTGCCGCACTGACCCTCCCGGGGCAGTCCGGTGCCAGCGGCTCCATCAGTGACCCACGAGTGACAGATGTCTGTGAGTTCGTCGTCAACAACACGCCCAGTGGTTACGAGGTGGCGGTTCTCGTCGAGTTTGACGACGACAGCACGGCGAGTTGGTTCGACAGTCAGTTCGAGTACAGCAACCCGAACCCGGAGGACCCCGAGAAGACAGTCGTCCGGGAGAACCCTACGCCAGCGGGACACGGGTTGCTCACCTCGTCGGAGCTGTCGACACTCCTGGACGAGTCTGGTGTCGACTCGGTGGCGTTCTCCCCGGGGGCGAACCCGTTCTGGAAACTCGACGGGTACGACGACGGGATCTTTCCGGACCCGATCGACTCCCGGGACTATCTGGCCTACGACGAGGCCCTCGCCGGCGTTGACCACCTCGAATCCGAGCACCCCGACCGTGTGAACGCGCTGGAGATCGGCCAGTCACCCGGCTGGTACGACCAGGTTGCCGAGGTCGACGAGCAGTTCGACGTCCACGTCACCGAACTCACAAACGACATCGACGACCCGTCGTTCGCCGACAAGGAGAAGGTGGTCTACTCGCTGTGCATCCACGGTGACGAGCGGGCGGGGGCGGAGGCCGGCTACCGGTTGATCGAGGATGTCCTCACCGGTGGGGCCCCGGAGATCGAGCAGTTGCTCGACGACGTCGTGCTGATCTTTCTGCTGACCAACCCGGACGGCTGGGTCTCACGGGAGCCCTGGACAGAGCTCTGGACGCAGAGTCACAACCGGAACTTCCAGCGTGGCAACAGCGGCTCCTACAGCGGACAGATCGACACGAACAGGCAGTACCCGACCGTCGGGTGGACCGACCCGGAGTTTCTGCCGGCCGAACCGACCGGCGCACCCTCGTTTTTCGAGGACGAGGTGCCGGACGCGCTGGCCATCGTCGATCACTTCCGGGGGTACGAGAACGTCTCGATGTTCTGTGACTACCACGGGATGTACGAGGCAGACCACATGGCCTACTACCTGGAGTCGAACGGCTCGTTCGACCACACCCAGACACACCTGCTCGACGAGGTGAGCAGGCAGACCGGGCGGGCGATGCTCCGTGAGTGGGGGGATGTCGGGGAGATCGCCGACGATATCAGCGACGCGGCCGAGATCGAGTACGGGAGTGGATTCGTCCCGTCGGGTGACCAGTTCGGTGGCCTGTTCGACTGGGGCACGATATACGATACGATCGATTACCAGGTTACCGGAGGGATCATCGGCTGGGCCGGTGCCGCAGAACAGCACGGCGGGCTGGGCGCGGTCGCTGTCTCCCCCGAGATGATCGTCTCGAACAACTTCTCTTGGTCGATAAAGGAGTGGAAGCCGTGGTGGACCCGCCACTACACCACGGCGTACCAGCATTCGATCCGCGAGTGGGCGAAGCTGGCGGCCGTAGCGACCGACGCGACAGTCGCAACTGGGAACCGGGACACCGCCTACGTCACAACCGACGAGCTGACCCGCTCGTCGATGGATCTGCCCTTTACCGACCCGGGTCCAGGCCCGACCGAACCGGACGGCTCGACGACGGTCGACTCCGAACAGGCTGTCGTCTCGTCGGGCGATGAGCTCACGGTCGAGGCCGGTGCCGATGCACACTCCCTGTCGGTACGGCTGGGCAACGCCCCCGAGGCGGGGGTCGCCAGGCTCGTCACACCCGACGGAACCGTCCACCAGACAAGGGCGCTCGGGCGCGAACACGCGACCGACGCCACGCCGGAGCTGTTCGCCATCTCGCCGGCCGCCGGTGACTGGACCGTCGAGGTCGAGGGGGCCTCTGACGTGGACGTCCGCACTTCGATGCTCGTGTCCCCCGGGTCGTATCCCGATCCACGGGAGGCCTGGAACGGTGACGGGTTCGACCAGCGCTACTACAACGTCAATCCGATGCGGTTCTTCGAGGACCTGTCACACGAGCTCGTGGATGGCTCGCTCGTGGGGGTCGACACCGACGACGTGGCCGACGGTGCACTCGAGGGGTACGACCAGCTTGTCGTCTCTCACGATGTCGGAACGGACGATACCGACTACATCGCCGCCGTCGAGTCATTCGTCGACGGCGGTGGCGACCTCGTGCTCACCGACACCGGGGTACACCTTCTCGCGGAGCTCGACGCCATCGAGGGCATCGACCAGTTCGACATCGACGACGTTACCCTGCAGTTTGCCACCCTGTCGAACACGGATCTTGAGCACCCGCTGCTCGACGGCGTTCGCGACCGTCAGCAGGAGCTGTACAAGGGTTCCGAGGTGGGCTACACGACCGGGTTCGACTCGCCGGCAACGGTCGTCGACCCCGGGGCGTTCGGCGACGCTGGCGGGGAGGTCGTCGGGCAGATGAACGGGTCCGATGTCGGGCTCGGGCGGCTTACCGTCGACGGCGCGACAATCGACTGCATCGGGTCCGTTCTCCCGCCCGCACAGCAGGAGAACGTGCTTCACCCGTTCGGCATGAGCGACCACGCAGTGACACTCATGGGCCACACCATCCTCTGTAACGCGCTCAACTTCGAGCAGCGCCGGTTCGTCGCAGGCGAGCTCACCCGGACGATCGGCCCGGACTGGCGTGGCGTCGAGAACACCATCGGGGACGTCGACAGAGACGGCGAGATCAGCATCGTGGATGCGGCCCGGATACAGCGACAGCTGGCGGAGCTCGACCCCGGCCCGTTCGACCCCGAGCTCGCGGATGTCACCCGCGAGGGGGGGATCTCGATCACTGATGCGGTGCGTGTACAGCGGCTCATCGCCAACATCGACGAGCCGGGCGCGCTCGAGCTGCTCGACAGCTCGGCCTCGGTCGACGACGGGACGCTCAGTATCCACGCGGAGGTCGAAAACACCGGCGACCTCGGCGCAATCCGGGAGACCGAGTTCCGCCTGGCACGGAGCACGGACGACCTCGACGAGCACGCCGTGATCGCGCTCAAGCGGGCGGACCCGGCTGGCAACAGTCAGAAGACGGTGACCGCGAGCATCGAGACGAACGCGGTCTCGCCCGGCACGACCTACCAGTACAGCATCAGTTGTGCCGGACAGACCGAGACCGGCGAGGTGAAGATACCGGAGCACTGACCGGTGTCGGTCGGATGTCCCGCCGGGAGCCCGAGTGACGGTCCACAGGCTCCCGGCGGCTGTCTGGAGCCCCGTCTGGCCTGTGACCGTGACACCCCGATGACGGTCGGTGTTGGGGGTCGTCTCGCCCTGTGCGGTCGTCCGGTGCCGATTCACAGCTGTGGTGTGTGCTCGACACGCCGAGCGGGTGTCCCGGACAGAGACCGACAGTGGTATTACCGTCGGTGTGACACCACCAGTATGTCAGAGACAGTCCCCGCAGAGGCACTGTACGACGTATCGAGGCCGGTCGAGGTTGCGGTCTCGCCCGACGGCGAGCGTGTTGCGGTGGTCGTCGCCGAGCAGGACGGTGAGGAGGAGACGACCCGTGCGTCGCTGTTTGTCGTGCCGACCGACGGCTCCCGGGCCCCCCACCGTCTGGCGCGTGCATCCGACGCGTCACAGCCGGTCTGGAGCCCCGACGGCACGAGACTCGGGTTCGTGGCCGCCCGTGACCGCGACCGTGCGCGGGCCGTCGGCCGTCCCGACGAGGACGAGGACACAGAGACAGCGGAGGAGCACAGCGGTGACGACGAGGGGGGAAACACGGGCGGGGGTGACGGGCCGAAACCACAGCTGTGGGTGTTCGACCTCGAACGCGGCGGTGACGCCATCCAGGTGACTGACCGCGAGGAGGGCGTCCGGGAGTTCGACTGGGGGCCCGAGGGCGAGCGCGTCGTCGTGAGTGCGCGGGACCCGACCGACGAGCAACAGGCCCAACTCGACCAGCGTCGCGACGACGGCCCCATCGAGGTCGAACGACTCCAGCACAAGGTCGAGGGGAGCGGCTGGACCGACGACGTCACGACGTATCTGTTCGTGGTCGACGTCGAGAGCGGCGAGGAACGTCGCCTCGAGGACGCCTACGGCCAGGGGGCCCGCGAGCCGCTGGTCGGCCTCCAGCCAGCCTGGAGCCCCGACGGCGACCGCATCGCGTTCGTCTCGAACCGGACCGAGCGACCGGACGACTCCGCCGCGATGGACGTCTACACGGTCGCACCCGAGGGCGGCGATGCCGAGCGACTGACCGACGGCGACGTCGCCGCGAACGACCTGGCGTGGTCACCCGACGGCACACGGCTCACGTTCGCAAGCTGGGACCCCGAGAACATGTACGTCCCGCGTGAGGTGTACGTCCTCGACCGCGAGGGGGCCTGCAGGTCGGTGTCTGGAACGCTCGACCGGACGGTTTCGTGGTTCGGCTCGCCGGTCTGGCTGGACGACGACACCATCCTCGCGGGCATCGCCGACGAGGGCTGGGTCCGACCGTACACGTTCGACGCCGACGCGGCGACGGAGCCAGATGCGGAGACGGTGACGGACGGGCCCGAACCGGCTCTCGCCGGCTTCGGCCGCGAGCGGACGGTCCGACTCATCGACGCGGCGAACGGACAGGTCGTCTGCTCGGTCGACGACCCGTCCGAGGGCCACGACCTGTACGGCGTCGAGCGGTCATCACTCGACGTGGCGTTCGACGAGGTGGCGACGCGGCTGACGCGGCTCAACGAGTCGTTCGTCGAGGAGCAACCGCTCGCCGCGTCCCATCGGGTCACCACCGAACACACGGAGACTGCACGCGACGGCAACGCCGGACTCGACCCGGCCGAGGAAGCGCCAGAGAGCGAGCACGTCGAGGGCGAGCGCGTCTCCGTCGAGTCGATGGTGTACACGCCGCCGGCGTTCGACCCCGAGAATCCGGAGCCACACCCGACGATCCTCTGGCCCCACGGCGGGCCGATGTCCTACGACGACCCGACGTTCCGGTTCAGCCACAGCTACTTCACCAGCCGCGGCTACATCGTCCTCAAGCCCAACTACCGCGGGAGCAGCTCCTACGGGCGGGCGTTCTGCGAGACACTCCGCGGCCGGTGGGGGACCGACGAGGTGGTCGACCAGCTCGCCGCCCTGGATGACCTCGTCGACCGTGGCTGGGCCGACCCCGACCGGCTGTTCGCCACGGGCTTTTCCTACGGCGGCATCTCGACGGGCTTTCTGGTCACCAGAACCGACCGGTTCGCGGCGGCGGCCCCCGAACACGGCATCTACGACCGGCGCTCCTCGTTTGGCACCGACGACACACACGTCTCGACGGCCAACGATCTCGGGCTCCCCTGGGAGAACCCCGAGGTGTACAAGGCGAACTCCTCGCTCCCGGATGTCGGGGAGGTGGAGACACCGCTTCTCGTCACGGCCGGCGAGAACGACTGGCGGTGTCCGCCGACACAGGCCGAGCAGCTGTACGTGAGCGTTCGCAAACAGGGGGTGCCCGCGAAGCTGGTCGTCTACCAGGGTGAAGGCCACGAGCCCGGCGACCCCGACAACGCCGTTCACCGCCTCGAGACTATCGTCGAGTGGTTCGAGCGGTTCGACCCGGCGTGTGGGTCCCCGGACGGTGAATCCGGGGACGGCTGACCGGCGGCGGGAACCCGGCGTGTCGATGGCGGGGGACGGCAGGCCCCGGACAGCCCGACGGTGGCCGGGCGGGTGTCACCCCACAGTCGGGACCGGGATCTCGGCGAGGACATCCGCGACGATATCGCGCTTGTCGACCTCGTTGACCTGTGCGTCGGCGGTGAGCACAAGCCGGTGGGCGAGCACCGGCTCGGCGATACGCTTGATTGTATCGGGCGTGACAAACGTCTCGCCGCTCAGCACGGCCCGCGCACGGGCCGCCTCGAACAGGCGCTGTGAGCCCCGGGGTGAGACACCGATCGAGACACGGTGGTCGTTGCGCGTGGCCCGCGTGATTTCGAGCGCGTACCGCATGAGATCCTCGTCGACACGGATGGACTCGGGCACCTCCTGCAGGTCGAGCACCTCCTGGGTCGAGAGCACCGCCTCCACGCCCGGGCTGCGGGCCGACCGGTCGTTGCGCCGCTTCAGCAGCGACAGTTCACCGTCGAACCCGGGGTAACCCAGGCTCGTTTTCACCATGAACCGGTCGATCTGTGCCTCCGGCAGCGCGAAGGTTCCCTCCTGCTCGACGGGGTTTTGCGTGGCGATGACGAAAAACGGCTCCGGCAGTTCGTGGGTGTCGCCGTCGACGGTCACCTGTCGCTCCTCCATCGCCTCCAGCAGCGCCGACTGTGTCTTCGGCGGTGCACGGTTGATCTCGTCGGCCAGCACGACGTTGTTGAACACCGGACCGGCGCGGAACTCGAACTCGCGGTTCTGCTCGTTGAACACGTAGGTACCGGTGACATCCGCCGGCAGGAGGTCCGGCGTGAACTGGATACGCGAAAACGAGAGCCCGAGCGCGGTTGCCACGCTCCGGGCGGTCAGTGTCTTGCCCGTGCCGGGGACATCCTCCAGCAGAACGTGTCCACGGGCAAGCAGCCCCATGAGCACCGTCTCCAGAAACTCACGGTCGCTGACGACAGCCTCGCTGATCGAGTCGACGACGGCGGTGCACGCGCGTGTTGCCTGCTCTCTGTCCATATGCGATCAGACGCCAAGGGGGGTGGGCGTCGGTACCCCGGCGTTCTATCTCCGGGCTCTTGATGCTGTCCATCCGGTGGCGGGCTGGACTCACTCGAACAGTTCCTCAAAGACCTTCCCCTGTGCGGCCCGGAGATGCTGGTGGTAGGTGGGTCGGGAGATGTCCATCGCCTCGGCGAGTTCGTTCCCGTCGACCCCACGGGGCCAGTCGAAAAAACCACCGAGATAGGCCGTCCGGAGGGCGGTCTCCTGGCGGTCTGTCAGACGGTCGTTGATCGCGGCGGTGAAGTTCTGGCGGGTTTCGACCGGGCGCTCGCGCTCGTGGTAGCCGAGCAGCTCCGTTCCGGGATAGCGTTCGGCGACGATGTCGAACAGTTCGCGGGCCTCAGCCTCGTAGGGCAGTTCGACCGTGATGCGGGTCGTCCCGGACTCGGCGACAACACTCTGGAGCGCCGCCCCGTACTCGGTGAGGGTCACGAGCAGTGATTCGGCGACGACCACCTCCAGCAGACACTCCCGGTCCCGGGCGACGATACGGGTTGCAGACTCGACCTCCGGGTCCTCGCGAACCCGCTGGAGGAACGCCTCCGGGTCGACATCTGTCGCAGAGAGGTACAGCTCGACGGTGCCATCCGGGCGGAGGTCGACACCGGGGGACTCGATTCTGCCGGCCGAACCGGAGAGACGGCTGAAAAGCAGCTCCGGGTCGCCGATCGCGAACTCGAGTTCGATTATCTCGGTGGCATCGAGGATACGGCCGCGTTCGACGGCGTTGATGGCGTTCGCACTTGCCCGGCCCAGCGCGTCGAGCACGGCGCGTTCGCGCTCGTCAAGCGCCTCGCGGTGCTCGGCACAGACCACGAGCACCCCGTAGCTGGTGTCTTTGTACACAAGCGGGACGGCCACAAGCGCCTCGGCCGTGCCGTCGAGGCCGGGCCAGGGCCACCCGTCGGGGAGCTGCTCGCGGGCGAGCACCCGCGGCACCCCCTCGCGGTAGATCTCCCCGATTGGATCGCTATCGTCAAGCGGGAACGTCCACTCCTCGACGGGCAGGTCGGCGGTTCCCGCCCACGCGGTCGGCTCGAGTCGCTCGCTCGTGACATCCGGTCTGGCCACCCAGGCGGCTCTGAACGGCTCGGTCGCGGCGAGTTCCTCGACGACACCCGCCTCGAGTTCCTCGCGGGTTCTGGCCTCGACGAGCACCTCGACGGTCCGGCGGACGAGCCCGTTGACCCGGTCGAGAACCCGCTCGGTGTGTGCCTGTGCCTCCCGAACCTCACGCTCGCGCTTCGCACGGGTGCAGGCCGCCGCGGCACTGGTCGCCAGCAGTGCGAGCAACTGCTCGTCGGCCTCGTCGAACGCGTTCGGCTCGGTCGACCCGACGCTGATTGTGCCCCGCGGGCCGACCGGAAAGTACATCGCCGAGGCGAGCTCGTCCGGCCCGCGGTCGTCTCCGCGCAGGTCGTCGAGAATCAGCGGCTCGCCGGTGCTGAACACCTCCCCCGGGTAGCCCTCGTCGACCCCGTAGACCGGACGCTCACCGAGTAGTTCGCCTGCCCGCGCCGTTGCGGCGACGGGCTCGAGCGTCTCCCGTTCGACATCGTACAGCCGGAACACACCCGTCTCGAACCCGAGCAACTCACGCGCCGCGTCGACGGCCACCTCGGCGACCTGTTCGGGGTCTTTCGCCTGCATGAACGACCGGGTGGATTCGAGCAGGTCCGAGAGCCGGCGCAGGTACTCGGTCTGTGCGGTGACATCCCGGCCGACCCCAACGGTGCCGGAGATTGTCCCGTCACCGCCCCGCAGCGGCGCACTCGAGAACTCGTAGGGCACCTGCTCGCCGTCGGCGGTCTGAAGGGCCGCCTCGACGGACACCTGCTCGCCGTCGCGGGCACGGGCGAGGCTGGTCTCGATGCGCTCGCGGTGGCGGTCGGCGACGAGCTCGCCGAGTTGCATCCCCTGGAGTCGGTCGTCGTCGTAGCCGGTCACGGCCGCCAGCCGGTCGTTCCACCGGATCAGCCCTCCGTCGGTATCGAACGCGTACAGCGGGTCCGGAAGGCTGTCGATGAGGCTCTCGGTGAACGCCTGTTGCTGTTCGAGTTCCTGCTCGTATGTCTGCTGTTCCAGCAGGTAGTGGATCCAGTTGGTCAGCAGTTCCGCGAACGTCCGCTCGCGCTCGTCGAACGGCCAGTTCCGTGGCTCCGGGTCGACAAAACAGACGGTCCCGAACGCCTCGCTGGCGACCCGGACGGTCGCCCCCAGGTAACACTCCAGGCCGAACCGCTCGTAGGCTGGGTCCGCCGGGCTGTCACGGCCGGCCGCCTGGATTGCGACCGGCCCGTCGCTGTCGACGGTGTGCCGGCAGTATGTCGCCGAGAGCGGCGTCGTCGATCCCGGGCCAAGCAACCTCGCGTCGGGTTCCGGGACGTCCCCGACGGTGGCCGTGTGCATCACCTCGTGGGTGTCCCCTTCGATGCGTGTCAGGAACCCGTAGGCCGTGCCGAGTCGCCTGGCCCCGACCTCGAGCATCCGCTCGATCTTCCCCTCAGTGGTGAGTGTCGGATCGGCCGCGATATCGTGCAGTGACTCGAGTGCCAGCCGCTCCTGTCGCTCGGTATCTGCCCGGAACACCGCCACGACACCGCCGTCGACAGGGTAGGCGGTCCCAGATATCTGCCAGCTGTCCCCGCCGTCGAACGCGACCGACCCGCCCGACTCCCGTACCTCCCGGCAGGCCTCCGCAAGCGTCGACCCCGGTAACCCCGCCCCGAGTCGCTCGCCCTCTAATCGCCCGGGCTCGACCCCCAGAAGCGCCCCTGCGTCACCCCGCAGGTCGACGACAACACCCGCCGTGTCGGTGCGCAGGAACCCCTCCCTGTGCCCTGTGCCGGAGCGCTCGACGTGAGCCGAATTACTCATTGGATACTAACGAGTTAGGTGCCGAAGGGCATAAATCCTGGTAGTTCGGCCGCAATCGGCGCCAGAGCCACCCTGCCACCGGAAAAGCGGCGCTGTTGTCTCGAACCCCACAGGACATGCACGGCCTTCACAGAACGCAGCGACGACTGCGGGATCCGTAAGCCTACAGTGTTTCCGGCCCCTGTATCCACAGGATGGTTCGCCGAATCACGGCTGTCGTGTTGGTTATCGCGGTCAGTGGAGTGGTGCTCGGAGCCCCACCGGCGTTCGGGGACCACAGCCCGACGAACGTCTACCCGGAGTCCGATACCTACGAGGTCGAGCCGGGCGGGACGGTGGCGGTCGGTGTGATGATGAGCAGTGACGGTGGCTTCCTCGAGTACGACAACGGTACCGTCGAGGAGGTCGGCATCACCGGGTTCGAACTCGTTGTCGAGTACGATGGGGAACTCCTGGAGCCGAACGACGTCGAGATCGGCAGTTGGCTCGATGTCGGTGACCGGGGCGAAATCGAGTCATCGACCAGGAGAGACGACGACGCCACACGGGTGACCGTCAGCCAGGAGCGCACCGCGGCGGATACCGGGGTTCTCCCGGAGGCCGGGTTCGACCGTCTCGCAACCGTGAGCTTCGATGTCGCGCCGGACGCGGCGGGTGAGACGACCGTGCGGTTCGTGGAGACAACTGTCGACTCGCCGGACGAGAGCCTGGAGCCGAACGTCCAGTCCGCAACGATCTCGGTCACCAGCGGGGAGGACACGGCCGGGGGCGACACAGCCGACGACAGCGGCCCCGGATTCACCGTCGTGGCGGGGTTCGTCGCGCTTCTCGGTGCGGTGTTCGTCGGGATCGGCCGGCGTCGGCGGGACCGGACCCGGGCAGAGAGCGTCGGTCAGTAGACCGGTGAGGTCGACCCGTCGAGGTCACCGAGCGGCCGGACACCGATACCGTGAAAGTCGGAGTCCGGGTCGTCGGCCGCCGGTTGGATGAGATCGATCCGCTCGCGCGCCTCCACGTCGAAGACGGCGAACCCGGGGTTGACACCGGTCGAGGCGTGGGGGTCACCAGACAGCGGGTTCGGCCCGCGTAGTGTCACGAACAGGAACTCGCCGTCCGGCGAGGACCACATGATATCGGGCGCGTCACGGTCACCGGTGTCCGCTGCCGTCGCTGGCCCGAACGCGTCGATCTCGTCGATCACGTTGTCGGTGTCGGGGTCGATGACCACGCCGTCGTTGGTCTCGCGGTTGAGCAGCCAGAGTTCGTCCTGTCCGGGCGGGAACCAGAAGCCGTGGGCGTCGATACCCCGGGTACCCTCCTGCCGGCGGATCTCGATCTCGCCGTCCGTGTCCAGCACGTAGAAGTCCCCGACACCGTCGGCGAGCTCGCGCTCGCCGTCCGGGTCCGATGGCAGACCGGCCGTGAGGTAGAACTTCTCCTCGTCGGGGTGTGGGACGGTACCGCAGTTGGCCGGGAGCTCGTCACCCGTGAACGACTGTGTGACGCTGAACTGGTCGTGGTCGACGACGACGACACCGGCATCGAGATAGCTCGGGCCGAGCGTGTGGATGGAGCGGCCGTTGCCGTCGAACTGGTGACAGACCGGGTCGTTGTCCCCGCCCAGCGGGGTGTCCTCGGCGATACTGATGTCGTCGACCTCTTGGAACGTCTCCGCCTCGAGGTCAGCCTCGACCTTCGCGATGCGGTTCTCGCCGATGACGTCGACAGTCAACTGGTCGTCTGCGGGGTTGAAACTCGCGAAGTGCGAGCCCGCGCCCGTTACAAGGTCGCCGACGAGTTCACGATCCTCGGTGCGGTAGACGAGTACACGACCACCCGCCGTGCAGGCGATAGCGGCGTACTCGTAGTCCGAGGAGTAGTCGAGCATGTGTGGGACGTAGTTGTCCACGTCAGGGTCACCGACATCCGCCGCAACGTCGATGGTATCGGTTTCCTCGAACGCCTCCTCGCCCGCCGGTTCGTAGATGTGGACCACGTCACGACCCTGGTCTGCCGCCCAGATCTCGTAGCCGTCCTCGTCGTCCGTGCCGCCGATACATCCGGCCACCGCGAGTGCCCCCGCGGCGACCCCACCGTGCAGGAACTGACGCCGTGTACTGCTGGGTTCGGCCATACCAGTATCCGTGGTTCCACAGTCATAAATCCCGCGTCTCAAGCCGTCTAAGCGGCAAAATCGAGGGAGTAGCCGGTATAGCGGTTGTGCTTGCCGCTAGCTTGCCCGGCCCGGGCGTCGACACCACAGTATCGGCCGGATCCGACACACGTACCGGCAACAGTACCCGGTACGCCGGTTGCCGAGCAGAACCCGTCGGTTCGGGCGACCACACGAGGGTGTCAGCCACCACCCCGTGGTCAGGCCGGGCCGGCCGCGACCAGCGCCGAGACGCCGGCGTTCCCCGTTGGCCAGCTGCATCCGGCCGTCACCGGGACCCGTGGGAGCGCCGTCACCGGGGCTTTGGGGGTCGCGTGCGAGGGGTCTTCCCCGGTGCTGTACGGTGACAGTCAGCCCGTCGACCCGCTGTACGCCGGCAGCGACGTCCCGGCGTCGAGATGTCACTACCCGTGTCGTCGTCCGGGTCGTGGGGGTGGTGCCAGCTGGGTCGGGTCGTTGACGATGGTATGGAGAGTGTGGGCGTACCCGATTGTCACCGCAATCTGGGGCCGAGCGCCGGTGTGCGGGGGCGCCACACCCCGGGAGTTCAGAGTCGCTTGCTCACGTAGGGGCCATCCTGGCGGTAGCCGAGCTTCTCGCGGTAGTACTCGCGGGCGCCGACCCCGCTGAGGATGGCGAGTTTCCCGTAGCCAGCGTCGGCGGCGATTCGCTCGGCCTCGCGGACGAGCCGCTGGCCGTACCCGCGGTGCTGGTGGCGGCCAACACCGTCGCCAGCCTCGTCGAGAGGGACCTGTCCGCCGTAGACGTGGAGTTCCCGCACCACGGCCGCGTTCTCGAGTTCGCGCCGGACCGGGTCGTCGGGGAACCGGAGCCGACAGAAGCCCACGAGCAGGTCCTGATCGAAGTCCTCGTAGCTGATGAACGTCTCGGTGCCACCGCCGGCCTCGTAGGTCTGTACCGCACGCTCGACGGTGTCGGGTGTGCGGTCGTTGTGGCCGACCTCCCGGCTCCGGATGTCCTCACAGGTCCAGCCGTAGTCGTCCATGCGCTGGCTGGCGAGTTGCCGGAGGTTCGACTTCCAGACACCACCCTCGATGAAATCCGCCGGGATGTCACGCTGGACCCGCTGGAGTCGCGTGTACCGCGGAATCATCGACATGATTTCGGCGACCAGTTCGGCGGCCTCGTCGTTGCCGAGCGGCTCGAACTCCCCGCGGTGCCACCAGTCGTAGAGAGCCGTCCCCTCGACGACCAGGGTCGGGTAGATCTTCAGGTAGTCCGGTCGCCACTCCGCGCGCTCGAAGATCCGCCGGAAATCCTCCAGACACATCTCCCGGGACATCCCCGGCTGGCCGGGCATCATGTGAAAGCCGACCTTGAATCCCGCGTCGCGCAGGCGGCGGTTGGCATCGATCGACGCCTGAACGCCGTGCCCACGGTGCATCTCCCGGTTGATGCGCTCGTAGGTGGTCTGGACGCCCACCTCGACCTTTGTCCCGCCGAGGCGCAGCATCCGGTCGATCTGCTCCGGGTCACACCAGTCGGGCTTTGTCTCGAACGTCGTGGCGACGTTGCGCAGGTCACCGGTCTCGTTTTCGGCGATGACATCCTCCAGATACCGGAACTCGGTTGAGTCGGGCGCGAGACTCTCCTCCTGTGTCGGCTCGGGTGTCTTCGTCGGGTCGTAGTCGTTCATCGCCGCCAGCGCGCGCTTGACGAACCACTCCTGGTAGTCGTGGCTGCGGGCGGTCATCGTACCCCCCATCAGGATGAGTTCGATCTTGTCGACGGGGTGGCCGATCGACCGGAGCTGTTCGAGCCGGAGCGTGACCTGTCCGTACGGGTCGTAGTCGTTCTGCTCACCGCGCGCGGCGGCGGGTTCGTGACCCGTGTAGCTCTGGGCGCTGGAAAAGTCCGAGTCCGGCCCGCCCGGGCAGTACAGGCACTTGCCGTGGGGACACCGGTGTGGCGAGGTCATGATGGCGACCGGTGACACACCCGACGCCGTGCGGACCGGCTTGCGTTGCAGCACCGATTCGAGCTCCTCACGGCGGTCGCCGGCGAAATCGAGCAGATCGGAGTTCCGGGGGACCTTCGGCGAGGAGTACTTCCCGCAGACCTCCTTTTTCGCCGCTTCGAGACCGTCACGGTCGATCTCGCCCGCGAGCAGGCGCTCGACGAGCTCTGCACAGACCTGCTCGAAGGTGTCGGACCCGTCTGACTCACTCTCGGCGGCGTCTGTGCTCATCGGATACAGATGGCGGTTTCGCACACGTAAGCGTGTCGAACGGGACGGTGTCGTTCACCCGTCCTCGGACTCGGGAGCGGTCTCGAGTCGCGTCTTGAGGTTGTCCAGCGTCGTCCGGAGCTCCCGCCTGTTGTAGCGCCTGGCGAACGGCTCCGCGACCCGCGAGATGACCCTGCCTGGCAGGTCGTACTCCGCGGTGTAGGTGACCTCCGTGCCCCCGTTGGTGGCCGCGAAGGAGATGTCTATCTCCCCGGTGATGTCGCCGGACATCTCGAAGACCATCCGCTCGCCCTCCTCGTGGACGGTCTCGGTGAGGTATCCGTCTCGGGTGATGCCGGCCATCTGGTAGACGTAGCGGGCGCGCTTGCCCCCGTTGTCCAGTTGCTCGACGGTCTCTGACCTTTCGAGGCTCGGCGTCACCTCGGCGTGGTTCTCGGGCCTGTCGAGGTAGTCAAACACCGTCTCGAGTGGCCTGTTCACCGTGATGGTTTCGCTGACACGAACCATACTCGAACTCGTGCCGGCGGAATCATAGGGGTTGTCCTCGCGGGCCGGCAGCCACCGGCGCGGCCGCGTCACGGCAAACGTATCGAACTGATAATAGGAGAGGTCGTCTGCGGCGGTCGACCGGGGCAGAGGAGCTATGTATCGGGGAGCCGTATCACGGCCATGCGACAGCCGTTGGTGGGTACACCACCGGAGTACGAGCTGGCAGAGAGGGACGTCCCCTGGGTGCTCGGGACACATCTGACGAGGGCATCGGGGCCGCTGGCCCGAACCGACCAGGGGAGCCGCGTACTGATGATCGAGGCACACGGGTTCGCACGGCGCAAGCCCTACCACCACCACAAGCTGACCCTGCTGTTTGCCGGGATGCGGCAGTTCCGCGACCGTCTCCGCGAGGCGGGCTACGATGTCGTCTACATACAGGCCGAGACGTTCGGCGCGGCCTTCGAGGAGTTTTTCGGAACACACCCTGAGGCACGGCTGGTCACGATGCGGTCACCGAGCTACGGCTCCGGCGAGCGGTTCCGCGAACTCGTGGCCGAGGCCGGCGGGGAGCTCCGGATCGTGGACAACGAGCTGTTCGTCAGCACCCGCCAGGCGTTCGACGAGTGGGCAAACGACGGCGGGAGCTTCCGTCACGAGTCGTTCTACCGGTGGATGCGCCAACAGACGGGCGTTCTGATGGACGGGGACAAGCCGGTCGGGGGGGAGTGGAACTACGACGGCCAGAACCAGGAGTTCCCACCGCCGGAGTGGGAGTCACCGCCGGTGCCCAGCCACGACCACGACGAGCTCACGGCCGAGACCGCCGCGTGGGTCGAAGCGGAGTTCGACACCTGGGGGAGTACCGACATCGCGGCGTTTCCGTGGCCGGTGACCCGGCGACAGGCCGTCCGTCAGCTCCGGGGGTTCGTCGACGAGCGGTTCCCCGAGTTTGGCCCCTACCAGGACGCGATGCGGACCGACGACTGGGCGATGGCACACGCCCTGCTCGGATCGAGCATCAACGTCGGCCTGCTCCACCCGGTCGAGGTGATCGAGGCCATGGAGGAGGCCTACCGGACCGACGACGAGATCGCGCTCAACTCCGCGGAGGGGGCGATCCGGCAGGTGCTCGGCTGGCGGGAGTTCATGCGACACGTCTACCGGCACGCGATGCCGGAGCTCGGCGGTGCGAACCAGCTCGGGGCCGAGCACGACCTGCCGGAGCTGTACTGGAGCGGCGAGACCGAGATGAACTGCCTCGCCGAGACCGTCGACGATGTCCACGAGCGGGGCTACTCCCATCACATCCAGCGGCTGATGGTCCTCGCCAACTTCGCCACCCTGTGGGGTGTCGAACCCGAACAGCTCAACGACTGGTTCCACGCCACCTACGTCGACGCCTACCACTGGGTGACCACACCGAACGTGATCGAGATGGGCCAGTACGGCCACGGCGTGTTCGCCACCAAGCCGTACGTCTCCTCGGCGAACTACATCGACCGGATGTCCGACTACTGCGGGGACTGCAGGTACTACAAGACAAAAGACACCGGCGAGCGGGCCTGCCCGTTCAATGCGCTGTACTGGGACTTTCTGGACCGCAACGAGGAACGGCTTCGGTCGAACCACCGGATGGGGCTGATGTACAGCCACGTCGACAACAAACAGGAGTCCGGCGAGATGGCCGCGATCCGCGAGCGGGTCGCGGAGTTGCGCGAGATGGCCGCCACGGGTGACCTGTAGGACGACAGAGCCCGCTTGCGGTGTGGTGTGTGCCTGTGGGGCGGTCCGGGGCGGATCAGACCTCCTCGACTCGTCGCGAGCAACGGAGACAGAGCGTGTCGGGCCCGACCCAGTTGACGTCCGTCGAGCCACAGGCCGGACACCGGTACGCGTCGGTGCCATAGGCGGTGGACCCCCTGGGTGCGGCCAGGTAGCCGTCAGCGACGGTCTGCTCGACGAGCCCGGGCATTCGCCGGCGCTTGTACGCGGCACGGTGGGCCAGAAACTCCCCCGGACGGCTCGGGTCCGAGCCGTGCAGGTCCGACCAGGTGACCGCGATCTCGCCGTTGTCCTGGCCGCGAGCGAGCTGTTTGAGCGGCTCGGCGGCCGCCTCGAAAAGCGGTGTCGTCCCCCGGCGCTGTGGGTCATCGATACGGTCCGCGGCGTCCTCGTAGGCGGCGCCCGCTTTGTCGTAGGCCTCCGCCGCGCCCGAGAGGCCGGCGACCGCCCGGAAGTCGGCGACGAACTCCAGAAAGCAGGCCCGCCCCACCGGTCCGGCCTGCCCTGCGAGATCGCCGGCGACCGCAACACCGGCCACGCCGCGTCTGTCCGCCCGCTGGTCGGCTCCCGCAACGCGGTAACTGGCCGTCGCGGCGACCAGGTAGCCGAGTCCGACGCCGACCCAGCCCTGCTCGCCGGGATCGAACGTGTCGATCTCCGCCTCCTCACGCGGGTCGGCCAGCACCCGCCAGCCGGCGCGTGTGTACTCGTCGCCCGCACGCTCGTACGCTCTGTCCGCGAGTGCCGCGATTGCAGCGTCCCGGTGGCCGCCGTCTGCTGTTGCCATACCGCTACGAGGGGACCCACGAGTACAAGTGTACCGTTCCCGGCCGAGGGGTTCAATCGTCACCGACAGGGTGACCAGCGGGGCCGTCTGCGACGGGCTGTGGGCAGCCCCACACTCAGTAGAAGCCACGCTCGACGTCCTCGTCGACGATATCCTCGAACTCGGCGTCAAGCAGCGTCTCGGCCGCCTCGAAGATCTCGGAGAGACGGTCGAGCCGGTCGGGGCGGTCGTAGCTGTCGAACGCCATCGGACCGTACGCCGGGCTGTCGACCGCGTCCATCACGTCCTCCAGGAACCGCTGCGGGGTCGTCGGCGCGTCGGCGTGTGTCTCGAGGACCGTCTCAAGGCGGCTGGCGTACTCCTGTGCGTTGTCCTCGTCAGTGACGGGTTGCTGGACGCCGAACATGCCTGCGGCCTCACCCCGGGCGGGAAACAGCTTGTCGAGGTCCTCGTCGACACGCTGGGCGACACGGGTCCCGACACCCTCAACCTGGCTTGGGCGTTTCACATAGGTCTTGAGCTGGAAGGCCCCGACAGCGGGGTGGGCGAGGTAGAGGTCCTCGCCGATACCGCCACGGCGGTCGCCCCCGACCGCTCGCCAGCCCGCCGGGTCCGCATCGCTCTCGACGACATCTTGCAGAATGTCGTCCCAGTCTCTGACACGCATAGTCGGCCGTGTGTCCCACAGGTCGTTATATCCGTTGGTCCGGCGTCGACACGGACGGCTCACGCACCCGTCCCCGGCCAGATTGCGATTACGGTCCCGAAGAGGAGAAACAGAACAACCGGGTCGCCCTCGTCCAGCGAGGGGTACTCCTCGGCCGGGGCGACGTGCTGGCCAACGACACTCCCACCGTCCTCGATGAGGATCACGAGATGCTCGCCGTCGACGATGCGGTCGACGGTTCCGCTGTAGAGACCGGTCAGATCGCCACTGACCTCACCCTCGAGTTCGCCCCCCGTGGCTGGGGGGGTGTCCTCGGCTGATTGCGCTGTCGAGCCCCCTGTGGCCGTGCTGGCGGTAGCGGTGAGAGCGGCAACCGTGCCGAGCGTTCTGAGTGCGGTGCGACGGCTGAGTGTGCTGTCCTCGGCCATGTGTCTGGTGGCCCCGTGTTCCGGCATAAACCCGCGGGGACCGTCCGCGTGACCTGCACATTTTACACGGTGGGGATATCAGTACCGTGTGTCGATGGAGGCATACGTCCAGACAGACCTCGGCGAGCTGTACGATGTCGACGCGGTCGAGCTGATCGAGCGACTCGAGGCCGGCGACCGGACCGTCCAGCTACTGTTTGCGGACCCACCGTACAACATCGGGAAGGCAGAGTGGGACCGGTTCGAGACCGACGAGGCGTACCTGGACTGGGTCGTCGACTGGATCCAGCGGGCAGGGGATATCCTGTCCGAGGAGGGGTCCCTGTTCGTCATGGGCTTCTCGGAGGGGCTCGCGGAGATCAAGGCCCGTCTCGCCCGGGAGTGTGAGTGGTACGAGTCGCTTCGGTGGCTCGTCTGGTCGTACCGGAACAAGCCGATGATGAACGACGCCGGGTTCACGCGGTCCCACGAGAGTCTTCTCTGGCTCAGACAGAGCGAGGAGTACACGTTCCGCATGGACCGGGTCAGAATCCCCTACAACGAGCACACGGAGAGCTATCCCGTCCGCGAGCAGGGCCAGACCTCGCTTTTCGGAAGCGAGGAGGGGTACAGCTGGGACCCCAACGTGGAGGGGGCAAAGCCCCGTGATGTCATCGACGTGCCGACGGTGAACAACGCGAGCAGCGAGCGGACGGCCCACCCGACACAGAAGCCGGAGGAGCTCCTGCGAAAGCTCGTGTGGGCGACATCGGACCACGGGGAGCTCGTGTGTGACCCGTTCGGCGGGTCGGGGACGACATACGCCGTGTCCGAACAGCTCGGCCGGAACTGGGTGGGGACGGAGACGAACCCGGAGTATTGCGACATCATCGCGGACCGTCTGGACGGTATCGAACACCGCGGGGAGCCCGATTACTGGATGAAACACGATATCGACCGCCGTGAGCACCGTCGCAGGGTCCGGTACGGGTCGGAGTGAGCCGCCGAGCCGGCCGAGAGAGGTCGGTGCGGCCGGGTGTGAGTCGGTGGGACAGCCGATTGCGTTTAGTGTGGCCGGACACAAATATGAGCGTGAGAGAACCTAGTACAGACGGGGACAGCCCCGAAGAGACAACAGAGGCCGATACCGGAAAGTCGCGGGGAGGCGACCCCACGACGGGGGAGTCGACAGGCGCACAGTTGCTGGTCGAGTGTCTCGAGGCGGAGGGCGTCGAGTACATCTTCGGGCTGCCGGGCGAGCAGACGGTCC
>OBKM01000257.1_pt1 | contig 26534 bp, 27 predicted proteins | sample 1519691 | NCBI WGS metagenome assembly OBKM01 (sample SAMEA37050418, study PRJEB22526) | metagenome | biome: saline pan; feature: lake; material: water | place: Egypt | collected 2015 | depth 0.5 m | reverse complement strand
CACAAATCAAGCTGCCGTCGAGATCGATGCCCCCGGCTGCAAACACCGATATCTCTGGATGGACCACCCTTATAGAACGATTTTGCCGATCTCGTTTTATCCGCATGCAGTAACTCCCCTACCGCCGATACCACCGTTTGAATCGCTCCTGCTCTCGATCTCTCAAGCACAGATCGGGGTCGACAGCGTCTCAAGCGTCCGTTTGAGTCTCGGTGACCGTATGGGTAACAGACAGTGCTTTAGTGCGGGGGTGAATCCGACAACAGGGCGATGACCGCCGGTATCAAGCCCCTTGACAGTGTATCCGTGGTTAAGCATAACGGGCAAAAACTGGCGGTTGGATTGGGGTCCGCCCGGACGACGACGGCCATCATACCGTTCCTGAGAGGGCGTCTCTGAGGCCGTGGCGACACGGGAGGCAAAAAGCGACCCTCGCCCGCTTGTGCCTGCCTACCGTGGTCGGTCGAAAGACCCGTGGCGGCTTTCGTGATGAGAAGAGAGCGACGCTCTCTCGACCCACACGAAGGGCAGGCAGGCCGATGGCACGGCCCGTGCCCGGACGCGGGGAAACCTGCGACCGGGGGCATCCCCGCCGTCTCTCCGAGACAAACGGGATGCACGGTGCAAGCGGATGCCGCGTCCGAACAGACGCCGAACACGCCACACCCCTCACAGGGCCGACGTATCGCGCACAAACCCGGTATCGCCCCACCGGCCCACCTTCGGCAGGCGAGAAGTTGCCAACGGGGACGCGGGAGCGGCCCGCTGTCCCACGGTGGAATCCTCGCGCTTCAGCGCGGAGAGGATGTCAAACACGCACAGGGCAGCCGATCGCAACCAGAGGGATTACCGGCCAGTTGGTGTCGCTGACGGCACCGCTGTTCAAAAATTATATAAACACTCAAGATCACCCTTACAATATCGCGTGGTACAACCAACCACACGGATACTGATACTATGACACCGCCTACTACAGACCAGTCGGAGTCAGATGCAACGGCAATCGATCGGCGCCGTCTGCTTCAGGCTACGGCCGGTGCAGGACTAGCGACGTACGCCGCAGGGTGTCTTGACGACCCCGAGGCTGAAGAACCAGCAGACGACGAGCCAGCAGACGACGAGCCCGACGAAGAGTTCGACATTGACGAAGACGAGACACTGCGGGTCGCGATCGAGCGGGCGAACTTCGACGACTACGACCCCGCCTCCAGTACGCTTGCGGATGACTCCATGTTCCACAACATGGTGTACGACGGGCTCATCACGACGACCATCGAAGGAGAGCCATTCAACTGGATGGCCGAGCAGTACGAGGTCACCGAGTCACAGGATGTCGACGATGTCGACTACGAGCCGTATATGGAAGAAGCCGAAGCACCTGATGACGGAGAACTTCCGGTGCCTGATTTCGACGACCCCTTCGAGACGGTCCTCGCCTACCACGGTGACGATACCCCTGCCGAAGAAGGCGACACGGTCCGGTATCTCACCCGTGCCGGTGCTGCAGACGCCGTTGACGATGGCGTCTTCGGTGTGCGACTCGAAGGCACGCTGCGTGAGGGGATTACCTTCCACAACGGCGAAGAGCTGACCGCCGAAAACGTCGTTCGGTCCTACGACCGCTTCGTCGGTACGCCCAACGAAGGCCAGGTCTTCGACGCCTTCATGCACGCCGAGGCACCCGACGGCGACGACGGCTACGAGTTCGAACTGTACGGTATTTTCCCGGATGCCGATGCAGTCTTCGAACTGCCGCCGCTCAACATCTTCCCGAGCGAACACCTCGACATCCCCGGCGGCGAAGACGGCGAGGATGGACTCGATCCACGTGATGGCGGCCAAGTTCCCATCGGGACGGGGCCGTACCAGATCGTCGAGGACAGCGTGCAGGAAGGTTTCGGCCTCGTCTTAGAGAAGTACGACGACTACTGGGTCGAAGATCTCGGCCTCGACGACCTCGAGTGGTGGGACGGACCCGCCGACTTCCCGGCGTCCCCAGAGGTCGAAGCCGTTGCAATGGAACTTGTCCCCGAAGAGGGGACCCGCGTCGCAGCACTGCAGAACGAAGAGGTCGACATGATCTACGAGGTCTCCGCTGCGGACCGGAACAACTTCGACGAGCAAGACGGGACTGACGTCGTTGGTCAGCCGGCAACCGGCTTCCTGTACCAACAGTTCCCGCTCAACGTCGACGAGGACACCGATAACGTCTGGGGCGACCAGCGGGTCCGGGAAGCCTACCAGCTGATGGTCCCCCGCCAGGCGATCGTCGACATCGTCGAGGACGGCTGGGCAGCGCCAGCCCGCCTCCCGTTCCCGGAGGCCGCCTCCGGCCAGGTCAGCGTCGACAAGACCTACGGCGAACTTGAGGAAGAGGACTGGGCGTACCCCGTCGAGCCACAACCCGACGAAGCCGAAGCCCTGCTCAATGAGGCCGGTGTCGAGACACCAGTCGACATCGAGATTCACACGAACGCCGACGACGCAGTTCGGCAAGACAAGATGGAACTGATCGTCGACGAGGTCAACGCATCTGGCCTCTTCGACGCTGAGCTCGTCACGCCCGCCGACATCGGTGACTGGACAACCCAAACGCTGTACGTCGACGGTTCTCGAAACGACTACGCCGAGGACAGTGCCATCGCGACCATCGGGCTTGCTGCTGGCACATTGACTCACCCATACATCGAGGCCCTTCACGATCCCGACAATCACAACGGGTGTTGTAACTTCTTCCACCCCGAGGGAACGTTCGATTGGATCGAGGACTTCAGAGAGGCACGGTTCAGTCTCGATGCTGTTGAGAGTCTTGAGTTCCGCCAGGAACGCTACGAAGAGATTTACGAGCAGGTCGCGACGGACATCGGTAACACGTTCGTCGACTTTTCACTGGAGACGGTCATCGTCAGCGCGGACCTCGATGGCTACATCGGCTGGAACGACCGCCGCCAGTTCACCAACCAGGCTCTCTGGAACCCACTTAGTGAAGACTTCACGACGCTTGAGCGGTAACTAAGCCCGATCTGTCCGGGCATTCGGATTTCACTTTTTGTTACTGCCACCTTGTCATTGAGTAGCAATCGGCGGTGTCTCCTCTCTGTCGACCGGTGGTCACGGTCCTTGGGGCCGGTTGTACAGGCGGTACAAGGCGACCGCCTCGGGGTGCGTTCACGCTGGGAAGGCCCTCAAAACTCCACGAGACTGCGACAGCAGCGATTTGAGCACGGCCCCCTGTATCGATACTTTTAGATAGTTCCGTTGCTACTGAACGGAATGACTGCTGATGAGTTTGAGAAGGTTCGTCATGGCACGGGTGCTTTCGACGATTCCAGTTCTGTTTGGGGTGTCGATCATCACCTTTGGACTGATCCACCTGACCCCAGGGGACGTTGTCGACCTCCTCTTAGCGACAGATCCGGACGCCCAACCCGGCGAAGCCGAGCGGCTGCGCCAGGAGTTTGGGTTGGCTGATCCGGTCTACGTGCAGTATATCGACTGGATCACAGGCATCCTTCAAGGCGATTTCGGCGAGACGTTTAACCGCGGGCCCTCCGTGGACACGCTCATCTGGGGGCGCATGCCCGAGACGATCGCCATTGGCATCTTCGGGTGGGTCTTCGCTCTTGTGATTGCAATTCCGACTGGTATCTACGCGGCCGTTCGCCGGAATAAACTCGGCGACGATGTGAGCCGTTTTATCGCCCTTTCCGGCATCTCGATCCCGAACTTCTGGCTCGGGCTGATGATCATCGCTATCCTGGCCCTGCAACTCGATCTGTTCCCGGTTCTACCACCGGGGACCGACCTGACGACCCCGGAGATGTGGTGGTACCTCGTCATGCCAGGGATCACGATCGGGACGGCTGCTTCAGCAAATCTCATGCGGATCATGCGCACGTCGATGGCCGAAGAGATCAACAAGGAGTACGTGACCGCTGCCCGCGCGAAGGGACTTCCAGAGCGGCGCATCATCTTGAAACACGTCCTTCGGAACTCGCTCATCTCGGTGACGACAGTCGCGGCGTTTCTGACGGCGAGCATCATCTCGGGGTCGGTGGTCGTGGAGGTCGTGTTCAGCTGGCCGGGCATCGGTGAGTTGCTGATTAGCGCAATCAACGGCCGGGAGGTCAATCTGATCATGGGTATCACACTCTTGTTCGGGGTGGCGATCGTGATCGCGAACCTGCTTGCCGACATCATGTACGCGGTGCTTGATCCGCGGATCAGAGGCGAATATTAGCTATGTCAACCAAACGAAGTCAACTTGAGGTCGCCGGGTTCGATCCCGAAGCTGTAGAGCGTCGTGAAAATATCTCCGCTTGGAGTGAAGTCGAACAAGAAGAAGAGGTCGAGAGCCGCTGGCGGCACGTCTTCCGTCAGATGATGGCAGACCGGCTAACCCAGATCAGCTTCATTCTAGTGGGTCTCATGGCGTTTATGGCAGTCTTTGCCCGCCCACTGGGTCCTGCCGTCTGGCCGGCCTCGATCACGGATCTGCCCTTGATCTCAACTCAACAACTCCAGCCACTCTCCTTGACGCCGTACGATACCGGCCCGCGTGCGGGCGGGTCGACGGGATATGAAGCCCCCTCGCTCGAGCACCCGATGGGGACCGACCGGCTGGGCCGTGACATCCTCTCGAATGTGATGGCCGGCGCCCGCTGGAGTGTTTCGATTGGCTTCGTCGTGACGTTCCTTGCCGGTACCTTCGGCGTCGTCTACGGCGCTGTCGCAGCCTACTTCGGTGGGAAGGTCGACGCCGTCATGATGCGCATCGTCGACATCATCTGGGCCTTCCCCGGTCTGGTGCTCGCTTTGGTGTTGATCGCCGTCTTCGGGGCCGGCTACTGGCAGCTCGTCGCGGCGTTTGTGTTACCCGGGTGGCTCGGGTACTCACGGCTCATCCGTGGCGAGATTCTGAAGATCAAACAAGAGGAGTACGTACTGGCAGCGAAGGCATCCGGTGCCCGGGACCGGAGTGTCCTGTTCCGACACATCGTCCCGAACGCGATCCCACCCGTCATCGTCCAGGCCACCCTCAGTATCGGTAGCGTCGTGATCGGCGTCGCCGCACTGGGCTTCCTCGGCCTCGGCTTCGACCGTGGCACCGCCGAATGGGGGACCATGCTCGAAAACGAGCGTGGCACGGTCATCACGGCCGGCGAGAGCACCTGGGACTTCTGGTGGGTGACTGTCTTCCCGGGGGCGATGATCTTCATCTTCGTCATGGCACTCAACATCATCGGTGATTCGGTCAACGATGCACTCGACGCACAGGCTGGTGATCAGACGACGAACATCGGTGGTGGCTGATGGCTCTCTTGGAAGTGGACAACCTCATCGTCAAGTTCTATACCCCCGAAGGTGTCGTCACCGCGGTCGACCGCCTCTCCTATCGCATCGAGGAGGGCCAACAGTTCGGTGTCGTCGGCGAGAGTGGCGCCGGCAAGAGCGTCACAGCACTGGGCGTGCTTCGGCTCATCGACGACCCAGGCCGCATCGAACACGGCCGTATCGTCTTCAATGACCAGGAGGCAGTCGAGGATCTTAAGGACAGCTTCCCGAAGGGGGTCGTCGACCTTGAGACCCTGCGCGAAGAGCACACCTTAGAGTCGGTCGCAGCCCAGCTTGAGTCACAGGGTGTCAGCGGGGCCGACCTGACCGGCGATCCAGACGACACCGGGGCCGACCTGACCGACCTTGCCGCCCAGGGTCAGTTCGGCATGGACGATGTCGTTGGCTACGGCTACGCCGAGGACATCGGCATCGTTGACAACACGCCCTTCATCGTCATGGACGGGCCACAACAGTATATCGAACTCCTCCAGGCCCCGACGAAGGCGATGCAACGGATCCGGGGCAACTACATCGCGATGATCTTCCAGGACGCCCAGACGGCGTTGAACCCGGTCTACACGGTGGGTGAGCAGATCTCGGAGGCGATCCGCCACCACCTCGATTATGGAGACGAAGAGGCTAAAGACCGGGCCATCGAGCTGTTAGATACCGTCGGGATCCCGGACGCCGAGAGCCGGTACAGCGACTACCCACACGAGTTCTCCGGCGGGATGCAACAGCGTGTCGTGATCGCGATGGCGTTATCCTGTGATCCCAAGCTGTTGATCGCCGACGAGCCGACGACTGCACTGGACGTGATGACGGAGGCGAAGGTTCTCGACGAACTCCAGCGCCTCAGCGAGGAGTTCAACACGGCGATCCAGCTGATCACCCACGACCTCGGTGTCATCGCGGAGGTCTGTACGCGGGCAATGGTGTTGTACGCTGGCTCGCAAGTCGAAGTCGCCTCGGTCAAAGAGCTGTTTTACGACCCGCAACACCCCTACACCGTCGGGCTGATGGCCTCCGTTCCCCGGATTGGAAGTACCGCGACACGGCTCCAGACGATTCCCGGCAAGATGCCCGACATGGTCGACGTTCCAACGGGCTGTCGGTTTCACCCGCGGTGTCCCTACGCCGAAGACGTCTGTGCACAAAAAGAACCGCCCCTGGTTGATCCGGCGACCGGCGAGAAGATGGACCAAGACTCCGACCGCGGCAGCGCGTGTCTCGCCCACACCGGCGATCTGGTCGGCGAACTCACCTACACCGTATCGGGCAGGCCGGACGCCCAGAGTGAACAAGGAGATTAGCGTATGAGCAACCGTACACAACCGATCCTCGAGACGAAGGGGCTGAGCAAGTATTACGAGTCAGAAACCTCGTTTATCAACAACCTATTGGGACGCTCCAAGGTGGTCAAGGCTGTCGACGACATCGACCTCCAGTTGCAGCCAGGCGAGACGCTTGGTGTCGTCGGCGAGAGTGGCTGTGGCAAGACCACCCTGGGGCGGGCGATCGTCCGGCTCATCGAACCCACCGACGGCGAGGTCGTCTACCGGCCACGAGACCCATCCGGGTGGGACGGCCAGGAAGCGATCACCGTCACGGACCTCTCCGCCAGTGACCTTCGAGACCTCCGGACGGACTTGCAGTACATCTTCCAAGATCCCTTCTCCAGTCTGAACCCCAAGATGACCGTGGGGGAGATCATCGGTGAACCACTCTCAATCCACGATATCGTTCCAGACGGCCAACGAAACGACCGTATCCACGAACTCCTCGAGACCGTTGGCCTCAACCCCAGTCACGCCCACCGGTACCCACACGAGTTCTCCGGTGGGCAACGCCAGCGGATCAGCATCGCCCGGGCACTGGCGGTCGACCCAGAGGTCATCATCTGTGATGAGCCTGTCAGCGCACTCGACGTCTCCGTGCAGGCCCAGATTTTGAACCTCCTCGAGGACCTCCAAGAGGAGTTTGACCTCTCATATATCTTCATCGCCCACGACCTCAGCGTCGTCGAACACATCTCCGACCGGGTCGCGGTCATGTACCTCGGGGAGTTCGCCGAGGTCGCACCGACAGAGCGGCTGTACTCGGCCCCACGACACCCCTACACCGAGGCGTTGTTGTCGGTAATCCCCGAGCCGGATCCCCTCTGGGAAGGAAACAAAATCCTTGTTCGGGGGGAGGTCCCCTCACCGATCGATCCTCCGCGTGGCTGTCGGTTCCACACCCGGTGTCCGCGGGTTATCCCACCGGAGGCCGTCGACCTCGAACAAACGGAGTGGCGGAAAGTGCTCAGTTTCAAGCTCCGGGCCCAAGACGCCGATGAGGTGACCGCCGTCGTGCCCCCCGACAGTGGCTTGACCTCACTCGCCGATGTGCAGGCGGCGAGTCCTGCAGCGGTCGACCGGGCCGTCCGCGAGGAGTTCGACCTACCCGGGCAACTCTCCGATCCCCAGGCGGCCGAGCAACTCGAGGCAGCCATCACGCAGCTCCAAACAGAGGGCCTGACCGCGTGTGCGGAGACACTCGAGGAACTGTTCGTGTCGCCGTGTGAGCAGGACAACCCCGAGTTGTTCGGCGACAAGCCCCACCAGACGGCTTGTTTGCTCTACGGTGAGGAGTACGGCGATTTGAACCCCCAGGTCGCCGATCTCACCGCCGGCTCCGGGCGGGACGTCTCCGCAGACGACTAACCGGGCCGGTAGCACCGGACTGGTACAAGCGAGTTGGCGAACCTGCCTCGGCCCCCGAGGTCGTCGCCGTGACAATCTGTACAAGCGGGTTGGTACAAGCAAGTTGGTACAAGCAAGTTGGTACAAGCGAGTTGGCACAAGGTATTATTGCGCTGGGTCCATAGCAGGCCGTATGCGCCGGATCTACGAGTCGAGTGCGATCCAGCGGGACGACGACGACCAGTTCACCCCGGGTGAGCGTGAGGAGGCCCAGCCACAGGCCTTTCGCTCGATCGACTCGGCGGCCTGGAGTGACCGCCTGCTCCCGGTCCGGCTCCGACGGTGGGCAGTCACCCTGTCGGTCACGACCCCCGAATTGCAGTACCAACACGGCGAGTCGGTTCCCTTTACCGTGACCTTCGAAAACCGGCTGCCGATGCCGGTGACCGTGCCAACGACCTCACCGCGGCTGTGGCAGTGGACTGTCGACGGCTACCCGGAGGCCTCCCACATCGAGGAGACGGCGCCGCCAGCCGGTGACGGGCGGTTGCGTCTCGACCGCGGTGAGACCCTCCGGATCCACCGGGAGTGGTCCCAGCGGTTCAAGACCGGCGGCCGCGAGTGGGAACCCGCCGACCCTGGAACGTACACCATCGGCGCGGCCCTCGCCGTGGCCGACCCCGCGTCAAGCGGCCTCGCCGACGAGGTCACCGTCCAGATTGTCCGGTAAGACCCAGTTTGCCGGCGGAGGTGGATTTAGGTACCTGGATACGACACACGTATCTGTAATGCTGCCACACCTTACGGTACAGCCCGTCCCGCTAGTTGTCGACACACTGGTAAACACAGTCGAGGGGACCCTGGAGTCAATCATCGAAGGCTTTCCCACCTTCGTCCTCGTCGTTTTCGTCTTGCTCGTGGGCTATCTCGTGGCCCGCCGGGCTCGAGCGCCCGTCGAACGGCTGGTCGAATCGGTGACCGACGGCGACCGGGTGGCGGAGACGCCGCTTGAACCGGTCGTCGACGAGCCGGGGGGTGTCGCACGGGCCGTCGGCGTGATCGTCCAGCTGTACGTATTGGTCTTTGCGGTGCTCGTCGCCGCGGAGGTGGCCGCCGTTGCCGTCCTCAGTGAGTGGGCCGAGATTCTCTTGCGCTTTGTTCCGGCACTCGTCGGTGGCGGCGCGATCATCGTTGCCGGCCTGATCCTCGGGGACGTTGTCGGCGAGCGAACGCGTACCGCCACGGCTGTCGCAAACAGTGACTACGGCGACTGGATCGTCGCGACGACGACGGGGCTTGTTTACGTCGTCGCCATCGTGATCGGCCTCGAGACAGTCGGCTTTGACCTCCAGATCGTCTACCTGATCGTGGAGGGTATTGTCTCCGCGATCGGCCTCGGAATCGCCGCTGCCATTGCCCTCGCCATCGGTCTCGTCGCCGGCGTGTACGCCAAAGAGACGCTCCTCGATGAGAGAATCGGCGAGTGAGGCGGTCCACCCGACGGGCTTGCTGGCCGATGCAAGCGCTTATCCATCCACTCCCCATTACTAGACTATGGTAGTTACCACAGGCGACTCCGTAACGATCGAGTACACCGGCCGCACCACCGACGGAGCGGTCTTCGACACGTCCCGCGAGGCCGTCGCCGCCGAGACCGGCCTCGCTGAGGCCCAGCCGGACCGCGACTACGAGCCGTTGACCTTCGAAGTCGGGGCCGGCCGTGTCATTGAGGGGCTGGAGGCGGCCATCGTGGGCCTTGAGGCAGGGACGACCGAGACGATTACCATTCCGCCCGAGGAGGCCTACGGCGAGTGGTCCGACCAGCAAGTCCAGTCCTTCGAGCCCGAGGCCCTGCGTGAGATGCTCGGCGAGGTCCCGAGTGAGGGTGACCGCCTGCAGGCCCAAGACGGCACCCAAGGCGAGGTCATCGCCGTCGACGAGACAGCTGTCGACGTTGATTTCAACAGCCCCCTCGCCGGGGAGACCCTGGAGTTCGAAATCGAAGTTGTCGCGGTTGCATAACAGTTGGTGGCACTGTGAGTTCCGTTGTGCGGGCTGGAGCGCTATCTCTTCCCCACAAGTACCCTACAGAACACGCCGCCGTCGAGATCGATGCCCCCGGCTGCAAACACCGATATCTCCGGATGGACCACCCTCATAGAACGATTTTGCCGATCTCGTTGACCCGCATGCAGTAACTCCCCACCGCCGATACCACCGTCCGAATTGCTCCTTCTCTGGATCTCTCAAGCACAGATCAGGGTCGACAGCGTCTAACACGTCCGTCTGAGTCTCGGTGACCTTATCGGTAACAGACAGGGCTGGAACGTGCAGGTGGCTTTCCCAGTCCTGATGAGCACGGATTCGAATCGAAACCGTGGCCATCGTGCCACCGACTGATGCGCTGTGGGGGGTCACTCGCCGTCGGCAGGGCGTTGGTGTGTCGTCCCGGCGATGTGTGCGACACCGGTTGCCGTTACCGTTGCGCCGATAATACCGGCGGTTTCGATGGCTGCGGCGCCGTTTGCGATGACAAAAAACTGGTAGACGACGATGATACCACCGGCACCGACAGCCGCGCCGACCCCAGGTTTGTAGGGCGTTGTTGGCGGCTGTCTGTGTGTGACCCAGATTGCAGTGCCAACGGCAACAAGCCCAATCACCAGCCCACTCAACGCAAGTGAATCGACGCCGGTGCCGATCATACGATCGGTTGGACGTGGTGACAAAAATACATTGGCCTCACTCAAAACCGAGTCACCGGGTGTGTCTCACTGACCTTCCCGAGGAGATCGAACAGCCACGTGGCACCCAGCCTGTCTTCAATCGGTCGGACCAGCCGTGATTGGAGCCGAATCCGACGCGTGTGGCGTCGCAACCACGACCGGTACGAGCCCCCCCAAGCCCACGACCGGACCGCTTTTTGTGCCGACGCCACAGCCCGGTTCATCCCGAACCGATTGAGGCCATCGACCAACCCGGCTGCATCACCGACCAGGCGGACCGGTGTGTCCCGGTGGGTCTGACAACACGCCGCCACAGGCCGGCTGCCGATAACCGGTTCGCGTCCCAGTTTGAGTGTTGACCGCGGTGGCTGGGGGACGCCAGCAGACACACACAGCTCGTTGAACCGCCCGATCGGATCTGCCGGGACACGGTGGGCCGCCCAGCCAACGCCGTAGGTCGCCCGGTCGGGGGCTTTTGTCGAGATGAACAGCTTCGTCTGCTTGTCTGCGACAACGGCTGGAATCGGGTGGTATGCCCCAAAATCACCCGTGGCGGTCGCACTGACCGTCAGGACAGTGTCCGTTGGCGCGGTCACGTCGGCACAACAGTTGGCGGTAAGTGGGACCGGCCCAGAAGCATCGATGACGAGATCGGCCTCGTCGACTAGGGCGTCGAACTGTCCGGGAGAGACACGCGTATTCCCGTGGATCGTCACCGCGGGATCCGCTGCTAGTCGGTTCGCCCACGCAATTTCGAGGCGCCCCCGGTCGATGAGCACGAAATCATTTGCTGTGAGGTTGAACCGGTGGGTGAGGTCGTCTGTTGCCGTGTAGACGGCCACGTGATCAACCGGGCGGACAACTCCATCGAGTGTCCTGTCGACTGGGAACGCAGCGAAGTCACGAACGAGCTCGCCCCACGCACCACGACGCGGGCGCTCGTAGGCCGTTGCATCGTACACCGATACCGTCTCAGCAACCGTTCGGGCCGTCTCGACGGCAGCCAGGCCGGCGATGCCGCCGCCGATAACGGTTACGTGAGCCATACATCATCATGCCCTGCCGGCGGCTTGGATGCTGTGATCGACGCTCCTGACCGGCGTCCTGTGATATTACGTGATCGTCCGGCGGGCGTGTTGACCGTTGTCTCGATAGCGTGGAGGTCCCCCATGGCGACACGTGGTTTCAGGTGGTATGCCAACCCGCTGCCGGTCCATCGAATCAAACCAGCACAGCGGGGAGGAACAATACAGGGTGAAGTACCTCGGGGCTTGACCCCGAGGCACTCGGCCTGCTCTATCTGTAGAAGTTTTTGAGGAACTGAGAAATGGGCGGTCAAAATTCACCGGACGTGACAATACTTATTCCCTCGATTGCTGAATTTCCTCAATAGCGTTTCCGAGTTACTAGCCGCGAAGCGTGCGTCCACCGTCGTGTTCTCTCGGGTGGACACAGGCCGGGCCATCGGCCTCACCGCTGTTCCAGTCTGGTGCAGCGGTGGCAAGTGCGGGGCAGGCTCGCTTTTTGCTTGTAGCGGAGACACCTATCCAACTCCAAGTTTCCCCGACTTGCTCATCGTAGTATATCTTCTCAGGTGACTAAACGGGACGGATTGCAGTCGACTGTAGAGCGGTGGATTGGGTCATCGTGTTGTCGCTTCCACCCACCGCTAAAGCGGGTGGACTTCCGCTTGATACGTGTCAGCCGTGGGCGGCGGTCAAGCAGTTGCGATCAGATGTCGCCATACTGGCGAAGTCGCGAAACAAGCTCCGGCTTCTGCTTGACGCCCACGATCCGATCGACAGGGTCCCCATCAGCGAAGATGACGAGCGTGGGAACACCGCGGACGTCGTACTTCGAGGCGAGTCGCTGGTGGGCATCGATGTCGACCTTCCCGACTGCAGCCTCGGTTTCAGCGGCGATTTCCTCGACGATCGGCGCAAGCATCTGACAAGGCCCACACCAGTCTGCATGGAAGTCAACGAGCAACACATCGTGGGCATTTGCCGCTTCTGTGAGTGCCGCCTGGCCGTCTAACTGGAGCGGCGAGGACGGCGTCTGGCCAGTGACTTGCTGTCCTTCGACTCTGTCTTTGAGCTCTTCTAGTTTCTGGGTTCGGACGTCTTCAAGCGAGCGGTCCTCGGCCATACGATAGCCGTAGACCCGCATCCCACTTAGATGTTGTGTGTAGTTGTTCCTTTTACATACAATACTAACCTGCGGACGGTTCGGCAACCAGTTTGAAGCGCCACTGTCCGTACCCGCCGACAAAATAGTCAACTGAATACTACTGAAAATTAGAACGGTGGTCACGAGCGAAGGCGACCACGTGGTCTTCCACGGACGGCCCTGTTTCGAGCGGTTCCACAACCTCGCCTCGGAGATTGCGGACTTCCAGTCCCGGCTCCCCGACGACCGGCACTCCAGCGATCGAATCGAGCAGTTGTACCGGCGGCGGAGGCAACGCGATCACGCACAGGACGCGCTCGTCCAGTACCTTGCCCGGTGGCTCGTCGAACGGGCCGTCGAGGAGGTGTACGTCGGGAAGCTCGACGACGTACGCGAGGAGCATCCGAGTGCGACCGTAAACGAGAAGACGGACTTGTTCTGGGCGCACGGCCGGTTCCGGGAACGGCTTGGGGACGGGTTGGACGACGAGTGCGGGATTACGGTTCGCGAGGAGAGCGAAGCCGGTTCGTCTAGCACGTGTCCGTCGTGTGGTGGTGATCACCGTTCCGGCGACGACTTTCAGTGTCTCTCGTGTGGCTTTGAGGGGCATTCGGATCTTGTGGGCGCGGCGAACTTCCTCGCGGAGCAGGCGGATGTAGGTGAGCCGATGGCTCGGCTCGCGGCCCGTGGACAGAACAGTCCAAGGGACTCATTCGAGTGCCTCGAGTGGGACGATCACCGGTGGCAACACCGTGATCAGTCGACTAAAGAGGACCCCGCAAACCGGAGTACTCGTACGGGGAATCTTGCCTCCGGTGGCACAGGAGCGGCCTGAATCACCCACGCAGAGGAATCCCACGGCTTCGGCCATGCGGAGAATGTCAACATATCGATCCATGCGGTTCCCCTGGGACTGCAGCGCACCTCGCGGACCGGAAAAGGTAGATAGGACCGTCGTCGAGTGGACGATGAGGATGTTCCGGAAGGTGCTCGTCGCGAACCGGGGTGAGATCGCCGTCCGTGTGATGCGCGCTGCTGAGGAGTTGAACATCAAGACAGTCGCCGTCTACAGTGATGCCGACAAGCATGCAGAACACGTGCGTTACGCCGACGAGGCATACAACGTCGGCCCGGCAACAGCAAGTGAGTCCTATCTCGACGGCGAGGCAATCGTCGATGCTGCTCTCACCGCCAGCGCAGATGCGATCCATCCTGGGTACGGGTTTCTGGCCGAGGATCCCGGCTTCGCTCGGCTCGTCGAGCAGACCGAGGGACTGACGTGGATCGGCCCGGGAAGCGATGCGATGGCTGCCTTGGGGGAGAAACCAAGTGCCCGGTCGGTGATGGCCGATGCGGGGGTTCCCATCGTACCGGGGACGACAGACGCCGTCTCGGATGCGGAGGCAGTCTATTCTTTCGCCGAGGAGCATGGGTATCCCGTCGCGATCAAAGCCGCCGGTGGTGGTGGTGGTCGTGGCATGAAGATCGCGACAGAGCCAGACGAGGTTCCAGAGCAGTTCGCAGCCGCACAACGCGAAGGAGAGGCGTACTTTGGCAACGACACCGTCTATGTGGAGCGGTATCTAGACGCCCCACGCCACGTCGAGATACAGGTTCTTGCCGACCACCACGGGAACGTGGTGCATCTAGGCGAGCGTGACTGTTCGCTTCAACGACGCCATCAGAAGGTCCTCGAAGAAGCTCCGTCCCCCGCCGTGACACCAGCGCTGCGCGAAGAGATCGGCACGGCGGCCTGTCGCGGTGTCGCGGCGGTCGATTACGTCAACGCAGGGACTGTTGAGTTTCTGCTCGACGACGGTGAGTACTATTTTCTCGAGGTCAACACGCGAATTCAGGTCGAGCACCCCGTTACGGAGATGGTCACGGGTATCGATCTGGTCAAATGGCAGCTCCGGATCGCAGCCGGCGAAGAGTTGTCGATTCCCGAGGGGGACGTTGATCTCGATGGCCACGCGATGGAGTTTCGGATCACTGCTGAGGACGCCGCCGACGGTTTCGCGCCGGCCGCCGGCGGAACCCTCACCACCTACGATCGACCAGGTGGAGTCGGGGTACGAGTCGACGATGCTATCAGCCAAGGCGATGCGTTTGTGACGGACTACGACTCGCTGCTTGCAAAGCTGATCGTGCACGGCGAGGACCGCGAGGAGGCCCTCTCGCGGGGCTTGCGGGCGGTCGATGAGTTTGACATTGAAGGGATCACCACAACACTGCCGTTTCACCGGCTGATGCTCACCGACGAGCAGGTTACCGCTGGCACCCACACGACGGATTATCTCGACGACAAAGTCGAAGCAAGCCGCCTTGCTGAGGCTCAAAAGCGGTGGGGTGGAGAAGAGTTGTCGGCCGACGAAGCGGACGTTCGACGTCGGGAGTTCGTCGTGGAGGTCGACGGCCAACGCTTCGGCGTGGAACTAGCGGAGACGACGACAACGACCCAGTCGGCAACACCCACACCACCTCGTCCACGGTCGGGAACGACAGCCTCTGGCGGTGAGACTGCGGTCACCGCCCAGCTTCAGGGAACGGTCCTTGATATTCCGGTCACGGTGGGCGACACCGTCGAGGCCGGCGACGTCGTGTGTGTGATCGAAGCAATGAAGATGGAAAACGACGTCATCGCAGACAGTGGAGGAACGGTTACAGAAATTCCGGTTGCGGAAGGCGAGACCGTCGACCCAGGCGATACGCTTGTCCGGCTAGACTAACCGCGTGGTGAATCTGCCTCGGGGTCAAGCCCCGAGGCGTCCTGCGTCTCTGACAGAACGTACAGGAATCAGGGGCGCTTCCGTGATCCCATAGCGGTTCTAGTCTCCACAGGCGTTGATTCGGAACGGCCCGTCCCTAGTTGGGTTGGACGGTTCGAGGTGTCTGACCGCCGTTGTGAGCAGACTCTAAGCCAGACACACTGACCATCACACCAGACCCATCAACCGCAACTGGATTGAACATTACATGGATGGATGGGGAATGTCGGCTTCACCCTCGGGGTCGAGCCCCGAGGCAGTCGCCTTGTACCGCCTGTACAGTCGCCGGCAAACGGACGGCTCAGTTCTCAGGCGAGTCTCCGAACAGGTCACGGGCGGCGGCAATGCGATCGCCGCCGTGCCACAGTGCTATCGTGGCCAGGGCATCGCCGAGTGTTCGTTTGACCGTCCTCGTTGAGGTTGTCGGGGGCGCCACCAGCTGGTCCCACGGCTGCCCTTGTAACAGCCGTTGGACTGCGAGTCGTTCCTGCTGTGGCGTGAGTCCGTCTCGCCCAGCCGCGAGGTAGGCAACGAGCAGTCGTGCAGCCGGGGTGGGCGCCACGTCGATCAGTCCCGGGCCGAATGCTGCGTCGGCGACGACACGCTGTTCCCAGTCTGTCAGCGGCGGTGGCGAGACGACACGGTCGTCGATGGCCCGGATCAGTGCGATGAGAGTTTCTGGATCGAGATCCCGAAGAGACCCACCGACGACCCCCGGCAGCCGACGTAACAGCCGGGTTGCAAGCCGGCGTTGCAGCCGGTCGCCCGACGCAGTCAGTGAGTTGAGAAAGATTCCGGAGTGAACACCACTGCGAGGGTTTCGGGTCGTCCCGACGTGAACGGTCCGGTATCCGTTGGTCCGCCAAAACTCGACGAGCCGGTCAGTTGCCCCGAAGCTCACCCCAAGCCAGTCGACGGTATCCGCCCCAAACTCCGCGAACCCGTCTGTAGCCTCGTCGGCAACCGCTGAGAGCAGCCGAGACCCGACACCGCGGGATCGATGCTCCGGATGGGTAGCGATCCGAAGGATCCGGAGCCCGGTGTACCGGCCGGCGTCCGGTTCACGCAGATGTGCGGTAAAGAGATCGGGCAAGAGGTGCCCTCGGATGCTCGCTCCCGTGTAAAGCCCGGTCTGTGTGGCTTCCGGCAGGCCGCCCTCACGTGCGATCATGGCAACTGCGAGGACGTTGGCCCCGACGACGAGCGCACGAACCGCGATGTTTGGTGCGTCGAGGAGCCGTCTGAGATCGGTCGGATCGGTTCGGTAGTGAGCATCACGGAGCAGCCCGTAGACCTCCCGGAGTTGAGCCTCGGCGTTGGACAACCGGGCACCCGAGAGCCGCGTGTACGTCGCTGCATCGATGGGAGTCACTGCTACAGCAGGGGCCGGCGTCGCGTCGAGTAACAGTGCGTCGTACAACGCTGCCTCAACCGGATCTCCAGACGCGTACCGGATCGGCGTCTGTAACCTGACGACGGTGGCGCCCCGGTCTCGGAGTTCCGGCTCGAAGCGCAGTGGGAACCCGCCGCCAGAGCCCTCGTAGCCGTGGACAGTAGTGAGATACGCGACCCGGTCGGCGGTCAGCGTTGCCTCAAGTCGCGGTACCGGCAGTCCGGCTGCCTCTTCGACGAACAGGACCGCATCGTCTGTGACTGCCACACTCGGCTCTCGGTAGTCGATCCGGCCTCCGCCCTTTGTCGTGAGACGTTGCGCTTCGGGGCCTCCGTCGTAGGACACCTCCAGAGCCTGGAGCAGCGATGCGGCCTGCTCGAAGAACTCACGCGTCTGTTCGGGGCGGGGTGCGGTTACGTGCACCGCCGTCCCAGCCTGGGCCAGTGAGGCGGCGGCGAGGCCCGCGGCGGTCGACTTTCCTCTGCCCCGGTCGGCCTCGATGAACACTGTCGCAGCGTCGTCGCCGAGGGTCTCCAAAGCAGCGACGGCCCGGCGCTGGTCGGCGGTCAAACACCGGCGGTACGCGGCCATAGGAAACGAGTGACCGGTCGGGCCGGCTGCGTGATCGATGGCCACCGGCGTCGTGGTGTGCTCGCCCGATGCGAGCCACTCGTCGGTCGAGAGGTCACCGACTGCAATCCCAGAATGGCGCGTGAGCACACGCCGGAGCCGGGCGCGGAACAGCCCCGTCACCGCAGTTGTATCGTACGGGTAGACGGCAAGCCGGTCGTCGAAGGCGTTGGTAGCGTCGTCGGCGTCGGGAAGTAACAGGACGAACAAGCCGCCACCATCGACTGCACCCACGGTGTAGCCGAGTGTGTTTGGATGGAGGCCGTGGTAGGCATCGATTAGGATGAGGTCGCGTGTCTGGCCGAGTAACGCGTCTGCATCGTCCGGGGCCAGACGCTCACACGGGAGCTCGTGGGCGGCACCGATGACTGTGGCCCGGTCGAGGGACACAGGAGTCTCCTCGAGCCCGGCGGCGACCAGCTCGTAGGCCCGCTCACGATCGCCGAGTAAAACGAGCCCACGGCGATGATTTGCGGCCGCGGCTGCCGCCTGTAATCGCTGCAGGACCGCTGGGACGTCCATTCTCGCTTCAGTTTACTCCACAGTCGCATAAACACCGCGGCACGAGCTCGGTGCCGGGCGGCCACAGTCCTGGATGACCGGTCAGACAGTGGCATACAGCCGGTCCACCACGGTGAGGTCACGGTAAGCGAAGCCAAGTCGCTACCTCGTTTGAAAGCGCTTTTATTGGGTGCCGCGTTAGCAGAGTGTACAGCCTGTCGAGGGTTGATGACGCTTCCAGCCAGTCCAGGATTTATCGCGACGTACGGCGGGGGAGCCTGAGCCCGAGACAGGGGGTGACCACAATGCCAGTTTACGCTGACTTCGACGTCCCAGCCGACCTCCAAGAAGACGCGCTCGAAGCGCTTGAGGTCGCCAGGGACACCGGACGTGTGAAGAAAGGAACAAACGAGACAACCAAAGCAGTTGAGCGAGGAACGGCCGAGCTCGTTTTGATCGCCGAGGACGTCCAGCCCGAGGAGATCGTAATGCACCTGCCGGAGCTTGCCGACGAGAAGGGGATTCCATACGCCTTCATCGACGAACAGGACGATGTCGGCCACGCCGCGGGCCTCGAGGTCGGCAGTGCCGCCGCTGCGATCACCGAGGCCGGCGACGCCGAAGGGACCGTCGACGAGGTCGGGGAGAAGCTCGAGGACCTTCGGTGATCGCCGATGAGCGCTGAGGAAGAAGACTCCGGATCCACGCCGGCGGAAGTGATCGAGCTCGTCGGGAAGACAGGTATGCACGGGGAAGCGATGCAGGTGAAGTGTCGGATTCAGGAAGGCCAAAATCAGGGCCGAATCATCACACGAAACGTCCTGGGACCGGTCCGCGAGGGCGATGTCCTGCAGCTGCGCGAGACCGCCCGTGAAGCCGACGCGATTGGGGGGCAGTGACGATGGCGGAAACCCGCATCTGTGATTACAGCGGCGACGAAATCGAGCCGGGCACCGGTATCATGTACGTCAAAAACGACGGCACAGTGCTGCACTTCAAGGACGCGAAGTGTGAAAAGAACTACTTCATGGGGCGTGAGCCGCGTGATGTCGAGTGGATCGATACTGACGACGAGGCATGACGGAGCGAACGTTCGTTATGGTCAAACCCGACGGCGTCCAACGCGGGTTAATCGGTGAGATCATCTCTCGGTTCGAGGACCGCGGGCTCAAGCTCGTCGGCGGAAAGTTCATGCAGATCGACGGCGACTTGGCACACGACCATTACGCCGAACACCAAGACAAACCCTTCTTCGATGAGCTCGTCGACTTCATCACGTCTGGCCCCGTCTTCGCGATGGTCTGGGAGGGCCAGGATGCGACCCGCCAGGTCCGTCGGATGATGGGTAAGACCGACCCCGCCGAGTCGGAGCCGGGGACGATACGGGGTGACTACGGGCTTGACCTCGGACGCAACGTTATCCACGGATCTGACCACGAGGACCCCGGGGCCAACGAACGAGAAATCGACCTGTTTTTCGATGCCGAGGAGCTCGTCGACTGGGAGCGGATCGACGAGCAGTGGCTCTACGAGTGATCGGCCGGGGTCCACTCGAGGACGACGAGCCGTTCGAAGGGAAAGGACTCTTCGGCGACAGTCCGACCGGTCAGCCCGAGGCGGTTGCCGTGTGCGCGAACGGCGTCGAGATCCGAAAGCGTAGAGACGACCAGTAACAACCGCCCACCGGGTCGCAACAACCGAGGGAGGGTTCGCAGTGCCCGCTCGATGACCGCACGCCCCGACGGCCCCCCCGTGAGGGCCAGCTCCAGCCAGTCGTCTGGCAGTGCTGGGGCCGCCGGTAGATAAGGTGGATTCATCACCACAGCATCGAACGTTGCTGACGCGAACGGGGACCCGAGATCACCACGCACGGTTTCTAGACCGTGGTCTGCTGCGGCTCGGCACGCGTGGGGGTTGATATCCGCCGCGATGACCTCGGCATCAAGCGACGCACGGAGGTTCGCGGCGACGTATCCGCTGCCGGTCCCGACGTCAAGCACACGGTCGGCCCAGGCGAGTCGGTCGCAGGCGGCCTCAAGGAGTAACTGTGAGTCTTCGGCAGGCTGGTAGACGGTGTCTCGGTCTCGACGGTCCGATAAATCAGACATCGTCGGCCTCTGCGGCGGTCCTGGCCATGGCCGCATACTCCGCTGGTGAGAAAGTCGCAGGGCGCCGGTCGAGCCAGTCGTCCGCGATGGCGGCAAGGACTGCTTGTGCATCCCCGATCCCAGAGATGTGCGTCGTGTTGCGGATAGCGTTTCGGAGTGTCTTCCGGCGCTGTGTGAACACGGCTTTGAGAAACGCAAAGAAGAAGTCCTCGTCGGGCAGTGTGTACTCGGGGTCCCGGGGCCGGAACCGGACAATCACGCTGTCGACGGCTGGTGCAGGCTGAAAAGCCGTGGGCGGAACCGTCTCGACGATCTCTGCAGCAGCGTAATACCCAGCAGTCACGGAGAGACGGCCGTAGTCACTTGTTCCTGGCGACGCGGTCAGCCGATCGCCAACTTCTTTCTGGAGGGTGACCACGATCGGCTCGCGGCGTGGCATGAGCCGGAATAATAGATCACTCGTGGCGCTGTAGGGAAGGTTCGACACACAAGCATCGAACCGGGGCAGCGAGGCCGTCAGGGCGTCGTCGGTTTCGACACGAAGGCGCCCATCGGCGGTCTCAGACTCAAACTCACGCCGGAGGAAGGCAGCGAGCTGTTGGTCGCGCTCGATTGCGACAACCTGGTCCGTAACACCGAGCAAGCGGTCGGTCAAGGCACCCGTCCCAGGCCCAATCTCGAGGATCGTGTCCGGCTGGGGGCGGATCTCGGTCAGGTACCCAGGCATCCGGTCTAGCACCCGATCGTCGATGAGAAAGTGTTGGTCTGCTCTCGGGTCACCGCTGACGCCAGCCCGGTCTAATAACACATCGGGGTCGCGAGCCATTACTCCTCGTCGTCACGAACGAAGATCCGGTACTTCAAGTCCTCTTCACGGAGTTCCTCGATAATCCGGTCTCGGATCGTCTCGGCGGGATCGTGGAGCCCCGCAATCCGGTCAGCGATGTCCGCGAAACTCTCGAATGGCTTGCGCTTTCGCTCATCGAGGATCGAGTTTCGGAGTTTCTTGCCGATCCCGGGCAGAAGGTTAAGCTGGTGAAGGCGCAGCGTAATCGGCTGGGCATCGTTGAAAAAGGCGACGAAGCGGTCTTCGTCGGCTTCGATGATTTCTTCGACTACGTACTCAAGTTCCGACTGTGCACCACCAGAGAGGTCCTCGTAGTCGATCTCGTGAAAGGTTTCGACCCCAGTTTCGTCGGTCGGCTTGAACGTCGTTCGGTCACCGATCGTGATATCCGCCTCCGAGGAGAGAACCAGTTCGTAAAGCTTGAAGTCGGACGGGTCGACAGCGTATGCCAGCGGGGACTGGCCGTAGCCCCGTCCCCCATCGTCGGAGCGTCCGTGGGCTAAAAAGTCCAGGACGATTCCCTGTCGCTTCGAGGTGTGCTCAGAATCGTTCATTACCAACAGATACGGACAGCGGTCACTTAAGCGGTCGGCTCAAATGTACTTGGCAACGACGTTGAGAATCTCGTCAAGCTCATCGCCATCCAGTGAATACCGGTTTTGTGCAAAGACAGAGCGAAGCTCGGTCCGTGACTGTGGCAGCAGATCGGCAATCTTGAATGCCGTTGCTTCGTCGACTTTCTCGATATCGGCCAGCTCCTCAACGAGCGATCGGGCCTCCTCGGGGTCGAGGACGGCAAACTGGTTTGCATGCTCGATTGCCCGGGCGAGCTCGTAAGTGACGTCACGGTCCTCGCTTGCCCGCTCGGTCTCTATTTCCTCGAGAATCGCCTTCGCTTCGGCGGTCGTCAGGTGTTCCTCGTCGACCGTTTCCTTGAAGATCGTCATTCTTGCGGCGTGAGGTGTGCCGGGGCAGCGATGATCGTTTTCGCCTTCGATCCGTCCTCGATTTCGACCCTGTAACTGGTCCCTTGTGTGCCGGTCACTGTCCCGGTAAGCCCGTTGAACCGGGGGTGAAACCGTCCTTCGGGAACACTCGGATCGAGCCGGAGGTGGACCGTATCACCTGGCTCGAAACTCGCGATGCGGCGTTGTGGTGGCGAGGCCCCTTTCTCACGCGGCGCGTTTCGCAGCTTGTGGCGGGTTCCTCGCTGTGGTCCATTAGAGTCAGGCATATTCTTCGATACTACCGAGAGAATGATAAATGGTGTGTTCTACTCCTGTCGGGTCAGGTCCAACGGTCAAGTCCCGTCTGCGTGGTCGCAGCCTCAAGCCGGTCCAGCTCGGACTCGATAGCAGCTTCTGGGACCGACCAGGTTTCGGTAACGTACGTCCTGGCACCCTCGAGGTCGGGAGTGATCGTCGCGTCGATGCTGTACTCGTCGTCGACGGCCGGCTCCAAGAACAGTTCCCGCAGACGGTCTGCCTGTGGCATGACGGCGTCGTTTGCGTCGAGAACGGCTGGCAGCGAGCCGTACTCGGAGACGGCCTCGACGGCTGTTTTCGGGCCGAAGCCAGTGATACCGTCGTTGAAATCAGTGCCACACAAAAGCGCTACGTCGACCAGCTGGCCGTGTGTCAGGCCGTGGCGATTGAGTGTCGCCTGAAAGTCCATCCGTTCGATCCCACCACTGCTGGTTAAATCGCGATAGGTCATCGGTGCCCCAAACAACAACGCATCGTAATCCTCGGTTCCGACGGCGTCGACGGCCCCATTACGGGCCATGGCGGCCGCCTGCGCTTCACCCTCAGCAGGGGCGTCAACGACCGGGATGTCGAGGATGTTCAGCAGCTCACGGGAGGTCTCCTGGATGACCGGCGTGAGCTGCTGGGTCTGTGATTCGAGACGGGCAATCTCGACTTCATCACCGCGTTCTCGGGCGGCTGCAAGCTCCATTTCCCGTTGCTCGCGTTGTGCTCGCCGGTCGGCGAGTTCATCAGCCTTGAGCTGTGAGGGTGCACCGTCGAAGACGAACACCGGCGTGACGTCGTATTCGAGTAACCGCGGGAGACCCTGGAGGAGTCCGATCAGATTCGGGACTTCGGTTCCATCGTCGGTCCGGTACGTTTCCTCGGCGGTGAACCGGACGACGATTGTCAGGTACCGGTACAGCCAGTTGTGCGCATCGATACCGATCGTCTCGCCCGTGATCGTGTCGGCAGGGACCGACTCGATAACAGCGAGTTCACGCAGCGCCGCGTTTCCCATTGCCACTATTATGGGGCGGCCGGGCTTCAATCCTCGCGTTGAGCGAGAACTAACCCAAGATACGAGGTGCTGATGTGATCGGCCGAGGAGACACCGAGCTTGCCCAACAGCTCACCAACACGGTCCTCAAGTGCATCGAGATCGGCGTCGCTTTCTGCTTGTCCTTCGACTTCGAGGTACTCTCCGAGGTCGGTAACGGAGTCGAGGGTCACGGTGAACTCACCGACTCGATACCGGTGGCGGTGTTTCTCGACCGTCGCGGCTGGCTCGAAGCCGAGACGTTCGAGGATCGCGGTAACCTCGGCCCCGTCACCGACGACCGTCTCCCGTTCCTCACGGGTCTTAGCCGTCGTTTCCAACGGCGGTCCCTTGTACGTCACCCGCTGCTCGGTTGTCTCGCCGCGTGTTTCGACGCGGACACGGAGCGCCTCGTCAGTGGCGGCAAAGTTACGATGAGGCGCGTCGAAGTACGTGTCACGTTGGTGGACAACGTCGTCGTCGGTGTAGTCGAGCGCCTCAAGGCGTGGTTGGATCACGTCGTGGTCGACAGGGAGCTTGTACTCAAGCTCGTACATCAACGGGTACCCGTCGCCGAGCCCGGCGTATAGTCCCATCGGTCCCAACGGCAGCCGAGGGCGACACGGCCCGGTGCGTCACCTACTTGATGCTGCCGCCCGTGGCGTGGGTATGCGGTTGCGGACGCCAAGACTGCTGGGCGTCGTTCTCTTGATCGGGGTTCTGGTCGTGGCCGGTGGGTTGGCCGTGCCGGCTGCTGCCCCCGGTGAGCCTCCAGCCCAGGCGTCGATGGCGTGTGACGAGGAGACGAGCACCGACGTTGTGGGGTGTTGGAACGGAATTACGGCCGAAGAGACATTCGCATTCAACCAGTCAGCGGGCTTAAACGAGACCGAACGAGAGTTGGTCGCCAACCGGGCGATGGCCCGAGTCGAACAGCTTCGTGATCGGCCGTTCAAGCAGGACGTCCCGGTGGACGTACTCACCCGGGCGGAGTACCGAGACATGCGGGCGGACAGCGGGGAGGCTGACACGTCCGAGTTCGATCGGTGGAACGACCAGGTCTGGAAGGCGCTGTTCGTGGTCGGTGAAGATGCATCCGCTGCCCAGGAGATCGAGACGGTCTTTGGCGGTGCCGTTGCTGGCTTCTACAGTCCGGGTGACAACCAGGTGGCCCTGGTCACCGACGGGCCGGCCGAGGCGGCGCAGATCGACGAGACCACGCTAATTCACGAGCTTGGCCACGCGATGCAGGATCAGTACCACGACTTGTCCCACCCACGCTACACCGGTGATACACGAGATGCAGACCTTGCGATCGACGGGATCGTCGAGGGTGAGGTGGTCTATCTTGAGGACCGCTTCGAGAAGCGGTGTGGAGCCGAGTGGGACTGCCTCGAAGACCCACCCAGAACGGAAAGCGGCGGAGAGGAGCTAAACAACGGGATCCTCCAGTTGGTCTTACAGCCGTACTTCGACGGTCCGGTCTACGCAGAGCAGCGTTACGAGAACGGTGGCTGGGCGGCCATCGACGACCTCATGAACGACCCTCCAGAGACGACCCGTGAGGTTATTCACCGCGAACCGTACTCACCACCGCCCATGGAGGTCACGGACACGGCCACCGGAGGCTGGGAACGGTACGAGAACCAGGGAGTCGACGGTGCCGACCGGGTTGGTGAGGCCTCAGTTTACGTTATGCTGTGGTACCAGGCCTTGATGTATAATGCGCCGACGATGTCGCCACAAGACCACCTCGATGCACCAGAGTCGTACTACGACCGGTTTGGGTACGCGACCGCGTATCACTACGTCGATCCGGCATCATCGGGATGGGCCAACGACGCGCTCTATCCCTATCGCAACACCGAGACGGGTGACGACGGGTACGTGTGGGTGACGGAGTGGGAAACGACGGCCGATGCAAAGGCCTTCGAGACGGCCTATACCCAGATTCTCGAGACCCACGGCAACGTCACCACACCCGTTACGGTCCTCAATGACGGGCCGTTTCGTGGTGCCTACGGGGTCCACCGGGATGGGACCTCGGTAACGATCGTCCACGGGCCAAGCGAGTCAAGCATCGAGGCCCTCATGCCAGGACTACCCGCGGCGATCGAAGACCCTGCGGTCGAGACGCCCGTGGGGGACCCCGTAGACGTCGCGTCGCCAGCCGAGGTACCCGATGCAGCTGTCCCTGGGTTCGGTGTGGTAATCGCGGTTATCAGCATCGTCGCGGCCGCCTGGCGACGGCAGTCTGCGTCGTAGCTGGTAGGCAACCAAGAGAAACGTTCATACGGGACACCATTGTAGGTCTAAAAGACTCGTGTCAGAGAAGGATCCGTTCGAAGACATCGACATCCCAGACGACCCGACCGAAGACCTCGACCGCGCGACACAACAACTCACCGTACACACAGAGCAACGTCGGTATGGCAAGACCGTGACGATCATCGACGGCTTCGCGGGTGACGTCGACATTGACTCGCTTGCTTCTGAGCTCAAGTCGGCGTTTGGGACCGGTGGAACGGTCAAACAAGGGCGTATCGAACTCCAGGGTGACCATCAGGATCGGGTGCGTGATCGACTCGACGACAAGGGCTACCAGCTCCGGTGAACTACTGTTCCGGTTTTCAGTAGTCTTTGGTACAAATCGGCTGTGCGTTGTACTGCGAGCGGCTGGGCCTCGTTCTCGGATTGACCACGATCTATTTTCGTGTCTCTCGGTCGACTCACCGGGCGGCTCAGTGGCCCTTCAGGTGACGTTCCCGGCACCAGCGGAGCGCAGGCTCGGTCATCGAGACACGCACGCCTGCGGAACGGCCAGCAAGCGTGTGTTTGTGTTACCTGCCACGATGACTGCCCAGAGCGTCCGTAGAGGTCGATAGTCGCAGTCATCGTAGCAAGATAACTGAAGACCGCCAGAATAAAAACCGGTTTGCCATCCACAGTGAACCTAAAACAGAATCACAGCGGTAACAGCGCGGAAGCCAACGAGTTTACTCGTGGGAGGAAGCGCGTACGCTTGATTTGACTCCAGTTGAAAACTCAAAAGACGTCCCACGGGCCCAGAAGCGGTCGGTGGGAC